>Ga0116164_10000174_pt1 | contig 62423 bp, 52 predicted proteins | sample AD_UKC109_MetaG_FD_89888 | JGI IMG/M metagenome (GOLD analysis project Ga0116164, IMG submission 89888) | Active sludge microbial communities of municipal wastewater-treating anaerobic digesters from Hong Kong - AD_UKC109_MetaG | ecosystem: Engineered > Bioreactor > Anaerobic > Digestate... | reverse complement strand
TCCAGTATCGCCTGCCGCTCTTCGCTGCTGATCTTCTCTTTGGCTACCTGTTTCTCCAGATTACCGGATATGCCGGCCATCCCCTTGTTCACGAATGCCTCGGCAACGTCGTTCAGGACTACCGTATATCCCGCCTGGGCGGCTACCTGGGCAATGCCCGATCCCATCGCTCCCGCTCCGATTATCATAACTGTGGCTATTTCCATTCCGCTTTCCTCCCGTAATTGTTAAGGATAGGTTTCGTACCGGGGGCACACTACCGTACGACAAGCGCCTCTTCCGGGCATTCGAAGACAGAGATGTCGGCCGTCCTGATCAGATCGGTCAGCATAAAGGCGGTGGGCAGCACCTGACTGATATAGTATCGTGCGCTGGCGATCTTACCCGTATAGTAGCCACGCTCATAATCGCCATCCGGCAGTTCTCCAAGCCTCTTTTGCGCAATCAGTGCCTGTTCCATCAGACACTCGGCAACCTGCAACTGAGAGCACACAAAGAGAGCCTTCAACGAATAGAAGGGGATGAAATGCCTCTTCGTATCCAGTTCCGCATACCACGAATCGAATATATCCCGTATCCCTTCGACACACCGGTACCCCTGCGAGAGGACTTCCATCTCATGTCCGAAGCCGGGGTTATCCTTATTCCCGTCTATAAAATCCTTGATCGTTGCCATCCAGTTGGCAAAGGGCACACCGTCTTTCATCCTCATCTTGCGGCCCACCAGATCGTTCGCGTGGATATAGGACGTCCCTTCCCAGATCGTGAGTATCTTCGAATCACGCAGGTACTGTTCGACGGGGTACTCCCGGGAATATCCCACGCCCCCGAATACCTGTATCGCCTCCGCTATCAGATTCAGACTGGTTTCGCTCCCATAGCCCTTGACCATGGGGGTGAATATCTCCGCTATCTCGCCATATTCCTTGGCCTTTTCCTTATCGTCCGAGTTTGCCTGAATGTCGAGATAGTAAAGACCCTTGAAGGTCATGGCCCTGATCCCCTCCGTCTGGGCCTTCATATCGAGGAGCATCCGCTGCACGTCCTCATGCTTGATGATGGGCACTCTCTCAGCCGCAGGTTCGCCGAAGGGCCTCCCCTGAATGCGCTCGGTGGCATACTGAGACGCAAAATAATATGCCGCAGCCGCCTGTGTATTTGCATTATGCCCGGTGCCGATCCTCGATTCGTTCATCATATGAAACATCATGGGAACCCCCTTTGACCTGCCTTTTTCATCCGGGGGAGGACCGAGCCTGATCCCGTAGCATGCATCGTTATCACCAAAATTCAAGAGCGCCGTGGCATGGGCACTGAGCCCCATCTTGTGTTCAATCGAAACGGTCGTAACATCATTCACCTTACCCAGGCTTCCGTCCTCATTCACCCATATCTTCGGAACGATGTATAAACCGATACCGGCGGAACCCTGGGCTCCCCCTTCAGGGCGTGCCAGAACCATATGAATCGTATTTTCACATATCCCCGCATCGCCCCCGGTGATAAACATCTTCGTCCCCTTGATCTTGTAAATAAGCGGATCATCGGTAGGATATGCCCGGGTAATCGAATCACCCACATCCGATCCGGCATTCGGCTCCGTGATGCACATGGTGCCCTGCCAGTCACCGCTGAACATCCGGGGCAGGAAAAGCTCCTTATCTTTTTCCCTGCCGAATCGTATTATGAGATTGGCCGCCCCGCTTGTTAGTTTGATATACGACAGCAAAGCCGGACAGGCTGCCTGATTCATCTCAAAGATTGCCTTGAAGATCGTCAAGGGCATGCCCCCTTCCGTCTCGATACACTCACTGGTTGAACCCCATCCGTTTTCCTGCAAAAATCTGAAGGCCTCCCTATATCCCGGCGCGGGCGTCACCACTCCGTTTTCAAATCTGGTCCCGACTTTGTCGCCTTCCGCATTGATCGGATGCACAACCTCGCGGGCCACCTTGTATCCTTCATTCAACAGCATATCTATGTCGTCCATGCTGTAGTTATCTTTAAACCGATTGCAGCCGAGAACCTCCTCCATCGGCAGCCACTCCTTCAGAACAAACTTCAAATCCCGTACGTCGTACTTAAACTCCATCGAATCAAACCTCCCTTTATTACCTGTCGTTGAACTGGGGTTTTCTTTTCTCGATAAATGCCTTCACTCCTTCTTTCCTATCTTCGGTTGCGAAGAGTACCTCAAAGCAACGGGCCTCGTAGGCAATGCCCGATTTCACATCCATGTTGATCCCACCGTTGATGGCCAGTTTAGCCGCTTTGATGGCCTCACCGGAATACCCTGCCATCTTCAGGGCAACCTTTTTTGCTTCATCCATCAACGATACGAGGGGGTACACCTTGTTGACCACGCCTATTCTCAGAGTTTCGTGGGCATCAATAGTATTACCGGTATACACGAGTTCCTTTGCCAAACCGGTACCGATAAGGCGGGAAAGTCGTTGTGTCCCTCCTCCGCCGGGTATAAGACCGAGCTTGATTTCAGGCAGGGCAAAGACGGCATTTTCCGCGGCGAGTCTTATGTCACAGGCAAGGGCAAGCTCGAACCCACCTCCTAATGCGAGTCCGCATACGGCCGCAATGACAGGTTTCTCCAGATCTTCAATCCTGTTAATAACATTCTGAACAAGATGTATGAACCGATGGACATCCACCGAATTTTCAATAGTGTCGATTTCGGTAATGTCCGCTCCTGCCGCAAAGAACTTCTCGTTGCCGGTCAGAATGACAACTTTGATCTCTTCATCACATGCTATATCCGCAATGGCACAATCCAACTCTTCCAACAGCTGGCTGTTCAGGGCATTCATATTCTTGGGGCGATTGAGGGTAATAACAGCGATACGATCACTCTTGTCACATATAATTGTCTGGTACTCCATCTTCACACTCCTTTCATTGTTCTCGTCTTCAGAATGACGCAATCGTCCCCCATTCCGTGACCGGGCATCGCCGCACCCATAGGTCGATAGGAGAATCCATCTGCCATGATCCGTTATCGATACCGAGAAGAGGAATCGCACCGGTTCCTCTTCTCAGTACGGTCGATTCTATCTATTCTTTGAAATCTTGCGCCGCCCGTTCCTTGATAACGTAATGCAGCTTCTTGCCCGCAGGGTTGTAAGGCAAATAGGATTTGTCGACAATCTTGTATTTCCTCGGCCGTTGATATCTCGCCAGCCTCGGATTGTTTACACAAAAGGCTTCCATATCTTTTTCCGTCACTGTTGAGCCTTCTTTTAACGCCACATAAGCGACAACCGTTTCACCCCATTGTTTACTTGGGGCACCGGTAACAAAGACATCGACAACATCCGGATGTTCCATGATGGCATTTTCCACTATCACGGGATGCACATTTTCGGCACCCGTTATGATCATATCATCCATTCTACCTCTGATCGTTATATAGCCGTCCTTATCCCATGTCCCCGTGTCGCCTGTTTTCTGCCATCCCGGAAAGGGAAATGCCTTTGCCGTGTCCTCAGGTCGGTCATGGTATCCGTAGGGAGAATGCATGGTTCTCAGGCAAATTTCACCCTCCGTTTTACCGTCTTTCGGAACCATGTCGTCTGGATTGTTCGGATCGCCCGGACGATCCAGATCAACCCTGACCAGCACAACCATGTCCTCGGCGATAGGCCGGCCAATGGTGCCTGCCCTTTCCGGCAATTCGAAGGGCCAGATCATCGTAACCCAATGACCGTCGGCTGTTCCATAGCCGTTCATAACGCCGGGACAGAGATACTTCATCATTCTCAGGCATGAATCCGGCGAAAGGGGAGCTCCCATCGAAGTAAGACATCTCAGACTGCTCACATCTCTCGGTTTTGCTTCCTGGGTATTCGTCATTCGTTCATAAATCACCGGCGCACTTACCATATGGGTAACTTTGTATTTTTCGATATAATCAAGGGCCATATTTTCATCAAAGGACCTCATGACGACCACAGACCCTCCGGCGTGCAAAACCGGCAGGACACCCGTTGTGTTTCCTCCACGGTGGAACAGGGGATTCGTAGCGAGGCTAACACATTGGTTATCGAGCTTCTCCATCGCCGAATTCATCATGTTGTCGAAGAAGATGATGGCATGATTGAGGGTAAATCCTTTCGGAAGTCCGGTTGTTCCTGAGGTGTAGAGACCGAGAATGGGATCGATCCACCGTACATCCTTTTCACATACCGGCGGTTTTGTCGATTTACCCTCCATGAACTTCTCAAGACTGATATGTCAGTCGGGCAGTTCTCCCTCACCGCACATAACACACAGCTTCGGTTTGTTTTTCGCCAGCTCAATCGTCTTCAGACAAACATTCGTCAATGCCGCGTCGTAAACAAATACGGTTGGTTTACTGCCATCCATCAGCTTACAAAGCTGCCCTTCGGGAAGCATAAAGTTCAAAAGCGGCAAAACGGCTCGTGCCTTCGCCGCACCCATATAGACAATAAACCACTCGTAGGTATTGAACATATCTGCCATTACAACGTCCTGTGGTCCCATACCGGCGTCGATAAGGGCATGAGCAAACCTGTTGGATGCCTCATCCCACTCTTTGTACGTCAGTGCTTTATCCCGATACGGATCGATAATAGCCACCTTGTCGGCATACTTAACCACATTTCTATAGAGTTGCCTGGTCAGGGTGTATTCTTTTTCCCATACGTCTTTGAATACCGTGTAATCTACGTTAAATGCCATCTCTTCCCCCTCCTTGTTGATTATTTTCTCCATTACTCCATCGATTTACTTGCCACATCGACCGGGAGTAATCTGAATCAAACAGTACCTCGGAAAAAAAGACCTGCTATTTATATCGATAATTGTACGGTAAATATTCTTTCCCGAATATCTCACGCATTGCCACCAGCTTTGAAACCTGTGACGTACCATCGGCAATCTCTATGGCCAGAACATCTCGAAGTCGTTGTTCAAAGGGAAATTCATCCGTGTATCCGGGATGACCATGAAGGGTTAGACAATCACGCAATGCATTCGTCGAAAATCGCGGAGCCATCCATTTTACCATCCCTGCTACCTTGGTGCTCGATTTTCCTTGATCTCTCAACCAGAGACCTTGGTAACAAAGCAGGCGTACGGCCTCAAGGATACTGACATGCTCTACTATGGGGAAACTCACCCCTTCAAATGTTGCCAAGGGCCTGCCGAAGGTATTCCTCTGTTTCGTATATTCAATCGTTTCCTCCAGTGAAACCATGGCAGCCGCGATCGCTTCCAGGGCCAGAAGGATTCGACTGACATCAAAACCCTCCATACCCATCTTGAAGCCCATCCCTTCTTCGCCTACCAGATACTCTTCCGGTATCTCCACATCATCCATAAACATGGAACCGCGTTTTACCGCCCGTACCCCCATATCTTCATAGGATTGCAGGGTGACACCGGGAAAATCGGTAGGTACTATGAAACAGCTGACCCCTCTCGCTCCGGCAGTCGGATCTGTCTTGGCAAACAATAAGGCAAAGTCGGCATCCATCATTGCGGTAATACCCGCTTTTTCGCCATTGAGAATATAGGACGCGCCTTTCTTGACTGCGCGGCTGGTCATAGCAACGGCATCCGTACCTGAGCCAGGTTCCGTAATCGCAAAGGCGCCTATCTTATCCCCGGCAAGAAACGGTTCAAGAAATTCCTTTTGTAGTGTCTCATTACCCTGAGCCGTTATCTCGGCAATCAGATGTCCGGCAACCTGTGAACACATGGTGATACTGCAATCCCCCTTCGAAGCTTCTTCACATGCAATCCCCTCGGCAACATACGAAGCACCTAATCCTCCCTTGTCGGCCGGAACTGTCATGCCCAAGATACCGATCTCTCCCATTTTCTTATGTAAGTGGCAGGGGTATTTTCTTTCCTTATCCCACCTCGTGTAATAAGGTTTGAGTTCTTTTTCAGCAAATTTGGCCACCATATCACGCAATGCATTTTGTTCATCATTGAATTGAAAATCCATATGCTTACTCCTTTGTTGTGATTACGATACCAACTGCTTACGACATAGTGAGACCGCCACTAACGCTCAAAACCTGACCGGTAATATAGCTTGCCCCATCGGAGGCAAAAAAGGCAACGGCATCTGCAATGTCTTCGGGCTTGCCGAGACGACGCAGGGGGATAGCCTTCTTCAACCCTTCTCCGATCTTCGGATTATCGCCCGCCACCTCCGCAAAAAACGGCGTATCTGTGGGACCGGGCGAAACACAATTTACATTGATCCCGTACCGGGCCACCTCCCGTGCAATTGTCTTGGAGAAGGCGATGATGCCGCCTTTCGTGCCCGAATAGACAGCCTCGCCGGAAGAACCGACACGTCCCGAGTCTGAAGCAACACTCACTATCTTGCCGTACTGCCGCTCGATCATGTGAGGCAATATGGCACTGAAACAGTTTACGGGACCTCTGAAATTAATGTTGATGACCCTGTCCCATGTCTCCGGTTTGCTGTCGACAAACAGCTCAACCTTGTCCCACCCGACATTGTTCACCAGAATATCAACGGCCCCAAAGGCATCAATGGCCTTCCGGATCGCCTCTTTCACTTTCTCCAGATCCGTAATGTCGACCTGTGCAACCATAGCTTCATGGCCCAGGTCTTTAATTTCCCCTGCCACCTCGGCTGCTGTTTCCGGGTTTAAATCAACCACACATACCTTGGCTCCTTGACGGGCAAGTTCCAGACAAATAGCCCGCCCAATTCCCTGTCCTCCTCCCGTTACAAATGCCGCTCTATTTTTCAAAACCATGATTCCCTCCTCCGTAACAACGTAAATATCTTTTTGTTCTCTTTTTAACTTTATGTATTTACTGAGTAACCGATCCCGTATCGGTCAATTCAATCAGAAGACCCTTGGCACTTTTAGGGTGAATAAAGGCGACCCTATCCGGTCCATCGTACATCTTTCCGATAATCTTCAGTCCCTTCTGTTCAAGGTCATCAACAAGGGCCTTGAGGTCATCGCAGAGTATGGAGATATGGTGGTATCCCCCGCGTGGTGAATTTTTCATAAACTGTCCGATGGCGCCATCCGGTCCCGTCGGTTCCATCAGCTCAAAATTCGTCCCCTGGATACGTACCGTTGAGGACGTCTGCTGCATTTCGGGATACTCGTTCCGGGCCAGTTCCTCGGCACCGAAACAGTCCTTGAGAAAAGCCAATGTATCGTCAATACGTTCAACTGCTATACCAATATGATCTATTCTTTTAATCATCCCGTACCCTCCTTTTTATTTATTTGCGATTCAATGGTCGCCCCAAAACACATCAAATCTGACGGGCAATTACTGCTGCCTCTCTAATGGCCTCCATTGCATTTCTCGGCTCCTTGGCATCTCCCAAGACATACAGATCCGGCACCATTCCCCGAAGCCGGTCATACAGAACATTGTCGGATTGAGTACCTACCGATAGTACCGCCGCATCGGCTTGAATAGTATGCGTCTTCTCCCCTTTCGTGAATTGCACGCCATCATCGGTAATGGCGGTTACCTCGGCCTCAGTAACAACATTCACACCATACATGACCAATGAACGACGGAGAAATCCCCGTCGTGTTATGCCTATGTCGCGGGCCACCGTCGGCAGCATCTCCAGTATTGTTATCTCCCTGCCGCTTTTATTCAAATCCGGGAGCGACTCTGATTTGAGTTTGCCCCAACGCATCAGGAATGTCATAATTTCGGGGGACATGGCACTCTGGTAAGCCAGGTATAAAGCGGTCTCACAGCCGATGCCGCCACCACCGATAATCACCACATGTCTGCCCACCCTGACTCTCCCCTCCAGGATATCAAAGGCGGTACATACATTTTCCCGATTCACACCGGGGATAGAGGGGATAACGGGCCTGGCCCCCGTTGATACGATCAGGATCTGTGGCTTCTCCATCTGGACCACCTGCGGGGTAACCTCTGTGTTCAACACTACCCTGAGGTTGAGCCTGTCAAGCTGGCCAGAGTAATATTTGATAGCCTCGGAAAAATCACTTTTCCCAGGAGGCATGGCACAGGGGATTAACTGACCACCAAGTCGCGAATTTTTTTCATACAACACCACGTCGTGGCCCCTGGACGCAGAAATCCTGGCAGCTTCCATGCCACCGGGACCGCCCCCGATGATCATTACCTTTTTTCTTTCTTCGGCAGGGCGGATTACAAATTCCCGTTCCTTCAATGCCTCCGGATTCATAAGGCACGTCGCTTCATCACCCACCCATATTCTGTCGAAACACCCTTGATGACAGCGGACACAGGGACGGATATCCTCAAACCTCCCTTCAAGGACCTTTTTTGGAAACTGAGGATCGGCCAAAAACGGCCTAGCAAAAGCGATGAAGTCGGCTTTCCCTTCCGCCAGTACTTCTTCCGCCAAAAACGGATCTCCTATATGGGCGGTGATTACGGGGATATTGACCTTATTTTTAATCCTTTGGGCAAGATGAACAAAGGCTCCTTTGGGCACAAGCCCCAGAGTTAAGGGCAGGCTGGCCTCGTGACCCGCGGGAGAGACGTGCAGACCGTCTATACCATAGCTCTGCAAGGTCTCGGCTATTTTCTCAGCCTCCTCAATCGTGTTACCGCCAGGCAGAAATTCATCGCCGGATATCTTTGCGACTAAAGGATAATCTTTTCCTACTTCTCGTCTTGAAGCATGGATTATTTCTTTAAAAAATCGCAGCCTGTTTTCCAGGTCACCGCCATACCTGTCGTTACGTTTATTGGTGCGAGGAGACAGAAATTCACGAACAAGGTAGCCTGAGTAGGCATTGTATTCGACAAGATCGAATCCGACCTCTTGAGCCCGCTTCACCGCCCTGGCAAAACCGGCGACTATTTCCTCTATCTCGGCGATGGAAAGTTCCCGACAGGTTTCCTTTGTTTCCCAATTGGTAAAAGCCGAAGCGGATACTGCCTGTCTTCCATTAAGTCGAGAGGGAGCATACGAACCACCGTGAGCGAGATGAAGGCCAATCTTTACGGAATGTTTATGAACTCTCTGAACCAGCCTGCTCAAAGGTTCTATGAATCCGTCATCCCATATGCCCAGGGTTGAAACTGTACTCTTCGCCTGTTCCTCAACGTACGCTATACTAGCAGTAATGAGCCCCGCGCCTCCGGCGGCTCGTTCTTCATAGTAATCGAGAATCCTGGGATTAAGTTCGCCGTCAATAAAATCAGGTTGTGGATTGACACTCATAGCCGACATGACGATCCTGTTGTCCAGCATCACTTTCCCTAAAAAACCTTTTTGATTGAGGTACCAAATTTTCTCCATGCAACTTCCCCGTGTCAATAATACCTCTACCCAGTATTCCGACTGGTCCCCTTGCATAAGATTTCATCCCGTATCTGCATCTTTTCTTCTCTAAAGATCCGGTCATCCATCTCTCGGAGGGTGTCCGCTATCAATGGCTGAAATTCCATTTGGTCAAGAATTTCCCTCTGCAAATCCACACCCGGAGCAATTTCAATGAGGGTCACGCCTTCTTTCCTCAGTTCGAACACCGCTCTCTCGGTAACGTATAGTACCTTTTGCCTTATCTCCTGCGCATACTCGCCACTAAAGGTAATTTGTTCCACGTTGTTGATGTATTTCTTTTTCTTACCCTCCCGTACGATGTGTACTCTCCCGTTTCGAACTTCAACTTCAGCCCCGATGGTCAATTCCCCGGTAAACACGACCTCTTTTGCATTCTGTGAAATATTGATGAAACCACCGCAACCGGCTAACTTTGTCCCGAAACGGCTGACATTGACATTACCGAATTGATCAATTTGAGCCGCGCCTAAAAATGCTATATCCAAGCCGCCGCCATCATAAAAATCGAATTGGTATGGTTGATCGATAATGGTATCCGGGTTCGTAGATGCCCCGAAGCTCAGGCCACCTGCCGGGACGCCACCCACCGGACCGGATTCGACGGTAAGGGTCATTAAATCGCTTATCTCTTCTTCGGCTGCCACCATCGAAACCCCTGTCGGCACTCCATAACCGAGATTGACAATAACACCCGACCTCAGCTCTTGTGCGGCTCTGCGGGCCATAAGCTTTCTAACGGTAAATGGAAGTGGTTCTATTCTTCCGATGGGAATGAATACCTCACCTGAATATGACGGATTGTATTGCTCCATATACGTCTGCCAGTGATTTTCCGGCTTAGCCACAACAATCGCATCGACATAGACTCCGGGTAATTTCACATCATAAGGATTAAATCTTCCGCTCTGTGAAACTCGTTCAACCTGTACGATCACGATACCGCCTGAGTTTTTAGCTGCCTGGGCCATGGATATCGTGTCAAGGGTAGCCCCCTCCCGTTCCATCGTAATATTACCATTCAAGTCCGCAGTCGTTCCTCTCAAGAAGGCTACGTCAATGGGGAATGCCTTGTAGAACAGTTTTTCCTGTCCCTCGATCTCTATCAGTTTTACAAGATCCTCTTCTGCTTTTTCGTTTACTTTTCCTCCCGTTTCACGGGGATCCACAAATGTCTTGAGACCTGTGTGAGTAATGAAACCGGGCCTTCCCCCCGCTATCTCCCTGAACAGGCCGCAGATGGCTCCCTGAGGAATGTTGTACGCCTCTATCTTGTTCTCCAACGCCAGCCTGCCCAGCTTGGGGGCCATGCCCCAATGTCCAGCAATAACCCTCTTGACGAGTCCTTCATGAGCCAGGTGGTTAAACCCTCTATCCTTTCCGTCACCCTGCCCCGCTGCTCCGACAACCGTAAGGTTTGTAGGTGTCCCTGTTGCTATAAACATTTCTTCCAACGAAGATGTCAGATTTTCAGGATGGCCCATTCCAACGAATCCGCCGATAACAACCGTATCCCCATTTTTTATTAATTTTAACGCTTCCCCAACATCAACAATTTTCCCTTGCATATTCCCTCGCTGCATACTCTCTGTAACTTCACACACTGTATCATCGCTCCATGTCGCAGAGTCTTTAATCAAAAAATATTTACAAATGTCCCCCCAGCATTAGTTACCAACGTGCCATTTTCCGAACTCACCGCATTACTCAATTTCCTTCAATACTCTTTCCTTCAATTCTCTTTTTAAAATCTTCCCAGTGGGCCCTTGCGGCAGGGAATCAACAAATTCGACCATCCTGGGAGCCTTGAACTTAGCCATTCTTGCCCGCACATAATCAATGATCTCCTGTTCTTCAGCAGACTCACCTTTTTGAAGGACAATGTAAGCCTTTGCCAATTCACCCTTGATCTTATCAGGAATACCGATGACGGCTGCGAGAGCTACTTTAGGATTCGTATATAAAACCTCTTCCACTTCAGACGGATAGATGTTCTGGCCCCCCGTAATGATCAACTCCTGCTTGCGACCGGCAATATAGAGATAGCCATCGGTATCCACATATCCCAAATCACCGGAATAGAACCATTTGTCACGATAGACTTCGGCATTCTTCTCCGGGGCATTGATGTACCCGTGAATAGAAAACACATTACCATATTCGATGATTTCACCTACCTGACCGACAGGAACTTCATTGCCATTATCATCGACAATCTTGATATAGATGTCGCTGATGGGCGTACCGACCGAATTCTCCTTCCGAACGCCAACTCTCGGCTGAAGTGTTGAAAATCCGCATCCTTCTGTGTGGCCAAAGCCATCCATAACGATGCAGTCGAACGTTTTCTCAAATTCTCTTAGAACTTCCAGGGGAAAGTTGGCTCCGCCCGAATTTACAATCTGCAGTGATGAAACATCGTCATGTCCCTCTTTGTATTCACTCAGCAGATATGAATACATGGTTGGTGTACCGGCAAAATAGGTGCATCTGTGTTCTTTGATTGCGTCTAAGACTTTACGGGCATCGAACCGATCAATGAGAACAGTAGTTGCCCCGCAGTAAAATGCCGACATCATCACCACGCTGAGGGCAAAGTTGTTGTAGATCGGAAGAGCCAGAAGTAATCGGTCTTCTTGAGTAAACTTATTTCGAGTGCAGCACCCCTGAACATTCGTGAGCACGGAACGATGCGTCTGGGAGGCTCCTTTCGGTCTCCCTGTCGTACCGGAAGTGTATATAACACAGGTAATATCATCGAGTTCCGACTCAATAGCGGGGTAGTTGCTGCTGCCTGTCAGCATATCTTCGAATTTGGCGGTGGCGTTATCAGATATGCCGTTATTCACGATGATGTGCTGCAGCTCCGGAAGACTTTCGGCAACCGATCTCTGTTCCGCCCAGAGTCCCGCGTCGGCGATAATGGCCTTTGCGCCCGATTCCTCGCCAATGTAACGTATTTCATGGACCTGATACATAACATTCAAGGGAATCGAAGTTGCACCGATTCGGATAATGGCGTTGTGGGCTATGAGAAACTCAACTGAGTTTGGCATAAGAAGCATGATAAAATCTCCCCGTTTCAGTCCGAGCTTCAGAAGACTATTTGCAAGTTGATTAACCTTGGCATTCAATTCGCTGTATGTAATTTCGGCACCCTTATAGATGACAGCCGTATTGTCAGGCATATAATGCCCCACACTCTGCAACATTTCACCAATGGTCTGCATGCTATCCTTCTCCTTCCATTTAAAACGGTCTATTTTTGAGGAGCGACCTCACTTCAAAACGATGTATAGCAAGGACAATCTCCGAACTTTCATTTTCATTGTATTAATCTCAACAACTTAACAATACGTTGTGGGCAGCAATCGAAAACAGTTGATAATGTGTATCCCCGGTACTATTGCAACATTCCGGGAAGCAGCATGATTATCTGAGGAAAAATCGAACAAACAATCAGAACAATCAGCTGCAGCAATAAAAAGGGCATGGCACCCCGCCATACGTCCTTCATGGAAATTGAGATCGGTGCAATGCCTTTGACAAAGAACAGGGCGTATCCAAAAGGAGGGCTTAAAAAACTCATTTGCATGTTCAGCATAAAGATAATCCCAACATATACAGGATCAAATCCCAGGTTCACTAAAATGGGGCTGAAAATCGGAACAATAAGAAGGCAGATTCCTATCCAGTCTATAAACATCCCGAGGATTATGTAGACGATTTGAGTGAATATTAACGCACCCCATTTGCCGCCGGGCAGATTCATAACCAATGTATTGACGAATTCCTGGCCATCACCCATCGCATAAACACCCACAAAACATGTCGATGCAAACGTTATCCACAGTGCCATACCGGTCGCGGATATGGTTGAGTAGAGTGATTCACTAATGGCCTTCCAACTGAGATTTCTTCGTAAGGCAAGGAGAACTATGACTGCAAATACTCCGACACCCGCGGCTTCGGTCGGAGATGCTATACCGGCCAGTATTGTCCCCAATACACATCCTATAATAATGGCCGGGGCTACTATATTCTTACCCAATGCAAGTTTTTTCCAGAATCCTACGATCTGTTCTTCCGCTGTAATTGAAGGGGCATATTCAGGTTTTCTCAGGACCAATATCACTATATAGGCGCAAAATGCGAGACCGAGCAACAATCCCGGCAACATACTGCCGGCGAACAGATCGATAACCGAAACCTGTGTTGCTGCAGAATAGAAAATAGGCATGATACTGGGTGGTATGAGGATTCCGAGTGTTCCGGCAGCACAAACGGTACCAACAACCATATGTTTGTTATATTTCCGCTCCATCATGGCTGGTAATGCAAGAAGACCCAAGGTAATCACCGAAGCACCAACAACTCCTATCATGGCGGCCAGTATGACTCCGGTAATGATCGTAGCTATGGCAATAGAGCCCCTGATCTTACCGGCCCATTGGAATATAGCCCCGAACATCTCTTCGACAATACCGCTCCGTTGCAGCAGATTCGCCATGAGAATGAACAGTGGCACGGCTACCAGGGAGTAACTTACCATGAGCCCATAAACACGCATGGCAAACATGGGAAAGATGATGGGTCCACCGACAACTAAACCGAACACAATACCGACAGAACCGATCACTGCAAAGAGAGGAGCACCGGTAAGTAGCAATGCTATCATTGATCCAAACATGGCAATATTAAGCAGTAGTGGACTCATCGTGTTTCACCTCCCAGACTGTAAAGTTCCCTTAAAAACTCGGCAACTGACTGAAAGATTAACAGCAAGCTTCCTATCGGGAGAGTGATCTTAACGGGCCACAAGATAGGTGCCCACGATGTATAGCTTCTCTCGCCCATCTGTATCGATGTCCAAGCATATTTGGCCCCCATATAGGTCAAGGCGGAGGCAAAGATCAATATGAGCGGAAAAACAACAACCAGGTTGAGTATTTTTTGAGTCTTCGGTCTGAACCGCTGGCTGACTATATCTACACTCACGTGTGATCGATGGAGGAGACAATACGCCCCCACAAGAACATACAGTGCTCCGCAGGTAAACATCTCGACTTCATAAGACCAGACAGTCGGCGCATTGAAGATATACCGTGCAACAACCTCTATGACAGTAGCAGCAACGGTGATAAGCAGGATATAACTGATTATTCTTCCCGTCCATTCACTGACACCGTCGATGACAGCGATCAGCGATCGGGTTGCATGCAATGATTTCGTCATGTTTCACCACTTCCTTTTCAATATCGCATCGGCAGTAATACCGCAGATGACTACTCAGGATTGGTATTTGTCTGGGGTGAGGTTTCAGCAGATGCAAAGAAACTTCCCATGTTAAATAACCTCACCCCAAAAAATGTTGCTTTCCACTAACCTATTTCAACTTTTAACACTAAAAGAAGGCTATTCGATCAAGCCCAATTCCTTCATTACCGATAACTGACCCTCCATCATCTTTTTCCCAAGTTCCGTCTTCTTAGCCGTTTCTTCCCAAGCACTCAATGCCAGCTTCCGTACCTCTTTGACTTCAGATTCAGGAAGGGTGTATTCCTTCAAACCACCTGCTCGCATCTTTTTCAGTGCTGCCAAGTCCATATCCACATTGTATCGGTAATTTCTCCACGCCAAGTCATATGCTTCTTCTTCCAGAATAAATTTTAAATTTTCGGGTAGCGATTCCCACAGTTTCATACCCATGGACAGTTCAAGGGCAGATGATGGTTGATGAAGTGATGGCCGTAACATATACTTTGCTACTCGATCAGCCCCAATGGCAACTGTTGTGCTCGGTACGCCGAGATCTCCGCCATCAACAACACCCCTTTCCAATGCCGCCGGTCTTTCACCCGTGGGCATAGACACTGTCGAGGCACCAAGTTTGGTAAACAATGCGGTAGCCATTGCTCCTGAGAAGACAAGCTTCTTGCCCTTTATATCGGCTATTGATTTAATCGGTACACGAGATGTCAGATATTCGGCGGGATAATACGGGAGAGAGAGACAATAGATATTGTATTTTGCATATAGTTCTCTCACCAGTTCAATGCCGCCTCGTTCATAGAGCCAAAAATCATGTTGTATAGCGCTGTCGAAACCACCGGGTAAATATGTCACGAAGGCAAATGCCGGATCCTTTCCTGCCCAATATTCACCGGTTGTAAACGCCATATCTATAACCCCTTTGCCGAGGGCTTCAAAAACCTCTATAGTTCCCACAAGGGCTCCAGGCGGATAAATCTTGATCTTAACCTCTCCATTTGTGGCCTTCTCAACCCGCTCGGCGAACTCATTACCTGCTTTCCAGATAGCCGTTCCGGGACCAAGCACACAGGCGCATTTCAATTTATACTCTTTCGCCAACGCGATTGACGTTTGATTACCAAGAGAAAACAAAAAGATCACCATGACTGCTGCACTAACTGCCACTATTGCCTTACATTTCTTACTACGATTAAACATTTCCTATTTCCCCCTTTCATTGTTATCAAGTTATTATCCTGATGTCCTCCCGTTGACTTTTTCACCTCCCTTACGTATCGTTTTGCTTTTCACCATATACTTACCGAACTACCTTCTCATTCTTTCGGTAAACCCTTGTCCGTCAATTCGATTAACAGCCCGTGAGAACTTTTGGGGTGTATAAATGCTATCCGGTATGGACCCTCAAATACCTTGCCGACAATCTTAAGCCCCTTTTCCTCCAGATCTCCTACGAACTTTTCGAGGTCTCCACATAGAATAGAAATGTGATGAAACCCCTCCCCTGAATTTTCAATAAATTTACCAATCACACTCTTCGGTCCCGTAGGTTCTATGAGCTCAAAATAGGTTCCACTAAGGTGTACCGTGGAAGAAATCTCCTGTAATTCAGGATATTCATTCCTCGCCAGCTCCTCAGCTCCAAATGTTTCTTTGAGAAATTCTAAAGTCTTATCGATGCTCCTCACAGCAATTCCAATATGTTCCAACCCCTGAATCATCATACCGTGTGGGCATGTTAAGAAGCATTGCGATGTACCGTCAGAATCGCTTCGTCTTCCCAGATGCCTCTCCTCCTTTCCTTTGTATTGATACGTATAAATGTCATGGACTGCACCTACTGCGAATCTTTGGTTGGCTATGGCACGTCTTCATCAATTATGGACTACTCATATTCGTCCGGGAGGGCCCTGGTACGATCACATAAGAACATAGGGAGCCGGAAACGAGCCGGTGTAATCCCTCGATATATTCTTACAGGCCAAATATCCGTTTGGCGTTTCCGAAAAGCATTTTCCCCAACGCTTCATCTTTTAATCCCATCTCGTTCATCTGCTCGAGGTACCGTTTCCATGAAAGACCGTTGGAACCGAAGATAACCTTTTCCGCCCCCATCCGCGTCTTCAGGAAAGTGATCAACGACGGGTGAAAGTACCGGGGAAGCCATGCGCTGATGCTGAGGTAGATATTGGGCCATTTCATGGTACAGGAGATCATCTCATCCACCCAGGGATACCCCGTATGGGTGCCGATTATTGTGAGTCCAGGGAAATCGCAGGCAATCCTGTCGAGGTAGATAGGTCGGGCACCTTCACTCGGCATGGCCTCTGAAACGTGCCCCGTCTGCATGGAAACAGGCAACCCCAGTTCCTCACACTTGGCGTACAGGGGATACATCTTCCGATGATCCAGGGTCATGTCGTATCCGTAGATGTGAACATATACCCCTTTGTACTGGCGTTTCTTGACGTCTTCCTCAAGCTTGAGAAGACTCTTCCGGATATTAAAGGGATCGTAATCTGCCAATCCATAGATCCTCCCCGGATATTTTTCAGTCATACGAGTAATGGTTTCCGTCATGTCCAAGGCAAAGCGTGTTTGCCTCCGGTACGACCAAGCAAGCAGATCGGTTACAAGGGCCGTCTCAATGCCCGCATCGTCCATGGCCTTGATAATCTCATCGGGTTCTCTGTAACCATCTCCCCATGCCAATTCGACTGAACATTTCAACTCTCCTTGCGAACTGGTGGCATTCACCCAACTCTGCTGCCATTCTTTCAAAAGCAATGGGAAAAGGGTATCGATCGCCATAATTCGTGACTTGTTTGTATCTGACATAATGATCTCGGCATATAAGCAAGTATGGTGATTGCGCATTAGAACCACTCAGACTTTTTATATACCACCCTCCTTTCTGCTGGTTTCGTTGCTTTAGCGTTGGCTCTCAGAGAGGGATATTGCCGTGCTTTCTCAGCGGCCTCTCTTCAACCTTGTTCCAGAGCATTTCCAATCCCTTTACAAGATATGGCCTTGTCTCGGATGGTGAGATAATAATGTCAACGACCTGTACCGATGCCGACCAGTACGGTGTGCTGAAATGCTCGCGATATTCCTCCGCCTTCTGTTTCTTAAATTCATTCCGATCTGCTACCGATTCCATCTCCTTTTTATACAGAACACTTACGGCACCATCGGCACCCATGACTGCAATCTCGGCGGAGGGCCAAGACAAGACCATATCGGCACCCATCGTCTTTGAACCCATGGCGAAAAGGGAACCGCCATAGGCTTTGCGTATTATGCAATTTATTTTGGGAACAGTGGCTTCTCGATAGGTATACAGCATCTTCGCTCCATGCCGTATGATCCCCTTGTGTTCTTCCGATACACCGGGCAGATACCCGGGCACATCCGTAAGGGTAATAATAGGAATGTTAAAGCAATCACAGGTTTGGTAGAACCGTGCGGCTTTATCCGAGGCATCACAATCAAGAACTCCCGCCTTCACCTTGGGCTGGTTAGCCACGATCCCTACGGAATATCCCCCGATTCTGGCAAATCCTGTTAGTATGTTCCTGGCGTAACCGGCCTTGACCTCAAAGAAGTCGCCGTTGTCCACCACGCTTGCAATCACGGCACGCATATCGAATGTTCGCTTGGGATTTGAGGGAACTATGTCAATCAAATCCTCATCACAGCGATCGGGTTTGTCGCCGGTGTGAATCCGAGGAGGTTTTTCCTGATAGCTCGACGGAAGGAAACTCAGCAGCTTCTTGATTGCCTGCAGGCACTCCTTGTCGTCTCTAACAACAAAATCACAATTGCCGGCTATAGTGCTCTGTGGTTTGCTGCCGCCAAGGTCCTGGGCCGTGATCTCCTCACCCGTTACCGCCTTGATAACACTGGGTCCCGTAATAAACATCTGACTCGTGCCCTCTATCATAAAGATAAAGTCACCGAGGATTGGAGAGTACACGCCCCCGCCGGCACAATTTCCCATAATGGCAAATATCTGGGGAACGACTCCCGATGTATCGATATTCTCCGCAAAAAGCAGACTGTACGTTCCGCGCATGCCTTCCTGTATCCTGGCTCCGCCGGAATCTATCAATCCGACGATGGGCGCCTTTGTCTTCCTCGCCATGTCCATTATGTGGCACACCTTCTGGGCATGCCTCATGCCGACCGTACCCCCCAAGACGGTGAAATCCTGAGAATAGGCATAAACCAGCCTTCCCTCTACCTTGCCGTATCCCGTTATAACCGCATCACCGTAGGGTCTCTTTTCATCCATCCCGAAGTCATGACACTCATGTCGCGCGAATAAATCCAATTCAACAAAGCTGCCCCTGTCGAACAAGAGGTCTATTCGTTCCCTGGCAGTCAGTTTTCCCGCCTTATGCTGACGTTCAATAGCCTTTTCCGATCCCCCCCTCTTGACTTGTTCCTCGAGCTGCCTCAGGTTTGTGAGACTTTCCCGCATTCCCACTTCCACTCTTTCCACCCCCTCCCAACAATGAACCCGCCGGAAACAAAGTTGATGATACTGGGTCGCCGATTCTAACGGTTCACACCTTCCATTCCTTCAAATCAACTCCCGCCCTTTCCAGTTCTTCTCCCAGGAAATTGACCGTATTCTTCCAGAGGGTATTCTCCAGCACCCCTTCTCGATACGGAAGCTGCATGTGCTGGAAGAGTATTCCATCGAGGGGGAAGAGATTGAATTCGGAGCCGAACATATACTTGTCCTTCTGGCGCCGATTAAGCTCAAACCAGGTATGCGGCGAAGCCTTTGCAATATACTCGGGCCATATACCGGAAAGTTCACGAATGATATTGCCTTTATGTCTGTTCAGAAGAACTGCATCCTCGTCTCTTCCATCGGACACGTGAAGCATAACGATCTTTAGATTCGGAAAATCGGCCGAGATATCATCGATATCGGGAATGAGCTGCATGGTGTACTTTATCTTTGTTCCCAAGCCGCCCGGAGCGCCACTTCCCAGGCCGGTAAAGCCGGTATGAAGCTGAATGGGACACCCCAAATCCTGACACAGATCCCAGAGGGGATAAAACTGCTTATCGTTCACGTGAAAGGCCTGTCCGACCTGCTGGAATTTGAGGCCAATTAGTTTTAATTCTTTAATACACCGTTCGGCTTCAGCTAATGCTTCGTTACCCTTCCATGGATCAACAGAGCCCCATCCCGTGACCACCACATCAGGGTACTTATCTCTCATTGCCGCTATCTCATCATTGGTATTACTCCTGTACAGAGGGTCTCCCGGGGCCATCGCCGTTTCGGCATCCCAGCCACACGGCATAACCGCGACACCCAGTTCCCTGAACGGTTGGACCCACTCGTCTTCCGTCGGCATAAGTGCCGATATGGCCTCCGGTGACACATCCTCTCTTTTGTAAAGATATTTCTCTAGGTGAACACGAAATTTTCCCAGACTTCGCCACCCAGTCTTCGTATAGGGATGTGTGTGGACATCGAGGATTCTGGGTTTACCCTCTCTCCACTTCCGTATGATCTCCTTAACTTCCGGGTCTACGGAGTGGATGGGCTTTCCGCCTTTTATGATTTTGTTTAATCTTTTTAACTCCGCAGGTTCCATTTCCAACATACCAAACCGTTCTTTTTCCATTTTGCTTCCCCCTCCCTTAAGAATTATATTGGTTTTACCCTGCATGAAACGACGAACGATATCCGGCCCAAATTCGTTTTTTGTTTACTGAATAGTATTCGAGCAAATAACAGGCCAGTCACTGCTTACCGGAGCTATCTTGCGGACTATAAAGAATTTTCCATTTTGAGATTGAAGGATGGATTATGGCTTCCCTGAAAGGAGGAAGTGAAGTGTAGATGTTCATCTACATGAAAATGGGCAAACTAGTACCTATCGACGAGAATACTACGGGATACAGTCTTATTTAAGATATTCTACATGTATATGATGCTATACACCAATATGGTACTTCTTGATCTTCTGATACAGCCCCGTTCTATGGATTCCAAGTCTTTTCGAAGCCTCTGCCTTATTACCTTCGGCTGATCGGAGTGCCTCTATTATGGATACCTTCTCGGTATCTTCCAATGTCCTGCGTAAAGAACAGGGCTTGCCTCCGGCAACACATCTTTTTCCCTGTTCCCTTATTCGTCTCGGGAAATCATCGATACGGATTGTTTTGCCTTTCCCCGTAATCATAGCACGCTCCAGTACATTTCTCAGTTCACGGACATTACCAGGCCAATCATATCCTTTCAGCACATCCATTGCATCATCTGAAATCTTAGTCGGTCCATAGGCAACCTCTCCTCTCAGGTGAGACATAAGATAGGAGCTAATCAGTGGAATATCTTCCGGTATGTCACGGAGGTTCGGCGTGGTGATATGAAAGATATTGATACGGTAAAAGAGATCCTTTCGGAACAGGCCATTGTTAATCATACTCTGGAGATCTTGATTGGTTGATGCAATAAGACGGAAATCCACTTTGACAGGCTGTGTGCCACCGATTCGATCGATTGCATATTCCTGAAGAACACGCAAAAGCTTAGCCTGCATTCTAAGCGGCAGTTCGCCAATTTCATCCAGTAAGATAGTGCTCCCGTGTGCAAGCTCAAATTTGCCTTTCTTTCCGTGTGAGGACGCCCCGGTGAATGATCCCTTTTCATAACCGAAGAGTTCACTCTCGAACAGCTCTTCTGGGATCGCTGCGCAATTAACCCTGATAAAGGGGCAATCTGCCCGTCGACTTTTCTTATGGATGTAGTGAGCCACAATTTCCTTGCCTGTCCCCGTCTCGCCGGTAATGAGCACGGGAGCATCACTCGTGGAAGCGATAATAGCGCTTTTCTGAACCTCCAGTATCGGCTCCGATTTACCGGCAAGAAAATCACCAGTCTTCGTGCTGTTCCGGTACAGTTCTATTTGTGTCTTGAGTATCTCTATCTCGTGAAGAAGTGTTTTAATCTTCGAAGTTTCGTTGAACATGCCCTTCCCCAGGGCTCCAATTACCTTTCCGTTATGATCTTTGAGGGGAATATTGGCGATAATCTGTTGTTTGCCGCCGATATATATCGATTCTCCGATTCTTGCCTTCCCCGTCTTAAGTACCTCATGCAAATGACTGTTCTTGATAACCTCATTGAGGGGCTTCCCTATTACATCAGAGGGGTTAATGCCGATAAGTCTCGGGCTGAATCGGCTCATAAAGCAGATCTTCCCCTGAGAATCGATTATCATGGGACATTCATATGGATTCTCCAAGGCGGCGGCTATTAAATCTCTGCTAAGGTAAGACAAACTATCAACCGTTGTTTCATGGGGCATAGCAATCTTCTCCCTCCTTTTGAGATAGACAAATGTACGTTTGCCCGAAGAATATTTATGTGATAGCCTAGATTATAATAAGTGGGGTGTGCCCACATTTCTTATTTTAGAGTTCAACCATGAAACTGGGTTTACTCATCATCGATGTATATCAAAGGAAGGAACACTAAATAAGAGATACTCTCCGTGAAAAACAATCTTATGGAGCGTAACCGGTAGTGTATATTATCTATCGTATTACCTTGATAACGATTGAGAAACGATGCGCTTCCTTTAAGGAGCTGTATCGAAACCATTTCTACAAGAAGTCATGCTATCTGAAGTTGCGGTACTATTCAAGAAAATTCTGAAACAGAAAAGTTGTAACATCCCTCTGACATGATTCAAGCCCTCCACACCATGCTACGAAGAATCTCATGTTGGTATAGAATGTGCTTATTATTTATTCGATTGCCAATCCCGTAACCTCTCATTACCTTGATGAGCGGATTGACCAAGAACTACATTTACCCGATTTGAGACACAATATCGATTAACACATATTTGAGAAACCCTATTTCAGAATAGCCATTCATGCAGGAGGGTACGGGGAAGTAATCATACCGGCGCAGTAGGGGGGTGCAAGAAAGGAAAACTTATCTAACCCAAACAAGGAGGGAAGAGATGGCTATTGAAAGCAATGTGACAAAACAACAGATTGCTGAGCACACGAGATTGGGATTTTGGGATAAATGGACTTTCTGTGATTACATTAAAAGATGGGGGAATACCTTTCCCGACAAGGAGGCATTGATTGATCCGAACACACGCCTCACGTGGTCTCAATACAAGACCATGATGGACAGAATGGCCCTTCATTTTCTGAAGCTGGGCATCAAGAGGGATGATCTGGTTGTAACCCAGATTCCAAACCGTGTGGAGGCCATCATTATCGAAATGGCTTTGGCACGAATAGGGGCCTGTATCGTTCCCCTCGCCATGCAATGGAGGGAGCATGAGCTGAATTACGTCATCGGGCAGACGGAAGCTCCGGTGATGATCGTGGCCAAAGAATACGGAAAATTCAAGTACGTTGACTACGCAAAATCGCTCCGGTCACAAAATGCATGCCTGAAACATATCATTGTTATGGGCGATGAACCTTCCGAGGGAACACTTTCTTTTCAAAAGATGTGGGATGATAGCATAGAAGAGCAGTATCCGCCGGACTATCTGGACAAAAACTGTACCATAGATGCAAATGACGTCCTTACGATGTGCTATACCTCCGGAACCGAAGCCGATCCGAAGGGCTGCCCCAGAACGCACAACCACTGGAAAGCCTTTGAACGATCTTCCTTCCTTCACCACCTCACCGAAAACGTACACGACAAGGTTGTCATGGCCCTTCCGTGGATCAATCTGTTTGGTCAGAGTGTCGGAGTCCTGTCGATGGCAATGGTGGGAGGCACGCTGATTCTGCTGGACGGCTTTAATCCGGCAACGATGGCGCAGACGATCCATAAAGAAAAGGCAACACTGTATGCCGGAGTTCCGGCGATGCATGTCGCACTCCTCAACTATCCCGAACTGGATAAGTATGATTTGAGTTCCCTGAGGGTTATCGCCAGCGGCGGGGCTCCGTGTCCCAAGTCGGTAATTCTCAGACTCATGGAGAAGGGGTGCCTTGTGTGGAACGGGTTCGGTTCGAATGAGGGGACGTTGAATACCACGGAAGTCGGCGTGGATCCCGAGATCGTGTCAACGACTATCGGTCTCCAGCAACTGTACAGCGAAGTAAAAATCGTTGATCCCGATAATAACAGACTGGGAGTCGGGATTGCCGGTGAATACTGCCAGAAGGCACCGTTTATCATTGCCGGGTACTATAAACGTCCCGACCTGAATAGAGACAAGTGGGACGATGAGGGGTTCTATCATTCCGGAGATGCCTGTTATCTCGATGAAGACGGATTTTACCATTTCTCCACCCGGCTTAAGGATATTATTATTCGTGGCGGCATGAACATCAGCGCCGAAGAGGTCGAGTTTATACTGTATAAGCATCCCCAAATCCTCAACGTGGCCATCGTGGGCATGCCCGATGATAAACTGGGAGAGAGATGCTGTGCTTACGTTGAAATCAAACCCGGGGAAAAGGGCCTGACAGTCGAAGAGGCGCAGGCATTTATGGAACAGGAAAAGGTGGCCAAGTACAAGTGGCCGGAGCGGATCGAAATCGTAGAGCAGCTGCCCAGGACACCAACGGGAAAGGTGCTTAAATACGTTCTGCGCGAGGATATTGCTGAAAAGCTGGGGGCATAGCAACCGGGTGCCCTCCAAACGATGGATGAATTGAACACCGGGGACATCGTGCGTGTAAAAACGGTCGGGATCGTCCTTTCCGATCATCTTCTTACACGCACGATGTCCGATTCTCGCGTACCACCATGAACGGAGATAAAAGGTGAGGTGTCATATGAAGATTGCAGACGTTGGCCCAATCTCGGACAGTCTGATTCTGTTAGGTGATAGAAACGTATGCATGTATCTCCTGAAGGGCGATCGATATCTCCTGCTCGGAGGCGGCATGTCCTATGTGGTACCATCGGTAGAAGAACAGATGGACCGCTTTGGAGTCGACCGCGATCGCATCATGGGTCTTTTGATTCTCCACTCTCATTTCGATCACACCACCGCTGCCCCGTATTTTATGCAGGCATACCCCGAAATGGAGATCATGGCCTCAGCCGGAACGAAGAAGGTGATGGGGATTGAAAAGGCAGTGAAAAACATTGCCGCTCTGGACAGGGATACGCGTCGACTGTATGGTGTGGATAATCGCTTCAGGGGCATCTCCCTTGAATTTAAGCCACCTGAAATCACGCGGACACTCGGTGACGGAGATACTGTTGATCTGGGCGGTGGAGTCGGCATCTCCATACTGGAGACCCCCGGTCACAGCAAATGTTCCATTACCGCTTACGAACCTGCTCTTCAATATCTCTTCCCCTCCGACGGAGTACCGCTTCCCGTTTTGGATGAAGGCCAGCTAATGCTCATGGCCAATGACAACATTGCACAGTACCTGAAATCTCTGGAGCGGATGGCCTCTCTGGAGGTAGCGGCGGTTTGCTGTGAACATGGCGGAGCTGTTCATGGAGAGGATGCGACATCATTTTTACAACAGGGCCTGGAATTGACCCGCTCAAAATACACAGACTACCGGCGGGCCATGCAATCAGGAGCAGATGCCCGTGAACTGGCCCGGCATGAAGTGGATAAGATTCTTAAGAGTCGCGCATTCGGTCTGATTCCTGAGGATGTTCTGTTGAATGTCGTTACCGCCATGATTCTCAGCGCAGCCTGATACCACGATTCGCCATGAGCTCCGTACCGGAGGGTGTCTTTCTACCCGACATCCGACCTGCCTTTTTATATACATCGGCGTATAATGGATATCTGCTTTCGGGATCACGGGATTTTCAGTATTAACAAGTTGACGTTTGATACTCTCTGTGTTTACAATTACACCATTACAGATGCTAATGTTTGCCATCAAAACAGGATAGACCTCCGGAGGCGCGAAGAGGAGACACTGTCCATTTTTCCGTACTCCGGATGGCCTATGGGAACGATGTAACGGGAGGAATCAGTCATGGCCACAGTCAAGATTAACACCCCTGCCCCTGACTTTACTTCGCTCGATTCCAACGGAAACAGTGTGTCACTCTCGGATTTTATCAACCGAAAGCATGTGCTGCTCGTCTTCAATCGCGGATTCTTCTGACCTTTCTGCCGCAGGCATATGGCGCAGTTGCGTCATGACTACCAGCAGTTCGTACAATTGGATACGGAAATAATCGCTGTCGGACCGGAGGAGGCCGAACCGTTCCGCGATTACTGGTCGAAGGAAGACATGCCCTTTATCGGTATACCCGACCCGGAACACAGGATTCAAAAGCTGTATGGACAAGAAGTTAAACTGCTAAAGCTGGGCAGGTTGCCCGCCCAGATGCTTATCGACAAGTCCGGCATTCTTCGATATGTACATTACGGCCGTTCGGTAGCCGATATCCCCTCGAATAAAGAAATTCTGGATCTGATAAAATAATAGATTTCCGTACCGACATCATAGTATCCTTACAGTTTATTACGATAGCTGACAAGCCGGATACATTCGGATGTGAGCAAAACAGAAAGGCAAAAACAGGGAATAGGAGATACATCATGGAACAGGTTATTGTCAAACTGCAGGAATGGATCACACTGTACGGACTGAAGGTTATCGCGGCGGTGATTATTCTTATTGTCGGACGCATTGCGGCCGGTGCCTTGCGCACACTTGTCAGACGGCTTCTCCAGAAGAGCCGCATGGAAGAAACGCTGATCTTGTTCACGGTCAAATTGACCTACATAGCCGTGATGGTCTTCGTAATCCTCGCCGCGCTGGGCCAGTTGGGCATACAGACCACATCATTCATCGCCGTGATCGGTGCCGCCGGTCTCGCCATCGGTTTGGCGCTCCAGGGCTCTCTTGCCAATTTCGCGGCCGGTTTCCTGATGATTATATTCAAACCGTTTAAGATCGGCGACTACATCGAGGCAGGCGGTATTGCGGGAACGGTGGAGGCGATAGGCGTCTTCACGACCGAACTCACGTCGCCGGACAACAAGAAGATTATCATTCCGAATGCGAAAGCCACGGCCGACAGCATTATCAACTATTCGACAAAAGACAAACGCCGCGTTGATCTTGTCGCCAGCGTCAGCTACGGCGACGATCTGGGCAAGGTGCGAAAGGTCCTGGAAGGGATTCTCTCCGAAGACGAACGCGTCCTCAAAGAGCCGGCACCGACAATCGGCGTTCTGGAACTTGCGGACAGCAGCGTGAATTTTGCCGTGAGGCCCTGGGTCAAAACGGCAGACTACTGGAATGTATTCTTCGCCCTCCAGGAAACCATCAAAAATCGGTTTGACGCCGAAGGTATTACCATCCCCTTCCCTCAGCAGGATATTCACCTGCACAAGGAACAATAGCGCATCACCGACAGTTGTATCAATCGCTCAAATGCGGTTCGGCGAGCTTTTCCCGAGCCGCATTTTGCTTTCACTGAGAATACCTTTTTTCATTCTTGACAGGCAATCTCTCCTTTCCTTATACTCCTTTTCAACGGAACCGGTTCCGTTGCATCACATCATTCCATTCATCCTGAAACGGAATCGATAAAGGAAAGGGGCTCGCATATGGCCACGCTGGCAATTGAAGAGTTGGTATCGAGAATGAAGAGCAACAGGCGTTTCATGGAAAACGTCACGGCCATGCGTGAGATTCCCTCCAACGAAGGCACCTTTCGCCCTTTTCCCGAGTGGGTCCGTCCCGAAATCGCTTCCATACTGGGAAAAAGAGGAATCAAACAACTTTACTCACATCAGGTCCACGCCATGGAATCCGTCAGAGAAGGACGGGACGTGGTCCTGGTGACGCCCACTGCCAGCGGGAAAACGCTCTGCTACAACCTGCCCGTCCTCCAGCGCATTATGGAGGAATCCGAGACGAGGGCGCTCTACCTGTTCCCCACCAAGGCGCTCGCCCAGGATCAGATGCACGAGGTCCACGGTCTCATCGGCGACCTCGGGGTGAATATCAGGACCTACACCTATGACGGGGATACGCCGGCCGACGCGCGGCAGGCCATCAGGAAGCAGGGGCACGTGGTCGTTACCAATCCCGATATGCTCCATACGGGGATACTCCCCCATCACACGAAGTGGCAGAAGCTCTTTACCAATCTGAGATACGTGGTGATCGACGAACTGCACGTCTATCGGGGCGTCTTTGGAAGCCATCTCACCAATGTCATCCGCCGTCTCGTGAGGATCTGCCGGTTCTATGGCTGCGATCCTGTTTTTATCTGCTGTTCCGCCACCGTGGCGAATCCCCGGGAACATGCCGAAAATCTCTTGGAACGTTCCGTGGAGCTGATCGACAAGAGCGGGGCCCCGGCGGCATCCAAGACTTTTATCCTCTTCAACCCTCCCATCGTAAACCGTGAACTCGGCATCAGGCAGTCCGCCCTGACCCCTTCGCGCAAGATCGCCGCCGACCTGATAGGCAACGACATCCAGACCATTATCTTCACCACGAGCCGACTGAACGTGGAGGTGCTGACAAAATATCTGAAAGACCAGTTTTCTAGGAAAAAGCCCCTGGGCGATCAATTTGTCACGGGCTACCGGGGCGGCTATCTTCCAAACCTGCGGCGGAAGGTGGAACAGGGTCTTCGCAACCGGGAAGTCATGGGCGTGGTCAGCACCAATGCCCTCGAGCTGGGGGTCGATATCGGAGACCTCGAGGCATGCATCATGGCTGGGTATCCCGGCTCCATCGCCAGCACGTGGCAGCAGGCGGGTCGCGCCGGACGAAGGAAGGGGCACAGCCTCGCCATGCTGATCTCCCGCAGTTCTCCCATGGACCAGTTTATCGTCGAAAATCCCGATTATTTCTTTGCATCGTCACCCGAGCACTGCCGCGTCAACCCGGACAATCTCCTCATCCTCCTCCACCATCTGAAGAGCGCCGCCTTCGAGCTCCCCTTCGAACGGGGCGAAAAGTTCGGGAACGAAAACATCGAAGAACTCCTCGACTATCTGGAGGAGAAGGGTGTCCTGCACCGGGTCGACGACCGGTGGCACTGGGCGGCCGAGAGTTATCCCGCCGACGAGGTGAGCCTCCGGAGCATCAATCCCGAAAATGTGGTGATCGTCGATACGAGCAATGCCGGAGATCATCAGGTAATCGCCGAGGCGGACTGGGACAGCGCCTTCACCACCGTCCACGACGACGCCATCTACATGGTCGAATCGCAGCAGTATCACGTCGACCATCTGGACCTCGAGAGGAAGAAAGCCTACGTGAAAAAGGTGGATGTGGATTATTACACCGATGCCATGACCTATACGAACGTACGTGTCATCGACAGTTTCGAGACCGGCCGTCACGGAAACCTTATCGCGGAACACGGCGAGGTGCAGGTGGTGAGAAAGGTCGTGGGGTATAAAAAGATCAAGTTTTACACCTCCGAAAATCTCGGATACGGCGACGTTACCCTCCCCGAAAAGGATATGCACACCACCAGCTACTGGTTCACCATCCCGAGGGACCTCCTCTCGAACCTCCCCTACACCCAGGCCGAGATCATCGACGGACTCGCCGGACTCGCCTACAGTCTCCACCATCTCGCGGCGATTATTCTCATGGCCGACATCCGCGACATCGACCGCAGCATCGGGGACAAGAGCGGGGAATGGTTCGTCAGGCACGGCAGGGACAAGCGTATGATTATCGCCGGGCCCCACGCCGATCAGGATGAGGAGGGAGTCAGGACGGACTCCTTCGATCCCACCATCTTCATCTTCGATGCCTATCCCGGCGGCATCGGCTTTTCCGATCTTCTCTACAGGGAGCACGAGGAACTCCTCACATCGGCTGGGAACCTCATACGGTCCTGCCCCTGCGCCCACGGCTGCCCCTCCTGCGTGGGACCGATCCTCGAGGTGGGAACGATGGCAAAGGAAGTGGCGCTGGCTATTCTGAGACTGGTGGGCAGGGCATGAGCATACGGAGAAAACTCGAACGACTCACCGGCGAAACCGGATCGAGGGAAAAGGCCCCTGATCGATCACAAGAGATCGGTGCGCTGCGCAGGCGTATCGATATAATCATGAGACGCCGTCCGGAGGTAGCGGCTCCCCTCAGAAGCGGATTCGACGGCGAACGGGTCGATCTCGGGGATGTGGTGCGGGGCGACGAGGTGGAAAATGACCACGGCAGATTTTTCCTCGTCCACGACGAGATACCATCATCATCACGGCACGGATCGCGCCGCATCGAAGAGATCTCCTCTCTCGACATGCGAAGGGCGGCCCTGATTGCAAACGAAGACGAGATAGCCGGGTTCCACTGCACCGACGGGCTCTTTCTCGACACGGAGACCACGGGCCTTTCCGGCGGGACGGGAACCATCGCCTTTCTGATCGGGATAGGGTGGTTTGACGGTAATGCCTTCGTAACGGAGCAGTTGTTTGCTCGGGACTTTTCGGAAGAGAGGGCGGCACTGGCATACCTGAGCGATCTCGCACGCCGGAAGCGATTTCTTATCACCTTCAACGGAAAATCCTTCGACGTGGGACTCCTGTCGTCCCGTTTCATCATGAACCGCCTTCCCGATCCCCTCTCCGTGCTCCCTCATCTGGATCTCCTCCATCCCTCGCGCCGACTGCTGGGACACCGGCTGGAAAACAGCCGTCTCGGGACAATCGAACAGGAGGTCCTGGGGTTCAGACGCGAAGGAGACATTCCGGGGAGCGAGATCCCCCAGCGGTACTTTGACTGGCTTCGCCGGAGGGACGGGCGGCTGGTCGGTGATATCTTCGAACACAACCGCCTCGATGTCATCTCCATGGCGACACTGACGGTTCATCTCACCGGGCTCCTCGGCTATGAACCGGTGAGGGATGACTGCCTTCATGAAGACGCTCTCGCCGTGGCGAGACTCTTGTTGGACCGCGGCTGTGAAGATGAAGCTCAAGGATTCCTTTCCTCCCTGTTCTGTTCGAAGAACCGTGGGGTTGCAGACGAGGCGGGAAGAATCCTGTCTCTGATCTGCAAGAGAAAAGGCAACTGGACGGAGTCGGTCAGGATCTGGGAAGAGATGATAACCGGAAACGCATGCCACCTCTTTGCCGTGGAGGAGTTGGCCAAGTGGTGCGAGCACCGGGAAGGCGATTTCGACCGGGCCCTGAATCTCGTTCAAACCGTTCTTGAGAACGGACATTATCTTTCCATTACCGAACGGAACTCCTTCACCTACCGCCTTGACCGTCTGAAGAGACGGGTTGGGAAATAACGGCGGCGATATGAAAGTCCCATCCCGATTCATATAGATTTCGACTCGAACCGAGCAACAGTTTCGGTTTATATCTTTGCAGTCGGGTGGGATGGCACCACGATCGCGAGACACCGTCCAGATCTGGTCACTCTGCGCACCAAAGTCCTGCCGCGGGTATTTATTTACCTCAGGAAGAACGGCTATGCGTAGCAAGGACTGCCTCAAGGGCTCTGATGAAATCATCCTCGCGACCCCGGTCGATAAGCGACGCTGCTGCGAAACGGTGACAGCCGTCCGCGGTTCCGTCCACGAGAGCAGTCGCGCCGGGGACAAGGACCATGAAGTCGGGCAGCCTACCCGCTTCTATCACTTTCCTTAGTTCCGGATGAACACGGGAGGATATCTTTGTCAATGCCGTGCCGATGCGGCCCACACCGGGCACTTCGGCTGGAAGATGCTGAAATCCGAAGAGGTACTTATCCTCCACAACCAGTTCCTGTGCGATAAGGTGCTGCAGGAAGAGACCTATCGCTTTCACACCCATGGGAATGAAGCGGTCCTTAACATCGATCCATTGAAAGTGGTCCGATTGTGCGAGACCCTCATGCCTGATCTGCTCCGACTCTCTTGCGAACAGAGTCGTCTTTAACTCTTCGAGCTGTGCCGCCCGCCTCATCGCTTTATCAGGGTCTCCTCCCAGGAGCAGTTTTATCGCCGTGGCGGCGTCACCGGAATAAAACCCCACAGAACCGAGGAGGGTGACGATCTCCACGATCTCTTCGACGGTCTTTTCGCACAGGCGGGGAATGATCAAGCCGGTCCCGACCTCTTGAACCATTCCCTGCTTCGTCGCCGCCTCGAAGAAGATCTCGTTCACGCCGGTGAATATACCGTTCCGTTCTTGTCCGTCACCGACGGCACCGATAAGATCCAGCATTGCCAGCCGTCCCTCGCCGTCCGGGGTGTCGAGCTCGGCCTCTCTGAGAAGCTCCCGGGCGAACAAGGCGCAGACGGAGGCTCCGGAGGCGTCGTCATCTCCGCTGATTCCGTACAGTTCGGGATTCAGATGAATCGTGTTACCGGGAACGGGACCGCCGGGAAGATGATGATCCAGGATGATGACCAGGCTGTTCCGGGTGGCGTAGCGACCGATCAGTTCCGATGACTGGCCACCCAGATCCGCATAGATAATGATACCATCCGTGCCGGCATGGAGCTTCTTTATGAGCGGTTCATAGATCTTTTCGATGGGGAGGAGGCGGTAATCGAATGCCAGCCGTTCAAAGGCCGTTGCCAGGGCGGCCCCGGCGGCGATTCCGTCGGCGTCATTATGATGGACGACCGTTATCGATTCATGTCCTTCCCGCATCGATTCGAGAAATCTGACGGCCGCCCTTCTATTTTCACGTATAAAATTGGCTACTTTGTCCATAACTCTCATCAATCCAGCGGCAGGAGGTTTTCCGTTTCCTTGTCGAAAACCAGGATCTTTTCCGGGGGCAGGCTGAGGTGCACCTTCTGGCCCGGCGAAAGGGTCACCTGTTGCATGAGCAGCAGGCTGAAGACATATCTTTCACAGCGAACACGGAGAATCGTTTCCGGCCCCGACGGAAGAATCGTTCGAACCTCCCCCTCCAGAGTGTTCACACCCTCCGATGGAACGATGGAGATGTTTTCCGGCCTGATGGCAGCCACGACGGAACGACCAGCTGGAACCCCACTGCAGGATGTCTTCAGTGAGAACAGCTCATTTCTGACGGACATCTTCCCGTCATCCTCCCCGGCCTCCGTTGTGCCCTCTATCAGGTTTATCGATGGACTGCCGATAAAATCTGCAACAAAGAGATTGGCCGGTCTGTTGTAGATGGTCTTGGGAGGGGCTATCTGCTCAATAATCCCCTTGTTTATCACGGCGATATTGCTGGCCATGGTTTGCGCCTCGACCTGGTCGTGCGTCACATAGACCGTCGTCGCCCCCGTCTGGGCATGGATGTTCTTTATCTCCGCCCTCATGTCCAGTCTGAGTTTCGCGTCCAGATTGGAAAGGGGTTCGTCCATGAGCAGTATGTCCGGTTGGCTTACCAGCATCCGAGCCAGGGCGACCCGCTGCTGCTGACCGCCGCTCATCTCCTGGGGGTACCGGTCTTTGAGACCCTCAAGCTGCATGTACGAAATGATATCGCTCACCTTTTTTTCGATCTGCGGTGCCGTCTCCCGCTTTACCTTCAGACCGAAGGCTATGTTCTGAAAGACCGTCATGTGAGGCCACAGGGCGTAGCTCTGAAAAACGAGCCCGACGTCCCGTTCCCGGGCGGGTATGAAGACACCCTTTTCGCTTGAAAAGACAACCCGCCCGTTCAGGCGGATCTCACCTTCCGTGGGGATTTCCAGCCCCGCAATCATCCGGAGAATCGTGGTCTTGCCGCAGCCGGACGGTCCCAAGAGGATGAGAAACTCCTTTTCGTTGATGGAAAAGGTTACATTGTCCACAGCCACGACGGACCCGAAAACTTTTGTCAGATTTTCAACCTCGATGATGGGGCGTTCCATGAATTCCTTCCGTTTCTCATGCATTGTCAACCGATGGGCCCGATTACCTCACGACCCGCCGGGGTCATATGCCGTTCTTCTTGCCGAACCTCCGTGAGAGCGACTCTCCGAATATGACGATTATGATTATCAGCACGCTGATGGCGCTCGAAAACTGTGTATACCCCTGCTCCTGATACCGAAAGGTCATGGTGGTCAGGGTTCGTGTCTCCGGTGTCACGAGGAGTATGATCAGTGATAATTCCCTCATGACGGTGATGAATACGAGAATAAAGCCCGAGATGGCCCCCTGTATCGAAAGGGGCAGGATGATCCTTCTGAAGCGGGTCACCCATCGCGCGCCGAGGGTTTCCGATGCCTCCTCCAGTTCACTTCCGATCTGGAGCATGGAGGTTATCCCCGCCCTGCCCGTGAAGGGAAGATTTTTGGCGATGCACACGAGTGCCACGAGCGTGAAGGTGCCGTACAACGCCGGGAGCGGCCCGAAGCGATGCGAAAAGAGGGCGAGATAGAGGGCGCCGAAGGCGATACCGGGGACCAGATAGGGGAGAAAGGACATCTGTTCCACGGCGGAGGCCAGTTTTGTGTTCCTGCCCTTCACCACGGCGTAACCGATGAAAATACCGATGAATCCGGCGATTACCGAGGATACCAGTGCCAGCTTGATGCTGTTCCAGGCGGCTCCGATGATGGCGGGATTCCTCAATATGCCCGCTTCACCCTCCGCAAAGGCCGTATTTGCCTTTCCGATCCAGAAGAGCAGCGTCAGGTGCTTGATGGAATAGTCGTTCGGGTAGAGGGTGAGCGTCTGCCAGACAAGCAAAACCAGGGGGAGAATGACTGAAGCAACAAAGAGCAGCCCTATCAGGCATAACAGCGGATAGCGCAGCTTCTCCAGCGGGGTCTCCGTAACCCTGAACCCCTTCCCCGCTATGGTCACGAAACTCTTGCTCCTTCCGATCATCCTCTGATTGATGTAGATAACGGCCGACGAGATGATAATGAGCACAAAGGCCAGGATATACCCCACCGAGGGGATTCGGTTGATAATATTCGAATAGATCTGTGTTGAGAGCGTGTAGTATCGCACGGGGGTGCCCAGAAAATAGGGTGTTCCGAAGGTTCCCAGAACCCGGGAAAAGGTCAGTATGAAACTCGACAGCAGGGCCGGGAGAACCAGGGGAAAGGTAATCCTCCGCAGGATGTGAAACCGCGTTGCCCCCAGAATTTCACCCGATTCCTCCAGACGTGAATCGATGCTCGTGAGAGCCGCAGAAACCAGCAGAAAGGTAAAGGGGAAATAGTGAATCGAAAGCGTCACGACGATGGGGAAGTAGCCGTAGGACAGCCAGTCCGGGGGCGTTATGCCCGTCAGATACTGAAAAACGCCGGCAGCCCCGCCGATGCGGCTGTTCTTGAAAAGATTCAGCCAGGCCAGCGCATGGATATAGGAGGGGATCACGTAGGGCAGGACCGCCATAGTCGCGATTATCTTTTTAAAGGGCAGGTCCGTCCGCGATACCAGCCACGCCAGGAACGAGCCGATGAACATGGCGACCAGAGAGACACTCAGAGAGGTGGAAACCGAATTTATCAGAGGACGGTACAGGATGTTTTGCGTAAGCGCGCTCGCAAAGACGCGCTTCCAGTGAAACAGCGTCAATCCCCCCGGTTCGGCGTTTCTCGACAGACGCGTATCGGCGAACTGCCACACGAACGAGTCCTCTATCATCCTGGCAAAGGGGAGAATGACGATGATCAGTAGTATGACGAGAAGAACGAGGGAGATGACGATATGGGGCTGTCGGACATAGTTCTTGATACGGCTGAAGCGAAGTGTGGTTTCTCTCTGTTCCATACAAACGGCGGTGTTCGTCATAACGACCGCCCCCGGACACGATCATATCCCGACGACGGTCCTCCGATCTGCGGCATGCCGGAGGACCGATTCTCCCGCCCCCCGGCATGCGATCAGTCTATTTCAGGTGGGCCACCCAGAAATCAAGGACCTTCTGGCCCTCATTCCAGACATAGTCTGCGTCTGCTTTCCAGAGCTTCAGCTCCGAAAGGCTTGCGGAACCCTTCGGTGGCGGAACGTCCGTCCTCACGGAAAAGTTACCCAGAACGAAATAGGGTTTATAGCCTTCCCCGCCCTTCGTATCTCCCATCATCCAGTGGATCAGCAGCTTGGCGGCATTGGGATGGGCTCCTCCCTTAACCATGGCCACAACCACCTCGGTGGCAACGCCCATGACCGGTTCCAGTTTCGTTATCACGTCGAACTTCAGATTCGGGTTCTTTTCCTTGTCTCTCAGCCGTGAGTATGCCGTGAGTCCCACGGGGGGATTCGCCTGGTCGGAGAGACCGACCGCCTCGGATACGCTGTTCGTCGATCCCAGTATAATGAGATCGTTGTTCAGCAACCTCAAGATCCACTCGAAACCGGCGTTCTCGACACCTGAGCTCAGGGTGATGTCCTTCCCGAAGACCCGCTTGTAATCGGCTGCCATCTCATCGGAATGCTGGACGATCGTTGCCAGGACCTCGACGAATTCTGACATCTTCTGGGGATCGGAGAAAATAACCCGGCCCTTCCAGGCATCCGTCGTCAGATCCCACAGCGATTTGATCGGGAATGCATTCATCTTCTCGTTATTGTAAACCAGCGCATCCACACTCGCGTGATGCACGAGAAGTGGTTCCCGGTACATGGCGGGGATTAGCGCTACGAGATCCGACGGAACGTAATTGTAGACGAGCTTTTTGTGGTAGAGTTCGTTGACGACCGTGGAAGGGTCTTTCAGGAAGATAACGTCAGCGACATAGTTCTTTGCCGCCTGTTCAGCCAGGACCTTGGTTACGATTTCCGGTGAATCCATATCGAAACCGTTCACCTTGACGCCGGGATACTTCTCCTCAAAGGTCTTTCCGAATTTGAAGACTCGGGAAGAGTAGGAATAGATGTTTACTTCTCCTTCGTTCTTCGCGGCCTCATAGAGGGCCTTTTCATCGAAGGTTTCGGCGGTGACCGTTACCGTAAAACCGAATACCAGGACCAGGACACATAAAACCGATAATACTTTTCTCATGGTTATCCTCCTTTCTTGGAGAACAGGGGACACGGTATACCCGTATGCATGTTCCACGGCCTGCCCGGCGGGTTCATCCCAGAACGGCATACCGGGCAAAGGCTGTTTCTGAAAATAACCTGACGAACAGACAGATAGCACTCACTATACCTGCCATTCCATCAGAACCGATAACGACCTTACAAAGGATAAGCATTGACAAGAACTTCTTTGCTGCAAAGCCAGTATATGAAGTGAATTTTTATGTGTCAAGTGGTTTTGGGATTAGAGTATCCGATGGATGATATTGTTAAACGAATTTTTGTTTCATTCGTCGACTTATATACAGGTGGCCGATCCGCTGCGAAAGAGTGACATGATCTTGAAGTAAAGAAAATGCTGAAAAATAAAGCCACATAATGCTATCTATGTACTTGAACAATCCTGAATATCACTCTCTCAGAGAAGATTTATCTCCGGATCACATTTCCCCCGTTGATCGCATGCCTTAATTGAACATATTGACATAACACCAAAGTTACTGTAACGAGAAGTCATGGTGATTTTCCACAAAGTTGAAGTTGCTTCATAGTTCGCATTATTACATGTATCAACCGTAAACAGGAGGCATTATGGCCGAAGGACGTCCTGATTCGACACAGTACCGGTTGGGGGATGACGCGGTCAAGACGTGGTTCCTCTTCTCCGCTCTCTGGTTTCCCCTCTTCGCCAGCTTCGGATTCATCCTGGCTATAAAATTCTTCTTCCCCGCCTTTCTTGGGGATTACCGCTGGATCACCTTCGGCGTTCTGAGACCAGCCCATGTAAACGGAGTCCTCTTCGGATTCGTCACCTCCGGTCTTCTGGGAGCCATGTTCTGGGTCCTTCCCCGGCTCTGTAAGATCCCTCTCTCTCATCCCTCTCTTGTCAAAACGCTGGCCGTTCTCTGGAACCTGACGGTTGTCATCGGCATTGTCCTCATTCTTTCGGGAAACACCCAAGGTCGGGAGTATGCCGAATTCCCCTGGATCATTGATGTGGCGGTCATGATCGCCCTCCTTCTGATGGGGTATGTGATCTTTGATACCCTTATTAAAAGGCAAGAAGGGAAACTCTACGTCACCCTCTGGTATTACGCTGGAACATTTATCTGGTTCCCCGTCGTTTACTTCATCGGAAACGTCATGTGGCAGGTTCCGGAAGGTGCCCTCAACGGCGTCAGGGACGGGATCTTCAATTGGTATTACGGACACAATGTCCTGGGGCTCTGGTTTACCACCCTCGGGATTCCAGCCTGGTATTATTTCGTGCCGACGATCATCAGACGGCCCTTGTACAGCCACCTCCTTTCCCTTATAGCCTTCTTCAGCATCGCCTTCTTTTATACCGGCGTCGGAGCCCATCATCTCCTGCAGGCTCCTCTCCCGGAATGGCTGAAAACCATAGGGGTCCTCATGAGTATTCTCATGCTTGTCCCGTCCTCGCCTTCGCAACGAATATTATGCTGACCATGCGCGGCTCATGGAACCGACTGATGAACCACGTGCCGTTTCAGTTCATCATGGCCGGCTTCATTATGTATATTCTGGTTTCCCTGCAAGGTTCTTTCCAATCCACACGCATTTCCAACGCCTTCCTCCATTTTTCTCAGTGGCCTGTAGGACATGCCCATCTCGCCCTTCTCGGTGGATTCGGCTTTCTCGCCGCAGGTATGATCTATTTTCTCGTACCGCGCATCACCGGCACGAGGATTTTCAGTCAGGCCCTCATGAAGCTGTCATTCTGGCTTGCCTTCCTCGGCTTCGGAATCTTTTTCTCCGCCATGACAACCGCCGGGCTCGTTGCCAACTCAAACTGGTGGCAGCATATCAACGTGGTCGAAACCCTGCCGACTTTGAGAATCCATTTCATCGTGAGAGCCATAGGCGGGGGAACCATCGTTCTTGGCGCCATCTTCTTCGCCATCAATATCCTGACGACCCTCTCTCTTTCACGTCATCCCCACGAGGAGACCGAGGTAGAGGAACTCACGGATGTGGCTAGCACAAGAAGACACTCCCCATTCCTCCGGTACAGCCAGGAAAGACTGAATCTTCCCATCATCACCATAGGCGGCACGGCCGTTTTCGCCCTCATGACCTTCATGGTCATCGCCATGCCTTATATGTTCGCGCCAAATGCCCCCTCCGGCCGGGCTCATGAATACACGGGGATTGAACGGGACGGGATGGAATTGTACAAAGAAATGGGATGCTTCTACTGCCATTCACAGTTCGTACGGCCCCAGGACTGGGCACGAGGGGAAATCTCCCACCCCGGGGATTTCTTCTATTCCATTCCTCACTTCCTGGGAACAGAAAGAACGGGCCCGAATCTCGCACAGATCGGTGGTAAAAGACCGTCCGTATGGCATGTGGAACACCACAGAAATCCGAGGGCCCTCTCCCCCCGCTCGGTCATGCCTCCCTTTGCTTTCCTGACGGACAGGGAACTTACCTCCCTGGCAGAGTACGTTCAGAAATTAGGGGGATACGACCTGGAAACCCAGGCATTCCAGCCCCTTGTACCTCCCGAATTCCGCGACCGGAAAAATCCTCACATGCCTCTCATGGCGGCCGTTTCGAAAGGGTATAATCCGAAAGACCAGACCTATTCGGGCGACACAAAGCAGGGAGAGGACTGGGCGGCCCTTTTCGAAGAGGGAAAGAAAGAGTATGCCCAGAAGTGTATCTCCTGCCATGGCTGCTCCGCGAACGGTCAAGGGCCCTATGCACGGAATACGTTGACCCGTCCGGCCAATCTGAACGAAAGGCTGAAAAACTATCCCGATCCGGATGCTCCTTTCCAATTCTGGCGGGTCAGCGAAGGAGTACCGGGAACGGCCATGCCTCCCTGGGGATGGACCCAGAGCGAGGAAACCATCTGGAAGATAAACACCTACGAACTGAGCTTCAACGGGGGATCCATCAGAACCGTATCCGGCGATATTTCAGACAAAGAGGGAGATCGCTTTGCCAATGACACAAAAATAACCCCTTCGATCAATGGGACAGAGAAGGAATACGGACAGGGAGAACGAATCTACCGGATGTACTGTGCCCAGTGCCACGGTCTCAACGGATTGGGCGACGGACCGGCTTCCATCGCCACCCCCGGCGGCTACATCCAGCCCGAACCGGCCAATTTCGAGGAAAGCGGAAAGGACTTCACCCTCTACGGCCGCTATGTGTGGAAGGTGCGGGAGGGCGTGGAAACAACCAATATGCCTCCCTGGAAGGAAGCTCTTACGGATAATGAAATCTTTACGGCGATTTTTTACATCCAGAGCTTTTCCAAACCCGAGGATTACCGTACTAAATGGGGACCTCTTTATAAAGACAGGTTCGCTCAGGATCTGAAAAAGTGAGGTAAGAATGGACGGAGCCACGATCGCACAAACCGTATTAACTCTTATCCTCCTGCTCGTTTTCCTCGGATTTCTGGTCTGGGGTATCCGGACCGGTCAGTTTCGCAATGTCGAGGAGCCGAAGTACCGCATGCTGGAAAATGATGAGGATTTGCCTGAAGATCAGAAAGAGAAAGGAGATTCTGCGTGATGACGAATTATATGGAACTATTCTGGATTGTCCTGGCGGTTATCCTCGGTTTTTCCTGGCTTGTCCATCTGGCCCTCAGGAGCGGCCGTAACTACACGGTCCGCGACACCGAATCTCACGCCACGGAATACGCAGGAATCGTCCGCGAAGGCCATGGAGGGATGACGGTTTTTCTGTGGATCACCTTTTTCGCCATCGGTGTCTGGACTGTCTATTACCTGATGGAACACTGGTTCGAATTTTAGCCCTGCGGCACATTTTGATAAAAACGATCGAGCCAGCCGCCAATCTCCACCGATCTTCCGGCGTAACGCTTCCGATTTCAAGAATGCGACATCGTACCCTGACTTTGCACAAAGAGCAAAAGTCAGGTAATGGTGAAAGGCGTGGAACTCGGTTATTGATTAATAACAATCTTAACCCTTGACAAATTCCTTGAATGCCGTGAAAAGAATATCATTCAACATTCACCATAAGATTCAGCGGAAGATTCTCTGAGTTATTTGCGGTTCCAAAAAGTTACGATACGGTTACATCGATCATAAGGAGATTCATATGAAAAGAGTATATCGGGGATGTTTGGTGGTTTTCCTGCTGTTTCTGTCCTTGTCCGCGGCATATGCCCAGGGACAAACACAACCGATCGTCCAACCCGCACAGGAGACCGCAAAGAAGCTGAAAGTCGGCTTCGACCTGGACGACACCCTCATATTCAGCACACCTGCCTTCAACAAAGGCTTTAAAAGTGTCCATGAACGGTTTTCAAGAGGATTCTGGACCCTTGTCAACAAAAGCGACAGAGACAACAGTACCGTCAAGGAGGGTGCTAAAAGAATCCTTGACGAACATAAAGAACATGGCGACGAGATTTTCATTGTTACCGCCCGCGGGCCTTATGGCACACAACCACTGCTGGATTACATCGCTGAAACATTCAACGTCAAAAAAGAGAACGTCTTCTTTGAACCCAGAGGGAAAACAGACAGGATCAAACGCCTCGGGCTGGACATCTATTACGGCGACGCCGATTCCGACATATCCGACGCCATACAAGCAGGGGCAAAGGGTATAAGAATCGAGCGATCCGAAACGTCATGGAACACAAGAAAATATCATCCCGGCAAGTACAACGAGCAGGTAATTGAAAACTCCGCGGAATAGGAGAGAAACCATACGACGAGTTAAGTCAAAACAAAGACAGCATCGACCGGAAGAAATACCCGAATAGGCACGTTTCCAGATCACCGGACCGAGAGGCGGCTATGGAAAAACCTCAGGTACTTTATCAGGACATTGGGGATGCGGCACTCTCATATCTCCATTACGAAGGCACGGGAGAGACGATCATCTTTCTTCACGCGACGGGTTTTCTGCCCTGGTTGTGGCATCCCATCGCGCGAGCCCTCTCCCCCGCTTATCGAATCATAGCCCCCTACTTCTGCGAGCATCGCGAACGGGGTCCCGAAGAGGGAGGTCTTGACTGGATGACCCTGGCCCGTGATCTCTCCATGCTCTGTCAAAGGCTCGACATCAAGAGGCCTCTTCTGGTGGGTCATTCCATGGGCGCAACGGTTCTGACCATGGCCTCCGCAGCCTGCGGATTAGACGCCAGGGCCATGATACTGATCGAACCGGTCTTCCTGCCACGGGAATTTTACCGAATACGACTGAAAGTGGAGGAGCACCCCCTTGCCTCCAAATCCATCAATCGAAGGAATCACTGGGAAACTGAAGAGGAGGCTATCGACTACATCCGGTCGAGGCCCATCTTTGCGCGATGGGACGACGAAATGATCAGACTGTATATCCGGTACGGAACGGTCGAGGGCGAGACGGGCGGCCTCCGGCTCAGCTGTTCTCCCCTCAAGGAGGCATCCCTCTTCATGGGAGGGATGCTTTACGATCCGTGGCCCCTTCTCCCCGCGATTTCGTGCCCCGTCCTCGTCCTTGAAGGCGAATCGAGTGAAAACAGACGGTACGTCGATCTTGCGAAGGTTGTCTCACAGTTCCCCCACAGTACCCACCGTATCGTGAAGGGGGCGGGTCATCTCATCCCGATGGAGCGGCCGGGAGAGATAATAGAAATCATAGATACGTTTTTCGGATCACCGGACCGGGAAGCGGACTACATAAAACAATCGCCATAACCGTCACGGGAGCATATCCACATCGACGGCATCTCCCCCATCGTACGTCACAAGCGCCCCTCCCCCTCCCTTTCCCATGTTACAGTTTACCACGAGGGTCTTTCCCAGATGCTCCCAGCCCGGCCTTTCATGGATGTGTCCGCAGATACAGAGCCGCGGCCGGCACTTTTCAATCACCTTGCAGAGGCCGGCCGATCCCGCATGGAACCTGCCGAAGGCCTCGTCAAGCACTCCTCTGGGCGGGGGATGGGCCACCAGAACTGATTGGTCATCCAGGAGGGTTTCAAGTCTTTCGATGGCGCCCCCTTCGGTCCAACATATGCGTGAATAAAAGGGCAACGGTATGGTGCCGCCCACACCCACAAATGAGACGCCCTGTATCGTATGGTTATTCATGTGAAGGGGAAAGATATTGGAAGCGTCCTCCAGCAGGGTCTCCACACGCGGAAGATCGCTGTTTCCGCGAACAGCCAGGACAGGCACGGGCATGTCGTTCAACTCATCTATAACGGGGAGTGAATCGGTATAGTTTGTAATATCACCGGCAACAACGAGCACATTGGGTTCAAGCTCCGACACATATCGTCTGATCCGTCCGATACGCTCCCTTTTCCCGTGAATATCGGCCACGGCGTATATGCGCATTGTCCCCCCTGCCCCGATGTGTCGGCCCGTTCTATTTTTTTGAGCCGAATTCTTTCACCGACTTTTCCCAGGCTTCGCTGAGGGCATTGTACGTTTCCGAGAACCCCTTCTTCATGTGCCCCCAGGCCTCACCGGTGCTGTTTTTCAGACTTCCGTACCACTCGGCTACCTGAGTCCGCTGTTTGCGCAGGGCCTTGAGGCTGGCCCGTGCCTTTTCACGGGCGGTCGCATCCATCTTGTCCCAGCTTTCATCGATACTTTCTTCCAGGGCATCGATACGTTTATCGAGAATATCCAGCGACTCTTTCGCCCTGCGGACCGCTTCGTCTCTCTGATCGATGGTATAGTCACCGAGCGCCTTCAGCATATCCTGGGTTTCTTTCTTGACCCCTTCCATCGACACCGCCATGGAGCACAGGGGCATGAAAACAAAGATACACACCACCATTATCGCAAAAAGAATTTTCCTGTCACAGTTCATCCGTCCTCTCCTTTCTCGCTGTGAGTCTCACGAATTTCCCGGCGGCGGGACAAACGAATCCACCGGGTAAAATCGAGTCAGCTCATCTTTATACAATCGCCACTCGGGCATAAATCCGGTCATTAATGCCTTGAATCTGTCACCATGGTTTCTCTCAAGGAGATGAGCCATTTCATGGACCACAACATATTCCAGACATTCGGGCCGTCGCTTGGCAAGCTCCAGATTCAGCCAGATACGTTTCGCCTGCCGGTTGCAGGTACCCCACCGGGTTTTCATCCTTTTGATGCCGAATTCCCGGACCCGGACACCCATCTTCTTTTCCCACTTCCCGATCAGCGGCGGCACCGTCTCTTTCAGCCTCTGCCGGTACCATTCGTCGAGAACGGCTTTCTTTTGAAGGGTATCCGTATCTGGCCTGACATAGAGCTCCATCTCGCTGTCGTTCAGCACCACCCTTGCCGCGGCATTCCGTTCGATCACCTTCAGCAGATAAGGTCTGCCGTTGAAATAGTGACTTTCCCGATTGACAAATTCCCTCGGCTGCTCTTTTTTCCGGCCCTTCAGTTTGACCTGCTGCCTTCGAATCCAGTCAAGTTTCGAAACGACAAACATCCGAATGGCGTCAAGACTCATCCTGCTCGGTACCGAAACCCTGACCCCGCCCGCAGGCGGATACACTCTCAGATACACATTCTTGATGTTTTTCCGCACCACATCAACCGTAATATCCTCTACCTGCAACTGCTTCATGCCAGTATTCAATCAGCCCCTGCACGATCAGAAAAATTCTTAAGAACACCACGAAAAGCAATCTTCTTGTAGCATATTCAGATTTCGTTTGCGATAGGGTTTTGATTCCGGAATCTCGGAGTTCATAATATGCTATAATTTCTGATATTGTTTTAGACACAAGGTTAAGTCAACAACTACTCCGGCTGAGTGATCTTGAAAGTTATGCAGGTGGGATGTTTTCTATTGATGCTTTGCTGAAGTCGCTAGAATGGTTATGATTTATTGTATACTTCTTTCTATAATCAGTAATGATTAAATTAAAGGGCGCTGTCCCTCATTTTAAAAGGGCGCTGTCCATCATTTTCCCTACCTTCTGAATCTGTTCCGCACCGCCAGGATGAAGAGGGCCGTCTGGATGGGAATGAGTATCTGTGCTATCAATCGTATGAGTTCACCCCACATATTCCGGGGGACGAATAAGACATCCTTCTGGAATGTCGCGTATTTTAGAGTGTTCATCAGGAGGGCGCCGATGCTCTTCAGATCGAGGGCTCCGAGCGTTATCGACGTGATCCCGTGAAAATCTGTGGGATTTAACCCGGAGACGCCCGCCGCATCAAGGCCGGTCCACGCAAGGCCAAAAGACAGGAGAAAAATCAACGCTGCCAAGACAACACCAGCTCTTACATACCGCTCTCCATAGCCACTGGAAAGCCAATAAAGGAAGGAAAAACTAGGTAAATACCTCCTGAATGCGTTTTCTTTCCGGTACATTTCCTTCTCGCCATAGTGCCAGTTGGAAACCTCGGACCAATTCTGGAGGGTTCGATACTTATTTTTCATCCTGCGGTACAGGATTCCTACCTTGCGAATTTGATCGCCGTATTTTTTTCCATAGGAAACAGTTCTTTTTATCCAGTTTTTAAAATCAAGATAATCGGTATAAAGCGTTTTTAATCTATCATCATTGGGCGTCAAATTGTTCTTTTTCATTTGTTCAAAAAGATCGATCTCATCATACAAAACATTTCGCCAACTTCTCAGCCCTGATCTTGGCCACTTGACATTCACAAAGTCTATTTTTTGTATTTGCGTATCGGAAAAAGAAACCTCTGAGAGATCTGTTCCTTCAAATAAAAGAGACCCTTCGATATTAAGGTACCAGAACCTTGCTTGGTTCAAAAAAGTGTTTGTCCCGGCAAAATCTTGAAAGATGATTTGTCCCTTTTTCATAACATTGAGAAAAGCAAAACTTGAATACCCGTTGAACTGGGCATCCATAAATCCACCTTCTTTGTTGAATCGAGCATTGTTAAAATTTGCATTATTGAAATGGGCGTTCATAAAAGAAACAAGTGATCTAAAACAAGTATCCTCAAAGCGTGCTTCCTTTCTGAAGAGGGCATTCTGAAAGTTTCCTTCTCCACTAAATTGAGTCTTTACAAAATATGCGTGTCCATTAAATCGAGCCCTCTCAAAGTTTGTCGCACTAAACTGAGCTCGACTGAAATATGCACCTTCACAGAATAATGTTTGCATAAAAACTGTAAACCTTCTGAATCGTGCACCTATAAACGTTGCGTTCATGCTGAACTGGGCTAACATAAAATTTGCGTCTTGTCTGAATCGGGTTTCTCTGAAATCAACATTTCCACCGAAGTGTGTTCCTTGAAAAACCGCAAAACCATTGAAGTAGGCTTTAAAACACTCCATACTAGGAAGCGGATTATTTTTATCAAACTGATTGAATGCTATGTTACCCTCGAATATAGTTCCAGAGAGATCGCACGTTTTTTTCTTTTCTTGTGCTTCTCGTATCCTTGCAAAGACGAGTTCGTTGAAGGCATCAAGCAATATTCCCTTCTTCCCCTGCGGCGCGTGAAAAACGCAGTATTCTTTCCCCGCATGTTTGTAAACCGTTTCGAGGTGCTTGCACCACCCGTTTCCATCTTCATAACAGCACGGCATGGATTTCCTCCTTGCCTGGGACTAGATAAATATAAATAAATAGGGACAACTGTACATGCTCAGTAATTAGGTAACTCATTTGGATTGTGTTATAAAGGCAAAACCACCAAAGGAGTCACCTATGAAATATGCCGATATCGTCATCGTAAAGCGCTGGATTCCGATATTGGAAGAGTATGAGCGCACAAAAGCAAAAGTTAATCCCCGTCCCTTTCGGTTTGTCAAAGATTTATGCGAAGCACATCATATATCAGAGAAAGAACTGTCACGGTACTATCATAAATGGCTTGAAGGGGGTAGAACGCCGGAATCGCTGTTGCCCGAGAAGCGGGGAGCCAAACCGGGGAGCAGGAGAACCCCCAAACCCATTGAAAGAAACATCGTCAAAGCCTATCGGCGTTTTGGTTCGAATCGATATGAGCTTGTACTGCTCTTTAAACCGTACTATCTGGACAAGACACCGTCACCTGCTACGATGGACAGGATCAAGGCACGCTATCCTCTCAGCGAATCTGAAAAGAAGATAATCAAACGATACGAGAAGAAAGCACCGGGAGAGCTTGCCCATATTGATCTTTCGAAGATCCCCCGGGATCTGCGCTGTTCGTTTAAAATCAAAGAGCAGTATGTCGCGGCCCTCTGTGACGATTGTACCAGACTGGCCTATGCTGAAGTTATAAAGGACAAGCGTGCCTCCACCTTGACCTATTTCATGGCGCGATCATTGTCATGGTTCAAACAGATATACAACTTTGAATTCGAAGCCATTATGTCTGATAATGGCCCTGAGTTCAAAGGATCGATTGACAGAGAGCATCCTTTCGAGACCATGTGCCAGGAATTGGGCATCAAACATATATACACGCAACCCTATAGACCGCAGACGAACGGCAAGATCGAAGCCTTCTGGCGGATATTGAAGCGGGAATTCTTTTTACCCAATTCCTTTGAATCCGAACAAGATGTTGTCATGAATCTTGGCAATTACCTGTTCGAGTATAACCATCTGCGTCGACATGGTGGATTGAGTTATGAAACACCTTTTGATAAGCTCCAAAAGGTTACCGAATTATTGAGCTAGTACAACAACCCCTTTTAATAAATTTCATCAGTTCACAAAAAAGCCCCATCTCTCAGTTTGAGAAACAGGGCTTTTAGATGATCAGACCATAATCGACTCCGGTTATATCTGTTCAAAAGCACATACGAATTATTTTAATCAACGAAATACGATAAGTTACTAACTCCATCATAAAAGTATGTCAAGGAATATATAGGTAAAATTTCCGATCAGAAACTCTTTCTTGCCCGAGCAAGTTCAAGCCTTGATCTCCAGTCGTCCGATTGCATCGCGCAGTACGCGCATGGCGATGCAGTCGTCCTCGTTGTATTCGAGAATCCTCTTCTTTACCTCTTCATCCTTTGTTTCCACCCAGCGGTGATACCACTCGATCGACCCCGCACCTGACGGGTCCGTATCTCGCCACTTGAAACCGAGGTAATAGGCCAGAGTCTTTATCGAATGGTCGCGGGTGGGCCACTCGGATTTTGGCCGTACGATATCGGCAAAGAGATCCACCGTTTCAGGAGCACCGAACATCGCATTTATCTCCTCGCCGCTCGCGACATGGGGATAGAGCCTCTGCAGCTTTCTCCAGATCGTCCTCTCATAGGGCGAATAGTAGTATATCGCGCAGGGCATCGATGCCTTGATGTATTCCCAGGCGGCGGCAAAGGCCTGCTCCTCTTCTTCGGGCGTGGGATTATCGGCGAAGAAGGCGACATACCGTTCGGACCGTCTGTCACCCCCGATCCGCTCCACAAAGCCGTGGAGGTAGCAGATATCCCTCATGGGGTCTGTTTCGATATCGAAGAAGAGTTCCCTTTCCACCGATGGGAGCGCTACAGACTCTCTCAGGTAGGGTCGTGCCCCCGGCGTCTTCTGAAGCAACGCCCGCTCGTGAAACTGGAGGAGTTTGCCGCTCCCGATACCGGGAATCACCGTCTTTCTGCCCTGAATCAATCCTTCGATCTTCGATTCCGAAAGGTCCTTCACGCTTTGGATGTGCGCCAGCATCGCGTCACGTTTGGTGCGCCCCAGCTCGGGAATGAGCGTCAGATCGTCCAGCTCTTCAAGACACTTTATGCAGGCGCTTCGCCAGTGGCAGAGCTTGCACTGAGCGGCGAGGGCGGGCCTCGTCGTTTCGATCTTCCCGACCATCTTCCGGGTCAGATCGAGAACGTCCAGATAAAGATCCCAGAGGCTCGCGGTATTTCTGACACCCTGCTGCGCGTTCAGATCATAGATTACTTCATTGCCATGGACATCCCAGATGAAGGGGACTCTTCCCGCCGAAAGGCCGAGCCTTTCGAGGATATCCGTGTAGAGGGCGAGTTGGACGGCGTAATGCTTCTTCGGTTTGCCTCCCTCCCCTCCTTCCGAGCCCTCTTCACCGGCACCGCTTTTGATATCGCCGGCGACGTATCCGCTCCCCCGGCGTCGAAGGAGATCGGGTTCTCCCAGAAGATCGTCAGCAGCTATCCTCCCGGCGTAGATGAGTGAATCGCCCCGTCTCATGGCCTCCAGGGTGAGACGCTCCCGTTCCCTCTCGGAAGCGGGGCGGAGGTTTGTAAAGGGTATGTCGAGGCCCTCGATCACCTCGCGCTCGAAGAGATTCCCCCTGTCCCAGAGGAGCTGGACGAATGCATTGACAGGGTCTCGTTTTGTCGGGTCTCCGAAGAGATCCATGACGACGCGGTGGGGGCACTGGACAAGATTGTAGAGCATGGAGGCGGTTATCGCTTTTTTCATGTCATCTCCACCTGCCGCACCCAGACAGGACCGGCGGCATCGCTACCGTGGCACAGCATGCGATCGGATTTCTCAGCCCAGGTAGTCGCCGAGGTAATCGATTATCACCTGTTCTTTCCCGAAGTAGAAATGATCGGCTCCGCGCACGATATCGAGTCTGCATCCCAGTTCGCCGGCTATCTTTTCTAGGGAGCGCAGGGGGCAGAACTGATCCCTGTCGCCGCAGATGATAAGATTGCATTTCTCCTTGAGATGAGAGAAATCAAACTCCAGAAAATCTACAGGAGGCGAAACCATGACGACAGGGGAAAGGCCGTCATACCCGGGCAGGACCTTCGAATTGACCCATGCCCCGAAGGAATAGCCTGCCAGGGCGATATCGTTCAGTCCCTTCTCCTTCAGAAAGGCAATGGCCCCCTTGACGTCGTCCTGCTCGCCGATACCGTTGTCAAAGCTGCCCCCGCTCCTCCCTACTCCTCTGAAATTAAACTTCAGGGTCGCGTAGCCGTGGTCATGAAAGGCTGAGACAAGGGCATCCACCACATTGTTCATCATGTTCCCGCCCATCTGTGAATGGGGATGGGTGATGACCGCGCCCTTTGACCCGTCTCCCGGGGTATAGATCCCCTCGATTGTTACCTCTCCGCTCTGAAAGAAAACACGTTCCCCTTGCATCGTACCCTCGTCCCGTCCGTGATTTGTCGTGATACTAAAATTTACTCTCCCCGTACCGCGACCCTGAGATAGGCGTCACCCCTCTCCTGCTCGCTGATCTTCGCACCCAGGCCGGCCAGCCGGAGCGTGACGCCGTCCCTGGTTCCCGGCGGTATGGTCACACGAAACATCCTCTTTTGAAAACCGAGGGGAAGGTTGACGATCTTCTGCGTTCCCCTTTCGGCCTCACGGCTCGTTATTTCGATGTTCCCGTACAGGTCATATCCGTCCGTTCTCGGGGCGGGCTTCACAACATGCAGCCGCGGCGATCTCTGTTTAACCGTGGTGCGATTCAGGATGTCTGAGACACCGATACGGGGGAGATACCTGAACAGGAAAACGAGGCCGATACCCGAAACGAAGCCCCCCACGTGGGCCCACCACGCAATGCCGGCCCCGCCCGCCGGTCCGCTCATGGTGGCGCTGATGAACTGTATCAGAAACCAGATGACGAGGAAAAAGGCGGCGGGAATCTCGATGAAATACGGGATAATGATGATCGGGATGAGCGTGAGGACCCGCGAACGGGGGTACAGAATCAGATAGGCCCCCATCACCCCGGCGATGGCGCCGCTCGCCCCGATGACCGGTACCTGGGACTGGATGTTGAACAGGACGTGTATCAGGGCCGACGCCCATCCGCATATGAGGTAGAAGGCGAGGTAGCGAACCGGTCCCAGTGTGTCTTCCACATTGTCGCCGAAGATATAGAGAAACCACATATTGCCGAGCAGGTGCAGGAATCCCCCGTGGAGAAACATGAAGGAAACGAGGGAAAAGATCTGCTGGCCGAAGGTAAAATGCTGGGCGATAGCATCCACGGTGAAACGGGCCGGGATGAGGCCGTAGGTGATGATGAAGTTCTGCGCTTCCGTCCCGTGAGTCGGCTGCAGAAAAAAGACCGCCACATTGATCGCAATGAGCGTCATATTGACGACGGGATAGTTTCGGGATTGTATGGTATCACGAATCGGTATCATCGGGCCCGTACTGTATCATAGATGCGTTCTTTTTACCCGCACAGATTTCCGCTTACAAGAGATTACAATGTCCTGCCCGATGAACCGATCAGTGGGCGTTTCCCATCGTAAATTCCGCTCCTACTTTTTGAAGAGCTTCAGATATTCTCCGTATCCTTCCTTCTCCAGATCTTCCTTCGGGATGAAACGAAGGGCCGCCGAATTCATGCAGTAGCGAAGACCCGTCGGAGCCGGACCGTCATCGAAAACATGGCCGAGATGCGAATCGGCGTTCCTGCTCCGTACCTCGGTCCGTTCCATGAACAGTTTGTTGTCCGCCTTCTCGACAACGCTTTCCTTTTCGATGGGCCTCGTGAAGGAGGGCCATCCGGTTCCCGAATCATACTTGTCGGTGGAACTGAAGAGGGGTTCACCCGATACGATATCGACATAGATGCCCTCTTTCTTGTTGTCCCAGTACGGATTATTGAAAGCGCGCTCCGTGCCGTCTTCCTGGGTAACCTCGTACTGCAGGGGGGTGAGCTTCTTTTTCAGCTCTTCATCGGACGGTTTCCGGTATTGTTCGTCCGCTGCCTCTCCTGCTGACGGCGCGGGCCTGTTGCCCCATGTCTTCTCAATATAGGCTTCTCTTCCCGAATAGGTCCGATAGGAATTATACCGGAGCGGATTCTTGCAATAGTAATTCTGATGGTATTCCTCGGCCGGGTAAAAGGTTGTCGCCTCTACGATCTCCGTCATAATCGGTTTGTCATAGACACCCAGCTTCCGGAGTTCCTCCTTCGATTTCTCGGCGATTCGCCGCTGTTCGTCGTTGTGATAAAAGATGGCCGTTCGATACTGGCTTCCCCTGTCCGCAAACTGCCCGCCGTCGTCGGTAGGATCGATCTGCCGCCAGAATATATCGAGAAGCTCCTCATAGGATATTTTCTCGGGATCGAAGGTAATCTGAACGGCTTCTGCGTGTCCCGTGGTACCAGACGACACCTCTTCATAGGTTGGATTCTCTTTATGACCCCCCGTATATCCCGATGTAACGTCGATCACCCCCTCTTTCCCCTCAAAGGCGGATTCAACACACCAGAAACAGCCGCCCGCAACGGTAGCCTTCTCGATCTGTCTTTTAGCCATGGCATCATACCCTTTCAGCGGTCCTATGAGCAGGCCAACGCACACCACCAGCCCGATCAATGAAAGAACCGGTCCGCTCGTTATTTCAGATATATTCAATTTCATCTTAATTACCTCCTTATGGATATTAAGATAATCACTCTGTCAAGGAAGGCAATTAACGATGTTTCCGGGTTCCGGCCATGGAAAAGGCTTGACATTAGTTTGACATAAAACTATATTGTCGCCATGGAGCCTGATAAAAATCTCCCCATCACATTGATTTCACAGATCCGGGAAAAGGCGAACCGGTTTCTCATCGGCGAACTGAAGCGGCACGACATGACCGGGCTGGCGCCATCCCACGGTGATATTCTGTGGGTCCTCTTTACCCAGGGAGCGCTCTCCATGAAGGCGCTTGCGAAACTGATCGACAGAGACAAATCCACGGTAACCGCTCTGATCAATAAACTGATCTCTCTGGGATATGTTCAGAAACAACAGGATATCGCCGACAGCCGGGTGACCATCATATCGCTCACCAAAGAGGGCAGCGACTTAAAGGACGATCTGATAGAGATCTCACAGAATCTCATCGCGAAGGTCTATCAGACGCTTTCGGAAGATGAACAGGACGTGCTCATCGAATTGCTGACAAAGATCAACGGCAACTGGTAGCTTTCCAACCGGCACGGTCGGCATCGCACGACCGCTTAAAGAAATGCTATGCATAAGGAGGGGGCCCATGGCGTTATATGAGAAGCTGACGAAAAAGGAGCTGGTCGAATTTTTGAACAAGTGCTGGATGACCCATGACGGGACATGGTTTTTAAGCTGTTACATGGACATGGGAATCGAAACAGCAAACAGACTGAACAAGTCGGCGATCCAGTGGCTCGCGCCCATCGAGACACAGAGAATAAAGAATATCCTGGGAATCGAAGCCGACAGAATCGACACCTTCCGGAAGCTGAAGGATTATTTTGGGGAGGCATCGTCTCTCATGATCCCCGATTTCATGAATGCCACCTTCACCACCCCCCGTCACAACGTCATGCACTGGGAGTTTAAAAAGAACGAGTGTTTTGCGTACAAGGGCATAAAGAGGCTGGGGGCCATCGAAGGTTACGACTGCGGGGTTATCTTCCGGGTCCAGTGCTGGATGGACTGTCTGGGCATCTCCTATGAGATCTCCCCGAAGATTGACCGGTGCCTGATGCTCGCAGACGGGCACTGTTCGGGCGATTTCATCTTCAATTTCCCGGAATAAAGACAAAAAAACCGTCCGAATCCCTGTCTATCGTGCCTTAACGGTAATGCTAAAAGAAACAAGTTGTGGTATAGTCCCCTCCGTGTGAACTCTGACAGAGGAAAAATCCGTCACACAGAGAAGGATATATGCATGCAATTTGATCTATTCAAGATCTTGAAATCTATTACGGCTTTCTTTTCAGGAAAGAAAGAACGGCAAAGAACACCGGAAACGGAGCGCATCTCCCCGGCAGAGACACAAAGAGAAACAGCAACACACAGAGAGCCAAAGGATCAGACAGAGGGAACGAAGAGGCCTGTGCGTTTCAGCGAACTCGGTCTTCCTCCGGAACTTCTCGCTTCGATCGAGGACATCGGGTACACCGAAATGACCCCGATCCAGGAGGCGACCTATTCCATCATCACCTCGGGACAGGATCTGTGCGCCCTCGCGGAAACGGGATCGGGAAAGACGGCCGCCTGTTCCATTCCCCTCATCCAGAAGATCGACACCTCCCTCAACGCCGTCCAGGGGCTGGTGATCGTCCCGACCCGCGAATTGTGCCTCCAGTATGTGGACGAGATCGAAAAGGTGGGCACCGGCTCCGGGGTGGTCTCCTTCGCCGTTTTCGGCGGATTCAGCAAGGAGATACAGATCGCCAAGATAAAACACAAGGTTCATGTCCTCGTCGCGACACCGGGACGGCTCATCGACCTGCTGTACGAGGGGATTCTCAGCCTGTCGAACGTGAAATGCGTCGTCCTCGACGAGGCGGACGAACTTCTTCACGAAGGATTCCTCGAGGACATCGAGTTCATCATGTCATGCATCATCAATAAACATCAGACGCTCCTCTTCGCAGCCACGATGGATGATGATATCATGAAGCTCTCTCATGATTACCTGTACGACCCCCAGTACATCTCTCTCATCAAACAGCAGGCGGTTCCGGTGAGTATCGAGCACTATTTCACCTACCTCCATCCGAACCGAAAGGAGGAAGGGCTTGCGAAATACCTTGAAGGGGAAGATGTCAGCCAGGCGATCATCTTCTGCAACGCCCGCCACAAGGTCGACAAGCTGTTCCGCAACATGCGCAAGCGCTATAAAGACATCGAGTACATACATGCCGGGATCAACCAGAACAAGCGTTCTTCCATCTTCAGACAATTCAAGACCAATAAGCTCCGGTACCTCATTGCCACGGATGTCGCCGGGAGGGGACTGGACTTTACCCACGTGTCGCATGTGATAAACTGGGATTCACCGAGGGACGGAACACAGTACACCCATCGTACCGGTCGTTCCGGACGAATGGGGAGAAAAGGCCGTGCCTTCACCCTCGTGACCAAGAGCGATCTTCCCTATCTCCGTGAAATTATCCGGAAGAAAAAGATTACCCCCCACTGGATCGGGGAGAGCCCCTTTCAGGAAAGCAAAGCACCGCAGGGGGGCAGCACCAAGAAACGAAGAAGACCCTACCGTCGCCACAGGAGCGGAAAGGGAGGCGCTGCCGACCAGCAACCGAGAAGAAAAGATGCCGCGGCTAAAAGCGCATCCTGATGCTCGATCCCTTCAGACTGAGTGCTCTTCCCTGAGACTATTCGCTGAAATACTCCGGTTTCATGGAAACGGTAAGTCCGTCGCCGCTGTTTTTCAGCCGCACGGCAAGTCCCTGAATCTTCGGCAGTTCGTATTCGAAAAAGTAACGAAAGGCATGGAGTTTCCCGAGGTAGAAATCTCTTTCGTTCTCCTCGGAAGCTCCGGCAAGCGCCCCCTGTGCCGTGACGGCCTGAAAAAGCCATTGCCAGGCGATGGCGATGATACCGAAGAATTCAAGGAACAGCGTCGCATCCGCCAGGAAGAGTTCAATCTCTCCCTTGAGGGCAAGCCCCGTCAGGCTCTGGGCGACCTCTTTCAGTAGCTCCAGGGCCTCGTTCAGTTGCTCCGCATACATCGCCAATTCCGTGACTTCCTTCGCCGCGGCAATGGTGCTGCCCACCTCTTCAAGATAAAGAAAGAGCGCCTTCCCGTTCTTCATCACCATTTTGCGGCCCAGAAGATCCATCCCCTGGATTCCCGTGGTCCCCTCGTGAATGGGATGAATGCGAACGTCTCGGTAGTACTGTTCCAGGGGAAATTCATCGCAGTACCCATAGCCGCCCAGACACTGGAGCCCCTGGCTGCAGGAGAGGATACCCATCTCCGAGGGATAGCTCTTGGCGATGGGCGTGAGGATCTCCATGAGCAGTTCATACTTCTCCCTCTCTTCTCCCGCTTCAAGCACGGTAATCATATCGGTATATTTGGAGCACTGGAAGATCAGAGAAAAGGAGCCCTCAATGACGGCTTTCTGGAAGAGGAGCATCCGCTTGATGTCGGCGTGTTCGATGATCGGTATCTGAGGCTCGGCCGGGTCCTTTGACGTGATCTTTCTTCCCTGGGGTCTTTCCTTGGTATATTCCAGTGCCGCGTAATAGGCGGCTGAGGCTATCGCCGCCGCCCCCATCCCCACGTCGATCCGTGCCTCATTCATCATCTGGAACATATACCTGATACCCTTATGGGGTTCACCCACGAGCCAACCCCGACAGTCGTTGTTCTCTCCGAGACTGAGCTGCGTGATGGGTGCGCCGCGGTAGCCCAGTTTGTGGTATATTCCGGCGCAGGCCACGTCATTGGATACCAGTTCTCCCTCTCCGTTCAACCTCTTGTTCGGTACGATAAAGAGCGATATGCCCCTGATGCCCGGCGGCGCGCCCTCGATACGGGCGAGCATGAGATTGACCACATTCTCGACGGAGTCGTATTCGGCGCAGGAGATGAATATCTTCTGCCCTTTGATCGTATAGTATCCTGTATCGGTAGGGGTGGCGGTGGTGGAAACATCCGTCAGCGAAGAGCCGGCATGTGGCTCCGTGAGGGCCATGGTCCCCTGCCACCGGCCCGCAAACATCTTCGGCACGTAGGTTTCGATCAGGTCATGTGAGCCGAAGGATACGACCAGGTGGGCCGCCCCGGTGGTGAGAAAAGGATAGACACAGGCGGAATAGTTGGCTGCCGAAAAGATCCCCCGGAAGGCCGTCATGACACTCATCGGTATCTGCTGTCCACCCAGGTCATAAGGAGCGTGCGCCCCGATCCATCCCCCTTCTCCGCAGGCCTTCATGACCGTTTCGACAACGGGATGGACCTTCACGGTGGTTCCCGTGAATTCGGGCTGTTGCTTATCCATTTCGGCCAAGACGGGGAAAAGGATCTCTTTCCCCATCCTCATCCCCGTGTCCAGGACCATATCGAAGACTTCTCTGCTGTGATCGGCAAAGAAGGGGTAGGCGGTCAGTGATTCCACGTCAAACAGTTCATAGAGCATGAACTTCAGATTTCTCATGCTGATAAAGGTTTGTGCCATGAGTAAGTCCTCCTTTTCTTACGTGTCGATATGGCGGCAGGCCGACGTAAAACCTATTTTCCCAGAAAAACCTGCATGATGGTCAGGGCCTGATTTCTGTCTTCCAGACGGATAGCATCTTCAAGGCTCATTCCTCCCGTGTTCCGGTCAAGCGCCTCTTTCGTAACCCGGAGCCCCAAGGGCGATTTGCTCGCCATATTCCGCGCCATGACCATCGCCTCATCCATGAGCTTTTCCGGTTCCACAATCGCCTGGAGAAATCCCATCCTGAGGGCCTCCGAGGCACCCATAAAATCACCCGTCAGGAGATAGCGGGCCGCATTCGCCGTTCCGATGGCCCGCGGCAGGAGCCATGACGATCCCATATCGGCACCACCGAAGCCCAGGTTGATATATGCTCCCTGGAATCGCGTCTTCGGCACCCCGAGCCGTACGTCGCAGGCCATGGCAATGGAAAATCCCGCCCCCACAGACACGCCGTTGATCGCCCCGATGATCGGCTGAGGGATCTGCCGCATGAACAGAATGAAATCCGAGTAAAGACGCTGGTTCTCATAGGCAGATTTCGGCGTGTATCCATCCGCGGGACTTATGATCTCCGGGTCCCCGATATCCAGACCCGCGCAGAATCCCCGTCCCGCGCCCGTGATCACGAGCACCCTCGTATCCAGATCATCCATACGTTCTTTCAGGCAGCGGCGGAACTCATCCCGCATGGTGAAATTGATGGCGTTGAGTGAGTCGGGACGGTTCAAGGTAATGACTCCAACCGGACCTTCCCGTTCAAAGGTAATAGTGGTGTATCCCATCGGTCCCTCCCTTTTTTAAATATGTTACGGTGTACCGAGCATACTTCTCATGGATTGGACGTGCCGACGCGTTTTTTGAAGGAGCCCCCGGGGAGAGGGTTAGTGGATTCCACTGGAGAGATTGTGCGACGGGACGACGCGCGCAATGATCCCGGGCAGGCTCCTTCGCGAACGATTCTACTGATTCGAAATTTTCCCTGACACGAGTGCTATCTGCTCCTCCGCTTCCTTCATCATCCCCTCCACGAGTTCCTTACAGGTCATGACCTCGTGGATTAAGCCCACCGACTGTCCTACCATGAGGGGAGCCAGATCGACATCGCCCGTTTCCCATGCCTGAGATATCCGTTCACCGGCAATCTTGGGGATGATCTCTTCGAGACTTGCCCCTTTCGCTTCGAGATCCAGGACTTCGAGCACGTTCCGGTTCTTCAGTGCCCGCGCCTGGAGACCTATGGACTTGCAGATGAGCGTCGTGTCATTCTCCTGGCTGTCGATGAGTTTTTTCTTCAAGTTGTCATGTATGTTGCATTCCTTTACCGTCAGGAAGCGGGTCGCCATCATGACTCCCTGTGCCCCGAGCATCAGGGCCGCCGCCATAGTCTTTCCATTCGCAATCCCGCCCACGGTAACCACCGGAAGGTTTATCTCTTCCACGATTCTCGGCGTGAGCACCATGGTCGTAACATCGTCGTTCAGAGGATGTCCTCCCTCTTCAATACCTGCCGCGAATATTCCGTCATACCCGACACTTTCGGCATGACGGGCGTGGCGGACGGACCCCACCTTGTGAAACAACTTGACACCGGCCTTGTTGAGCATCTCGACATATTCGATGCCGCAGGCCCTGTCGATCGGTGCACCCGACACCACCACGGCCTTGACCTGTTCTTCCGCACAGACGCGAAGATACATCTTGTAATGCTCTCCGGTGATGCGAAGTGACGGCAGGATGGTGACACTAACGGTAAAGGCCTTGTCCGTAAGACTGCGCGTTTCGTGGATTGCGGCCCTGAAAGTTTCTTCGGTCTCATAGTTGGCCGCGGTAATATCACCTATGGCGCCTGCGTTGGAAATGGCAGCGCAGAAAGGAGGTTTGCACAGCCACATCATCGCGCCGCATATAATGGGATACTTGACACCGAACATCTCCGTAATCTCAGTTTTTATCATGTACTCTCCTCCTTTTTCTTCTTTCAGGACCGCCTACTCTGTACCGCAACACACCGCTGTGAATCGCACCACGTTAATAATTTTCGGATTCATACCCGACCGTTTCTATTGCTTCGAAAAGGCCTGAATCAGTTTAAAAAACTCGCCGGAAAAAACCATTATCGCCTGGTTCCGGTTTTCGACGTTAACGGCCGCCTCAAGGGACGGTGCATCGATATTCTGGTCGAGAGCCCGCTTGGTCAGTTTCAATGCCCCGAAGCTCTTGGCCGTCATCAAACGTGCGTGGGACAGGGCCTCGCCGATCAACTGTTCCCGCGGGACCACTTTGTGGACGAGACCGATCTTTTCGGCCTCTTCCGCCCATACCTTTCTCCCGGTCAGGAGAATTTCGCTGGCCCGCGCGTGGCCTACGAGGCGTGGCAGATAATAAGAACACCCCAGCTCGCCTCCCGAGAGTCCGATATTGATAAATGAAGCGATAAAGCAGGCTCCGGGAGAAGCAAATCGGATATCGCTCGCCAGTGTCATGGAGAAACCGCCGCCGGCCGCCGGACCGTTGACGGCCGATATGACAGGCTGGGGAATCCTCCGCATACCGAGGATAAGGTGGGCGTACCGTTCCTGAACGATCTTGAGGAACAGCTCCGGATCCGCAAAGGCATCGGTGTCCTTGTGGGCCACGGCGTCGTTGAGGTCGGCTCCAGAAGAATAGGAACGTCCCGCCCCCGTAATAATGAGGACTTTGATCGTCGCATCGAAGCGCGACAACATCCTGAACAGTTCATCGAACTCTTCGAGCATGTCGATATTGATGGCGTTGAGCTGATCAGGGCGGTTCATCGTTGCAAGACCGATGGACGGCTCCACCTCTTCAAAGGTAAATGTCTGGAATTTTTTCATATCATCTGTTCCCTCTTCTTTTTGTCGATCTCTCTGAGTTCTCTTCTCAGGATCTTGCCGATGGCGCTCTTGGGGAGTTCGTCGATAAATTCTATTTCCTTGGGGATCTTGTAGGCCGTCAGATGTTCCCTGCAATAGGAGACGACCTCTTTCTCGGTCAAGGTTTCTCCCGGCTGAACCACAATGTAGGCCTTGACGGTTTCTCCCCTGTACTCATCGGGGACACCGATACAGCACGCCTCGATGATCTTTGGATGGGAGAAGAGGATATCATCTATCTCATTCGGATAGATATTGAATCCGCTTGCCACGATCAGATCCTTTTTCCTGTCCGAAATGGTCAGATAGCCGTCCTCGTCGAGGTATCCGATATCACCCATATAGAACCAACCGTCCCGTATCGTCGCCTCGGTCTCTTTCGGCTTCTTGTAATACCCCTTCATAATCTGGGGTCCTTTTAGGCATATCTCTCCGGCCTCTCCCACGGGAAGTTCCTCCGTCCCCGTTTCAACGTCAACGATCTTCAGATCCGTATTCGGCAAGGGGATACCCACCGTTCCCCTCTTGATCGTTCCACCCCAGGGCGTCATCGTCCCGAAGGCGGTATTCTCCGTTGCCCCGAAGACATCATATATGAGCGCGCCATGCAGTTTGTTCAGCTGATTGAGCGTATCCTCGGGAAGGGGAGCGGCGCCGCCGAAGTATCCCTTGACGAAGGAAAGGTCCATCTCCCTGAACTTCTTGTTTCTCAGGAGTCCCGAGAAGATCGTCGGGACACCGGGAAGAAAGGTTGGCTTGAATTTCTGAAGCATGTCGACGATCTGATCCGGCTCCGGTTTCGGGACGAGAACACACGACCACCCGTTCAGTATCGGCATGTTCTGGCTCACCGAATATCCCGCCGAGTGAAAGATGGGATAGATCCCCATCAGGCGCTCCTCCGAATCTTTCAGATCGGGAAAGAATGCGGTAAATTGCTGTATGACGCCTGATATATTCGCATGAGTCAGCATGGCCCCCTTGCTGACCCCCGTCGTACCACCCGTATAGATCAGGGCCGCCACATCGTCCCACCGCGCCAGATTCTCCACCGGGGCGTCGGAATATCGCTTGATCAGATCCGTAAACTGATAGACGCCCTCCTGCGGCTCCACCTTCCGGTACATATCTTTTTTAACGAAGGGGAATAGCTGTTTTATCGGAAAGGGCATGTAATCGCTGATGTGGCAGGTAATAATGGTCTTTATCTTCGTTTTAGCCTTCAGTTTCAGGGCACGGGGAAGCAGAAGATCGAGGGTCACCAGAATGGTGGCATCGGAATCATTCAGCTGATGCTCCAGCTCTGTTTCCGTATAGAGCGGGTTGTTCATGGCCGTCACTGCCCCCGCCCGGTACGTGGCGTGGTCGGCGATGACGATCTGTGGTATGTTGGGAAGGAGCATTCCCACCTTGTCGCCGGACTTTACGCCAAGATCGATAAGGGCTCTGGTGAAGCGGTTTACCATCTTTTCCAGGTCCCGGAAGGTAATCTTCGTTCCCATGTAGATCAGTCCGACACGATTGGGATATTTCTTTGCCGTTCTTGTCAGAGCTTCGGCCATGGTTACCTTTTCGATATCGATCTCGGCGGGAACCCCTGGTGGATACGACTTATGCCATAATCTTTCTGCAGACATCTTCTCTACTTCCTTTCATTGGAGTGGTAAAAACTTAACCCTTCGAATATTTCTCTACCAACACGAACTTCGTTACCTTGCCCGTCGGCGTCATGGGGAGGCTGTCGGCAAAAAAGACCTTTTTCGGTGCCTTAAAGTGAGCGATATGGTCGCGGCTGTAAGCGATAATCTCCTCTTCGGTAACCTCGCTCCCGAAGGACTTCACGATCACGGCGGCAACCATCTCTCCCCACGTCTCGTCGGGCAGTCCGATAACGGCACACTGACCGACCGCCGGATGGGTCATGAGCATATCCTCCACGTCGACGGCAAACACATTCTGACCGCCGCTGATGATCATGTCTTTCACCCTGCCCGAAAGATAGAGAAATCCCTCCTCATCGAACCGCCCCAGATCCCCCGTGTGGAACCACCCGTCTTTGAACGCCTCCTTTGTCTTTTCTTCGTTCCTGTAGTACCCCGTCGTCGTGGACACGCCGCGGCCGATCACCTCTCCAACTTCACCGACGGGAACGTCCTTTCCCGAGGCATCGACGATACGGATATCGGAACCGAAATAGAGGGTGCCCACCGATTCGGGCTTGCGCATCTTCTCTTCCGGTCCCATATTGACGAGGAGTCCCGTTTCCTGAAGCCCGTAGAATTCGTAGATATTGGGACAGAGGCGCTCCCTGACCTGCTCCTGAAGACTGACGGGGAAGGGTGACGCGGCAAAGACAAGGGCCCTGAGCGAACTCAGATCATATTTTTCGAGATCGGGGACGGTGAGAATAAAGCTGGCCATGGTGGGGACCCAGTTGGATATGGTTATCCGTTCCTGCTCGATCACCTCCAGTATCTTGACAAGATCGAACTGGAGGATCACATTCCGCGCCCCGGCAAAGAGACCGATACCGGTCCAGGCAAACCCCACCCTTCCGAATATGGGGAAAACGGTAAGGATGGTATCGTCTGAGGTAACGTCGTGCATTGCGGCCATCACCGGCCCGGCAACGGCACTGTTGTAATGGGTGAGGAGATAGGACTTGGGAATCCCCGTGGTGCCGGAGGTAAGATTGAGATACTGGTTATCCTCTTCCGAAACCTCCACATCCGGTTCGTTCCGCGGGGAACCGGCCATGAGATTCTCATAGGAAAGGGCGAAATCGGGAATCGCTTCGCCCATGCAGATAAACCGCTTGACCCGGGGCATCTTTTCCTTCATTCCCCGGACAAGGTCTGAAAAAGAGGGGTCGAAGATAAAGGTTTCGGCCTCACTGAAATTGATAAGCTCGACGATTTCACCCGCCGAGAGGCGATAGTTCAAGGGGATGCCCAGAATACCGATCTTGGCCAGCGCAAAGTAGGTCTCGGCAATTTCCACACGGTTGTATGACATAAAGGCGACAGCATCCCCCTTTTTGACATCCAACGAGAGGAGACCGTTGCCGAGGGCATTACAGCGCAGATTAAATTCCCGATAGGTACGATGCTTTCCGGTGGTAATACAGTAGAACGCCTCACGGTCTCCATACCGTGCCGCTGCAACCTTGGGATAATTTCCCATTACAAAGCTGCCGGTTGCCCGCTCT
>Ga0116164_10000173_pt1 | contig 62620 bp, 57 predicted proteins | sample AD_UKC109_MetaG_FD_89888 | JGI IMG/M metagenome (GOLD analysis project Ga0116164, IMG submission 89888) | Active sludge microbial communities of municipal wastewater-treating anaerobic digesters from Hong Kong - AD_UKC109_MetaG | ecosystem: Engineered > Bioreactor > Anaerobic > Digestate... | reverse complement strand
CTCTTCATCATCGTCGGACTCCTTGCATCGGTCATCGGAATCGGTCTGTTTAATTTCCTCAAAAATATGAAACCTCAGTCGGCTCTGAGTAACTCTCTCTATATAGCCGGGATTCTCTTCATCATCGCTTCATACATCGTCGTCAAATATACGACGGCCGGAATGTCTGCGGAATACCTGAGGAGTCTGGGAATGATCGGTTCTCTCGGACCCTTCTGGGCCGTTCTTCTTGGGATTGTTGCCGGTATGCTGATCGGCGGCATTACGGAGTACTATACGGCTCGCAAACCAATCAGGGAAATAGCTGAGGCCTCACAGACCGGCCCCGCGACGACCGTTATCAGCGGGTTTGCCGTCGGTCTCGAGAGCGTGGTAGCTCCCGTATTCTGCATTGCCATCGCGATCTGGTTATCATATATTACCTGCGGTCTTTACGGTATCGCTATCGCCGGTGTCGGCATGCTCGGTACGGTGGGAATGACCATGTCGGTCGACAGTTACGGACCCATTGCGGATAATGCGGGCGGTATAGCGGAACAGGCCCATATGCCTCCGGAAGTGCGGGAAATCACGGACGGTCTCGATGCAGTGGGTAACACGACCGCTGCTATCGGAAAGGGTTTCGCCATCGGTTCCGCGGCGCTCACGGCCCTGGCCATGTTTGCCGCCTACTCCGCCACGGTAAAGACATTCCCCGGCTTTGAGAATTTTGCACTCGATCTTACCGAAGCCCATGTCATAACGGGTGTATTCCTTGGCGGATTGATTCCCTGTCTTCTCGCTGCACTGACAATGACCGCCGTGGGAGACGCGGCCTTTGAGATGATCAATGAGATCAGAAGGCAGTTCAGGGAGATCCCTGGGATCATGGAAGGCACAACGCCTCCGGACACGAATTCCTGTGTGGATATCGCCACAACCGCAGCGCTGAAGAAGATGATTGTCCCCGGTGTTTCGGCCGTTCTCGCACCAGTCTTGGTAGGCATATTCATTGGTCCGCAGGCCCTTGGGGGGTTCTTGGCGGGTGCGACACTGACCGGAGTTATCCTTGGTCTTTTGATGGCCAATGCCGGTGGCGCATGGGATAACGCGAAAAAATATATCGAGCAGGGAAATTTCGGCGGGAAAGGTTCCGATGCGCACAAAGCAGGTGTCATCGGTGACACGATAGGCGATCCCTTTAAGGATACATCGGGCCCGTCCATGAACATTCTTATCAAGCTGATGTCGGTCGTATCTCTTGTGACTGCGCCGGCAATCGTGGCTGGTTATAAGATAATTTATGGTGGATAAAGCTGGTACGTCAAACTTAGAAGATAGAGGGGGTGGATATTTCCACCCCCTTTTTTATGCCTTGACAGGCATACCGAAAAAAAATAAAAAACCGTTTATTAACGCGTGCCCCACCAACATCCGCTAGAAAGGAACATGATATGGGTTTCAGGTGTGGTATTATAGGTCTCCCGAATGTCGGTAAATCAACCATTTTCAATGCCCTTACCGCCGCCGGAGCCGAAGTGGCGAATTATCCCTTCTGTACGATCAATCCGAATATCGGCATCGTCCCTGTTCCGGATCAAAGACTGGAGCATATTGCAAAGATCATACACCCTCCCAAGTTCACCTATACCACCATGGAGTTTGTTGATATCGCCGGTCTGGTTAAAGGGGCAAGCAAGGGGGAAGGCCTCGGAAACCGATTCCTCGGGAATATTCGGGACGTAGATGCAATCGTTCATGTCGTACGCTGTTTTAATGATCCCAATGTAGCCCATGTTCACGGTGCGGTATCTCCTACCGGCGACATTGATGTCGTTAATATGGAGCTGATTCTTGCTGATCTCGAAACGGTAGAGAAGAGAATAGAAAAGGTAGAGAAATCGGCAAAGGCAGGAGATAAATCTCATAGAGATGAGTTGCAACTATATTATACCATACGGGAAGCCCTCGGGAAAAATCAACCGGTTCGAAATGTTGCGTTGAGTACGGACAATGAAATTATCCTGAAAGATTTGAATCTTATTACGGCCAAGAAGGTTTTGTACATTGCCAATGTCGGCGAGTCGGAGCTGAAAGAGAAAGAAGGATATATAGCTGCAGTCGAGGAACTGGCGAAGGCTGACGGGTCCGAGGCGATTATTATATGTGGTGATATGGAGGCGGAGATAGCAACGCTTCCAGAGAGCGACAGGCGTGACTTTCTAGCGGATCTTGGCTTGGAAGAATCGGGACTCCAGAAGTTGATCAGAGCCGGCTATAGCATGCTGGGTCTGATTACCTTTTATACGGCGGCTGGAGCTGAACTCCGTGCCTGGACAATCCCGTCGGGGACAAAGGCATCTCGGGCTGCCGGAAAGATACACACCGATATGGAAAAGGGTTTTATACGGGCGGAGGTTCTTCATTACGAAGATTTTAAGGATGCGGGAAACATATCGGTTGCAAAAGAGAAGGGCCTCGTCAAGATTGAGGGGAGGGATCACATTATCCTTGACGGAGATATCGTCTATTTCAGGTTTAATGTCTGACGGTAGAAAACTGTTTTAAGGGGATAGCACAGTGGATGGCAGAAGATGTATTGACCTTCTGCCACCCGATATATAAACAGAGAGATAACAAACTCTCTCAGATTCACAAAAAGGGGGGGGCCGGTGAGCGGAAAGGAGGGAAATAAAACCACCCACCGGCAAAAAATCTCATATTCAATTTTAACAAAGGCCGAATGTCTGTCCCTCAGAACTTATGGTACATCGCTTTCCTTTGTCATGTACTGTCCGAAGCTATCAACATCCAATCGGCCAATTTCAAGAACTCAATAATATGTATTTGCAAGAAGAGTGCCAGAATAATGACAGAATGAGGAAAATTGGATATTTAAATAAGTCAGTGAATTAAGTAGGTTATAAAATTTTGTCAAACGGAGCACGATGTATCATCAAACCTGAACAGCACGTATGTGGCTGTGAGGACCGAAGGAGATCCCAAAACGTGCCTTTTTAGCACGGTGTTTTTGCGGGTAAGAACTTCTGGAAGAGATGAAAATGTGGAAAAGTGTGCTTAATTGGAACACTATGTTCGATTATCGCACTTTATGGAGTGGTGGTATCTGGGAGATCGTCGTTTCCCAATTTCCTGAGCTCTCGTATGAGAGTATACCGTGATATGCCGAGCTGCCGAGCGGCTGCCGCCTTATTGCCTCGATTGGCTTCGAGAGCCTTTTCAAGGATCTCCCGTTTGATCCTGATTGTCAGTTCATCGACGGCACTCCGATAGTCTGTTTGGCACAGGGAACCAATGGAAGGCAGCTCGACGGAATGCATTACCGGAATATGGTTTTCTGCGACCTTGATCTCCGTGGGAAGATTATCAGCTGTGATGCTCGAGCTTACACTCTGAAGGATCATGATCCGCTCAATGATATTTCTCAGTTCTCGAACATTCCCAGGCCATTGATATCTTTTTAGGATCTTCTCGGCGTCGGTTGTAAAGCCCTTCACGTTCTTGTTCAGTTTTGTATTGAACTCTCCAATGTAATGATATGCGAGGAGCATGATATCATCAACTCTCTCTCTGAGCGGTGGAAGGACGATCGGAACAACGCTTATCCTGTAGAAGAGATCTTCACGAAAGGTACCTTCACTGACCATCTGACCCAGGTCTCTGTTCGTGGAAAATATAAATCGGACATCGAAAGGAATGTCTTCGGTACCTCCGAGTCGGCGAATGTGGTTATCTTCGAGCATCCTGAGGAATTTCGCCTGTATCGAGGGGTTCATCTCCCCGATTTCATCAAGAAGGAACGTCCCTCCGTTCGCGTATTCAATAAGACCGATCTTTCTCTTCCGTGCATCGGTAAAGGCTCCGGCCTCATAGCCGAAGAGTTCACTTTCAAGCAGAGTCCCCGGTATGGCCGCACAGTTTACCTCAACAAACCGTTTTGACTTTCTGGCACTCTGGCGGTGAACCGCTCTGGCTATCAATTCCTTACCCGTCCCGCTTTCGCCCTGTATGAGGACGCTTGTGTCATGTCCGGCTACATCATTAATCATCTGAAATATATGTAACATTTTACTGGAAGTTCCTATGATATCGTGGAACCCCAGTAACTTGTCCTCTTTCTCCTTGAGCACTTCAACTTCCGTCTTCAGAGATTGTGCTTCAAGGGAAAGCTGAGAATGCATGATTGCGCTGTCGTATGAAACAGCGGCATTGATGATGAGTATATCAAGAAGACTCCTCTGATCTTTTGAGTAATCTCCCTGCTTTTTAGCAAGATAGAGTACGCCCTTGAATTTATTTTTTATCCTCAATGGAATCGCTATTTCCGAAGGATAACCGTTAAATATGGGATCTGTATCAGTGTCTGGGAACTGAGATTGCACTGTGATGGTGCCGGTATCCAAGGACTTTTTGATGATGCTTTTTTCGATCTTGAGACGGTATATATTTTTTTCATCCAGAAATACCTCGTCCCCGGTACTGATCAGGCATCGACCCTTTTCCGTATCCATGAAGTAAAGCAGTGCCCTGTCAGCGGTTCCTATTCTGAGGGCGTGTTGTATTACGGTCTTGTGTATCTCATCAAGGGCGTAGCTTGAATTCAACTGGGAAACCGCTTCCTGTAATGTCAACAGTCTCTGTATCTTTTGTCTGTTATCTTCGAGAAGCCTTACATTATGTATAACGATACTGATGTGATTTGCGAACGTCAGGAGGGTACTGATCACTTCTCGTGGAAACCTGGTCTTCTTCTGGTACCACATTGCTATGATACCGATGACCTCATCTTTGATCTTCAGCGGACCGAAAAAGGCCGAGTACAGTCCGGTCCTTGATTCGTATTTTCCCGATATCTTGCGATCTGTCGGTGTTATGCGTGGATCTGTCTCGGAGTCCTCCAGGACGAGATGGGTGCCGGTTCTCGCCACTTTTGTTATGAGACAGTCATGCTTGTTCAAATTCAGGACTCCCGAGAGGGCACGTTGTGTCTCAGCAGGGGTATAATTTTTTACCACTTTTGCGATTAGATTTTCATTTTTTTCATCCATCAGGCATATGACGCCCCTGTGGAATCCCATCGTATCCACAGCTTCATCTAAAATTATTTGCAGGATATCGTCAATGCTGAGAGGCGTGGTAATCAGGGCGCTGATGCGGTAAAAGCATCCGAGAATGCGTTCAGTGGAATAAAAGAAATCAGGACTCATATGAGAAAACCACTTTGTGAAAATAGTTATGCTTTATCATATTTCCAGAACTGCATCGAAAAGGTCCCCCGTCCTTGGGTGAGGGAGCGCAGATCGGTTGAATATCCGAACATCTGTTTCAGAGGAACGTGGGCCTTTATTTCGCTGATGGGGTCTTTATGATTAATGCTGTCCACTTCCCCCTTTCTCGAGTTGATATTACCGATGACTTCCCCCATAAATTCACCCGGTGTTATGATATCAACCGTGACTATGGGCTCGAGTAAAATAGGTTTTGCGCGTGAACATCCGTTCAAAAAGGCTGTTGAAGCGGCAATTCTGTACCCCAACTCCGTTGTTTCGCCCTCTCTGAAAGATCCGTTGACAACCCGTATAATAATATCCACGATAGGATACCCGGCCACAACACCGCTGAGGGCGGCATCACGGATACCCTCTTCTATAATGGCATGAAACTCGCGGGGGATGGCTTCATCGCTGACTTCATCAAGGACTTTCAGTCCCCCTCCTCGTTCATTGGGTTCCAGATGCAAGACAACATGGCCGAAGTGTTTTTTGTCACCGAGTTTCCTGTCAAATATCTCTTCTATCTCAATCGGTTCTTCTATGGTTTCCCTGTAGACGACCTTGGGTTTTCCTATATTCACGTTCGTATGAAATTCCCTGATGAGCCGGTCGATGATTATTTCAAGATGAAGTTCACCCATGCCTGAGATGATGGTCTGCGCCGTTTCTTCATCAAATTTGACCTTGAGCGTGGGGTCTTCGCTTGTCAGTTTCTCAAGCGCGGACGACAGCTTTTCCTGATCACTCGGTGTCCTTGCCTCAATTGCCTGACTGATCACCGGTTCATAGAAATCTATCGTCTCCAGGATGATCGGATTGGATTCATCACAGATGGTATCCCCTGTGGAGGTATCTTTCAGACCGATGATCGCTATGATGTCCCCGGCGCCGGCCTCGTTGACACGCTCCCTCTTGTTCGAATGCATTTTCAGGAGCCGGGAGACCTTTTCTTTTTTCCCCTTGCTTGCGTTATATATGTCTTCTCCGGCTTTTATCTTGCCGGAATAGATTCTCATATACGTAATTTTTCTTCCCTCATCCATCATCACTTTGAATGCAAGCGCTGAAAGGGGCTCCTTGACGGAGCTGTGACGGTTTTCGATCTTGTTCGTTACCGGGTTGATCCCCTCGATGGGAGGTATGTCTTCAGGGGAGGGCAGGAAATCGGTGATGGCGTCAAGGATCGGCTGAATTCCCTTATTCCGCAGTGCAGTACCGCACATGACCGGCACCACCTTGAGGTGAATCGTTGCATTCCTGATCGATGCAATAATCTCTTGTTCGGTGATCTCGATTCCTTCCAAATATTTTTCAGCAATACCGTCATCAATCTCAGCGAGTGTCTCGATGAGTCTCTCACGATATTTCTCCGTTTCGCTTATCATATCGGATGGTATGTCTGATGTAGTATAGACCAACCCCAGGCTACTTTCATCCCAGGTGATCAGAGTCTTTCCGATAAGGTCGATGGCTCCATAAAAGGTTTCATTCTTACCATAGGGTATCTGAATGGGAAGGGGTATTGAATTGAATCGTTCTCCCATCATGGTTATGGTGGAGTAATAATCCGCTCCCACCCTGTCCATCTTGTTGATGAATGCAATCTTGGGAACGCCATATTTATCCGCCTGGTGCCATACGGTTTCCGATTGGGGCTCCACTCCGCCGACGGCACAGAACACCACCACTACACCATCAAGCACCCTGAGAGATCGTTCGACTTCTATGGTAAAGTCCACATGCCCCGGCGTGTCTATGATATGTATTTCGCTGTCTTTCCAGTGACAGGTGGTAACCGCTGAGGTAATGGTTATTCCCCGCTCCTGTTCCTGTGCCATCCAGTCCATAACCGCTTCACCGTCGTGCACCTCTCCGATTTTGTAGGTCTTGCCGGTGTAATAGAGAATCCTCTCCGTTACGGTTGTCTTTCCCGCGTCGATATGAGCTACGATTCCTATGTTTCGTATCTTTGAAAGTTTTGAGGCAGCCATATTTTTTGTTTTTAAGACTGATTTCCCACTAGTAATTCTTTGTTGAATTCGAAAGGCCCATGTGTGTCTATGTGGCCCCGTATCGTTTCGAGATCATTTCCATCTACCAGGAGTTTTACCCTCTTGACGGACGGAACGTTCATGGTAATGGTATTGGTCAGTGAGTATATGGTCATTATCTCACTGGTGCTCCCTCCGGGATGAAGGTCAATCAGGTTTTTACCGAAATCGATATATGCAGTTCCATCCTTCACGGTAACTCCCCTAAGGTCTGTTTCTTTCGGGAAAGTTGCCACCAGATCGGTGTTCGGTCCGCCGATGAGCGCAACTATCAGTTCTTCCACCATATCGTTAGGAGATTTTTTCTTTGTAATGAATCTGTTTTCCGCGATAAGGAACCGTTCGTTGGAATCGGAGAAATACAGTTTCATCTCTTCCTTTTCTTCCTTTGCCGCAGAGACCCTCTTGCCGTCGGCAGGAGGATATATATAATCGAACAGAGAGAGAAAGAAAAAAGCAAGAAATCCCACGCCAATCATGGCCATTAGTATGAGATAGAATATTCTGGTGTTCTTCTTTTTCTGTTTTGCCTTTATCTGTTCGGATTTGGTCTTTTTCTTGGATCCCATAATACGCCTATTCCTCTATTGAGAAGTGCGCCAAATCTAAGGTAAAATATGCTCCCTGTCAAGGCAAGAAAACAACAAATCGACAACCACTCAGAATCATTGGTGTCTTGTCCTCATCACGATGCCACGGAAACAACGGTTTGAACTGGGGAAATTCACACCATAGTGCTGAGAGTTGGTACGCTTCTATACTGCATGTTTATTGTGAGACTGAGTCCAGCTTTTCCCTTGCTTGTAACCCGAACACTGATTCGGGATCGGATTCAGCAACGGCTCTCAATTCAGCAGTCGCCTTTTCTCTGTTTCCTTCTTCGAGATAGCTTATCCCCAGCCAGTATCGTGATTCGATCATTCCGGGAGCCATATCAATGGCTTTTTTCAGGTGGTATATTGCCTTGTTGATATTGTGTTCGGCAAGACAGGCAATCCCCATGTTTTTCTGGATGAGCGGCAGTATTATCGTATTAGGTTCTCTCTTGATGGCCGCCTCGTATTGTATAAGAGCGGCCTTGTAATCTTTCTTTTTATAATAAGCCCAGCCAATGTTATTCAATGCTATCGCCGGTGTCTTATAGAATACATTGGAAAGGGACAGGTCAAACTGTTCGATTGCCTTGTCATACAGCCCTTCTTCCAGGTATATGGTTCCCATGTAGTTACGTGCTTCCGAATAGTCCGGTTTTATAGACAGCGCCCTTTGAAACTCCCTCTTGGCTTCTTCCTTCATACCGCTTCCATAATATGAAAGGCCCGCAAAGTAATGAATTTCCGGGTCGTCAGGGGACAGTCGCTGGGCGGTGATGAACTCCCGCAGGGCCGGGGAAAATTGTCCCGACTTGAGATAGGCAGTTCCCATATTGACATGCGTGGCGGCCCGCTCCCGGTCTCGAGCGCTTGTGGCGCAGCCTGAGAGACATACCATGCAGAGCATCGCAAACAGAAGAATCGTGTAGCAGAGAGATTTGTTTTTCATCAGATACCCCTATCTGTTATTTGCATTCACCCACCAGTCACTCTTATCCTTAAACCACCATTCGGACGAATCGGTTTCTGTTATGGCTATCGCCAGTCTCTTTGCAGTTTCAGTACAGAGCCTTTTTATAGCAAAGTCAATCCATTCCTTACTGTATTTGTTGCCAAGATCGCCATATTCTTTCAGTTGAAGGATCAGCGCCAGTTGGTCGGCGTCATGCGCCAGGATAGACTCTCTGGTCTTTTTTTCGTTGAATTCGTCTATGGCGCATCGAATTTCCTCTCCAAAGAAGAGCGTTTTGGCCAGTTCATCAACCGCTTTTCTCTCATTCACCTCTACGTACTTTTTATTGACGTAGTTCATATCTCCGGTTCTTGTTTCCGGGAGGTCGTGGACCAGGCATAATTTCAGGACCCGTGACTCATCCGCTTCGGGTTCCAGTTTGCACAGGGCATAGCCGATGAAGATCGTCCGCAGAACATGTTCCGCTACGGATTCGCAACCGGACCCCAGAAACTGGAAGCCCGATCTCGGTGTTTTTTGCAGCATTCCGGCTTCGAATAGAAAATTTGCTATATCCTTCATATCAACCCTTCTTGAGTGTCTTGATCCTATTTCCCATCATATCGTGAATCTTTCGTATTTCTAACTGGAGAGACGCAATTCCTTCAGGCTTCATGGCCACCACCCTGCCGAGTCGTTCATGCCAGTACTCGACTACGGATATTTCATTCTCACGTACCTTCTTTTCAACCTTTCTTTGAAATTCTCTCAAAAACTCAGGATCACCCATAGCAAGCTTCCTCCCCGTTTCAAGGAATTATTGATTGCTCTGAACCATATATCATTTGCGTTTCAGTTGCAACAGGGACTATGCGAGAGAATAGCTGTCTTCTTCAGCGGTTACAAATCCCTTCTTTATGAGGCGGTCCAGGTGTTTTTTCATCATTCCCCGTTCGCCGAATTCAAAAAAGTCCCTCGGTTCCCTCGGTTTCTTGTAAATTATCCACTGATTGACGATCTCGGTCAATGTCCTCGGCTTTTCGAGAAAGGTCAGCAAGGCATCTTCTCGCTGGGCTATTATCGCCACATAGTCCTCAACCAGTCCCGTAATGTCTCCTTCTATGACGCCTGCCTCATGAGAAGTGATGAATATCCGTGCGGGGATCTTCAGTATGGTATGGAGAGATTCTATGGTCTGGTCTATGTCGGAAACCCTGTCGCCGTACCAGGGCCCGAAGGGCGTCATATCCAGGTCGCCCAGAAAGAGTACGCCTTCATCAGGAAAGAAGAAGCTTGTATGACCGATGGTGTGGCCCGGGGTATGGATAATATGTACGTTGGTATCACCGAAATTCAAAATGTCCCCATCTCTGAATTCGAGATCCGGGGTACGTTCCCTGTAGTTAAAATGATTCACAAGAAGGCTTCGCCATGTATGCTCCATGGATGTTCCCAGAAGTCCGTAGAAATCGAGAAGACCCTCCACGGATTCGTAACAGGGTATTTCATCGTGGTGCACATACAGCTTTGCTTGGGGAAATAAGTAATTAAAGGCGATGTGATCTTCGTGGTAATGAGACATTACTATGGTATCGATTCCCTTTTCCGTAGTATATTTTTTCAGCAGTGTCTCATCGGAACCGGGATCTATCACGACCTTTTCCCTATCGTCAATATAGAGCGAATTGCAGAAAGGGTATCTCCCCCCGTTTGTGCCTTCTATGAAGGTAAGGCGGCCAAAGGTCTTCTCATTCATCGGTGGTGTCCCTATTCGTATATCCTGAGAAATCTGTTATGGAACTTACAAGAAAATTCTTTTATATGAAGTTTTGCGAAGTGTCAAATGAGTGGGCATCACACCAGAATTTCTCGATTTGACTTTTGGGTGTTATGTATATATAAAAACAAGTATCTTGCCTAAGGGAAATTTCAATGACTAAATGGGGGTTATCAAGTCTTCTTCTCGTAATCATATCGTCTCTTGTCTTGACCGATCCGCTGATTGCGCATTCCAAGGAAGATACGGCCTATATTTCATTTCAAAGGATCGGAGTTTCAAAAGATCAGTCCGATGCGTATGTGGTGAAGAAGAATGAATGGTTGTTTGACATTATTGAACGAAGATACAAGGTTTCAAAGAAAGAGGCTGCCAGAATATTGGAGCTGGTGAAAAGCTTCAATCCTCAACTGAAGGACCTGAATGTTATATATCCCGGCCAGACACTGCTCCTCCCCAGAAAAAGATCTTCAGAGACAGCGGGAACACCTGATGTTTCGAATCAAGCCTCCGGTATCCTCAGCGATGAGAAAAGAGGCGATATCATTCTGAAATATGTCATACAGAGGGGAGACCATGTATCCGGCATCATACACAAAAAGTACGGCGGTTCTCGCGGGAAAATATATAAAATACTGGAACGGGTAAAACTGCTCAACCCGATGATACGAAATCTTGACCGCATTTATCCCGGCCAGACATTACTGCTCCCTCGGACAGCCGAGGAGGCGAAACCGTCACCTCTTGTCCTTAGTGATGTGCAGACAGAAGCTGTGACCATACCGGAATACAGCGTACTGCCCGTTATAAGCCATATCATAAACAGGATGTATGGCACGATCATAACCGATGGAAATTTCTGTATTCCCATACCGCCTTCCGGCGAGGTGAAGATTGATTGTGCACGGGTTCCGGTCATAGAGATACCTGACGGTAACACCATTCTGCTCGATCTATCCAGCAGGATACCTGAGGAGTTGAAAAGGGTTATAGAATCAACGTGGGAAAACTATCGTGTGATCAGCGTGAAGGAACACGAGAAGATATCCTCCCTGCTGGAAAGGGTACTGCATGATAGCGGAATATACATCATGAAGACTGTCAACCAGTACAAACAGATCGGCACTGCTCCGGAAACAAGGATTTTTGTCGAATGGCTTGTATCAAGAAAGTCGCAGTCCGAAGGAACGGGAGGGTACGCATTTAATTTCGTAAGCGAACCGTCGCAGCTGATTCCGCTTCCCGTGAAGGCTTACGCAGATGAAGGCGGCCTTGAGATAATCGAAATAATGGACGGTGTTGGCATCTCGGAGGACGAGGAGAAGTATCAGCCGTGCACCATGAAGGTCTTGGATTATCAGAACGGTGTGAGTCTGGCTGATTCGTTGCTTACGATGCTCGGGTACTCTCCGATAAGGGATTCAGAGATCAGTATATTGAATGAAGATGGGCTTGACCTGTCAATAACGGTTGATCTGCTCCTTACAGCAGGAGAGCGACGCATCATTGTAACTTCAAACGGGATCTCGGAACAGGTCCGGCATATCCTGGAGAAGAGAGGCGATACGGTTGTTGTCGTATCGAACGGGGAGAACAGGAGAGTGATTATTGAAAATGTCATGCGTGCCATGAATATCTCCTGTTTATACGATGATTTTATGTTTCTCCTTTCCGGGCATACCGGGAAGGAAAGGGGGAATATATCCCTTCCCGCGCTATGGCTGGGGGATGATGAACCGTTCTACCTGGTAGATTATGATATCGACAATGGCATGTGCGGACTCCTTGAGAAAGAATGGAAAGTGAAGCTGGTACGGTATTGAAAGTAAGAGGAATAGCCCTCATATCGGGCGGACTCGACAGCATTCTCGCCGTGAAGGTTGTACAGGAGCAGGGTATTGAAGTTCAGGGTGTTGCTTTTGAAACACCTTTTTTTAGTGCCCATAGAGCCGTAGAGGCATGCAGAAACATCAACCTTCCGCTGTCGGTGGTGGATTTTACCCAGGATCACCTTGCAATGCTCAAGGCTCCCCGCTACGGGTATGGCAAAAACATGAATCCCTGCATCGACTGTCACATACTGATGCTCAAAAAGGCCGGCGAGATGATGGAGGCACAAGGGGCAGACTTCGTCTTTACGGGGGAGGTGATGGGACAGCGCCCCATGTCCCAGGGAAAGCAGTCGCTCCATGTCGTAGCGAAGAGGTCCGGCTACCAGGACTATATCGTTCGTCCGTTGAGCGCCAGGCTCTTACCGGAGACGAAGCCGGAGATAGAGGGGAAGATTGACAGGTTGAAACTGCTTGACATTCAGGGGAGGGGAAGAAAACGTCAGATGGAGATGGCCGTCAGGTACAACATCGACCACTATGCGACTCCAGCCGGCGGGTGCCTCCTGACAGAACCCGGGTTTGCAAAGAGACTGAGAGATCTCTTCGATCATGATAGCAATCCGAAGATTAGAGATATAGAGCTTCTCAAGGTCGGAAGACACCTGCGCCTGAATGACGGGACGAAACTGATTGTAGGCCGAAAGAGGGCTGAAAATGCGGCTATCGAAAATCTTTCACAGGAATGCGACACCGTGATCAAGATGAGAGACTTTCCCGGTCCCACGGTCCTTGTTCCCTATGGATGTGAAGAGGAAGATCTGGAATTGGCCGCCGGTATATGCGCTCTGTACAGTGACGCACCCCATCACGTGAAAGCCATTGCACGGTGTCGCACGGGAGAAGCTGTTATCTGTCTTGACATATCATCCGCAGAAAAAGAGGTGGTAAGTAGGGTGATACTCTGAGGTCAGAAATCACTTCATTCAGTAGTATGTGCCTAGGCACAGGATTCGGACTCGTAGAAACAGAGATGCAAGAGAGAATAGGCGTTTAAGGGCTCCATACCGAAAGACGGGACGGATGCCGGAACGTACAATGAGAGAAGATGTGACGGGAAAGAGACTTTACCTCTTCGAATTTTTTACGGGTATAATACATTGGAGGTTTAGACAAAGATGAATTTGAATAAAAAAAAGGGTTTTGTCCTGATCGTGTTCTTGGCCCTTACCATAGCCATCTCATTCTTGGGGCGTAGCGCCGCTCTTGCGACAGGAAGCGACACCTACAAGAACTTGAAACTGTTCAATGAAGTCCTCAAGCTTGTGGAGAAAAACTATGTGGAGGAGGTTGATCCACAGGTTGTCATTCATGGTGCCATCAATGGAATGATAAAATCACTGGATCCTCACAGCACCTTTATGACTGCCGAGCAGTACCGTGACCTGCAAGTCGATACGAAAGGTGCTTTCAGCGGTCTGGGCATTGTGATTACGATGCAGGATGATATGGTTACCGTTGTATCGCCGATAGAAGATAAACCGGCATTTCTTGCCGGTGTCAAGGCTGGGGACAAGATCGTCAGAATAGACGGGAAGTCGACAAAGAATTTTACCATAATGGATGCGGTGCACGGACTCCGGGGCGAAAAGGGAACAAAAGTAACGATAACGGTCATCCGAGAAGGTGAAAAGAATCCCATTGATTTCGATATTGTCCGGGACATGATAGAAATAAAAAGTGTGAAGCAAAAGATGTATTCCAAGGATATCGGATACATAAGAATTTCGAATTTCCAGGAAACAACAGCTGACGAACTCGATGAGGCTCTAAAGGAACTATATGCCGGTGGTGTGCTTCTCAAGGGACTCGTTCTGGACTTGAGAAATAATCCGGGAGGTTTGCTGGATCAGTCGGTGAAGATATCGGATGCCTTTCTCAAATCGGGGCAAATCGTATCGTCGAGAGGAAGGACGAAGAGCAGTGAACGGGTATACAAGGCGCAGGATGATGGAACGGAACCGGAGTGTCCCATTATTGTCCTGACCAACGGTGGAACTGCCAGCGCAGCGGAGATCGTATCGGGGGCGCTCCATGATAACAAGAGGGCCATACTGTTAGGAACCCGAACATTCGGAAAGGGGTCGGTACAGACCATTGTTCCCTTGAATGATGGCTCCGCGGTCAAACTGACCATTGCGAAGTACTATACCCCGGATGGAGAATCCATTCAGGCCAGGGGTATAATACCTGATGTGGTCGTCGAATATGTAAAACCCGTTATCACAGAGGAAGACAAATTCAAACAGGTCAGAGAAAGCGACCTGGAAGGGCACATAGAGGGTGAAGAAAACGGAGGAAAAGACGACAGGGTCGATAACGAGATGGACGATCTCAGAAACGACAATCAGTTGAAAAGCGCTATAGATCTTTTGAGGAGCTGGGATATCTTCAAGAAGATATGAGAAATCGTCGAATAGAACGGGTTTCCCATGTGCGTGGTTTGACGGGTATCTGTACGGTTACGATAGAAGAGTGAAAAAAAGGATACTATATTCAAAAAAACGTGTAAGAGGTAAGGTCTTTTATTCGGAGAGAAGATCTCCCGTCGTGTGGGTGAGTTTCATAGTTTTCTTTGCAGCTGCGGTTTTGGCCGGTTATTCTCTCTATTGCTGGAAATACAGTGACACCGCAATGGAGTCCTCTCAGCCTGAAAGAGATGGTACGGGTACTGAGGTAAAGGGTGGTGAAAACCATGAGACGCCTACGGAAACAGAGCGGCGTCATGAGAAGAGAGAAGCGGTCGGATCCGACAACAGGATGGCCATCGTGATGGATGATATGGGACACGATCTGTTGTCTATGCATGATATCATTCAGATAGACGCTCCCATTACGGTTTCCGTTCTCCCACACCTCCCTTATTCCGTTACGGTTGCCCAGAGAGCCTACAGGGCGGGAAGGGAGGTTATCCTGCACCTGCCCATGGAACCCAGAGGCTACCCCGGTACACGACCGGGTAACGGAGTGCTTCTTCTCCGGATGGACAAGAGTGAAATAATAGCTCAACTGGAAGAGAATATCATGGATGTTCCCTATATATCGGGAGTCAATAATCATATGGGGTCTCAATTCATGACAGATGAAGAGAAGGTAGAAATCGTACTGTCGCATCTGAAAGAAAGGGGACTATTCTTCCTGGATAGTCTCACAACGAAGGATTCAAAGGGGACAGCCGTTGCGAGAAGAATAGGCCTGCCGCATGCCAGGAGAGATATTTTTCTTGATAATAACTGTGATTTCAAAGACACACTCGGTATCTTACATCGTATTGCCGATAAGCGAGATACATGGAACACCTTGGTAATTATTGGACATCCCCATGAAAGTACCATACGAGCAATCAGTGAAGCGCTGCCTGTTTTTCGTGAACGGCAGATATACATTGTACCATTATCCCAACTGGTCGAATAATGGTTAAGGTTGTTTACAGGGGCAGAATGAAAACGTTAAAGATAATCAGAAATATAACCCTGATAAGTATGCTTTTCGTCAGTATCGCGGCCTGTACCTATCCACATGAAAAACAAACCGTGTCACTGGAGCGAACGGAGAGCCCTGTCGTTGAATCCAATGAATACCATCACTATTCGCTAGGGGTACTCTTCGCCCTTGACGGAGAGATTGACAAGGCCATTGCTGAATATAAGGATGCCCTGCAATTTGACCGGGAATCCCCTTATCTCATGAACGAACTTGCGACCCTTTACATCAAGAAGGGAGAGATCGATGCAGCGATCGGGTTACTGAAAAAGTCTATCTCATCTAATCCGGAAGACGTCGATTCACATATCCTGTTGGGCAGTCTGTACGGTAATCTTAAAGAATACAAAAACGCAATACAGGAATACGAAAGGGTAATCGAGATAGATCCCGAAAGACAAGAGGCATATCTCTTTCTGAGTCTGATCTACCGGGAAAATAAGGAATATGACCGTTCGATCGAGGCGCTGAAGAATCTTCTGAAGATCAATCCGTCCAATCTGATGGGTACCTACTACCTTGCCAAGGCATATGCCGCAGTGGAGAAATACGATGAGGCAGAGGCATGGCTTCAGAAAAGCCTGGATATCAAGCCGGCATTCAGGCCGGCGCTCGTTGATCTGGGACAGTTGTACCGGTCTCAGGATAAGGATGAGAGAGCGGTTGAGATATATATGGAGTTTCTCAGGAATGATCCAGCCGATATCAAGATACGCTTTGAATTGGGAAGAGCTCTTCTGGAATTAAAGAGGTATGATTCCGCTGCAAAGGAGTTCGAGACGATACTGGCGCAAGACGGTTCTCTTGCTGATGTGAACTTTTCCTTGGGCCTTGCATATTTTTTTGGTGGTCAACAGTACGACAAGGCAATCGAACAATTCCTTGCGGTACTTAAAGCGCGTCCCGATGATTACAGGACTATGTATTTTCTCGGGTATACCTATGAAAAGCAAAAACAGTATGAAGAGGCGATGAAGCATTTCAATGCTATCCCAGAAGAATCTGATTTATACACGGTTGCCCGTATCAGGATGGGATTTATCCTGCAGGAAGAAGGCCACACCGGAAAAGCCATAGATCTGATGAGGAAGGAGATCGATAAGGGAAGTACAGAAATTGAATTTTACAGATTTCTTGCCGTCCTCTACGAGGATGAAGAAAAACTCGAAAATGCGGAGGATATCGTAAGAAAAGGCATTTCCCTTTCACCGAATGACATAGGATTGCATTTCAGACTGGGTGTCCTGTGTGGAAAGAGAAACAAACAGCGGGAAAGTATAGAAGCAATGGAGACCGTACTCACGCTTGATCCTGACAATGCCGATGCAATCAACTATATCGGTTACAGTTATGCGGAACGAGGCATTAAGCTTGATGAAGCCGAAAGGCTGATCAAAAGGGCCCTCCAGCTGAAACCGGATAACGGCTATATTATAGACAGCCTCGGCTGGGTGTACTTTAAGCAGAACAGGGTAAAAGAAGCGATAGAATTTCTGGAAAAGGCCCGGGATCTTCTGCCTGAAGATCCCACAATCGCCGGTCACCTTGGCGATGCTTACAAAAAGGACGGTCAGATTGAACGGGCTCTGGATGTATATCAACGGGCACTGAACATGAATCCACAGAACGGTGATTTGAAGGAAAAGATAACAAACATACGAGCGCCCAGTGAATAAGAAGCATATCCTCATTTATCTTGTTTTCTTCGTGATTTCCGGGTGCATGTCCGGGAAGGTTACTGAACTCACAAAGGATGCCATACTTTTCCCCGACCATGTCCTCGAGAAAATCACCATGCCGGATAGCGGAAATACCATCAGGGCAACGGCGAACATCACTGTCGATTCTCATGAGGGGAAATATTCCGGGAAGATAGCACTCGTATTGAAGATGCCTTCCTGCCTTCACATCGAGACAGTGCCGGTCTTTGGCCCGGCAGACTTTTTTCTTTCTGCAAACGGAGAGTCTCTCAAGGTGTTTCTTCCTGGTGAGGGGAAATTCTATGTGGGCAGAGCAACAAGAGAAAACCTCTTTTTATTTTTCAAGATTTTTCTTCCCCTCCATGACATGGTTCACATCCTCGCCGGATTGCCTCCGCAGGCAATTGGAGGGAGTCGGTCAGAACAGATTGAGGGGGGATTGTATCGTGTGGATACCAGGTCAGAAAAAAGAATGCGGTCACTGTGGGTAGATCCCGATACCTATACATTGACAAAGATTGAAGACAGTGATGGTGACAGGGTAGTCTATAGGGTGACATTCAAAGATCATATCGTTGTCGATGGTGTACCCTATCCGAAAGAGGTACGAATGGAGTGGATGGCCTCTGAACGGGTATGCGTTGCCGTGCGGTATCTCGATCTCGATGTCGTACCGGACGGAGATACGGGAGTCTTCGATCTCAAAACACCTCCCGGAATCACACCAGTATTGATAGACTGACCGGTTACAGGCTGGTGTGCAGATTCACAATCACTCCAACCTGTAACCGATTTATTTTATGTCGACCAGCTTTTCTCTGGCCACATTTGCGGATGTCGTATTGGGATAGTCTTTAATAACTCTCTGTAGCAAGAGCTTTGCGCTCGCTTTGTCGTCAAGCTTCAGAAAGGAAAGAGCTTGTTTTAAGAGGGCATTGGGTACTTTGTTCCCCTTGGGATAGACCTGAATGACCCTTTCATATTCTATGATTGCCTCTTCATACTTGCCTTCGAAGTAATCACACTCGCCGATCCAGAATTGTGCATTATCTGAATATTCTGAATTGGGAAAGGATTGCAAAAACTTTCGAAAAGCCTCTTTCGCCTCGTCGTATCTGCCATCCTTAAATATGCTGTATGCGGTTGCGTAAGCCGTTTCCTTATCGGTTAAATCGGGTGCCGGTTTTTCCTTTGCAACAACGGCCGGTCCTTCCACCGGTGCGGTCTTTGCCTTGCTTTCTTGTTCCTTGATCGCGTTCAGGGACTGTTCAAGGCGAGTCAGTCTGCTGGAGATATCGTCCAGATTGTTACTCAGATCTTTCGATTTGGTTTGTGATTCAAGGGATGCCACCTGTACCCGCAAGCTTTCCGTGGCCCCCCGCAGTTTCTGAATGCTGTCCCTCAGATCTATGATATCCGCCCCGGTTTCCGCCTGGTTTTTCCTTGCCGACTTAATGTATTCGCTGTTTTTACCAACAGTCTCCTGAAGTTTTGAGAGATCTCCCTGAAGGGCAGCCAGTTCTGAATTATCTTCCTGCATGGCGGCCAGTCTTGAGAGATCATTCTGAAGGGTGGTCAGTTTCATCCCAAGATGCCCTTCAGATCGCCGAAGGTCTTCCTGCGTTGCGCACCCGGTGCATACAAATAACAGAGCTATGAAAAGAACAGCAACATTTCTCAAGAGAAGGTCCCTCCGTGGTTACTATTTCTTAGGGAATACGATAAAGTGATCTCTCCTGTTCTTTGCCCAGGCTTCTTCATTTTGTCCTGGATCTACAGGAAGTTCCTCACCATAACTGATGGTGGTTATCCGTGTCCCGGCGACACCAAGGTTTACAAGATAGGCCTTTGCCGCTTCCGCTCGTCTTTCTCCGAGGGCCAGGTTATAGGCTATCGTTCCCCTATCGTCGCAATGTCCCTCGATAGTTACTTCGAAGTCGGTGTGTTCCAACAGCCAATCTGCAAGATTTTCCAATACGTTTCTTGCCTCTGGGCTGAGATCGTATTTATCGAACGAAAAATATATATTTTCGAATGAATCGGCTTCCGCCTGTAATTTCTCTAGCAAGGCCTTTTCCTCCAAGGCTTTTTCCTTTAAGGCCTGTTCTTTCAAGGCGGCTTCTTTCTCAGCCTGCGCCTGAGCTTCGGCTTGAGCCTTGGCCTGAGCTTCAGCCTGAGCGGTCTCTTGAGCTGATGGCTGTGTCTGTGCCAGCTGAACATCACCCCTTACCGCCTGCTCTTTGGCACATCCCCCGATAAAGATCAGGGAAAAACTGCATATGAACACCATCATCCCTACGACAATCAAATTTCTTTTCATTAGAACCTCCTTCTCAATAAAGTTTGGTGCCCATCCGTGCAGTGAGATCCTGTCAATTAAAAAGTTAACTTCAGGGATGCATGAAAAAATGCCCCTTTGACAAAAACTCAACTTCTCCGAATGCGCCTCTGATGGACACTGATAGACACTGATAAATCACATATTTATATAAAGCATAAAACAATTGCAAATTCAATAGAAATTTAGGTGACCAGACCACGAGGGACTCTTGAATGATGCACCTCCTTTTATGGCGGGCAATACCCTCTGATTTAATCCATTGGAGTTCATGACATGTATCCTCCTCCGGCCGCCTTTCATCGAAGAGAAAACTATGTACCGTCCGTCCGGTGACCAGGAAGGCGATTCACCACCGCCCGTTTCGAATGTAAGCTGCATACAGTTGGTTCCGTCCTCTCCAATGGAAAATATCTGAAAGATGCCGTTTGATGACCCCTCATACGCTATTCTGGTTCCATCCGGTGACCAGCTGGGCGATGAGTTGTAGGATCCGTCAAATGTCAGTCTGCGTATGTTACCCCCCTCCGAATCCATAACAAATATCTGGGGAGAACCGGAGCGATTCGAAACGAACGCTATCTTTTTGCCGTCCGGTGACCACGCCGGAGACACATCTATGGCACGGTCATCTGTGAGACGCTGCAGTTTATCGCTATCGAGGTGTTTGATGTAGATATCTTCATTCCCGTCCTTGCTAAGCACTATGAGGATTTTTTTGCCGTCCGGTGACCATGAGGTCGGTAGATTCAGTCCCGTGAATGAAGATATCTTTTTTGTCTTCCCGCTTGCAAGATTCCGTATGTAACAATCGGGATTTCCGTCCTTATACGAGGTAAAGGACAGTTCCGATGCATCCGGTGACCAATGCGGCAGGAGCGTGAGAGAGTTGTAGTCTGTTATTTGAATGGGATCTGAACCGTCGAAATTCATGGTATATATCTCGGAACTTTTCTCCTTTTTCCCGACAAAGGCTATCTTGGTGTCAAAAACGCCGGTTCCGCCGGTGAGTGCTACCAGTATCTCATCAGCGAATTTAAAGACCATGGACTTTTTTTCTTCCGGGTTTCCCCAGTATTTTTTCCCCGTAATAAGCTTTCCCTCGACGGTATCGAAGAGGCGAAACTCCACGGAGAGTGTTTTTCCGTTATAACTGAAACCTCCCTTTACCAGGAAATCGGAACCGATGCGTGACCAGTTTGAAAAGTCTATTTCTCCCGCAGTTATACCTGCGCTGTTTTGATCTTCGAGGAAGGCATCTTTCTCGATGATATTAAAGAATCCGGTAATCTTTAAAGAACGGGACAACTGATCCGCAAGCCAGGTGGAAAGATCATCCTTGACCTCCGATTTGCCGATATTTTTGAATTCCGGTATTGCAACCGGGAATTTTTGGAAAGCGGGAGAATTTATGTCCAGGTACACCTTGGCGCAGGCCGCACAGCTCCACCAGGAAATCAGAAAGAAGATAAGAAAGGTTATGGTTTTTCGCATGATCCCTTTTTTCGTTCGGAACGGTTATGTGGCCCGGGATTCTCCGGAGATTGCGGGGTGGACGACGCAACATGAATGTATCACGGGGCCTGATTTATTGTTGTAGAGAATTCAAGATCGATCATTATCCCGGGCTTGCATAGTGCGCCCACACCGCCCGGAATTCGATCCATGCCTCCTGTCATTTATAGTTCGGATGAATGAAACCGTATTCCAAGATCAATATATTCTTCATGCACCCATTCGGGAAGAGGCGGAAAATCGCCTACTTTTTTGATAGCTTTCAGAGCGGATTCGTCAAAATATCTATTGCCGGATCGTTTCTCAAAGTTTAATTCTGACACGCTGCCGTTCTTTAAAATTCTTGCCCCGATAACGGTTTCAAGATCGTTATCGGACAGGATACTTTCAGGCAGGGCCCATTTTTCTTTTATCATAGACCAGATGACGGAGTAATATACCTTCATCTTCATATTCATCTCGGAAGACCCGCCGGAAGGTGATGGACGGGGTTCTTCTTTCGTGGCTGCGGAAGAGCGGGACTCTTCTTTTGTAGCTGTGGCAGAAGCCATCTTCTTTTTTATGTTTTCTATCGCCCTATCGACATTTTCGACAGGGTTTTTTTTGAGGATTTTTGTTTCCCGAATAGGAACGTCCAGGTCTTTTTCAACCTCTTTTTTCATTATCATTGAGCGGCTTTTCCGATCCATACCGACCACTTCTCGAGAAATTTCCTCGGAAGACCTGACATCTACGGAACTTGACGGCGTACTCACCAAATCCACTGTATAGGTTGGTCCGAAGGTCCATCTGGGTTCGGGAAACGATGGAGAAAAAAATATGATTGAAAGGATAAGGGCATGGAGTAGAAAAGAGAGCACGATCATGTTGTTCAAATTCGTGGCATCACCGTGATTTCCCCCCATCGCCTCCGATAAAAAAGTCATGCCTATTCCTTCGGAGATTCTGTGATCATTCCTAGTTTATCTACGCCGGCCTTTCGCACCTCGGACATGATACGAACGACAAACCCATACGGGACATCTTTATCTGCACGCATATATATTTCTCTGTCTATCCTGGAGGAGAAGATGCTTTCCAGTTTTGCCTTCAGGCCTGTTAGGGATGTCTTGTATTTGTTGATAAATATCTCTTCTTTGTTGTTGATTGTCAATATGAGTTTTTCCTCGCCCACATCCACGGTCTTGGCCTTGACCCGGGGAAGATTAACGTCAATTCCCATCTGCAGCATAGGAGCGGTAACCATAAAGATTATCAATAAGACCAGTATAACGTCAACGAGGGGCGTAACGTTTATATCTGCTATGGGCCGCGTTGCGGTGTTTCTTCGATTTTTTGAATATCTCATTTATGGATGCTCTTTGTGTAATACCTTTCAACGATGTTGAGAAATTCCGAAGAAAAGCTGTCGATTTCCACCGCCATGGTCTTTACTTTATTGGTATAGTAGTTGTAGAAAATGACTGCGGGTATGGCCGCTGCAAGGCCTGCTGCGGTGGCTATAAGTGCTTCCGATATTCCCGGAGCGACGACCGCCAGCGTGGCGGAACCCTTCACCCCGATACCTCTGAAAGCATTCATGATGCCCCAAACGGTTCCGAAAAGTCCTATGAACGGGCACGAGCTTCCCGTGGTAGCAAGGAACCCCAGAGAACTCTCCAGTTTTGTCGTTTCTGAATCACACGCCCTGTTGAGAGCCCGTTCAACGTTATCCATTCCTCTCATTTCCAGCGAGGGCTCTGAGTCTGCATCCGCCTCAGAAAGAACCTCTTTTCTGATACCGGCTATTTTGACCAATTCGGTGTAACCCGCCCTGAATACTTCGGCAAGCTGCGAATTTCTGAATTTTTTCGATTCGGGAAAGATTTCTGACAGTTTATTAATCTTCATGTACCTATCCAGAAACATGTCATTCTCTTTTTTGGACCGTTTAATAACCCTGTATTTCATGAGAATAATTGCCCAGGAGACTACTGAAAAAAAGAGGAGCAACAGAAGCACAAACTGGACCATGGGTCCTGAGTCCAATATCATGTTGAGTACGTTTCCATGAAACTGTCTTCCAAGATCTGCAGATGTTACGGCCAAAGCTTCATTCACATTTCTTCTCCTGAGCGGTTATGATTATACTGTTGAAAGACCTGGCGAACATGCCCTCGCCACGTCGATTTGGGGAAACTTTGTAGTTTAAATTCATATCATTGTCAATAGATCTTTTTGGGAATACCGGGGACTCTCAGGGGATTCGAAATTAATTTCAAGAAGGTGCAGGCATCTTGTTGTCATAGAAAGTCTTCACCGTGCCCTCAGAGATGATCTTGCCGTCTTCAACCGTCACGATTCATCTGTGTATGCCAGAACCTTCCCCATGTTTTCTCTGTCAATGGCTTTATAGCATGCATGTCTGAAGCATACCGCCTGCAGTTGTTACGCCCCTCCTGTTTTACGCAGTACATGGCTATATCGGCATTTTTCAGCAACATGTCAGGGTTGGTGCCGTCATCGGGGTAGATGGCAATGCCTATACTGGGGGTCGTGTAGAGTTCTCTCACACCCACAATAAACGGTTCTTTGAAAGCATCCAGTATCTTCAGGGCGATCGTAAGCACATCTTCAGCATCATCTATTTCCGGCAGCAGTATCAGAAATTCATCTCCTCCCATTCGTGCAATTGAATCACTCTTGCGCAGGAACCCCGGAAGTCGTCTTCCGGTAATCTTGAGCACCTCATCTCCTACGGTATGTCCCCATGAATCGTTGATGTCTTTGAAATGGTCCAGGTCAAGCAACATAATAGCCAGTTTTTTTCCATTGCGCTGTGCGTGTGCCAGTTCGAGCGACAGACGATCGTCGAATAATATCCGGTTGGGCAGTCCGGTAAGTGGGTCATGGGTGGCCAGATGGGAGAGCCTTGCCTCCACCCTCTTTCGTTCAGTAATATCTATGGATGTTATAATTGCTCCTTCGGGGAAAGGAGATATCTTTATGTAAAGAAACTTATCGACGTACTGTTCATCGGGAAACTCCTTTGATACACCGGAACGGATGCATTCCATAAGTTCTGAGTGCATATCATGGGTGTGCCTTCCCGCATAATCTCTGTACATGATATCCCCGGGATTGGGTAGTCTGACGCCCGATTTGATCTTTTCATAGTTATACCCCGTTATCATGCCTTGTTTGTCCACGATTATAGTTTCAATGGGGTTGTTTTCGAACAGAGCGCGGTATCTTTCTTCGCTTTTACGTAAGGTCTCCTCGGCGAGCTTGCGTTCGGTAACATCCCTGGCAATTCCACGAAATCCCGTGGGAGTGCCGGACGAGTCGGTAATAAGTGATGTGGATAACTCGACGGTTTTTTCGATTCCATCGGGTCTGATAACTTGATAGTCTTTTACTTTTGATGGCTTTCCTGTCCGGTACACCTCGTTGAATGTCTGGTACATCTGCTTCGCTGTTTCAGGCCCGGCGTATCGCAGGTTGTTCATTCCCAGTAGTTTGTCCCTGGATACTCCGGCAATCATGCATAACGCATCATTGAAGAATATGAAATTTCCTGCAAGATCGACCTCCAGATACGCCTCTTCAATGCTTTCCAGGATGGTGCGATACTTTTCTTCGCTTCGACACAATGCCTCTTCCATGCGGTGTCTGTAGAGGGCCATTTCTATGGTAATGCGAAGATATTTGTCTTCAAAGGGTTTGGTGATGAAACCAAAAGGATTTGTTGCTTGTATCTGTTCCATCCTGTCTTCGGCAATATTGGATGAGATATATATTATCGGTATGTTGAATTTGGTGTTAATCCGGTTTGAGGCCTCTATGCCGTCTATGCCTTTGCCCAGGGTTATATCCATTAAGATGAGGTCGGGGCGCAACTCCTCGGTTTTTCTGACGGCTTCCTCACCGGAAGAGACAACGGCGGCAACACCATACCCCATATCCAGCAGCCTGTTATGGATATCCATGGCGATGATCTGTTCATCTTCAACAATGAGAATCTGTTTTTTCACGCAATCCCCTCCCGATTTGCGTTCTGATTACTGTACCATATAGCATACTTGATCGTATTATCAACCAGTAATTTCTACGTCTGAAATTGTTGCGAATAATCGGTGTTTACTCCCGGATCCTGCCTGTCGTTTTCATTTCTTGACAGGGAACTTGATTTATTACAGTATGAGAAAATGAAGCAATAATGAACATTCGTGACCGACTGCAGGTACACGGTACCGAATATGAACCTCTATGGGTTGTAACGCCGATATGACACGTAAAAATCACATAATGCCGATATTGATTGTCATGCTGCTTCTGTTGCTGTGCAGTTGTGAGGGCGATAAACCGGCAGGCGAACCACAGGAAGATGGATCGTCTGCGGGCAGTGCCGCCTATGGTGGAATTATGGTCGAGGGATCCATAGGCGATGCCTCCAACTTGATCCCCATGCTCTCTTCAGACAGCACTTCTCACAGTATTGCAGATCTGATCTTTAACGGTCTGGTAAAATATGACAAGGATATGAATCTGGTCGGTGACCTTGCCGAATCATGGGATATAAGCAAAGACGGCCTCGAGATCGCCTTTCACCTGAGAAAGGGAGTCAGGTGGCACGATGGACATCCCTTTACCGCCGACGATGTCCTGTTCACCTATCGAGTTACGATAGATCCCAAGACTCCTACCGCATACGCGGGGGACTTTCTCAGGGTAAAGAGTGCCCAGGTTATTGACCCCCACACCTTTCGTGTTACCTACGGGGAGCCATTTGCCCCTGCCCTTACAAGCTGGGGCACCTCGATGCTTCCCCGACACCTGCTGGAGGGGGAGGATATTACCAAAACACCCCTCTCGCGCCACCCCATCGGTACGGGACCGTACCGTTTCAAAGAGTGGAAGACCGGTCAGAAGATAGTCTTGGTTTCCAATCCCGACTATTTTGAGGGAAGACCCTATATCGACGGATACATCATGCGGATTATCCCCGATACGGCCACCATGTTTCTTGAGCTTCGCGCACAGGGAATAGACCGGATGGGATTAACACCGCTCCAGTACACCCGACAGACGGAAAACAACTTGTTTCGTAAAAACTTTAATAAATACAAGTATCTATCATTTTCTTACGCCTACCTCGGCTATAATCTGGAAAATCCACTTTTTCAAGACCGTCGGGTTAGGCAGGCCATCAGTTATGCGATAAACAAGAAGGAAATAGTCGAAGGGGTCCTGCTTGGTCTGGGGCAGGAGACCACGGGTCCTTTCAAACCGGGGACATGGCCCTATAACCCCGCTGTTAAGCAGTACCCGTATAATCCCCAGAAGGCCAAGGAACTCTTGATGCAGGCAGGTTGGCAAGACTCCGATGGAGACGGTCTGCTGGATCGTGACGGTAAACCCTTTGTCTTTGAGATCATAACGAATCAGGGGAATGAGGTCCGGGAAAAGTGTGCCGAGATCATCCAGGAACGACTTGCCGATATCGGGATAACGGTGAAGATCAGAGTCATCGAATGGGCCGCCTTCATCAATGAATTTATCAATAAGAAAAGATTCGACGCCACGATTCTCGCGTGGAGCATTACCCTCGATCCCGATCTGTATGATGTGTGGCACTCAAGCAAGACACGGCCTGGCGAACTGAATTTTATCTCTTTCAGGAACGAAGAGGTTGATGATTTGCTGGAGCGGGGGAGAGGTACCTTCGACCAAGGTGAGAGAAAAAGGTGTTACGACCGGATTCAGGAGATCCTTGCCGATGAACAGCCCTATACCTTCCTGTATGTGCCGGATGCTCTCCCCATTATCAGCAGTCGATTCCACGGAGTTGAACCCGCTCCCATCGGCATAGGGTACAACTTCATCAGGTGGTATGTACCAAAGAGTGAACAGAAGTATGTAATGACACAATAACGTTACTGGTTGAATGTGAAGCCATCTTCGGTAATGAGCGCCAGACAGGCTTCCACCACTTCGGTATCGTAGAGGACTCCCTTATTCTGTGAAATTTCCTCGATGGCTCTGGTCTCCTTCAGCGCCGACCTGTACGGACGGTGGGAAACCATTGCTTCCACCACGTCGGCTACGGCGATGATCTTCGCCTCCATATGTATTTCTCTGCCGGTGATACCATGAGGGTAGCCTGAACCGTTAATTCTTTCGTGATGTTGTAATACGATCTCCGAGATAGGCCAGTGAAACTCTATTCTTTTTAATATGTTGCTGCCAACTTCCGGATGTGTCCTGATCAGGGCCATCTCATCTTGAGTAAGTGAACCGGGTTTGCTCAGGATTTCGGCGGGAATCTGGATCTTGCCGACATCATGGATGATCGCCGCCATTTTAACCCCTTTTGCCTTTTCCGATGGAAGCCCCATTTTCCGGGAAATCGCTGAGGCCAGTTGCGCCACCCGTTGCTGATGACCGGCCGTGTACGGATCTCTGACCTCGACGGTGAATGCCAGGGTTTGAATGGTTTCTTCCAACATACGTTCTAATTTTTCTGAGCTTTTTTCCAGTTCCAATCCCGCAGTTCTGCGTTCTGTTATATCACGGGTAACCCCTCTGAATCCGACAGGTGTGCCCGATGAATCCGTAAGTAGGGATGCGGACATATCGTTGATTCGGATGCTTCCGTCTTTCCGTAAGATCTCATAATCGGCAATGGTTGCCGGTTCACCGGTGGAATATATCTGTTTGAAGATCTTAAGGGCTTGTTGTGCCGTCTTCGGAGAAGTATATTCCTTGTTGTTCATCCCCATTAATTCGTCTTTTGAGTAGCCGACTATCTTGCACAGTGCGTTATTAAAGAACGTGAGATTTCCCGCAAGATCAAGTTCAAAATATCCATCCTCGATACTTTCGAGGATGTTACGGTACCTCTCCTCGCTTTTCAACAACATCTCCCGTGTATGTTTCCGTTCACTGATGTCCCTGGTAATGGAGAAAAAACCTGTGCGCTCTCCATCGCTGTTTCTCAGAAAGCTGTTTTTGGTTTCCGTCCATATGGCAGAACCGTCCTTTCTGACCAGTTCCAGTTCCACGGGACGCTGTCGTTCCGACGTATCCAACTTCTCATACTCTTGTATCCTTTTGGTGATTGTGTCACGGAACGTATTCATAGCATTGGGTGTTATGACATGATTAAAGCCGGATTCTCCATGGTTGTTAAACAGGTGCTTAAATTCTTTTTCGCTATAGCCGAGGATATGTTCAACAGACGGACTGACGTAGATGAGGGAAAGATTCATGTCCCACACGGTGATCATGTCTTTCACCGTTTCAATGATTGTTCTGTAAAGATCGCCACCGTTTGATCGGTCGTAAGTGTTGTCGTTCAACTGTATAGAGTCTCCTTTACAAAGAGGCAGGATTCACAGGATTGAAGTTTCATAAAGTCACGTTTTCTCCAATCATAACGAGTTTCAGGCGATGGGAATAATGGAGAAAAGTAACTCTGGTACATAAAAAGATAAACAGTGGTCCCACGTTCTCGTTCTATACCTCTGATTTCAAATTATCCGTGAGATATTTTTTGAATATCTTGTAATCCGCAGGAAGCTCGAGGGCTGTACCTTCCTTTTCATCAATTCCCTTCATGCTGTCCGGTATGTCGGGTGTGATGCCGAGGAGTTCGACGATCTCGTCCGGGAATTTTGCCGGATGCGCCGTTTCCAGTGACACGCAGAGAGGGAAATCGCCGTATTGTTCAAGGTATGCTTCAAGCCCCCGCCAACCTACCGCTCCGTGCGGTTCCAGTATGACACCGTATTGTTCGTATGTTTGCTTGATGCATTCTTTCGTTTTCATGTCGGATATGCTTATCGAATAGATATTCTTCCGTAGCGCTTCGATATCCGGATACCCATGAACCGTACCCGTCCGGTCTACCGTACCACCGTATAAGTCGAAGAACCGAGCGAGGTTACTGGGGTGGCCCACATTCATCGCATTTGAGAGGCAGGCCAGCGATGGAGACACCTTTTCGTACACTCCTTCCTGTAAGAACCGTGGAAACTCGTCGTTTTCATTCGTCGGCATGACCAGTCTTTTCACGGGCAGTCCCATTCTTCGCGCATACTCGCATCCCAAAGCGTTGCCGAAATTGCCCGAAGGAACCGAAACGACGATACTCTCTCCCATCCGGCATAATTGTGCATAGGCGTAGAAATAATAAACTATCTGGGGGAGTATTCTCCCGAAGTTGATGGAATTGGCAGAGGTAAAGTTGAGATATGCAAGCGAGGGATCTGAAAAGGCCTGCTTGACAAGATTCTGGCAATCATCAAATTTTCCATCGATAGACAGCGACCGGACATTGTCGCCTATGGTATCAAGCTGTTTCTTCTGCCTTTCGCTGACCTCGTTTTGCGGATAGAGGATATTGACATCAATCCCTGCTACTCCCCTGAATGCCTCACCGACGGCGCTGCCTGTATCACCAGAGGTTGCGACCAGCACGTTCAATCGTCTGTTCCTGTCCCGGAAATGTCCCATGAGCCGTGCCATCATTCGTGCGGCAAAGTCTTTGAAGGATGCCGTCGGTCCCTGGTCGAGACGCATGATATATTTGCGGTCGACCACTCTCTCAAGAGGAACGGTGAAGGGATATGAATCTTCTATGATTGCCCGAAGTGTGCCGATATCTATTTCTTCATCCAGAAATGCTCTGGCGACCAGTATCGCCGCTTCGGCGTATGGTTTGTCCTTCAGAGAGATGATATCTTCATAGGGTATGGACGGTATACGGTCCGGCATGAACAAACCTTCGTCCGGTGCCTGACCCTGGAGGAGTGCATCCCTGAAGGGGACCTTTTCCCTGAAAGGTACGATCCCATGTATGGTATCAAGATTTCTATTCGTGCTGTAGTAGAGGATTCTATTTCCCATGACGCGTGTCCAATTCATACTTCCTTATAAAATCAAGAAACACTCTATGATGTTTCATCAGGCTAATCCGTGCCTTATATATCAAACAAAACTTCCTTTCAATAGAGCAGTTTTCTATCGGTACCGCAGAAAGCAATCCGCTCCTTATCTCTCGCCCTACCGCGTGGATGGAGATTATTGATACGCCCAGTCCGGCTAGGATCGCTTCTTTCACCGCCTCCGAGCTTCCCAGTTCGCTGACGATTTGGAAACCGTCAAGGGTCAAGATCGTATTCTTGCGGAGGTATTCTTCCAGCACCGTGCGGGTGGCGGAACCTCGTTCCCTTGATACGAACGGTTCAGTCGAAACTTCGTCCAGGGATACAGATTCTCTCGCGCTCCACTTGTGGGTCGCTGGAACTGCCAGGACGAGTCTGTCTTCCCAGAGTGGCTCAGAACGCAATTTCCTGCTGGCAATTTCTCTGCCGATGAATCCAATTTCCGCCTCATCATTCAGTATCATGTCAAGAGTTACATCACTGTCGTTTGTCCTGACATAACAGCGGATATCTTTGTGGAGGTCCCTGAATAGACTGAGAGAACGTGGAAGAATGTATGTGGCGGGTATCGTGCTGGCAGCAATGCGTATGCTCCCGGATTCATTGTCTTTCATCCGTGTGATCTTTTCCGCCGTGTCGTCGATCATGCCGAAGATGCGTTTTGCCGATTCACAGAGGATTCTGCCCTCGGGTGTCAAGGAGATTCCCCTGCTTTTTCGGTCAACCAATTGTACCCCGGTTTCTTCCTCGAGGTTTTTGATATGTTTTGTCAAGGAAGGCTGCGTAAGGTACATCTTCTTGGCGGCGCGGCTGAAACTTCTCTCTTCGGCAAGGCAGACCAGAGATCTCATCTGTTGGATGGTAATGTTTTTTAAGTATCGTTCCATAAAAGAGAGGTACCATAAGCTATTTCTATAAGCAAATAGAATTCATAACCATTATGAATTTGACATATTCATCTTTTTTCCGTAATAATTCCAATAACACACTACGGTCATTTTCTCACGATTTTGGAATGCCGAGGCATAAAGGACAGCAGTATGGACGACAGCGTCAAGAAGATTCGATTGACGGAAACGGTACATGGTGCCGGGTGAGCCTGTAAAATAGGTCCGGGTGACCTGAATAAAGCACTCAGCGGACTTCCGCTTGTATCTGATCCGAATCTTATTGTAGGTATTGAAAATACCGATGATGCAGGGGTCTACCGATTGAGAGACGACCTTGCCATCATACAGACCCTTGACTTCTTTACGCCGATTGTTGATGATCCGTACACCTTCGGTCAGGTTGCCGTGGCGAATTCTCTGTCCGATGTATATGCCATGGGCGGAAAACCACTCACCGCGATGAATATCATCTGCTTTCCCGTCAATACAATGGACATATCGATTCTCAGAGAAGTCCTTCTCGGCGGATTGGACAAGATGCACGAGGCGGATGTTCTCCTTGTCGGCGGGCACAGCGTGGAAGACAATGAATTGAAGTACGGTCTGTCGGTTACCGGCACTATTCACCCCGACAGGGTGCTCATGAACAGGGGTGCCCGGGAAGGAGATGCCCTTGTCATTACGAAACCGCTCGGGACAGGCATTATCAATACGGCCCTGAAGGGAAATATGGCGGACGATGACCTTGTCGCTCAATCGATACGATGCATGGCGGAACTCAATAAAAAAGCGGCAGATCTGATGACCGAATATTCAACCGTTCATGCCTGCACCGATGTGACCGGTTTCGGCCTTCTCGGCCATGCCTCGGAAATGATCGAGGGGAGCGATGTAGGGATGGTTATACACTCTTCCTTGGTGCCAATCTTCCGCGAAATACGGCAATTTGTTGAGATGGGTATTATACCCGGGGGGTTAAACCGGAACAGAAAGTTCAGAATGAGCATGGTTGAAGTCGGCCCCGACTGTCCGGAATGGATCGTGGACGTTCTTTTCGATCCCCAGACATCGGGAGGTCTTCTGATAGCCCTGCCTCTGAAAGAAGCTGAAGAGCTGGTACAGAGAATGCGCGATGAAGGAATCGAGAGGGCATCCATCATCGGCGAGATAGTAACGGAAAAGAAGGGAAAGATTCTGATAATCTGATCTGCACCTCCCCTGTGCCCATGAACCGCTATCTGTAGTATTCCTATCAATAAATCCTATATTCAATCCAGTCCTATTCATATTATGAATTTGACTTATAGAAAAAGTCGATCTACCTTCCTTACGGAAAGCAGTCAGTTAATCTTCGTTAATAGACAGATTCTGAAACAGCAGGGGGAGCGGAAGTGCAGTACTGCTGTTTCTTGTGTTGCGTATTTCATACAGAAAAGATTGTGAAAAGATTTTCCGACAGAGGTTTGGCGATGTACAAATTCTTCGGTTTTACTTGAGCTGTGATCAAAACTCTACCTGGATTGGGTAGGCACAGAGCCAAGCCGGAAACACAATCACCTTTCTTTTATTTCTAATCATCCCTTTCCAAAGCGTTCCGGTCTGGTTCATATGTTTTGAAGGCTGGATTTCGGGGGCAAAGGTGCTGATGGGCGCCCCGCGGGCTGCAAACCCGTTGGCCTGGTCTAAAAAACCGGGAGGAGGTTCAATTCCCCTTGCCCCCTCCAACTTTCACTTAATGAACATTACTATGCGTACAAAGCGTGTTTTCTTTGTCGCAGTAACACAGGTAGCCCTATAAACGGTATCAGGTGTAAGCATTGATCTGAATACGAGTGGGGAGACTTACGGAACATGGAAAAACATATCACCATAGGCATAGCCGGGCATGTGGATCATGGAAAGACCGCCTTGGTTCGTTGCCTCACCAATGTTGACACCGACCGGTTGCGGGAAGAAAAACGGCGTGGTCTCTCCATAGAGTCCGGGGTCGCTCAACTTATATTACCTTCCAGAAAGCACATCGCCTTGATTGATGTTCCGGGACATGTTGACTTCCTAAAAAATGCGATTCGAGGACTGAGTGTTGTGGATATGGCCATCTTAGTGGTGGCAGCGGATGATGGTGTAATGCCGCAGACTCGAGAACATCTTGACATACTTGATTTATTCGGGGTCAAAGGCGGTTTTGTCGTTTTGAATAAAGCGGACCTGGTAGATAACTCAATCATAGAACTGGCGGAACTCGAGATTCGAGATGCGGTATGTGGAACATTTCTTGAGGGAAAGCCGATAGTTTCTTTTTCAGCTGTTGATCGGAGGGGACTCGCAGATGTTCAACGGAACATCGAAATGGAGAGTGAGATACTAGCCGGCAAAAATCTTGCTGCTCCCTTTCGTCTCTGGATCGATCAGGTAAGGGGTTTTCCGGGTTTCGGGACGGTTGCCACAGGGACTATTGTTTCGGGAACCGTCGAGCGAGATGACATCCTTCACCTCCTGCCGCTCGAACAGGAGACGAGGGTGCGTTTTCTCGAAGTCCACCACCGGAAAGTTCAGCAGGCGGTTGCCGGCGAACGTGTCGGTATCAACCTGCGTGATATCTCACTGAAAGGTGTGAGCAGGGGAATGGCGCTGGCGGAGCCGAAGTCGGTGCGTCCCGGATACCTTCTCAATGCCGGAGTCCGGGTGCTCAAAAACGCTTCACAGGCACTCAAGAATCGGCAGAAGGTGAAACTCTACATAGGTACTTCCGTCACAAACGCTCTTGTGGTTATCATGGAAAAGAACCAGCTTGAGCCGGGTGAGAATGGTTTAGTCCAATTTCGGTTAACGAACCATGTCTCGGCTCTACCCGGTGATCCTTTGGTGGTCTGTTTGCTGAATATCCAGACTGTTATTGGGGGGGGGCATGTTTTGGAGATTTCCAGAGAGAAATATCGGCAGGTCAAGGCTCCGGTTACACTCCCCTATCTCAGGGCTCTTCAGGAACAAAATTTCGAACGAATCATAGAACATTTTTTCAATAATAATCCCGGTCGTCTTATCGCTTCCGGCGAACTTGCGCGGCATACCGGATTACCCGATGCAACGCTTGTCGCAAAACTCGAGGCAGGTGTTAAAAACGGAGAACTCCTGTATTTTGAAGGTAAGGGTTTTTTCGGAACAACACATTACAGGATCCTGAAAAAACAACTGCCGGAGATTGTCGAAAAGATTCTACTGCAAAATCCGTTCAAGGTAGTTGCAAATCACGAAGAGATAAAAAACAGATTGGCATCCTTTCTTGATGAAGCACCCTTTCAGGGGATGCTTGCAGAACTCTGTACAGAAGGGAAATTAATAAAAAGCGGTGGTGGCTTTCAAATCCGGAACCTTTTGGTAAAGATTCCGGATGAACAGGAAAAACTGATTGCTCTGTTACTCGATTATGCACGTGATTCGGGTTTTGTTCCCTTTAGTGCAGATATTTTCTGTGAGATTCAGAGGGGAGTTTTCAGCAAGAAAGAGGTACAGCGACTACTCGACTATCTGTATGCTCAAAAAAGGCTGATTCGCCTCAATAACGGGCGTTTCTTGTCGCCTCAGGCAATTGAGGAGATCAAGGAAAGGGTGAGGGACATAGTCGAGAGAAAAGGAATTCTTTCTATTGTGGATAGTAAAGAGTTCCTTGGTTATGGTCGCACCATCGCAATCTCGGTCCTTGAATATCTGGATACTATCAGATTCACTCGCAGGGTGGAAGGTGGGCGGGTGTTGAAATCATAACGTGTATGGAGTGGCGGAAGATAAGAGAGTATGGCGAAAGGAACTGTTCTGTTCTTCAGCTCATGAAGTATCACTTTGTACAGGAGGCCTATTTTGAAAAAGTTTATTATTTCCATTTTTCTGTCTGTTAGTTATATAATATTGTTATCACTATCTTCTTTTGCCGGTGACAATAAAACGGTGACCATATTTTATACGGGTGATCTGTTAGGTCAGATCACCTCGATTCATTGCTGTGGCGGAAGGCTTTCAGGTGGTCTTGCCCGGAATGCCAGCGTTATTAAATCGGTACGAAACAAAGACGATCGAGTACTCCTTCTGGACAATGGTGCCTTGCTACCTTCGATCCAATCTTCTGATTCTTACATCATAGCCGACCTCGGTTTGAAAGCGATGGATCGGATGGGCTATGCTGCCATGAATCTGGGGGGGAACGAGTTCTTTCTTGGGGCCGATTTTCTAAAAAGAGTAACTTCAAATATCAATTTTCCTGTCGTTACCTCAAACCTTGTATACAAAGATAGCCGACTTCCCTTTGGGGAACGATATGTTATCAAGGATATGGATGATGTGAGGATTGCCATCATTGGTATCATGTCCGCCGATTCATTTAAAAATGTTCTGGAACCACAATCTGTTGAAGGGTTGGAGATCATTCCCCCTGGAGATGCCCTTAAGGTTTTGCTGCCCGAGGTCAGAAAGAAGGCCGATCTTGTTATTCTGCTTTCTCAATGCGGATTCGAATATACCACGCTACTGGTTAATGACATTGGCGGTATCGATATCGCCATGTCCAGCCGGGGTAAGAAATCGAAGCATACTGATGAAAATGCCAAGACATCTGTTTTAGAGGTCGGTTATAAAGGTAAGTATCTTGGAGTCTTGAGGTTGAAGGTGGATGATGCGGGACAGGTTCTATCAGGTCAGAATGAGATGATAGAACTGGATGAATCGGTAGTGCCCGATGAAGAGATTGTTGAAATAACCGGAGATGATATACGCACAAGAGTCGGAGTGGAAAGAAGAATGCGGGAAGAGAGACGGCGCCGAGAGATAGAACGTGAAATAAAGGAGTTACAGAAATTAAGCCCTCAAGAATATCTGAACCTGCAACTCAAGAAACAATCCGAAGCCGGAGATATACAATGAATCATCGCACGATAGGTTTGCTTATGTTCATATCTGTCTTCCTGATATTTACTTCCTGTATGCATCTCAAAGCAGCCTTCGGAAGCGAAGACGCATTGAGGCAGAGGATTACCATGGAATGGGAGGCCAAGGTGAAGAAAGACTGGGGGACGGTTTATGATCTAATGGTGGGTATTTGCAAGGATACGATAGATAGAAACCGTTTTATCCAAAAGGCCAATGTAAATGTGCAAGACTTCGCCATTAAAGAGGTGAGAATTCTGGAATACGGCAGGAAGGCTCAGGCAGTGGTCGATTACAGGATCAAGCAGATGAATTTTGGTTTTACGGTCACTTCCCGCGAAGAATGGCTGTGGGAAAACGGCGACTGGCATTTGAATCTTATGACAGCGTTATAATCTCTCCGTGAAAGTAGAAAACTTTGATCTGGTGCATACGCATGAAGACAAATATCAAATATTGGAGGACATGATCAATGAGAAGGATATGCATGGTTGTTTTTTTATCAGTTATATACCTTACCCTTTGTGCCTGGACTGTCACTGCACAGGAAATCAGTGGCCCTCTCATGGTTATTAAAGAGAGTACGTTTGACTTTAAGAAGGTCAAAGAGGGAGAAATAGTGGAACACACATTCACGGTTCTGAATAAAGGTAATCAAAATCTGGAAATAGAGAAGATCCGTACCAACTGCGGTTGCACGAAAGCCAGCTATGAGAGGATCATCCCTCCTGATAGTGAGGGGAAGATCGTATTGAAGGTGGATACAGAGGGATTTAACGGTAGTATTGACGAAGGGGCCAAGATATATACCAATGATCCGAAACATAAAATTGTAAGAATTCATATTGTAGGCTTTGTTGAAGTGCCAATTTCAGTAACACCGGGGGCGGTCTATTTCGGAGGTCTTGTCGGCAGTACTATTGAAAAAGTGGTTACTATCCGGGCACAGGAGCCTGAGCCCCTGTCCATAAGACCGATGAATTTTACCTTGCCTGATAAAGTCGACTACGGGATAGAAACGGTAGAAGAAGGCCGATGCTTCCGAATTACCTTCAGGAATAAGAGTGTCATAAAGGAGCGATATGGCGGAGCTTTGGAACTTCAGACCAACTATCCCGATAAACCGGTAATAACCATCCGGGTTATCGGGAACATTCGAACCAAAGATTAGCGTCATGATTTACGATAACATACCCTGATTTTTCCTCATATTGCGAGGAGTGAAAATCATATAGTGGGGATGCATCTACATGCATATTGTCTGTGATGGGGCACGGGAATGATGATCTTACGTCATTAACGAACGGGGGGAAGATATCGAATAAATATGAAACCTTTAGGAATAAGTTGCCATGTTGCTATCAATAAATCCTATAATGAGTACGGTCCTATTCATATTATGAATTTGACTTATAAAAAAAGTCGATCTACATAACCCGCGATTAATCAATCGACGGGCACTAATTTATCGGAAAGGAGTACCTTTATAGATGAGGATAAAAAATGTTTTTGCCACTCGATGGGGGATTATCGGTGTGGGTCTGTTTATCGGTGTTTTTGCCGCCTTACTGCAAAAATTTGGCAATCCCGGGAATATGGGTGTCTGTGTCGCCTGTTTTGAACGAGATATCGCAGGTGCCCTCGGACTGCACCGCGCGGGGGTCGTTCAGTACATCCGGCCGGAGATCATCGGCTTTGTGTTGGGAGCGCTCATAGCAGCGTATCTCTTCAAGGAATATCGTCCCCGCCTCGGTTCGGCTCCCATCGTCAGGTTCGTTCTGGGCGCTTTCGCCATGATCGGAGCGCTTGTCTTTCTGGGATGCCCCTGGCGGGCCGCACTGAGACTGGCCGGTGGTGACGGAAATGCCATCCTCGGTCTCCTGGGATTGATATTCGGCATCTGGATCGGAACACTCTTTCTTAAAAAGGGGTATAATCTGGGACGCGCCCAGACTACCCATGCTGCGGCGGGATGGGTACTGCCGCTGATAATGGTTGGTTTGCTGGCCCTTGTGATTATCTTTCCCCAGGTTGACGGTCAGGATAAAAGCGGGGTACTCTTTTACAGTCAAAAAGGTCCCGGTGCCATGCATGCGCCCCTTCTCGTCTCTCTTATCGTAGGTCTTGCGATAGGGTTTCTGGCCCAACGTAGCCGGTTCTGCACCATGGGTGCAATACGAGACTTTGTCCTCTTTCGCCAGACCCACCTTCTCCTCGGATTCATCGCCCTTGTTGTGGCCGCTTTTGTCACGAATCTGATCGTCGGTCAGTTCCACCCCGGGTTTACGGGGCAGCCTGTCGCCCACGACATGCATGTATGGAACTTTGCGGGAATGACCCTGGCCGGTCTTGCCTTTGCTCTCGCCGGAGGATGTCCCGGACGCCAGCTTTTTCTGTCCGGTGAAGGTGACGGAGACGCCGCCGTCTTTGTACTGGGAATGATCGTCGGGGCGGCCTTCTCTCATAATTTCGGTCTGGCCAGTTCACCAAAGGGGGTTGGCCCTTACGGGATCGAGGCTGTAATTATTGGTTTGATAGTATGTCTGTTAATAGGATTTACGATGAGGAAAAGGAGTAACGCATGAGTACAAAAGTTGATGCTCGAGGGCTTTCTTGTCCACAACCCGTTTTGATGACCCTGGATGAAATAAAGGCGGGGAAGACTGACGAGATCGAGGTCTTGGTAGATACGGAGACATCGAAGGAGAATGTATCCCGCGCCGCCACCAGCCAGGGCTGGGAGGTAAAAAACGTCAGTGAAGATGGTGACGAATACACGATCACCATAAAGAAAGGGTAGTCGTGTCCTTCTCAGGTTTCTTCAAGGGAAAACAGACACGCAACGCATCGGAAGATGCCGGACAAGCCGATCGCGGGATTATGGTCTTTGAAAATACCAGCGAGGTAATCCAGGCAGAACGTATCCTGAAAAAAGAGGAATGGGCGGTCCGTGTCATGGGGCCGCCCCCTGAAATTCAAAGTGGCTGTGACCTGGTCATCGAGTTTCCCCTCATCGAAGAACTGAATATGTTGAGGCTCCTTGAGAAGAAGGGAATACCACCCCTTGAGATCGTGCCGGTGACCAGCCCCCTTCTTCAACCGGTAGACCTCTTCCATGTCAAGGACTTCGGAGAATACCTGATGGTTCGGGCTGCCAATATGAAACTGACCGTCGAAAAGGCCACCGGAACGATTGTTAACGTCTCCGGCGGCGGCTGTCCCGATGTTCCCTACCTGGCCCGTGAGATGGTGGGCCACAAGCTTGACGAGGCGCCCAGTCCCCGTGAGATCGGCCATACGCTCTGCGGATATGCCCTCCAGTTGGCCTTTGAGGAGATGCAACACCAGTGCTCGCAATAACAGGAACGGTGCCTTCCGAGGATTTCCCCCTCGTAAGCGGTGATATTACACTCGAAGATAGTCACATCCGCATCCGTAATGAGCTCATCCCCGTCAACCGCGGTACAGCGGCCCTGATGGCCGCAGCGGTCAAAACTGCTGAAACAATCGACCACCCGGCTCCCTTCGGATACCTGGTCGGAGATATCGGTCGGGGAAAGGGAAGTCGCATCCTCTATAAATATATGACCGAAGACCTGCCCCACGCTTCGTTTCAAACCCTTGTGTTCCATTATTTGCAGCCCATTGTTCACTGGCACGAGCGCCTGCAGCACTCTTTGCGGGCGATGAAGGAGCGGCCGACCCTGATTGCCGACGCCGGGTTCATGTATGCGGCCAAGATGAGCGGTCAGTCTGCGTTCTACGATCTCTTTACGCCCGATATCGGCGAACTGGCTTTCTTGGCAGATGAGAAGGCGCCTCATCCCTTCTATACCCGCGGATTCATACTGCACGATGAGAACCTTGTGCCTGATCTGATTTCCCGTGCCTATGAACACAACAACGCCTCCCGTTTTCTACTGGTCAAAGGGAGACAAGATTATCTGGCAAGCCGGCAGGGCATCCTGAAGACCGTCGATAATCCGGTAGAAGAGGCCCTTGAGGCAATGGGGGGAACCGGCGATACCCTGACGGGTATTGTCTCGACCCTGATCGATTCCGGTATGGCGATCGAAGATGCTGCCGTAATTGCCATGAAGACAAACCGGCTCGCGGGTCATTACGCCCGACCAACACCGGCGGCGCAGATTATTGATATTATCCATCACATTCCGAAAGCGTTATCGAAGGTTCTCGAGGAAAAGAGATAAGGAATGCCACAGGAAAAAACGAAAATTCACCCCGACATGACGGTTATCGATACGATTTCACGGTATCGGGAAACCGAGCATGTCTTCAAGAAATTTGACGAAAGTGCGGGTGTTTGTATATGTTGTGAAGCCCTCTTTGATACGATTTGGGTTGTGGCGGAAAGATTTCAACTCGATCTGGACGGTCTTTTATCCGAATTGAACACCGTAGCAGATACCTAGCCCGCAACAGAAGAATCCGATGTATCGTTTTCTCGATCCTGCATAGTCCCTGTATAGTCTTGTTTCCGGACCGCCGTACGGAGGAGGTCCGTCATTTAATATGCACTTCGTTCGGTGAAGCGTTATCATCTCACCTGCAGAGTATTCTATTATATTAAAATGTTGACATATGGTCGTTTTCCACTATTATGCATGAATATGGGGGTGTTCTTTTACTACTAACAGTGTATGCGAAAGGAGGGACCGTGTTATGATGGATTATCCTTTGTTGCTCAGGACCTTTCTCCTGAGGGCGGCAAAATATTTCCCGAAGAAGGAAATATTATCGATCTATCCCGATCAGATTTTTCGGTACACCTACAGGGATTATTTCAAGCGAACCTGCCAATTGGCTAATGCCCTTGAGTCTCTCGGTATAAAAAAAGGAGATCGAGTGGCAAGTCTCGCGCTGAACAACCACCGACATCTTGAACTCTATTTTGGCGTTCCCTGCATGGGGGCGGTGCTTCACACGGCAAATTTCCGGCTGCCGACACAGCACCTGGCCTATATCCTCAACCATGCCGAGGACAAGGTATTGTTTATCGAAGAGGATCTCGTCTTCATCGTCGAGGCCATACGGGATCAATTGAAGACAATAGAACATTTTGTCATTCTGTCCCAGAGCGGCAAACTTCCCGAGACGACGCTTTCACCCGTCTATTCGTATGACGAATGGATATCTACATTTCCGGATGAATATTCCTTCCCCGAAGATCTGAACGAGAATGATCCTGCGCTCATGTGCTATACGTCCGCTACCACGGGGGATCCGAAGGGAGTCGTTTATACGCACAGGAGTATCGTTCTGCACAGTTATGCGGTAGGGGTCACCTTCGGAACGCTGGAACGAGACTGCGCACTTCATATTGTCCCCATGTTCCACGCCAATGCGTGGGGCATGCCCTTCATCTGTCTGGGTGGGGGTGCCAAGCAGATCCTGCCCGGCAGAGAGACACTGAATATGGAAAAGATCTGCCGGGTCATCGCCGATGAACAGGTAACCGTTACCTGCGGTGTACCCACGATCTGGCTCATGCTCTACGATTACCTCGAAAAAGGTGGATGGCATGACTTCTCGTCTCTGCGGTTGATTGCGAGCGGGGGAGCCGCATGTCCTCTCTATCTGATGAAGGCTTTAAATGAAAAATATAATTTCCCGATCCGGCAGGCCTACGGCGGTACCGAGACATCTCCTCTGGTCACTGCCGCCCTCGAAAAGAGCTATATGGCGGGTATATCAACGGATGAGCTCTACAAGGTGCGGAACAGCGCCGGTCTGGTCGCCCTCGGGCTTGAAATGCGGATAGTGAGCACGGAGACCGGCCAGGATGTGAAAATGGACGGTACGGAAATGGGAGAGATATGGGCCAAAGGTCCCTGGATTGCCGATGAATATTACAAAGAACCCGAACGCTCCAAGCTTTCCTTTGTGGACGGCTGGTTCCGAACGGGGGATGTGGGCACCATCGACGAGGAGGGGTACGTGCGGCTCGTCGACAGGACGAAAGATCTGGTGAAGAGCGGCGGTGAGTGGATATCATCGGTGGATCTCGAAAACATCATCATGGCCCACCCGAAGGTACTGGAGGCAGCCATAATCGGTGTGCCCGATCCGAAATGGCAGGAGGTCCCCTTCGGGTGTATCGTGATTCAGCCTGGTGAAACCTTGACAGCAGAGGAATTGCAGGAATTCCTCAAGGACAAGGTAAAGGCATCATACTGGATTCCCAAGCAGTTCACTTTCATGGGTGCTCTGCCAAAGACGAGCGTCATGAAGTTCGATAAAAAAGGACTCAGGGAGATGTATGCGGAAGGGAAACTGACATAGACATTCCTCTTCCAGGGAGACAGTATAAGAAACATAGAGGCCGAATGGAAGCGTACGACCTCACAGATTGAAAAATATTCTTGAGTAAAAATGTATAACAGAACAAGGGGCTGACAGAAGTGCTGCAGCCCTTTGTTTTTAGTGCATGTATGGTGCTTCTGGCCGTTTGATTACATCCGCTCAACGGGGTATCGGCTGTATGCAGCGTGGATCGTTGTTCCCGGGAGAATCAACGAACTTTGAAACCGGATACATTTTGAACTCTGTAATCTTTCCGTCTTTCAGGATCGTGTTCAGTCGTTCAGGGTTCGTCGTTGCGGGGTCAAGCCACTCATCTATCACATCAGGTTTGAGAATCACCGGCATCCGATCATGGATCTTTTTCATCGATTCGCTCGCCTCGGTTGTAATGATCGTGCAGGAGTGGTACACAGAGTCATCATTCCCTTTCCATGTTTCCCAAAGCCCCGCAAATCCGAATGGTTCACCGTTTTCCGAGGTGCAGTGCCATGGCTGCCTGTCTTTCCATTCATAAAAGCCATCTGCAGGTATCAGGCAGCGTCTTTCCCTGAAGGCCCTTCTGAAACTTGGCTTTTCCCGCAGTGTCTCGGCACGGGCATTGATGAGCCGGGAGGCTCCTGATACATCTTTCGCCCAAGGAGGGACAAGTCCCCAGTGCAGTCTGCCCAGGCGTTTGTCCTTCTGCCGTATAATTGCGCACACTTCACTGCCAGGAGTTATATTGTAGCTGGTCTCGACCTCGCAGGTTGCGGCATCGATCTCGAAGACCTTTTTGAGTTCGCCAAGCGAGCTGTATATCGCGAACCGTCCGCACATGGTCGTCACGATACCTTGGGCAACTGGTCCCATCGGGTTGTGTAGGCAGGAGAACGATGGTGTGCCACTGTCTTCCATTTCCGGTTCTTCGTGGAACCCGTTGCGGCATACCGGACGGATTCCGCGCCGAATCTCCTGTTGATACTGTCGAGGGCCTGCATGATCTTTCCGGAGTCTTTCTCTCGCTGAGGCGTGAAGAGGGTTGTCTGGTTGCAGGCATTCGAAGAGAGTTCCCGGAGTACGATTCCTGCCTTCTTGTACCGGTACCCTTCCCGGAAGATGTCATCGAATCCGATGTGTGCCCACTTGATGAGTTCCGCGGTGTCGCCGGTCGCGAAAGGAAGTTGTATGGCTTTGATGTTAAAGTATCTCGCCTTCCTGTTGTAGGGATCTGCGATCAGGAAGACCTCAAGGATATTCGCCTCGAGGTTCTCAGTTCGCAGTTTCTCCGCCCCCCGGGAGGTGTACGCGGCCACAGCTTCCCAGATGTCGGCCCTGCCTTCGAGGAGGTGTTTGAATGATCTCGATACGGCAATCTCTTTCCGGGGAGGGGGGCAGGGTTCGATGGGATAGCAGGAAATGCCCCTGATCTCGTAGAGGGTCCTGAGGCCGGTAATACCCATCCGTTTGCGTATGAGGCTGTCGGAGGCGTTGTGGAGTTGCAGGGCGGTATTAATGCCGATGCTCCTGAGAAATGCGGCAAAACTCCTTCCCACGCCCCAGATATCTTCAACGTCGGTCATTGCGAGGGCGCCGATTCTGGGTGCCGATCCGGTCAGATCCAATACACCGTTCGCCTCCTCAGACCGTTTGGCGATCCGGTTGGCAAGCTTGGCGAGGGTTTTGGTTCCGGCGATACCGACGGAGACGGGGATGCCGGTCCATTTCCGTATTTGGGACCGTATGGACTGGCCGCAGACGGTCAGATCGTGTCCTGTGAACCCGGTCAAATCCAGAAAGGCTTCGTCGATGGAATACTGTTCGACGGCGGGGGTAAAGTGCGCGAGAGAATCCATCACCCGCTGTGACATGTCGCCGTAGAGGGCGTAATTGGATGAGTACACGTGAACGCCATGTGCCTTAATCTGATCCCCTGTCTTGAATACGGGGACACCCATGCCGATACCGATCGCCTTGGCCTCGTTCGATCGGGCGATAATGCAACCATCGTTGTTGGACAGCACAACAACGGGTTTTCCGGCAAGTCCGGGGTTGAAAACCCGCTCGCAGGAGACATAGAAGTTATTGCAATCGACCAGTGCAAAGATGGGAGACATCACCGCTCCTATGGTACTACAGGGGATGGATTACGTTGGTAACGACACCCCACACCTCGAAGTTCATGTTCTCCTCGACCTGCAGGGGTTGGTAATCCCTGTTTTCGGATATCAACAAAACCTTGTCCTTTGTGACGCGAATCCGCCGCACCGTCAGTTCCCCGTTCAGGACCGCTATCACTACCTTCCTGTTGACGGGTTTGAGAGACCGGTCCACGATCAGGATATCTCCGTCGTGTATTCCCGCGTCGATCATGGAATTCCCGCTTACCCTCACAAAGAAGGTCGCGGCGGGATGCTTGACGAGGTATTGGTTCAGATCCAGCTTGCCTTCTATGTAGTCCTCTGCGGGGGAGGGAAAGCCCGCTGAGACCGGAACCATGAACAGGGGCCGGCTGCATTCCGTTGTTTGATCCGGGTGGTATATGGCTGTTACCTTCATGAGTACCTATATATAAAATGTCTCATAATTTCTCAATCCGATAATCCGTGTGCATGAAACCCTGTTCGGAGAAATCGGCACAATCGAGGCTGCGGAAAAAGAAGGGACTGAGAAATTATCTATGCTACCAACTGCCTGCGACGGAGTCGGTGATCGGATGAGAGGTAGGCGTTCTTACTGCGTATTACCGTATTGAAGCTAAGAGATCATATACCGAGATCTTTTACCTGTGGATCAGATCGTGACACGATATTGCAAGTTTGGGTTGATTCATCGAATAGGATAACGGCTTTGCCGGATTGGAGTTGTTGCCTGACCTGTTCTATCTTTCGTTCAAGGGGAACTTCGGTCTTTCCATAGTCCGTGGCGTCACGCATCACAAATTCAGTCATGAGGGATTCCAGTGTCTCACTGGATAAACGAGCGTATGGGATTGGTATGATACTTCCCGTATTGTCCGCTTTACTCATCTGTGTTGGCTTCAATGTAAGTTACGGTGTATTGATGCTATCCCTCAGATTGCGGGAGCACTTGAAAAGGGCAATTTTTCGTGGCGCTATTGTGAGGCTTTCACTGGTATGAGGATTTCTCCCCCTCCTGGCGTTCTTCTCGATGACATAGAACTTGCCGAATCCGCTGATCTTGACGTCTTCACCTTTTTCGAGCGATTTTTTTATGATCTCCAATAAGGATTCAAATATGTCTGCGGATTTGTTCTGGCGAAAACCGGTCTGGTCATGAATCGATTCGATTATATCTGCTTTTCTAAGAGTCATGGGTGCGATACCTCCTTTAACGTACATCTCGTCGATTGATCTTGATAGTAGGTGGCCTCTATGTTTTCGTATGTCTTTATATATATAACTTCTCTTGATTTTTCAATCTGATAATTGGTGTGCGTACAACATAATCAGACCTGACTCGAATAGATATTGGAGGTCTGGTCTTTCAGGATGCCCCGACCTCCTGTTTCTTGCTGCCGCTCATAGTCTCTCAGCCTCGGTACGTATTGACCGTTGAGAATGTGACGAAACGTATCTGTAGGTTCTCGATATCATTCAAAGGAAGTCGGTTCGATCCCTGTTTGCAGTGCAGATTGTACGTACTCGATATTCAATGTAACGATGCATGGAGAGCCGTTCGATCCTCTTCCGAGTTTTCCCTCTACAGACAGAGTATCTCATCCATAGTGAAGTCTTCAACTTGTGAAGGATCGATTCCTTTAATATGGGCGGCGAGTTCCCTTGCCGGCATCTCAGGGAAGGTCTTTATCACCCTCCAGTTGTTATCCTTCAGCCAGTTGTAAAACTGCCAGGCGTAACAATCCTTACAGTAGATGGTTTTTTTCTCAATATATTCATTCCCCTCTAAATCATCGAGTACCGTATGGTGTGCACAATTGATCTTCCTGCAAAAAGTTCCTGAGATATATGGTTTATCCGGCATGATGGTTTCTCTCCTCTCTGTGTACCCTTCTTCTCCGTGACGACCTTAGACCTTGTTGATGTTTAGCCCGACTTGGCATGAAGACTACTCCCCCAATAATAAAAGTATAAGAAAAACCATCTTGTGAGTCAATGGAATAATAACAATACTATTCAGATAGTTATACTATTTACATCCATATGGAAAGCGTAGTCGTTTGAATGAACTCCCTATGGGTGGAAGAAAGGATCATAAATCGAATTTTATTCATGAAGTTGCCACAGCACCAAGAAAGAAAAAATCTTGCATCGAAGAACCACATAAGGTCGCAATTATATGGAGTCGATGAACTCCATCATGTTGATTAATTGATCAACAGTAATATATTGATAATGCGGGATAAAATAAGTGTTGAGATGGTTGTACTGTCATTTAAAAGGAAAAACAGAGATATCCTCTCTTCTTTGCGGCCTTCATGTTTTCATGTATCGCATGCACCTTTGAAGTCTCAGAACCGTTTCAGGATACAATCGGTTATTACAACTTGAACTATTCAGTATTCTTAAAAGTTCTTGACTAAACTAAAAGAAACCGTTAGTAATCTCTTATGTTTTTGTGTCCTGGTTCTGTGTTAGCCGCTATAGTCAAGCCGATTGTAATGAAGATGTGAACATGTTCTAAACCTGATAGCGCTGATTTTCGATCAAAACTTAAAGCGTCATGAGGGTGATTACAAGTAACCTTTTCAGGGGGGTCGATATGCGACAAAATGCTACCGTCAATCTAGGAAATCTCACACTCTCCCTTTCCGACGCTATGGATCTCGCCAGTCCTTTGTTAATACATCATGAACAAAGGGTGGCCTTTGTCGTATGGGAACTGGGAAAGATTGCAGGGTTTTCAGACGAAAGATTGGAAAACATCTTTATGGCAGCCTTGCTGCATGATATTGGTGCTCTTTCCATGGAGGAGAAAATCTCCCTTCGGAATTTTGAGGTAGACAATGTCGAATCACACTGCATCCGCGGTGAAATTCTGCTTTCCAACATACCATGGCTGAAGAGATCGTCTAAGATAGTACGATACCATCACAGGGAATGGCAGCATTGGGAGGAATCAATCGAAAATCCCCTCGTTTTTGACTCGCAGATATTATTCCTTGCCGACTATATAGAACGTCAGGTAATACGGGAACAATACATTCTTCATCAACATGAACATATTATTTCAAGAATTAAGTCATTATCCGGATCTTTGTTTCACCCTCGGATTATAAATCTTTTCCTTATGGCCTCTCATCGAGAAGAGTTTTGGCTGGATTTGGTTTCTCCCAGACTGTATTCGCTTCTCCTGAACAGAGGGCCTTTGAGAAAAAAAGAGATAGACCTTACCAACATATCCTTATTATCCGAACTTTTCAGAAATATCATCGATTTCCGTTCACGCTTTACTTCGACCCACTCTTCAGGTGTTGCTACAGCTGCGGCCAAACTATCGGAGCGGTTTGGTTTGACCGAAACAGAAATAGAGCTTATGCGGGTCGCAGGCAATTTGCACGATATAGGCAAACTGGCTATCCCTAACAGCATCCTCGAAAAACCCGGCAAACTCGTAAAAAAAGAGATAGCCGTCATGAAATCACATACATACTATACGTACTGGATAATCGATACCATCGGAGGGCTTCAGCAGATTGCGGAATGGGCCGCTTACCACCACGAAAGACTTGATGGCTCGGGCTATCCCTTTCATTGCACGGAAGCCGAGCTTAGTACCGGAGCACGAATCATGATGGTCGCGGATATCTTTACTGCGTTGACCGAAGACAGGCCCTATAGAAAGGGGATGTCTAAGGGAAGGGTTGCCGGAATCATAAAACGGTTTGCAAATAGGGGTCTTTTGGATCCCGGAATAGTTTGTCTGCTCTTCGAGAACTTGGATGAGATTTCGTCTGATGTGATTGAACAGCAGAATATTGTGAGAGATTTTTATGAAAAGCAATTTTCCTTCATTCAAGGAGCAAACAACGCTTAGATAGAGTATTAAAAAGCCAAATGAAGTCGTAATTACATACCCGTATTTTTTACCGTAGTCGATTAAGAGTAGCTCCTGCTTACAAAAGAAGAAAATACAATGTATGAGTTGATCATAATTCTCTCTACTTTAGAAAGAGACATGTGATTACGGTTTACGTTGTTATGCACTCGGGCTTGAGATCACGGAACGTAGAAAAAATAGCCCTCATTCGTATTTAATTGAAGAACCCGTTCGGATGATTCAGAATGTGGTCATTGCAGTCATAAAAAGGGGTTACGAGACATCTCGTAACCCCTTGAAATCTGGAGCCGATGAGCGGATTTGAACCGCTGACCTACTGATTACGAATCAGTTGCTACCGCTCGTAACCAATTGAAATAACAGATAAATATAATGATTCTAAATGGTGAGTTTTTAAATCGTATTGATATAATAAAATCAATATGTTATAGAGGCAATTTCTTATGGTATTTTCACAATTTTTTCACAGTAAGGAATAACGATGGAAGCAAATATTGTAAAGAAACTCACCTCGCCACAAAATATTACGCTATATAGAAGAACCGATACACCTTATATCTATTATTACTTTACTTGGAAAGGAAAAAGCTACAAAGGTACAACAGGAAAAAAAGAGAAACAAGCAGCAATAGATAGAATGAATAGTATATATTATGAGCTGACGCATGATATCAGAAAGACCAAGATTGTTAAATTTGAAAAGATCTCAAACGACTTCCTTAAATATATAGAAAAAAGAGTCTCCCCCAAAACTTTTACTGAGTATCAAAGAGGTTGTAAAAATCTTTGTGAAAAATTTGGCAAAAATGACATTGAAAAATTTGGCGGGAAAAACATCTATCTGGAATATCAATCTTGGAGAAGCGATTATTATAAGACACATCAAAAGAGGGTTAGATCACAAAGAAATGGAGAATACCTTAAAGGGAGAATATATGACAAAGTTGGCAATACGACATTGAATAGAGAATGCAGATTGTTAGTTTCAATATTGCGATTTGGGAAAGAATATTCAGGGGTATTGAAGGGTAAAGATATTATGCCCTATACTATTTTAGAAGAGAAAAGAAGAGAAAATATTCTCAATAAAGCAGACTATCTTACTCTTAAGGAATATTGGAAAGAAAAAAACCCTTACTATGCTCATATCTTATCATTCCTTAATAACACCGGTATCAGATACCCCTCAGAACTAAACAATTTAAAATGGAATGATGTAGAACTTAAAAGAGAGCGTATCATTATCAGAGATAGAAAGAACAAGAGTAAAAAAGGACCAATTAGTAGTGAGGTACCTATTACTGACAGTACAAAGGAAATTCTTCAATCGTTGAAAGAAAGAGAAGGAATATCTACGAAACCAAATGATTATGTTTTTGTAGATGATAATGGTAAACGAATAAAAAACATCGGTAAAAGTTTTAAAAAGAGTTTAATAGCATGTGGAATTGATAGGTCAATTACTATGTATTCACTGAGACATGTATATACTACAAGAATGATGAAGCGCCCTGACATTCCTGTACCGGTGATTTCAATGATATTGGGGCACAGAGATACGACAATGGTTGAGAATAGATACGGGCATCTGAAACCTGGTGATGGCATACGCATAGTACTGGAAAGTGAACAAGGGAAAAAAATAAGAAAGGAGCGGGAGAAAAAGAAAAATCAAGAATAATTTGGACTTAATTCCCTCTGTAGCTATATCTTATGCTCAATTCATTACCTTTAATGATATACTAACCTGTAAGGAACATGGTTCAGCTCACAAGAAATATACTAATCATTGACAATGACATTTAAAAGGGAAAAGGTTTAAACACATTAACATAACCATGTATATATCAATGGCTTATGAAGATATTTCATAAGTCTATGTCAGCATTGTAGATAATACATTCACCCCCCCGATACCTGTAAGTATACCTATTACGACACCAATTATTGCTATTATTCTTCCTTTTCTCTGAGTACAGATGCTTCGTATTCCAAGCACAATCGACCCAGCGGAAAAAAAGAGCTGACCGCAGACAGATTCGATATCTAAAAGTGATGTATCTATAAAAGCAAGAGAACAGAAAATACCTGTTGTCAACGAAAGAACCGGTAGCCAATACGTTTCACGCTTATTTACTGAAACAGAGAGAGGGGGAGTTGGTATTTTCTCCCCACTCTTCTCATCTGATTTTACACTTTCAGGTATAATTAAAGGGGGTGGGTTTGGAGGTGTTTCTTGCTTCTTTCTTTCACAAAAGATTACATGTAATTGTGAAAAGAGCGGAACAAAAAAACCATAAAAAAACCACGCGCCGAAACTTCTTCCCTTCGCAAGAGCAATGATTCCGGTTATTCCTCCAGACACTATCAAAGGAGATAGAACATACACTATAAATAAAACTATCGTTAATGAGTCTTCTTCTAATATGCTCATGAGGTATGCTTTGATAACTTGTTACGTAAGAGGGGTGCCGTCACTCATTTTCAGCCCGCCGGTAATGATTCTGATGAAATCAATCAGAGACCAGATGCCGAACCCCCCGAGGGTAATAAGCTTTAAAACCCCTAAACCTGTGTACCCCAACATGAAGCGGTCAACTCCCAAGGTTCCAAGAAAAAGACTTACAATGATCATGGTTGTTTTTGATTTCGGTTCCACACTTTTCCTCCTCATTATTCGTTTTTAGTTAGAGCCATAAAGCCCGAATATAATGCCAGGTATGGCAGCATGGTGATATACATACTATAAGTAGCATTGTCAACTAATATATTACTCATAGGTGTCTGTATTAGGTTTTCTTATTAGGCTATAAAATCGCAGGAGACCTTCTATGGGTATTGAAGTATTAAAAAGACAATTAGGGTTGCGGCTCAAGGAATTACGCTTGAACCGAGGGTTGAGACAAGAAGACCTTGAGAAATGGGGTTTCTCGTACCGGTACTACGGGAAGATGGAAAGAGGGCTCGTCAACCCTACACTTGATACCTTGCTTAAGTTATGCGAAATCTTCGAAGTTACCTTGTCTGATCTGTTTGCCTTCATGAATGGTGATGAGTTTGTCTCAGAGGAAAGAGAAGCAATAGCCTTAAAAATAGCAGAGATTTTAAAAAGAGAAGACAAAGCTAAGATTGGAAAACTGCGCATATTCTTAGATGAAATTCTGTAATCTGATTAGGAAAGAATCACAAATTAAAAACAAGACTGATTGTAAAAGTAAAATACTATCGGTAGGGTTGTTATCGTTTGATATTTCTAAAAATATATTCAATTCATATGCTATTCCTTAATAATGGTTGATTCGCTAAATAAAGAGGGTAGGGGGGGGAAGTATTCCCTGGTATAAAAAACAAGATCTGACGCAATCTGAAGCGTTATAACGTGATTTATAATAGCGACTGACCCATTGCAAAAAAGTTTTATACAGTTACTGACAGATGATTTTGATCAAAGGGGAATACTGAGCTGTTGGAAGTGTAATAGAGCATTTTAGTCTCTTTTCGAGCGATTAGTGGTGTTAACTGCACCTATCGGTTATGGCTTTTTTATTGGGAATTTATCCCATTTGTTTTCATATGGTGTAATTGAACCCCAGTTGAGACCAAATCCAGAAGTATAAGAAGTTCCATCTTTTTTTGTTTTTCGTGTTTTAGCAAACTCGTTCCTTGAATCTTCATGGGTTAAGATGAAATATCGCCATGAGGTCTGTTCGTCCTTCGGAACCAACACAACTACTAAAAATAGTTCTTCTTCGCTATACCTTTCAAAAAATTCTTTTTGAACATAGAATCCGTAAGAACCTGAAATTCCCTTGACTTGTACTTTAAACGATTTACCTCCCGGAATAGAACACAAGAGGTCGATCCTTGGAGTATTTCCAATGGTAAATGCTACATCGTACCCGCGCCTTGATAGCTCAGCGGAAATAGCGAATGCAGCAGCAGATGCTGTATGCTGTTTATTTCGTGTCATTTTCTTTTCCTATAATATGCCTATTAGGTATTTTACAGACTTTTGTGTAACCTTATCTTATTTTACGGAAAATGAAAAAGAAAAATCTAATGCAAAATCAACTGAATATTTTGTGATAATAAAGAGCAAAAACACAAGTTGGTAAAACATAAAAAAATTAGTAGCGGCTGCCAATAAATACCATTCGTAATTGACTGTAGTATCTAATCAAATAAACAATAGTACATGAAAAATTTCACAAAATAAGCTACACGGAGATATTTGCATACCTACTTTGTAAAATCTTAAACCCTCCATCTACAAGTCCACAACATCGTTTTTTGAAAGTATCACTTAAAACTTCTTGACAAGTGTTAATAATCGAGTTAGTCAGTTCGCGTTCTTGCTATCTTGAATTTAATACCAACGTTTCATTTGTGCTTTAGTGCATTCATAATCAGGGGCATGTAATTTGATTACCAAGATCCCTGTTTCTTAAAATAATATTTAATTATAAAAAGTTTAAGAGCAAAAGCCTTTAATTTAATCAATTATTGAAGTTAGGAATAGGAAAAGGTGTAAGTATCTGGCGTATTTTATTTGTCAGAGAAAGGTCTTAACAAAATAATTAGTTTAACAGAGGAAGGCTCAATGTTGAACCTGTGATTTCCAATGAAATTTTTAACCGTAACACTAATCAATTGAAAGGAGAGTGAAAATGGCGTTGGTAAACTGTCCGGAATGTAAATCTGAAGTGAGTAATACTGCATTAAAATGCCCAAATTGTGGTGTTCAACTAAGGAAACTGAAAAGAAGCATTTTTGGTAAGATAGTTAAATGGACGTTTATTCTTTTTAATATTCTTATGGTGATCTGGATTTTTGCAGGCATGAATGCGGCAACTGAGGGAATGCAAGCCATGTCTGAAGCAGAGCGAACAGGTGCTGAAATAGGCACGGGAATCGGAATAATGATGATAGTCACGCTTTGGGTTTTTGGTGATGTCATACTTGGTCTTTTTGTTTTATTTACACGCCCAAAAGCCTGAGAACCTATAGTGACCATTTGATAAACCCGCATTAAACTTTATGGTTGTTTAATATATTAAACGGAAAGGAAATAGTAATAGTAATGAAAAAACCGGTACTACTTTTCGTTGGGCTTGTTTTTTGTTTACAAATCTTCATAGTTGGCTGTGTTAACAATATGGAAAGCGGTTCAGTTATAGGGCAGCTTGGAATTGTTACTTCTGAACTTAAGAGTGCCCGTAGTTTTGGTGTTAAAGAAAAGAATATAGCGTATCAATTGCTTGAAGAATTCAATCAATATAAGAATCTTTCTATACCTGATGTTGAATCTCGATTCCGTAATGACCTTGAAACATTAGTTGCTGTATTAGAAAAGCAAAATGCAGATGATATTAATTCTGCGGCTACTTCAATGCACGAAAGTAGCATCATTTTTGAAAAAGAAATGAGAAAAGAAATTCTTGATATTGATGCAAAGAAAGAGAGGGAATTGCAAGAAGCGAGAACTAAAGCGGAACAAGAAGTAAATAAGGCAGAAAATTTACTTAAAGAATACAGTAAACACAAATTTCCGTCTATGGCTGATTATGAGGTTCAATTGCAAAGTGACTTGTCTACCTTAAACGATATATCATTTTCAAAACATTTAGAAACTATAAACTCAGCATTAGATAGATTACATGCAAGCTCGACCAGTTTTGAGACTGAGATGAGAAAACAAATTGAACAAGAGAGGGAATTGCAAGAAGCGAGAACTAAGGCAGAACAAGAAGTAGGTAAGTCAGAGGATTTGCTTAAAGAATACAGTAAACACAAATTTCCGTCTATGGCTGATCATGAGGTTCAATTGCAAAGTGACTTATCTGTTCTAAATGCTGTTATGCTCTCAAATAATTCTGATTCCATAATTGCTGCATCAGATAAGTTACATGTAAGCTCAACGAGTTTTGAAACTGAAATGAAGAGAAAAAACGCAGGACCAAGAGCTAAAAATGAAAAAATGAGAGCAGAGACTTTACTTGAGGAATACAGTAAACATAAGTCTCTTTCTATGACCGCTTACGAAAAAAAATTACGGAATGACCTTTCAGAGTTGAATGAAGTTATTTCTTTAAAAAATACAGATTCTATCATTGCCGCATCAGATAAATTAGATGCAAGCTCGACCAGTTTTGAAACTGAGATGAGAAAGCAAATTAAAATTCTGGAAGAAAAAAGAGCAGAAGAGGAAAAAAGAAAAGCAGTCGCAAGAGCAAGTGCAGAGAAAGAAAAAAGATATGGCCCGGCTGTTGCAGAGATAAAAAAAATATTAAAACATTTGGTAAATAATGGAGCATTATTTATTGACCCTGATAAGTTAGTATATGAATATACACCATCTGAAGATGGGAAAAATTATGTGGTGATTTCTGGTGAGTTGACATTAACAATGAATTCAGTGGGAAATATTTCACTCTTCTCAGACAAAAATGCACTTTTGAAAGCAAGAGCTTATTATGAACAAATGGGTTCTTTTTCAGACTCTTTCGTTAATGTCTCTAAAAATGGCAATATATTATTAACAAGTTTTTCTACAGAACCACTGTTATTAAACAAAGCATTGTATCGACTGATTATAGCTTTTGAGACGTATTGATAGAGACCTTTATTTAGATATAACGATTTCCAGAAATGTGAGAACAGAACATCATACAGTGAAGTTAAAAAATGCATCACAGAGCTACCTGAAGCGTTTTACGCTTATATGCATATAAGCGGTAGGAGTTAAACAAAGTTAAACAATGAGTTCGAAGCATATAAAGAAAAGCGTCGATTAAGACATAGATGTGATAATTAATTAAGGAAATTTGCAGCTATTTCTTGACACTGATTCTTCTCGCTTATAAAAAATGGAAAAATATCAACTTCCAGGTTTTTTGAACCAATTAGTCGATCAAAAAGTATGTGAACAGCTGTAACCAGGGGTGATTATGGTCTGATCATCAAAAGTCCTGTTTTTCAAGACGAAAGATAGGGCTTTTGTTTTTGTGACTGAAAAGATTGAGAGATCAAAACGATAAAAAACAATTAATACGAGGGGATGTCTCTGATTTCCTGGTTTTTTCAAGAGGCTTCAGCAACTAAGAAGAAAGGAGTTTACCTGTGATTGAAATATGGCATCTATGGGTAATTGCCGGGTTAGTTCTATGGATTGTTGAGATATTTACTCCGGGCTTTGTTGTTGGTGTTTTTGGTACGGCATGCCTTATTGTTGCCCCCTTTGCAGGGTCAGCTATTTCCATAAAAATACAGCTATTGATATTTGGCATTGCCACGGCGATCATTTTTTTTGGTATCAGGCCATTTATCATAAGGTATTTCTACAACAGGGAGACTAATCTTAAAACGAACGCTGAAGCTTTGATTGGGAAATCAGGCATCGTTGTAGAGGCAATAGACAATATTTCGGGGAGTGGGAGGGCACGAATCGGAGGGGAGGTTTGGCGTGCTATCACCACTGACAACTCATTGGTTGATGTGGGAAAAAGAATCATTGTTAGAGAAATAGATGGGTGTAAACTCGTGGTGGAAGTGGGAATAGAAACAACTCAACAAGGAGGCACAAATCAATGAATGTCACGCTTATTATCATCGGAATTTTGGTTGTTTTTATTATAATATTTACAATTAAAGGGTTTAAGATTATTCAGCAATCACAAACGATGGTCATCGAAAGGCTAGGGAGATATAATAGAACTTTATCATCAGGAATTAATATCATATGGCCCATCTTTGACAAGGCACGGTCGATCGAATGGAAGTTTGTCAAATCAGATGTTGACGGTAAGACCATAATTCGCAAAGAAACAATCAATAAGATAGACCTACGTGAAACAGTGTATGACTTTCCTGAGCAAAATGTAATCACCAAAGATAACGTAGCCATTGGAATTGATGCCCTATTATATTTTCAAGTAACTGATGCAAAACGAGCTGTTTATGAAATTGCAAATCTACCAGATGCTATTGAGAAATTAACTCAAACTACACTTCGTAATGTCATTGGTGAACTAGACCTTGATCAAACACTCACATCACGAGACACCATCAATCATAAGTTACGTACAATTCTAGATGAAGCTACCGATAAGTGGGGTGTTAAGGTAAATCGTGTTGAGTTGCAAGACATTACCCCACCGGGTGACGTCAAAACAGCTATGGAAAAGCAAATGCGTGCCGAACGTGATCGGCGTGCAGCCATACTTGAAGCAGAAGGAAAAAAGCAAGCAAAGATACTTGAGGCTGAGGGCATACGCCAATCTGAAATTAACACCGCGGAAGGCCTGAAACAGGCATTGATTCTAAAAGCAACAGGAGAAGCAGAGGCAAGAATAAAAGTAGCCGAGGCAGAGGCGGAGGCAGTCACAAAGGTCACAAAGGCGATTAAAGAGGCAGGAGGAGACCCCACAACATATCTGATTGCCCTTAAGTATATTGAAACGATGAAGGAAATGGTGAGCGGGAAAGAAAACAAGGTGGTTTATATGCCTTATGAAGCTTCAGCCCTTCTTGGCTCAGTTGGAAGTTTACGCGATATGTTTGGTCAGAGCAAGTAATGTCAGCTAATTGGTTTTTCAACAATGACAATGAGATGGTGCAACTTGCTATTTTCTTAGCTAATTGTGTGAAAGGGTGATTGAAAAGCAATAGTTTATTCTTTAATAATCAATGTTTTCAATTGAAGAGAGGAATATGAATATTTGATAAATAGTATTTTAATGGTCTATAGGTGAATTTATAGTCTGATCATCTAAAGCCCTGTTTCTCACAATGAGAGATAGGGCTTTTGTTTTTTTGTAATTCTGTTTAAACAAAAAGACTATCAATTTTACTAAGCTCTACCTGCCATTCCTGCGGTTTGGTAAAAGCCAAAATAATTTTCACATAAAATCTTATCTTCCTGTAATCATAAAGAAATAAATTTTAAAACCTTCATAAAAAAATAGAACTTTGGGTATAAATACTAATAGATAAAATTTGCAGAGGTGATGAAAATGAAAAATACCGAGAAAAGAAAGTATAACAGGAAATACCATATTTATGTAAGTAATGAACTTTACGAACGAATAAGATACCTGTCTTATCTGTCTGAAAAAACACAATCAGAAACGATACGAGAAATATTATTGAGCAATGTGGAAGAAAAAATCGAAGAAATTGAATCAACAACTATCAACAAACATTAAAAAGGAGGCAAGTAGGGTGAATAAAACGCATGAGACCACATATGTCTGTATATGTGGCCCCATTTTCCGAAGATACAAAAATGCTAAACATAAACAATATTCCAGAAGAACTAAAGAAACATAATCAATTTTTGTTGTACAAAAATGAACCCAGGGAGAACGGTAAGACTAATAAGATACCTATCTCCTATAAGTATTTATCAAAGATCAGCATAAAAGATGAAAAAAATTTATGCTCTTTTGATGAAGCAAAAAAATCATATGAACAGAATCAAAGTACAGTAGCCGGTATTGGCTTTTCATTCCTTGAGACCGATGACATTGTATTTATTGACATAGATAACTGTGTGAAAGAAGATGAAAGCGGGTATGAAATTGATGACAATGCTAAAGACATAGTGGGGAAAATGAATAGTTATACGGAAATATCACCAAGTAAGAGAGGGTTGCATATTTTCGTACAATGTAAAGACCCATCATTCATTCAGCATAACCGTAAAGGTACTATAGAGATATATTATAAAGACAGGTATTCAACCCTGACGGGAGATTGCTTGTCAGGGTTTGAAACAATACAGGAAAGAAGCGCAGAAGTTTATGACTTCTATAATACCGTCTTCGAGGAACAAGAATCTCATATAGAAAGACCTAAGAGCACAATAAGCACTATAGATGATAACAAGGTGTTGGAATTACTGGCTAAGGACAACAAATTTCAAGCGATCTTATCTGGTGACGCATCATACAACAGCAGGAGTGAAAGAGATTTCGCTGCGATATCAAAGGTATTATTCTATGCAGGTGGCAATGAAGAACAAACAGAACGACTATTACGTTCTTATAAAGACCTGGTACGAGATAAATGGGAAGAGAGAAGAGGGAATAGCACGTGGTTACAGTCTCAAATAAGTGCTTGTAATTCTCTAATGACCGATTATTATGCCCCCTTATTCCATCAAAAGAATACTTCTCCTGATACAGATACTGATGAAAGTAACATGATGAAAAAACTAAGCAGTATTTGCTTTACAGGGGGAAGTTTGGAAAAGATGAAATTTAAAAGTGATATCTTTTACTTATACCCACTTATCAAGAAAAACAGTGTAAACCTCATTAGCGGGGAAGCCGGTGCGGGCAAAACCCTTTTTATGCTTTCAATATGTAAATCTATTCATGAGCATAAAGACTTCCTTCATTTTGAAAGCAGAACCGATGAAACACCAAAGATTCTGTTCATTGATGGTGAAATGGGCAAAGAAGAACTACAAAAAAGACTATCACGAATGATGTACTGGAACGATGAGTTTATACTTCTATCAAAAAATGAATGTTATGATAACAACATAGAACCCATCAATATATCAAATGCTGACTGTCAAAAAACACTGATAGAATTATTCGGCCGTCTTAAGCCTGATATTATTATTTTTGATAACCTATTTAATCTGACAGATATAGACCACAATAGCTCTAAAGAATATCAAACGATAAACAACTTCTTTTCAAGGTTGAAGAAGAATCATACTATATTCTGCATTCACCACACCAATAAAGGGAACAAAGATTACTATGGAAGTGTGAGTCATATTACGAATGTTGATACTCATTATATCATCAATAAAATTACTATGAACGATAGCAGCATATGTATCAAATTTGGTAATACCAAATACAGACCCCTCCTCGATGATGGGAAAGATAGAGAAAAGATTGGTGAACAAAGAATACTGTATAATGAGGTTTTGCAACAATGGGAATATGTATCAGGTCATAAAAGTGACACCGGGGAGAAGGGAAAAGACCGTGATTTAATTCGTATGATATGCACTTTCAGCACAGAGAAGAACATTCGCAAATATACATACGAGGAAATATCAAAAAACTTTGGTGGTACGCAGAGAAGTATAAAAAGCAAAAAAGAAAAGTTTGAAAAACAGGGTATTATCTACAGTGAAAATAACAATAAGAGATATCTTACAGAAAAGGGGTATAGAGAATATTTTCAAGATGCCAATAGTTCAGGTTACAAAATAAAAGCTGTTACCGGAACCGGTGATGCGAAACGGTTCTTTTTCACAGATGAAGAAGATATAGATACCCCATTAATTGCTATGGAAAGAGAAAGTACATGGTCGTGTACTTTCTAAAAAGTATGGTCATAAAAAATCGTTTCCACAGAGGGGAATTGAAGAAAGTTCAAAGTACAGATACTATAGAAAAGGGGAAAGAGTACTTTCTTTCCCCTTTCCCCTTCTTCATTTCTGTGGAAAATGTACATTCCTGTGTACTTTCCCAAGACAAGTCACTTAAAACCCTTGGTCCCAAAGTGTTTTGAAGAAAGTACATGATGTACTTTCATGCGGCATTCTTTAGCTCTTGAGAAAGACATATGAAAACTACAAGATTATATAGAAATACTCCAAGACAATTATAACTCTTATTTCAACATTCATAGATCAACGCATATAATGAAGAATAAAAGCTATCATCTATGGTTGTGCTTCCAGCTTGTTAAGATCATGACGTTTGAGCCAATTTAACAAGGTAGCTGGTGTTACCTTGTATCGTTTCGCGATGAAGACCTTGCGAGAGCCGTTTTTCAGCAATGCCTCAATTTCCGGTTTGTACTCATCAAGTTTTGATTTGCCAATGCCCTTGGGCCTGCCTAATTGCTTACCCTGCGCCCTGGCTGCAGCTAACCCTTCTTTTGTACGTGCACTGATGAGATCTCTTTCAATTTCTGCAAAGAGGCCAAGCATGGTTCTCATTACTTTTGACTGAATATCATCACCATTCAATTTGAAATTTTCTTTCACGGAATAGACGGCAACACCTCTGTCTTTCAATTCATTTAATACCTCCAGAACCTCAACCAGTGACCGGCCCAACCGTGACAGCTCGGGAACAATCAGAACATCACCCTTTGTCATGTCATGCACAAGAGTATGCAATTTACGCTTCTTCCATGATTTTAAGCCGCTGATCTTTTCTTCAACGAATTTGACCTGGCCGATAAACCCCTTTGCATTTGCAAAGGCTAAAACATCAGCCTTGTTCTTTTCCGTATCTTGATCAATGGTGCTGACACGAAGATAGCTGAAGATCTTATTTCCACCTGGTTGTTGTTTTTTCAATCGATACCCCCATTCTGATGTAATTTTGACAAATAGGTTAATTTACAAATAAACTATAACAAAAGAATTATTAAAAGTCTACCCATTTCTGTTTATGTGTCGAGTCAGATAAAATGAACGATTATGTCAAATCTATATGATGAAATGCCCATCACTCTTGACTGAAGGGCCATAGGAGGGTATTATTTCTTTCACGCGGTGATTTACTAAGGTTACTTGCTCCGCATAATAAATGTGCTAAAGGCCAAAACGATATGTATGAGAGAACCCGTTGCCTTTGGCGCGGGTTTTTTTATTGCTGATAACCCCCGTGATCGAAAACAACACAGAGGAGGTGAGGAATGATAACAGGAAGAGGAGCCTTTTTTATAAGCCCGGAAGGTGAGTTCATCAATGTAAGTGATACACGTCACATAGAGGTGATTACCGATACTCCCTCAAGATTCGGTTTGTCTCTCGAACAGATCAGAAACCTGTACGGCAAATATGATGAAAAAATGGGTATGGAGGGAAGGGCACGAAGAGAAATCATAGTGGAGGTAATCAAAAAAGGGTGGGTGCATATCAGGAAGGAAACAAACACGTGCTGGAATATTAATGCCTATCAGATGAATGAAACAACAAAAGCTCATTTATTACACTGGGCAACTGCTACCCTTAATGGAACAATCGGGGTACGGGAGTTGAATAGACAGGCTCCGGTGGAAATACACACAGTCGATGATGATTATACTTGTACCATCAGTGAATTAAGTAACGGGGTTGTGCGTGGCACAAGTCAGGCGGAACAATGAATTGTAATCAAAGGTAACAGAGAAAACACCATGACAAACCTTTATTCATACGGCTATACCCCGAATACCAAGGCAGAAGAACGAAAAAAGGAAATGGAATACCTCTGCCGGAATTTTGGAATCATTCTGAAAAACTTCAATACAGTTCTTGAAAATGAGAACTATTTCTTTTGCGAAATCGGCAATGCCTTCTTGTCAATGCCCTATATTGCGGCTGGTGGGCACATACCATTAGGTGTTCTTGTTTTATTATGGAAGGAAGGTAATCTCATAAGAAAATGCCCAAGCTGTGACGGAAAGCTCTATGTTATGGGGTGTGGTGGAAGCCCTCTGAGCGGTTCATGCAACTGGTGGGGAATCTGTTGCACATGCCGGGAAGAGAAAAGTCAAGAAGGTGACAGCGGTTTCAGTTCATTCTTCGTGCCCGTACACAGAATGATGAAAAGGTATCTCAATGAATCGATAATACAGAAAGGGAAGCGTCAATATTTTAGCTGGAAAGATGGTCTTGCCGGTGAAACTACTCCAGATATTATCATTAAAGAGAAGACCAAGGGAGTTAATGTAAAGACACTGATTAAAGAATTATCTGAATTGGAGTTGTAATTGTAATTTTTAGGGTACTGAAATGTTGCGGTGAGATTTACCAATGAGAATAAGCGTTTCACAATCTAAAACAACGCTAAGGGCTTGTGAGTGTAGGAACGGTTCGACTCTCTGTTAGGCCACCAGATGTTATTTGTAAAAATTAACCTCTTCCCGGACAGTCAGTTTCTCTTTGGTTTGTAGTTTTATGCTGCTTCTTTTGTCAATGATTCTTTTATCGCTTTACCCTCTTCAAT
>Ga0116164_10000168_pt1 | contig 63173 bp, 59 predicted proteins | sample AD_UKC109_MetaG_FD_89888 | JGI IMG/M metagenome (GOLD analysis project Ga0116164, IMG submission 89888) | Active sludge microbial communities of municipal wastewater-treating anaerobic digesters from Hong Kong - AD_UKC109_MetaG | ecosystem: Engineered > Bioreactor > Anaerobic > Digestate... | reverse complement strand
TAGAAAGCGAAACTTCACTCAGTCGATTCAGAACAACGGCTCCTCCTGTTTTGTTAGAAAACAATTTATACCAGTAATAACTGCTCGTCGATCCTTCTCCATAGACCAGATCACCCTGTTCATAATACTCTTCCGGAATAGTCTCAAAAAGCAGCTGATAGACTTCTGTTTCATCGAAAAAGAGTTGAACTCTGTGTACACCGTATCTGCTGTTCCAACTGTTATCAGCCAACCGTGCATTGATTTCTATCTCAGGATATTGATTTCTGTAGAAATAGGTTCCCCCATTGCTGATATTCTGTTCTTTTCCATCTACCCTAACTTTTATAATCTCTAGATCAGCATCAGGTCTATCCAGCAAATCCTTCAGATAAACAAGCGGATCTATATAAATGCCCTGCTGATAATCAAGAAATTCGACATGACAATACGGCGCAAGCGCCGTACCTGTCTTACCCGAGTATCCGATGATGTCCCCTTTTCTAACCGTGTATTCATTTGAGTTGAATTCTATCTCGGTATTACTTTCCTCGCCAAACTCAACCATAACGGATTGAAGAATGGCATCAAATTTTGAGGAAAAGCGGTTCAGATGGGCATACATGGTCGATAGACCATCCGGATGCTTGATATAGATAATATTTCCGTAACTCGGATCATTCAGGATGAGTTTCCATACCACACCATCATTCATGGCGTATATATTCGTATTCTCCATACTGTTAGTAGAAATTGCAATCCCTATGTTCAGTCTTTTCACATAAGTATTTGAGGTAATTCTGCATTCACCGAAAGTTCCCGTAATACGCCTCGTCGTATTCGTCGGAAGTCCGTACTCTGCTGAAAATAAGAAAGTGATAAAGGTCATCAAGACAAGTATATTTAACATTCCTTTTTTCGTACCCACAATAATCACACTCCCATACGGTTTCTTCCAGGTTATTCTACCATATTCACTTTCAAATGAAAGCATAAAAAAATGGGATTCCCTAAAGAATCCCATTTTTCTACTTAAAAATCATCATCATCAAAAATATTTTCTTTGACTCTTTTTTTCTGTTGTTTAGGGAAAATATATTCAAAAATCATAGTTATTCCAATGAGTATCAAAATACCCGGCCAGAAGAGACTAAAATAAAAACACAACGCAAGTCCGATTAACCAGGCTGATCCGGTAATCGAATGTCTCCATCCATCTTTTATGATTGATCCGGGAAGAATGGCAATTCCTATCACTGCAAGGATCCACGGCCAGAATGAAATACTGTCTACAAGAAAAAGTACGGCTAACCCTATTAGAAAAAGGCCACCTGTTAACGAACCAGCTGCTTTATATCTGTTTACAGATGTGTTATATCCACTCATAAAATACCCCTTATTCGATCACTACAGCTGTTCCGGAGACACTTACCATTAACATACTGCCGTTCTGACCAAGAACCTCATAATCGATATCAATTCCTACAACCGCATTTGCCCCTTTTTCAAGAGCCCTCGACTTAAGTTCTCTTAATGCATTATTCCTTGCATTGATTAACTCATCTTCATAGCTTTGTGATCGTCCACCTACAAAATCTCTGATTCCAGCCATAAAGTCCTTAATAAAATTAACACCAGTGATAACCTCACCACAGACTACGCCTTTGTATTCAACTATCTGTTTACCTTGAATTGTAGGTGTCGTAGTAAGAACCATGATATCATCCCCTTTTTTTATTTTTTAGATCTGCCCCCTGTAAAGTGGGAATTTTTCACAGATCTTATGAACTCTTTCTTTCAACGTGTTTCTGATTTCTTCCTGAATAGCTCCTTCTTCATCCATATGTTTGATGGCGGTCACGATTATATCAGCTATTTCCGGTATTTCATCGACACCGATTCCCCGTGTAGTAATCGCCGGTGTTCCAATTCGTATACCGCTTGTTACAAACGGCGAAAGCTGTTCATTCGGTATCGTATTCTTATTAACCGTAATTTCTACCTCTTCGAGTCCCTTTTCCACTGCTTTTCCGGTAACATTCATCGGCGTCAGATCGACGAGGAACACATGCGAATCAGTACCACCGGAAACAATTCTGAGTCCTCTTTTTTCAAGTTCCGCGGCAAAAACAGCGGCATTTTCCTTTACCTTTTCCTGATAAACCTTAAAAGAAGGATCAAGCGCTTCCTTAAAGGCAACGGCTTTGGCTGCAATGACATGCATGAGAGGCCCCCCCTGAATTCCGGGGAATATTGTCTTATTCACGGCCTTATAGATCTCTTTGTCATTGGTCAGTATTATTCCGCCTCTTGGTCCCCTTAACGTTTTATGTGTCGTACTGGTTACTACATGTGCATAATCGAGTGGATTCGGATAAAGGCCCGCCGCAACAAGTCCGGCAAAATGAGCCATGTCCACCATCAGATAAGCACCTATGGAATCCGCTATTTCCCTGAATCGCTTAAAATCTATGATTCTGGAATAGGCACTTCCGCCGGCAACTATTATCTTTGGCCTGTGTTCCTTTGCCATTCGTTCTACTTCATCATAATCTATCATTTCCGTCTCAAGGCTTACACCGTATTGAACCGAGTGATAGACCTTCCCGGAGAAATTAACCGTAGCGCCATGTGTTAAATGTCCACCATGACTGAGCGACATACCCATAACGGTATCTCCCGGATTGATAAGGGCAAAATAGACTCCCATGTTGGCCTGTGACCCCGAATGCGGTTGAACGTTTGCAAACTTACAGTTAAAGAGCTCTTTTACCCTGTTCCTCGCAAGCTGTTCCGCTTCATCTACAAATACACATCCGCCATAATACCTTTTCTTCGGGTAACCTTCGGCATATTTATTTGTCAGAACGCTACCCATCGCTTCCATCACAGCTACGGAAGCAAAGTTCTCAGAGGCGATCAATTCAAGACCGTTCTCCTGCCTGTTAAGCTCCTTCTGAAAAATCTCATATATTTCCGGATCGTTGTTCTTTATTGCTTCCCACATGTATACCATCCCCTTAAATCTATTTTTATATAATTGTAATAAGAATCTCTCCAGTTTCTACATTTTCGCCTTTTTTACAATTTATTTCATCAACCGTTCCTGAAATATCACTGACTATATCATTCTCCATCTTCATGGCTTCTAAAATGAGTAACTTGTTTCCTGGATTCACGCTTTGTCCCTTTTTAACAACAACGTCCAAAACGAGCCCTGCCATAGGGGCAACAATCTCGGATTTCGCGCCATTACCCGGTTTTGGAGTTGACGTAGTCACCGGTGCAGCAGCCGGAATCGGTGCAGAGGCTGCGGCAGGTACGGCATTCTGAGGTGTAGTCTGCTGATTCTGTGATGGTGTTGACTGAGCAACCCCTGCACCAGTTAACTCTTCAACTTCAACATCATACGATTTTCCATTTACACTGATTCTGTATTTTTTTACCATGATTTTCTTACTCCTTTTCTCACCGGTCTCCAGATTTTGGACTTGTGATTTTTCCAGTTTGATTTCGTCTCTTTAGTTTCACTGATATTAAGAATTCTACAAGGCTTATCACCGATAGCCGCAACAGCTGCAGATATGACCGCTATCAATTCTGTATTCTCTTCATCACTCATCGTCTCAGTCACCGAAAGGGCTTCATTGGACACGACTTGTGATCTTGTCTCAGGCACCTGCTTTAAAGTAGTCTTTGTCTTTTTATCACCAAAAATCACTTCAAGTAACCTGAAAATGATATACAATACAACAAAACTTAAGAACACTATAGATATACCAACAAGAGAAATTGTACCTACACTCATAAACAAATACCTCCTTTCATCTTATTAATCATTAAAGAGGTATATTCCCGTGCTTTTTCTCCGGTGAATTCTCCGCTTTTGTCCTGGTAATTTCAATAGACTGATAGATAATCTTTCTCATATCTGCCGGATTGATAACAGAATCTATATACCCTCTTGAAGCCGCCTGATATGGATTTGCAAATCTATCTTTATATTCTTCTATCTTTTCCTTTCTCGTCGCTTCAGGATTCTGTGATTCTTCGATATCCTTTCTGAAAATGACGTTAGCAGCACCTTCCGGTCCCATCACGGCTATTTCAGAAGAAGGAAGTGCATAGACGAAATCAGCACCGAGATGCTGTGAACCCATCGCTATATAAGCCCCACCATATGACTTTCTCAGAATAACCGTTATTATGGGAGCAGTTGCTTCGCTGTAGGCATAGAGAAGTTTGGCACCGTGTCTGATGATACCGTTGAATTCCTGATTGGTTCCCGGTAAAAATCCCGGTGTATCAACAAATGTTAATATAGGAATATTGAAGGCATCAAGAAATCTGATAAAACGAGCACCTTTATCCGAAGCGTTGATATCAAGGCTTCCGGCCCAGACTTTTGGCTGATTGGCAACAATTCCCACCGTATTTCCCATAACGCGTGCAAAACCTATTACGATATTTGGTGAATAAAGCGACTGAACCTCAAAAAAATGTTCATGGTCAACGACACTTTTGATCACATCTCTGACATCATAACCCCTTTTCATATCGGAAGGAATAATTTCAGCAACATCTCTGGAGTTGGAAACGTTCAAAGTCATCGATTCCTCAAGCAATTCAGGCTGTTCCATATTATTCGACGGGAGGTAATCCACAAGCTCGCGACAAAGCTTAAGCGCTTCTTCATCCGATGGGGCCATAAAGTGCGCATTTCCACTTTTTGTGTTGTGTACGGTCGCTCCTCCAAGAGATTCCTGAGAAACTTCCTCACCGGTTACCGCCTTGATTACCTGCGGACCCGTTATAAACATCTTGGCATTTTTGTCCACCATGATCACAAAATCGGTGATTGCCGGTGAATATACAGCTCCACCAGCACAGGGTCCCATGATAATGGAAATCTGTGGAATAACACCTGACGCCCTGGTATTTCTGTAGAAGATACCACCATAGCCAAAGAGTGCATCGACAGCCTCCTGAATCCTTGCCCCGCCGGAATCGTTAATACCGATTATAGGAATTCCGGTTTTCATGGCAAGATCTTGCATTTTCATGATCTTTTTGGCATGCATCTCTCCCAGTGAACCACCCATTACGGTAAAGTCCTGTGAGAATACGGCTACCTTTTTACCGTTTATGGTTCCCACTCCTGTAACAACTGCATCTGCGGGCATTTCTTTTTTCTCCATGCCAAAATTATCACATCTATGCTTTACAAATTTATCAAACTCTATAAAAGATCCATCATCAAGCAGGAGAGCAATTCTTTCCCTTGCCGTCAATTTTCCCGAACTATGCTGTTTGGCGATCCTCTTTTCTCCGCCACCGGCTTCAATCTTTTTACTCTTTTCCTCAAATGATTTAATCAATTCCTGCATACTTGACATTCTTTTTTACCCCTTCCGTTAATGGTTACCTTCAATCAACTCAAGTAAAACGCCGTTAGCACTTTTTGGATGCATAAATACAATCTTCGTTCCACCCGCACCGGATTCAGGTTTATCCGATAAAAGTCTGTATCCCTTTTCAGAAAGATTATTAATAGCCTCTTCCACATCATCCACATGAAGAGCCATATGGTGTATACCTTCACCTTTCTTGGAGAGATATTTGGCAATCGTGCTCGTTTCACTCGTTGATTCAAGCAGCTCGAGTTTTGATTCACCCGTCTGAATAAATGCGACTCTTTGACCTCTTTCGGGCATTTCTTCAATCCCTTTAAATTCAAGACCAAGTGCATCTCTGTACAATTTTAACGATTCATCGATAGAATTAACTGCAATTCCGATATGATCCACTTTACTGACTTTCATTCATTACCCCCTAATAGCTTTATTAATCGATATAACCAAAATTCTTTCATCTATATCTCCTTATCGTGTGGATTATAGCATATTATTTTTCAATACCTTCCCTTGCCTGAACTCCCTCGGTATAATAATGTTTTATTTCTTTCATCTCAGTAACAAGATCGGCCCTCTCAATGAGTTTTTCAGGTGCATATCTGCCGGTTATAACAATTTCCGTTTTTTCCGCTTTTTTATCAAGAATATCAAGTACATCTTCTACTGAAAAAAGCTTGTAGTATAAGGCGATATTCAACTCATCCATCACAATTAGATCATATTCTCCGGAGGATAACTTTTCACCAAGCTCTTCAAGCCCTTCTCTGGCAAGCCGAATATCTTCCGGCTCGGGATCGTTGAAAATAAAACAATTTCTACCATACTGCTTCATCTCAAAATTCGGTAAAAACTCCATTGCCTTCAATTCACTGTATTTCATTCCCTTCACAAACTGACCGAAAAAAACATTAAATCCCGCACAAACAGCCCTCAGACTCAAACCAAGCGAAGCCGTTGTCTTTCCTTTTCCATTTCCCGTGTATATCTGAATATACCCCTTTTCCATCATGACCTCCTTAATTATATAAATAACATCATTATGAAATGTGAACAGACCCCGGCAACCAAACCACCGATCGTATGACTAAGAATTGCTTTATTGGTCAGTTTACGATAACCAAGTGAATCCATCATGGCAATGTGTGTCGATAAGTAACCGCTCCAGCACATTCCCATTGCAGTAAATACGGCTATTTCATTTGCACCGAGTATACCGTTTTCTATGAAATTTGGCACAAGCGCAAGTGCCGCACCACTTGACCCAAGAGAAGTTAACGGAAAAGCGAGAAGTTTCGATGATTCAAATCCAAAAAGAAATTTGAGCACGGGAAATATTTTTTCTCCAACCCACGGTAAAAAAGCAACTCCTTCATAGGCAACTCCCTGATATCCAACTGAAGGATCCGCCGGTCCATAAGTCAGAATCATAACGAATGTACTCATGATAAGCACCCCGGGGATGATTCCAAGACCGATTTCAACACCGGTTCTCCCACCTTCTAACGTTGAAGTCAATACTCTGTGAAAGACACTTCCTTCTCTGACCTCCCGATTTTCAAGCGGGTTGACATTTGAATCCTCGAAATAGGATTCCTCTCCAAATTCCTTTTTTGTGAAGATGGACATGATCCTTACGCTGACAATACTTCCTATCACTGCGCCGATATTCCCTATCAGAACGGGTAAAAAAGATGACTCACCCATTTTTGTACCGAGTGCAAGCATAAAAGTGCTGATCAATAATCCCATCCCAAATGAAGTTCCCAGATTACATAGAAGTGGAAGTTGCCATTTTTTAAACAATCGCAGAAAATTTCTATCCTTGGTAAGACTGATGATAGCCGGATTATCGGAAAAATAAGTGGTGATAATCCCCATAACGGCTATTCCAGGCAAATTATAAAGAGGTTTCATCAGAAATTTCAGAATTTTATCAAGAATGCTGATAACTCCGAATTCAGAAAACATTCCCGATAGAGCGCCGGTTAACACGGCAACAGCCATCAGAAAAAAGACAGTATTTATCAAAAGATCATGCGCCGTTAGCATAATAGTCTGAAAGAAATTCGCAGTCCCCATCACTTTCAAAATCGGTATAAGAATCCCACAAAAGATTAACAAAAAGATGATTCCTTCCAAATTATTTGAATGAATTCTTCTTTTTGGTTGTACCACTTTTCTCGCCATTTTCTCCCCCAAAACACCCAAAATATAAGTTTTACAAACGTTCTAAACTACTCTTTTCCTCAATATTCTACAATAAATGGGATTCATTTCAAAAAAAAAACGATTATGATAGAATTGCTTTGTAGGGGTTTTTTGAGTAAAATGGGGGTGTTATTAATGAAAAACAAGATTTTTTTTGTGATTCTCTTTCTATTTTTTAGTGTAGTTTTATTCGGGGAAGTTGGGGAAGTCGTTTTAATTCAGCCTGAACAGGACAATTCGGCGATTATTATCGTTGATACAGAAACAAATTCCGATGCTTATTGCAATTCTGATTATTCAGAATCAAGAAGATTTTCACCGGAACCTTTCAATTCGGAAAATGATCTGACAAAAGCTGTTTATGATGCAAATTCTTTCATGTTAGGAATCAACTCTGATCTGCTTATACAACAAAATCTGATGACTTTACAATCACTTCAGAAACTGTATAAAACACTCGAAAGTACATCAACCATCAACATATCTGATTATTCAGCGGGAATAGAATCGGTCATCAACGGAGAAGTAAACTTATCAATGATCGATAATTCCAATCTGTTTTTCGGTATTGGATTTGAAAATTTTGTCGTCGGGGGTTTTGCGGATCTGTATCTTGACTCTTCCATGGATCTCCCTGCCTGGCCTTTTGAAGTAATCATTTCGGGTAATGAGATAGGAAAACACTATGAACCATTCTCCTCAACGGACACCGTTCTCGATTCTTCTTTATCCATAGGCGGTTTTTTCGGATACAAGGCGGATTCATTTACGGTAAATCTGAGTATAGGTATGTATGGTCCCGTTCTATATTCGGATATGCACAGGACGTTTGAATTTGAATCCTCCAACACGGCAGCCGCTACGGCGTTGGTATCGGGAACGATTTATTCCGGTTTCGATCCAAAAACAATCGAATTCCAGGATGTACAGGATATTCTTAAAAACGGAGGATGGAAAATAGATGCCGGTTTTATTTACGGTTCCGATTACCCTTTGTTTGGAGTAGATATAAAAAATATCGCTATAACCGAAGCTCAATTTTCCAAGAGTGGACAATTTGATGCTGAGGCTCTGTTTAGTTTTGATACTTCGGCAACTCCGCCGGCAACTTATTCAGCGGATTATACAAAAGAAATTCAATGGGTAGATGCAACTGGCACATCCTATAAACTACGACCTACGATTGCCGGTTATTTTAACATTCCACTCAGCGAAAGTCTCTGGACACAGATTCACGCACAGAACAAGCCAATATCTGGATTCAGCTTCGGAGCGGGTATTACGGCGTTTGTTGGGGATAATTTTTCTTTATTACTTGATTACACGAGATCAGCCAAGGGATTTAATTACCTTTCTGCAGGATTTGGATTTCAAACTGAAAACGGAAAATTTGATCTAAACGCCGGTGTAGGAATGAAAGATCTTGATTTCAACACATTAACTTCTCCACGAATAGGAATAACCAGTGTGATAAATTTTTAAAATAAAAGGCCCTTTATGGGCCTTTTATTCTTCTTCTTTCTCAATATTCCGTGATTCCGGCACTTCTTTTTCCTTTACCTTTTTTTCAATCAAATCTACGACGTCACCTACGGTTTCAAGTTCTGTAAGTTCTTCCAGTTCAATTCTCGTCTTCAGCTGCTTTTCAAGATCCATTACAAGGTCTACAAGTTCAAGCGAAGTGGCATCAAGATCATCCGATAAAACCGCATCTTCCGTAATGTCACTCTCTTCGAGATCAAGGTTTTCTACAAGAGTCTCCTGAACTTTTTTGAATATCTCTTCTCGTGTCATCAGTTTGTCACCCTCCGATTTATTTTTATTCAGATTTAAATCCAAGCATCAATTTAGCCTTCGTACAGATCCTATCTCCACAGGTTATCTTGCCGTTAACCCAGAATAGAGCACCACGCTTATCCTCAAGCTTCACTTCATATTTAAGAATATCACCCGGTCTGATTTCACTTTTAAAACGAGCTTTGTCAACTCCTATAAAAAGCGGAATCTGATTATCATCAAATTCATCACCAAATCGTTCCTTCAGAAAAATACCAGCTGCCTGCGCGATCCCTTCGAGTTGTAATACTCCGGGGTAAATCGGATAATTCGGAAAATGGCCCTGAAAAAAAGGCTCATTGATCGTACAATTTTTAACGGCAACGATCCTTTCATCCGTCAATTCCTCAACAAAGTCTATCAGCAGAAAGGGATATCTATGGGGAAGGTAGTTCATCACTTCATCGATATTCATGCTCTTCATCTTATCACCTCAAAAATTATAGAAGCATTCTGACCACCGAAACCAAATGAATTTTTTAAAATCGTCCTGAATCTTTCGGCCTTATTCTTGAAGGTATAGTTCATCTCACCAATTTCCTCATCGACCGTATTTAAGTTCGGCATCCCATGCACAAATCCATTTTCAGCTTGAAGAATGGCCCCGATTGTTTCTATTGCACCTGAACCCGCAATAGCATGCCCAATCAGTGATTTTGTCGCCTGAACCATGGGTTGACTGCCTTTAAAGACCTTCTGGATCGCCTTTGCTTCAGAAATATCCCCGAGAGGAGTTCCCGTTGCATGTGCGCTGATCAATTCTATATCACCCGGTAACATGGCTGCAGCGTCAAGAGCCCTTGTCATGGCCAGTGCAGGTCCTATTCCTTCCGGATCGGAAGCACTGAAATCATGTGCATCCGAAGACATGCCGTATCCCTTCACAGTGGCATATATCTTCGCGCCTCTTTTCTTCGCATGCTCTTCGGATTCAAAGATCAATACGCCGCTTCCCTCACTTAAAACAAATCCATCACGGTCTTTATCAAAAGGTCTGCTTGCCCTTTCCGGTTCACCGTTTCGCTTTGAAAGAGCCATCATATTTGTAAAACCGACAATACCCGCAACGTTCACGGCCGCTTCAACCCCTCCGACTACCGCGACATCCGCCTTCCCTGTTTCTATAAGCATGGCTCCCACCGACATTGAATGCAAGGCGGAAGCGCAAGCACTGACCGTTGCAAAATTAGGCCCATTAAGCTTATATTCCATCGACACGACACCGGCCATCATATTTGTAATAATCATGGGGATCAAAAAAGGGCTGACGTATCTCGGACCATTTTCATACATCTCAAAAAATTCTTTGATTTCCGTATCGACTCCGCCAATTCCCGACGACAGGGTAACCGCAGTATTTTTCTCCCAACCTTTACAATCCAGTAAACCCGAATCTTCAAAGGCTTCTTTTGAAGCGGCAAGTCCCAGTTGTAAAAATCTATCAAACTTTCTGGATTTCCTTCTATCCATATAAAGCTTCGGATTAAAATCCTTGACTTGTCCGGCAATCTTTACCGTTAGTTCCGTCGTATCAAACGTTTCTATTCTGGAAATACCACTCTTATCAGCCTGAAGGGCTGTTAAAAATTCTTCTTTTGATTTTGCAACAGGATTAATAGTCCCCATACCTGTAACAACAACTTTTTTCATATCTTCCCCCTTTTGCATAAACCATATTTTCAAGAAGTCATGTTTGCAGATTAAAAATTAACGTAAATTTGCATTAAAAATACGATATGAGAATTATATCATAGAATAATTAGACAAACAAAAAAGGACAGCTAAAAGCTGCCCTTTAATCTGGTGGAGTCGATGGGATTCGAACCCACGGCTTCTACCATGCCATGGTAGCACTCTCCCAGCTGAGTTACGACCCCACTCCGATAGAATGATGCTAAACTAAAACTACAAGATGTATTATATACAATAAATAAAAAAAAATCAAGTTATGTTTATCCATTTAAAAGAAAATTTTATAAAACCGGCATGTTAATATCTGCCGGTTTTTTCATTCACTATGATTTTATATATCTTACATCAAGATCCTTGTTCGCCTTTAATTCATTCAATCTCCTGACAGGCGTCGTATAAGGTGCATTCTTTATACTTTCCGGATCTTCTGCCGCTTTCACAAGGATTTCATCTACTACATCAATAAAATGATCCAGTGTTTCCTTCGTCTCTGTTTCAGTCGGCTCATACATCATCGCTTCATGAACGATCAGCGGAAAATAGACTGTTGGTGGATGAATTCCATAATCGAGAAGCGCTTTTGCAAAATCGAGCGTCTTCAGTCCGTATTTTTTCAGGCTTGATCCATCAGCAACAAATTCATGCATGCACTTCGTACCAAACGGCACTTCAAAACGTCTGATAAATTCACTTCTCAGATAATTTGCATTCAGAACAGCCATTTCACTTGCCGTTTTGAGACCTTCTCCACCCATCGACATCACATAAACAGCCGCTCTGATCAAAACATTATAATTTCCATAAAAGGTTCTCAATTTTCCGATACTTTCCGGGATATCATAATCGAAATAATATCTGTCTTCAGCCTTTTTCACATGGGGAACGGGTAAATAAGGGGCAAGTTTTGCCTTAACGCCAACCGGACCACTTCCTGGGCCACCCATCCCATGCGGAGTAGAAAATGTTTTATGAAGGTTGAAATGAAGTACATCAAATCCCATATCCCCTGGTCTAATTTTACCCATAATGGCGTTCATATTGGCACCGTCATAATAAAGAAGTGCTCCCGCATCGTGGGCAATTTTCTGTATTTTAAGGATATCGCTTTCAAACAAGCCGAGTGTATTTGGATTGGTAAGCATAATCGCTGCCACTTCATCGTTCATGATAAGCTTCAACGCCTCAAGGTCCACCCTTCCATGTTCGTCTGAGGCAACCTGGGCGATCTTATAGCCACACATTGCTGCAGTTGCCGGATTTGTCCCATGTGCCGAATCCGGCACGATCACCGTTTTTCTTTTGGCATCATTTCTGGCGTCATGATAGGCCTTTATCAGACTGATCCCCGTAAATTCACCATGAGCCCCCGCTGCCGGTTGAAGGGTAACCTCATCCATGCCGCTGATTTCCTTCAAGGCTTCTTGAAGATTGTACATCAGTTCAAGCGCTCCCTGTATCGTTTCTTCAGGTTGATAGGGATGAAGATTTTTTAAACCGGAAATGGCAGCCGCACTTTCATTTATTTTTGGATTGTATTTCATCGTACAGGATCCGAGTGGATAAAAACCATTATCGACCGAATGATTCAGACTGGAGAGATTGGTATAATGCCTTACAACATCAACTTCGGTACAATCCGGAAGATCTGCCATTTCTTCTCGTATATATTCAGCCGGAAGCATTTCTTCCAGTTTTATCTGCGGAATCTCTTCAGATGGGAATGTATAACCGATTCTTCCTTCCTTGCCTTTTTCAAATATAAGTCTGTTATCTCTTCTCATAATAATTCCTCCAGTTTGTGCGCAAAGAAATTGATTTCTTCCATTCTGTTTGCTTCAGTATCGGCAATCAGCATCAAATCATCCCATTCTTCACATTGTTTCACACTGTTTATCGGTAATGGTCCCATAATCATTTCCTTCATCATTTCCTTCTGTATATATTCAGGTTCAAATGAGGACTTAATCGCAAACTCATTGAAGAAAGGTCCACTGAAAGCCAATTCATATCGATCCATTTTATCTATCTTATCAGCGAGATAATGCGCTTTTCTGATACTCTGCAGTGCGGCATTCTTCAAACCCCTTTTCCCGAGCAGGGCCAGGTAAATTGTTGCCACAAGGGCATTATGTGCATGATTTGAACAGATATTGGACGTGGCCTTTTCTCTTCTGATATGCTGTTCTCTTGTCTGCAGAACCATTACATAGCCGGTATTTCCCTCAATATCCTCGGTTTTACCGATAACTCTTCCGGGCATCTTTCTCATATAATTCCTCTTCGTTGCAAAGATACCAAGCGACATTCCACCAAGATAAAGAGAACCCCCAAATGGTTGTGCATCACCAACACAGATATCCACATCGAAAGCCCCCGGCGCAGTCAGTACACCAAGCGCAAACGGATTACAGGTGACGGTAAGCATGATATCCTTTGTAATCTCCCGGATCGTCTTAATATCTTCTACGATGCCAAAGAAATTCGGATATCCCATCAGGAAGCCAGCCGTATCTCCGTCTATCTTCGAGAGAAGATCTTCCTGATCAACCAGACCTGTCTCATTATCGTATTTTACAAATTCAAGGTTGATTTCAGGTCCCCTGGCATAAGTTTTCATAACCTGGATATATTCCGGATGTACAGCCTCTGAAACAAGGTATTTCCCCTTTCTCTTTATATTGCAGGACATGAGCATCGCTTCGGCACAAGCCGTTCCACCATCATACATGGAGGAGTTTGCCACTTCCATACCCGTCAGTTCACAGATCATGGACTGAAATTCATAAAACATCTGAAGAGAACCTTGGCTGACTTCAGCCTGATAGGGTGTATAGGCAGTCAGAAATTCTCCCCTTTCAACGATATGGGCAATCGCATGCGGAATAAGGTGATTATAAACGCCTCCTCCCATAAAAACGGAATAATCATCAAGATCAGCATTTCTCTCTGCCATCTCTTTCAATTTTCTTGAAACATCACTCTCAGACATTCCATCGGGAAGTCTTAATCCTGAAATTCTCTTTTCAGCGGGTAACTCGTTAAATAACTCATCAATTTCTGAAACACCTATTCGTTCAAGCATTTCCTTTATTTCCTCTTCGGTATGAGGAATATATCTCTTTGCCATGTTGCTCCCCCTTTCGCTTCATACTACCTATCTATTTATACGATTATCGTGAATAGTAACAGAATTCATCCTGAAACTAAAATTCCATTCCGCTGGATTATATCACAGTACATTTGTCATAAAAGCCTTTATTCAGGCAGAAATAGACAATTATTTCCTTATTACTCCTTATCGCAAATTATTACTCGGTATTTCTCACATTCACAAAACAAAGAGGCAGATCAAATAACCTGCCTCTTTGTTTTGTCTATAATCTGCATTTAAATTCTGCTGAGTATTTTTATACCTTCTTCTGTTATCGCAACGTCATCTTCAAAATGTGCATTTAATGACCAATCCACGTTGACTACACCCCAGCCGTCTTCCAGTGTCATAACCGGGTAATCACCTATGCTTAACATCGGCTCCACGGCAAGAACAAGCCCCGGTCTTAACTTTGGACCACTCTCAGAAGGTCCGAAATTTGGAATGAAAGGATCCTCATGCATCTCCCTTCCGATTCCGTGGCCGCCAAAATCTCTGATCACCGAGTAACCTTCTGATTCCGCATATTTTTGAACGGCATGGCCCATCTCGCCGAGTCTCTCCGCCTTCGCCAATACCTCCAATGCCAGATCAAGAGATCGGGAGGTAACATTTAATAATCTTTGAGCTTCTTCGGAGATCTCACCTACGCCAAAAGTTCTTGCGGCATCTCCATGAAATCCCCCTATATAGGCTCCCACATCGACGCTGACAATATCGCCCTCTCTTAAAATCGTCTTTTTCGATGGAATTCCATGGGTAAGAACTTCATTGACCGAAATACAGGCTGACGCGGGAAACCCCTGATAGCCTTTAAAAGACGGAATTGCCCCTTTTGATCTGATAAATTCCTCGATCTTCCTGTCTATTTCATATGTAGAAACGCCGGGAACAACCAACTCCCGACTCATCTCAAGTGTTTCCCCCACTATCTTTGCAGCTTTCTCTATAGCTGCAATGTCTTTTTCTTTTTTTAATTTGATCAAATACTCGACATCTCCTTTAACCAAGATATATGTTAACCGTTACCATTACCCTCATAAGCCTTTTCAAGCACAACATATTCATCCGGTTGAATCGTACTGATTGCATGCTTAAAGATAAGACTCTGATGTTTACCCTCTTCAACAAGAACGGAGTACATATCAAATGATTTTAATTTCCCGTGAATCTGAAATCCGTTCATCAAAAATATCTTAACCCCAGTTTTGTTAATCCTCAAATGATTCAAAAAACGATCCTGTAAATTGAATTTGTCAGACATGATTTCACCCCTCAAAAATAATTAAATAAAACTTATTTCTTTAGATTATACCATTATACACGAATAAAACAGATAAATACCTGAAAGTTGTTTTTTTATCGGTATAAAAAAAGGCATCCAGCACAGGATACCTTTTTTCATAAGAACCGATTAAAATCCGTAAGATTATTCAGCTGCTCCTGCCGTCATATACTGTATAGCTCCCTGTATATAAGGCATTAATTCAGGTAAAACACCAACCAGCTGCTGAAGGAAAGGAACCTTGTTTGTAACCGGAATAACATCCACTCCCTCTTCCGAGATGATTAAAACGGAATAAGGAAGAAGATCAATTCCCCCACCGAGTCCTCCACCGTAAGCAACACCGGGACCACCGAGTCCTCCGCCAAATCCCATACTGGCTTCAAAAAGCGGGACGACAATCTTGTCTCCCAGCTCGATAGGCGTTCCTATTGCCATATCCGCAGTTAAGGCATCAAGCGATTCCCCAAACATCTTTCCGAATGTCTCTGAAATTTCCGTTGCAAAAAAAGCCATTGGAATCATACACAGTAAAACCAGAACCAGAATTTTTTTCATACGATCACCTCAGTATTATAGTGTTATATTATACCATAACACATCAAAATGCGAAACAGGTACTCTTACAAGATAATAAAAATTAACTTTTACACATTTTATATTATACACCCTGATCGTTAAGTAATAATTAAGATATTTACTTAAAATTTTCTACTTCCCGGTTTAATCGGTTTTGATCCCCCCTTACAAAGGGGACATGTTTCAGGATCATACGTCTCAAATTCCAATTTTATGGCCTCAAACACGGGAAGTTCAAATTTTGCCAAACCTCTGTTTACAATGCAGGCAAAACCTACCACTTCACCACCGAGTTCTTCGACGAGTCTTTTGACTTCCATCGACGATTTCCCGGTTGTGATGACATCCTCCATTATCAGAAACTTCTCACCACGCTCAATTTCAAAACCTCTTCTGAGTGTCATAATATTATCCACCCGCTCAGAGAAAATATTCTTTTTATTCATAACCTCTCCAAGTATACAGGCCGGAATTATTCCCCCCATGGCCGGTCCGATAATCGTATCAAATTCTACGTGAACCTTTTCCGCTGTCACCTTAATCACTTTTCTTGCTTTTTCCGGATACTGTAAGAGTTTTGCACATTGTACATACCGACCACTGTGTCTGCCGGAACTGAGTAAAAAATGACCTTCAAGCAACGCATCCGTTTCTTTTAAATAATCAAGTACCATTCTATCATCCCCTTTTACTTACCGCTGAAATTGCATCTCTCATTTGAATCACCGCATGCCTTGAGGCTTCATCAAAGGCAAGATTATCCGGGTTATCCCTTTTATAGGCAAGCAATATGCCTCTTGATGAATTCACAACTCCCCCATTCCCGTCATTCAGGTATTCCGAAACATCCGCTGCCGTTCCACCCTGAGCCCCATAACCCGGGACAAGAAAAAAGGTCCGCGGCATCATCTTTCTGAGTTTTTTCCCCTCATCCACATGTGTACAGCCAACAACAGCGCCTATCGGCGAATAGCCGTTTTTCAAGGCAAATCTCTCCCCTTCTTTCTCAAGAAGGGTTGCCAGAATTTCATAAACCGTCTCGTTGTTTTCTGATTTAATATTCTGTATGGCCCCGGAACCCGGGTTTGATGTTTTAAGAAGAACAAAAATGCCCTTTCCGTTTTTTAAATAGTCATAATAGGGTTCAAGCGTATCGATTCCCATATAAGGATTAATCGTTATACAATCCGCTTCGAACTCCCCTGAAAAATGCGCTTTCGCATACATTTCAGCGGTTTTGGCTATATCTCCTCTCTTGATATCCGCTATAACCGGAATGTTCTTTTCTCTTATATACTCAAGGGTTCTTTTATAAGCGTTCAGCCCACTCAATCCCTCAGCCTCATAATAGGCGATCTGAATTTTATAAGTAGCCGTTATATCGCACGTTGCATCGATAATCTTTTTATTGAAATAGAATAACTGATCCTCTACCGTATCATAACTTTTTCTCAGTGATTCAGGTATATACTCAACTGCCGTATCGAGTCCGACACAGACAGTTCCTTTCTTTTCAACGGATTCATAAAGTTTTTCCATATTCCCCTCACTCCTTTGTGTTATAAACCATTTGTCCTGCTTTATAGACTGATATTATCCTTCCGTAAAGTGTCATGCCGTTTATGGGGGTATTTTTACCCTTTGAGATAAATGATTCTCCATTTACCGTAAACGCTTCATCCGGATCAACGATCGCAAAATCCGCAATTCTACCAGTAGAAAGCTCTCCTTTATTGACCTGTAGGATTTCAGAAGGATTAAATGACATCAGTTCAGATAATTTCATCAGATCAATATGCCCCGTTCTGACAAGAAAGGAATGACAGATACTGAATGCAATTTCTATCGCACTGATACCTCGGGCCCCGTTTTCCTTATCTTCCTTTGTATGTGGAGCGTGATCTGTGGCTATACAATCTACAACTCCATTCTTTATCCCCTCTACGATGGCCTTCACATCACATCTTCTTCTGAGAGGCGGATGAACCTCATAGGGAAAATCATCGGTGATCGAAAGATGATGCGGTGTTACTTCACAGGTAACCGGTACACCTCTTTTTTTGGCGTCTTCAACAAATTTTATGGCTTCTTTTGTACTGACATGTGCCATATGCAGTCTGGACCCTGTTTTTTCACACAGTTCTATATCTCTTTTGGTCATCAGATTTTCAGAAGCTCTTGGATCCTTATCGCTAATCTGTGAATACTCTGCATGCGAAGAGACAATAAACCCTTTTTTCCATGCAATCTTTAACGCCTCTTCCATCGTTTCATAGGACTCCACACCATGACCATCATCCGAAATGATTTTGACATGCGTATCAGAGATATCCTTCAAGTGTGACAAATCCGTACCATCAAAATTTCTTGTGATTGAACAAGTCTGAAAAACATCTATAAGTCCAACTTTTTCAGCCTTTTGAACGACATACTTAACCGTTTCATCATCCGAACAGACCGGATTGGTGTTCGCCATCAGATTAACGGTCGTATATCCCCCGGTAACTGCCGCTTTTGACCCGGATTCAATATCCTCTTTATATGTATAGCCGGGATCCCTGAAATGCGCGTGAAGATCTGTAAATGCAGGCATCAGGATATGATGATTGACATCAACTATCTCACAATCTCTATTGATTTCATCTGCAATTTCAGCTATCAGGCCGTCTTCAACGAGAAGATCGGCCTTTTTATTTATCCTGTGGTCTATGAGTAAAGCGTTCTTAAACAGCGTTCTTTCTTTCATCATCATTTCCCGATGGAATATTTTTCATCGCAGTATTTACACCTGTAAACACCTTTCTCAGTGTCAACAAGTCGGAAGACATGCTTGATATTTTTTTCTATTGACGTGATGCACCTTGGGTTCTTACATTTGATCACATCTTCCACTTCCTCGGGAAGACTTAATTTCTTTTTTTCGGTAATTTTATGATTCTGAATGATATTGACCGTTGCCTCCGGATCAATCAGACCAAGTTCACTGACATCAAAACTAATCTCATTTTCTATCTTGATGATATCTTTTTTCCCCTGTTTTTTACTGGAGACATTCATTATCAGGGCAACCGAATAATCAACCTTATCAAGTCCGAGATAATCAAAGATCCTTATTCCGTATCCCGCCTTGATATGATCAATCACGATCCCATTCGCTATTGTATCTATATTCATCATATTAACACACCCCCAGTAATTTTGCTATGAGTCCCATTCGTACAAACATTCCCATTTTTGCCTGTTTAAAATACCAGGCTCTCGGATCATTGTCTATTTCATAGGCAATTTCGTTGACCCTTGGCAGCGGATGAAGGACCATCATATCATCAGAAGCTCTTTTCATTTTCTCACCATCGAGAATATAGGTATCTTTCAATCTGATATAGTCCTCCTCGTTAAAAAATCTCTCCCGCTGAACCCTTGTCATATAAAGAATATCAAGATCTTCTATACAATCTTCTATCTTTCTTACTTCATGGTAACTTATATCTTGTCTTTCCAGAATTTCCGTGCGAATATAATCCGGTATCGTAAGTTCTTCAGGCGAAATCAGGAACATTTCGTTATTTTCATACCTTGAGAGTGCCTTAATCAACGAATGGACCGTTCTGCCAAATTTCAGATCACCGCAGTACCCGATCTTAAGATTCCCAAGTCTCTTTTTTACGGATGTGATTGTTAAAAGATCGGTAAGCGTCTGTGTGGGATGTTGATGACCCCCATCACCCGCATTGATCACGGGAATTTCGGAATACAGGGAGGCAACTTTCGGAGCCCCCTCTTTTGGATGTCTCATGACGGCCACATCAGCATAACAGGCTATCGTCCTTATTGTATCGGCAACACTTTCTCCTTTTGAAACCGAACTGGAATTTGCCTCGGAAAATCCGATGACTTGACCGCCAAGCCGCATCATGGCCGCTTCAAAGCTGAGTCGTGTTCTCGTACTTGGCTCATAAAACAAACTCCCCATAATCTTACCTTCACAGACCTTGGCATAAACTTCCGGATTCTCAATGATTTTCTGAGACAGTTCAAGCACTTCATTAATTTCCTCAATAGAGAAATCCATTGGATCAATAAGGTGTCTTCCTTTTAACATACCATTTCTCCTCCTAAAAAAAAAGCCACTATCGCTGTAAAAGCAATAGTGGCTTTTTGTGTTTTCTAAATTTTAAAAAATAAAAATCAGAAAAACAAAAAAAAGAAAAGAGGAGTCTTCCGGGATATTTAAGAATCCCTTTGCTGAATCGCCTGCATAAACTCTCAATTTTCAAAATTGTCTTCTGATTGATCACATTCATTACCTCATGTTTTTTTTACCGCGTGGATTTTAACATAAGTAAATGAATTCCATTAAAACATATTGTAACTTTATCTTTTCATCATAAAGACTATTTCCTGAGAGTTCCCTTTTTCTTCTTCTCTTCATACATCAATATATCCGCATCTCTCAGAATTTCATCAAGGTCAGTCTCTTCGGAAGGTTCTATCTCTTTTACGCCTACGCTCATCTTCACCATATATGGACGATCAGAAGTCTCATTAAACTTCTGAATATTCAACATCAGTCGATTCTTGATCACACCCTGAAGATGTTTTTCCTTCGACATGGTCAATACGGTAAATTCATCTCCACCGAGCCTCGCAACGATATCACTTTCTCTGAACGTTTCATTAAGTATACAGGCCGTATCACATAGAGCCCGGTCTCCATTTTCATGTCCATACCTGTCATTAATCTTCTTCATCCCATCCATGTCGATGAAGAAAAGGTACAGATATTGATTTTCCCTTTTAGCTATCTGAATTTGCTTCTCAGCGAGAAAATTGAATCCACGTCTGTTATTCAAACCCGTCAGAATATCATTATGCGCCATATCCTGTAATCGCTTAAGAAGATTCTGCTTTTCAGTAACATCTTCCATCGATATCTCTATTTTACTCCAGTCATTTCTGAAGTTACCAAGCCGGTTCGCATGGAAATTCAGCTGAATCTTTTGTCGTTTTAACGTATAGGCGCTGGTTTCCTTTTCAAAATGTACTTCACCGTTGTACAGTGCAACGATCAGCTCAAGGTACGTATTATACATAGTCGTGGAAAAAATCTTATACAGATTTCCCTTCAGATCAAAGTCCCTCAATTCCATTGGAGAGGAGGCTTCAAAGAGAGAAAGTGTCTTTTTATTCATCGAAGTGATAGATATCAACGAAACACATCTCACGATGGCATCGGAATCCTCTTTAAGAAACTCTTTCAGATTTACAACCTTCTTTTTTTCAATGATGTGGTCAAGATACCTTTTCACATCCGTCATATCATGTTCCCACAGAGCAATAGGAGAATTTTCAAACATATCCCTGTACTTCTGCTCGGTTTCTTTTAAATAAAATTCCCTGAGTTTCTTTTTCGTGATATCAATGACCGAAAAAAGATAATATTTATTCTCCTCAAAATTTACGGGGACCGCTTTGAAGGAAAAATAATGGTTGTCATGAGATTCTCCACGACCTTCAAATCTCAGTTTATCATGTTTTTTTATATAATTTTCCAGGTTTTCCTCTTTTTCATCGATGATCAAGAAAGATGAGAGAAATTTTTTTAAGGAAAGGTCTTCCGAGTCAAATGGTTTCAGCAGATATTCAGACAACATATTATACGAGACCAATCTCCAACCTGAGAATCTCTTCTCAAACAAGAGTGCCATATCCACGTTGTTCTTTGTGATCTCACCAAGTACCTCGGATGAAATCTTTTTTTTTAATCGCCTATGCCCAAGAAGGTTCGCTTTAAAATTATACAAAATACCATTATCCTTTTCCATATATAACATTTTACTTCAAATAAAACTCCATACAGTTAAATAATATAAATTTATATTTATTCTCCGGAGAATCGTGATAATTTTTCTTTAAAACCATACAACATTTCCGTATCCAGAAGCATGTAAAAAATCCCACCGATAACGGAAAATAAAAGATCTGGTCCCCATGCCGCCAGTTCCGGCCGAATATGCCACGGGCTCCACAAATCGGAACGACCCATAGCCGCCATCCATTGGGTACTTCCCTGATAAAGGGCAATTAAAAGAAAGGTAAAAATGACACTCCAGGCTTTACTCTTGATGTTCAACGCAAGCGAAAGGGGGACACCGAGAATGGCAACAACAAGCGGTCCCAGTGATTGAGCATATCTGGTATGAAATTCTATATCAAAAGAAAATGAATCGGTATTATAGATACCTCTCCTCTTAAATTCATTCATAATCTGTAATAACTCATCTGACTTCATATTATAAGCCTTTTTCCTGGTAACAATAAAATAAAAATCGATATCATCACCAACCAATTTCCGATCCGTTTCATTCAGATCATGAGGAATCATCTTTGAATCGTAAATAGAGGCATAAACCTTCATACCGGATAGATCCCATTCCGATTGCTCTTCATCATAAAGCACCTGCGGAGCGTAATACACCTTCATCGACGTATTTTCTTTATCGATGTCATAAATAAAGACATCTACAAGTTCTTTCCTGTTTGAATAGATTCTCTTGATAAACATATACCTGTTTTCCTCAGACAGCATGAATTTATGTAATCCGGACGAAAGATAGACCTCCGCATTTTTATTTCTATACATTTCAGGCACTACATGCTCTTTCAGGACATAGGTCGTCAAAGACAATATGATCCCAAGGATCAGAAAAGGCGTCACAATTTCCTTCAATTTGATTCCATGCACCTGAAAGGCGATGATTTCATTCTTACTCTCAAGTTTTGATAAAAGCCAGAATATGGATAACAGAACACCCACCGGAATCGCCTGCGGAATATATCTTGGTATCTGCTGCATGATATAGGGAAACAACTTCCAGAAAGATAAATCGTTCCTGACGATCTCGGATGAAATATCTATCAGAATGAAAACGTTCGCATAAAGGAGAAAACCGCCAAATCCCATAAAAAAAGGTAGTATAGAAGATTTCAATATATATCTCTTTAAAATACTCAAATCACTGCCCCCAATTATTTTCTAACAAATCTTTCTTTCATAAAAAACATCAATTTTGAATCGAGAATCAGAAAACAGATTAAACCGAGTATAGCAAATATAATATCGGGTGCCCATATGGCAAGAACCGAATCAATCCTGTATCTCGAATTTGAAAAATCGGAAATATTCAAAAGGGCTACACTTTGCATAAAGATCTCACTCCCCTTAAAAACCCCGATAAAGACAAAACTGAGTATAATGCTCCATGATTTACTTTTGACATTTGAAAGCAGGCATAGAGAAGTACCCATCAACGCAATGATCAAAGGACTCAGTGATTTTGCGAGACGCCAGTTTATCTCAAGCAAAGCCCGTTTCAGATTATTTCCGGTTTCAAGCATTTCGACAAGCTGTACCGTTGAAGAATATTTGTACTTACTCTGCTCTCCACTATCGTACTGACCATATATATCCACTTCATTAAAAATGCTCATGGCATCCCTCAGGGAATCTGTCAACTCGTCTGATAATTCCTCAAAATCCGTTTCATCGAAATCGACATTCAACGTCATGCCTCTTTTCTCATCCATTGTAGAGACCTGTCCATTCACCATCACCCACTTGTCCGTCCCCTGATCCAGTGCCAACTCATCTGAAAAGATGACTTTCAGATTATTACTGCCTATCTCATAAACGAGTACATCATCCAGTCGGGTATCATCAATAGGCTGCTTTACATAAAAATACTTGTTTCCCGAAATGGGAAGGAACTTATTTGAAATCGTTGCATAACCTATATTTTCCGACATGAAATTCCCCAATTCCTTCTGTTTCTGCCTGTTAAATTCGGGAATGATCTGGTCGTTTAAAAAGAAAGTGAACAAGCTCAATATCAGTCCAAAAATAAAGAATGGAAACACCACGGATTTAAATGAAATACCATGGACCTGTACGGCCATCAGTTCATTTTTGGTCCCCATTTGGGATAACGTCCAGAATATCGCAAGCAAAACACCCACCGGAATGGCTTCCGAACAAAGTTCAGGCATAAAGAAGTACAACAGTTGAAACAGTCTCCACGGAGGAATACCATAATCTATAATATTCAGCGAAAGAAAATATAGAAGGTTTACACTCACAAAGATTATAAATCCGAGAAATCCAAGAAAAAAAGGTGAAATACTATCTTTCCAGATATATCTGTTTAAAGTTCTCAAATCACAACTCCTTTTTATCACAATCAAAGTAAATTTTATCATACTTCTCCCCAATTTAGAGAAAAAACGAATGTTCTATAAAAAGGGCATTTGACACCATCTGTACTATCTGTTATAATACACTGAGATTATAATTTCAAGGAGGTTACGGATGAAAAAACTACTCATTATCTTCATGATGTTTTTTGGCACACTTTTATTGGCACAAACAGAACAGGTGAAACTTTTACAAGAATACCTCGAATCATTTTTCAGTGGGAATTTTGAAAAAACCTTCGAGATGCAGAATGAACAGGTAAAAAGTGCTTTCACGGTGGAAAAGATCAAACAGTCATATGAATCCATCACCCAGAATCTCGGTAATTTTGAATCAGTATACTCTACGAATATCGTTGATCAGGAGCCGTATACAGTCTATGTTCAGATCTTAAAAACGGATCAAGGCTACATCAAAAGTACGGTGACATTTGATCAAAATGATCTTGTGGCAGGTTTTTTTATCGCTCCGGCAAAGGACCCGAGAAGTACTATTGATTATATTGATCAAGAGAAATTTGTGGAAAAAGAAATCAGTTTTGGAAAAGAAGGCTGGAAACTCAACGGGGCACTTACCTTACCGGATACAGATGAAAAAGTTCCTCTCATCATTATCGTTGGCGGGTCCGGCCCCACAGATATGAATGCAAGCATTGGTGCCAACACACCGTACAGAGACATCGCATACGGTCTCTCATCCAATGGTATTGCCGTATTAAGATACAATAAGAGAACGGCGCAATACGGCAGAGAATACAATCAAGCCCTTCAGGAAGGCGCTTCAATGATAAATACTGAATATATAGAAGATATAACGGAAGCCGTTCGCTTCGCATCACAACTTGAAGAAGTCAGTTCTATCATTCTTGCCGGGCACAGTCTTGGTGGTGCAATCGTCCCGTATATGGCCACACAGCTCGAAGAAATTAACGGTGTCATGCTGCTTGCCCCGGCCGTACGAAGAATGGCTCAAGTCAGTCTTGATCAGAATATTTACCTGAAGGATGTTTATAGCATCACAGACGAACAGATAGAACAGGTTACACAGTTTTTCAACATGATACTGAATCATGAATTACCGGAAGACTATGTCATACAGCCAGGAATAACGGCCTCTTTCTATTATGAATGGGATAAATACAGACCTGAAGAAGACCTCGAACTTCTGAACCTCCCGGTTCTCGTCATGATTGGGGAAGAGGATTTCCAGGCTACCGTTGAAGGTGATTTTAATCCATTAAAAGCAAGATTTGGTGACAACAAACGGTTTGAGTTTCATTCATTCAAAGGATTAAATCACCTTTTCATGAAAACAGAAGAGGGGATCGTTCATACAACGGAAGAGTATAACAAATCCGGATTTGTAGATGAAAAAATTATTCAAACTATAGTAAAATGGGTAGAGAATAATTTTTAAATCTTTGTAGGGAGTGATCCGTTTGATCCGGGAAGAATCCATCAGAGCAAGACTGAAAAATATATTTACCGAAAATACAGATATTCTGGCAGATGAAATCATCAGAAAGATCGTTGAATTCAATGAACAGTTTACCGAAAGAGAGGACTACATATTAGATGAGAAAAAATCCATACTGATTACCTATGCAGATTCTCTTCAAGGGGAGGATGTACCTCTTGAAACATTAAGGGAATTTCTGAATGAAAAAATCGGGAACAGTATCAACACCGTTCATATTCTCCCCTTTTTCCCCTATTCCTCTGATGATGGCTTCTCGGTAGTCAATTACACCGAAGTCAATCCTGATTTTGGCAGCTGGGAAGAGATACATTCTCTTTCCAGTACTCATAAAATCATGTTTGATGCGGTTATCAATCACATTTCATCAAAAAGCAGCTGGTTCAGGGGATATCTCAACGGTGAGAAGAAATATATTGACTATTTTATCGAATCAGACCCCGAAACGGACCTATCAACGGTAACCAGACCGAGAACGTTCCCTCTTTTATCAGAATTTGAAACGGAGAGAGGGAAAAAATATCTGTGGACCACATTTTCCGATGATCAGATAGATTTGAACTACAAATCCCAAAATCTGCTATTCGAAGTTATAGAAGTGTTACTGTTTTATGCGGCAAACGGAGCCAGTCTCATCAGACTGGATGCCGTTGGATACATCTGGAAAGAAGTCGGAACCAGTTGTATTCACCTCGATAAGGCACATGAAATTATTAAATTGATGCGTGATATCCTTGATTCACTGAACAAGAAGGTTCTTATCATCACAGAGACAAACGTACCTCACAAAGACAACATCAGTTATTTCGGAAACGGGACAGATGAAGCACAGATGATATACAATTTCTCGTTGCCACCACTTGTTCTAAACGCTTATCAGATCCATTCCTCAGAACATCTCTCAAAATGGGCATCCGCATTGACAACCCCATCGAGTGAGACAACATTCTTCAATTTTCTCGCCTCTCATGACGGTATAGGATTGATGCCGGTTAAAGATTTTTTAAGCGGGGAAGAAATTGACAACCTTGTCATAAAGACTGAGAATAACGGTGGAAAAATATCCTGGAAAACAAACTCAGATGGTTCTCTTTCTCCCTATGAAATGAACATCAATTATTTCGATGCACTGTATGACTGTACAGAAACCGAAGAGGAAAACATCCGGAAATTTCTTGGAGCCTATTTCATCGCCTGTTCATTAAGTGGTATTCCCGGAATTTATATACATAGCCTGGTCGGCTCGAGAAACTGGACGGAGGGAGTCAATACATTAGGCTATAACAGGGCAATAAATCGTGAAAAACTCTGTTTAAAAAAGCTGGAAAAAGAACTGTCAGATTCCAACAGCCGAAGACATAAAATCTTCACAAACATGATCAGAATACTGTCTGAAAGACAAAATCATCCGGCATTTTCTCCAAAGGCAGAACAGGAGATCATAGAGTTGGATAACAGACTATTCTGTATCAAGAGAAGTTCTGTTCAAGAGACAATTCTCTCTATCGTAAATCTTTCTCGAGATGAGGTCAGAGTAGAACTTGAAGAAAACTGTGAATACTACGATGTTATTGCTCAGAAGCACCAAAAAAAACGCCTTATTATGGCTCCCTATAAATATCTCTGGATCAGAGTCGAATAAAAAAACGAAAGGGTGGATATCTTTCAAATCCACCCTTTTTCTATCTATAGTCTTTAAATTTGTAAAGACTTACTTGATCGCCCCTTGAGTAATCCCTGAAATAAAATTCTTCGAGAAAATGAAGAAGATGATCATAATCGGAATGATGGACATCGACAATGCCGCAGCGATTAAATGCCACTGATTAGAGAATTCACCGAAGAATACGGAAATGGCGAGAGGTACAGTTTCCTTCGTCCGGCTCGAAATGATGATAAGCGGGAAAAAGAAATCATTCCAGACGTTAACAAAATTAACCAGGCCAACAACAACCAATGCCGGTTTTGTCAATGGAATGGCAATTTTCCAATAAATAGTCCATGGCGTTGCACCATCCATCATGGCAGATTCCTCTATTTCCCTCGGAATCCCATCCATAAATCCCTTTATAATAAAAGTTGCAAAAGCCGTTCCCGTTGCTATATAAACAAAAATAAGACCTATTCTGGTATCTATCAGGTTTAACTGGTTCAATGTGACATAAATCGGAATAACTGCCAATCTTGCGGGAAGGGCCAGTCCGGTAATAATATAGACATAGAGAAATCTCCTGAATCTGAACTGATACCTGGAAATCATAAAGGCCAGCATGGAGGAGAAAAGCAGCACACCTCCTATCGAACACACAGATATGACGATACTGTTAATGTATGCGGGACCCAGATTGGCCTTTTCCCAAGCCTTGGTATAATTTTCTATTGAAAATTCTTCCGGTAATTGAAAAGGATGTAAATAGATCTCTCGCATCGACTTGAAACTATTCGTAAACAGCACGCCAAACGGAGTGGCGATAACAATAAAATAGATTATGAGTAATGAAAAGATAATTATTCTCCACGGTAAACTTAATCTAAGCATCATGCCTCCCTACTTCTCTTGTCAAGGATATTTGCATATACCATTGAAAGAGGAATAACCATCACAAAGATAATAACAACAACCGCTGCTCCAAGACCATAATCCTGGGCAGAGCTACCCAATCCACCAAAGGCCGTTCGGTAGAAAAGGGTTCCGAGAACATCTGTCGATCTGAACGGTCCTGCCTGTACTCCTTCAAGTGCATAAACAACATCAAAGATGTTAAATGACCAGATGAAGATCAGTATCGCAAGCGTCTGCATATTTGGAACTACCAATGGAAAGATAATCTTCCTGATGATATGATGATTCTTGGCACCATCTATATATGCCGCCTCAAACAAATCTTTTGGAATATTGAGTATGGCTGCCATAAAGACAAGAATATAAAAACCTATATTTCTCCAGACATTGACCATAATAACGGTCGGCAAAGCGGTTTCCGGTTGACCGAGCCAGGGTTGTGCAAGATTCTCCAGACCTATCATCTTCAGGAATGAATTGATCAATCCCCATTGGGGATTTAACATCATACTCCATATAAATCCCACAAGCACCATAGAAATAACATTGGGCAGATAAACCATCGTCTGGAAAAAACGCCTTCCCCAGATCTTCGAGGTCAACGCAATCGCTATGATAAAAGCAAGTCCCAGCTCAAAAATTGAATTGGCAACAAAAAACAGAAAACTGTGCCAGACAGCAGAAAAAAATTCTTCAGAAAATGTACCGAATAAAATATTTTTAAAATTTTCAAAACCAACAAAAGTCTTTTCCCCAACACCTGGCCAACTGAAAAAACTCAGATTAAAACTGTATCCAATTGGATATACAACGAATATCGTATAAAAAACCAGAGCAGGTACAACAAAGAGAAGTATATACCTGAGTTTCACTTTCATACCTTAATATCACCATCCTGAAAAATACTCCGAAATAATTAAAGAAAGCGGGTTTATAACCCGCTTTTAACGATTTTTTCTACCTCTATTATTTTCCCATTCTTTCTGCTCTTTCCATGAGTGGTTTGTACCACTGTACAAGAGCATCCTGTGAATCCTGTGCAAGTTCCTGAGGGGTCATTTTGTCGGCGTACATTGCCTGAAGTCCAGGACTGAGAACATCGTTATAAAGGGAAGGACTCCCGGAAACGAATTCTGAACCAACCCAGTAAACATAGGGGGAAGCATGTTCTTCGGCCGTTTTGTTTGCCTCAACGAGAATTGCCGAATCAGGCATCTGTGCACCTGTCACAGCAGGAATATTCAGCGTAACGTTGCTGAAAATAGTTCCAAATTCAGGTTTTGCCGCATATTCAAGCACTTTAATGGCTGCTTCTCTGTTATCGGCATTTGCACTCAGTCCGATAGCGCCGTCCATATAAACATAGGCATAAGGATCATTGCCGATAAAATCAGGAGGAACCATAAAGTAACCGATGTTCAGATCAGGGTTTAATTCTTTCCATTGCTGAACCCCCCAAATCCCGTAGAAGACCATTGCGGTCTGCTCAAAGGCAAAGGCTGAATTCATGTCATTTGTATCGTTGGCAAGGAATCCTTTCTGATAATACTGTTTCAGATCGTTGAGAAGGCTGTGCATGTATACCCAGTCCTGATCAAGGAAGTCTATTTTACCTTCGGCCAGTCTCTTTATCCAACCCGGTCCCAGAACACTTATCCCACACATTGCATGCTGCATAACGAGTGCCCAGGCTTCTTTACCGGGGACAAAGAACGGATCGATGCCATCTTTTTTCAAAGTCTCTGAAATCGCAAGCATTTCATCCCAGGTCTTCGGTTCCTCAAAACCGTACCGGTCAAAGATATCCTTGTTGTAGAAAATCCCACATACCTGAACGGCAAAAGGAACTCCATAACGTTCACCATTCTGAGTGATATTGTTGAGAACACCTTCCGTAAAATGCTCAAAATTAACATCATCTGTAAGTGGCATTATCAACCCCGCATCGACTAAAGCCTTTGTTCTTCCACCGGGAAGTCTTCTCGTATAAACAAGATCAGGACCTTTTCCACCCTGAAGGGAAAGTAGCATCTTCGAATCGTATTCTGTTGGAAGGAAACCTCTGAATTCGATCTGAATATCTTCTCCTGCATCCTGAAGAGCCTTTTCTACCTGTTTCCAGACTTCTTCATCCTGTGAACGCCAGCTCCACATTTCTACTGTTTCTGCCATAGAAAAAGCACATAACATCAGTAAAACAACACTTAACACAAACAACTTTTTCATTTTTTACCCTCCTGTTTTTGATTTGCATAGAGTTTTCCTTTCCTGAAAACCCATTTAATACAATCTTATCTCACCGACGATTTCCTCAAAATCTCTCTCTTCCTCTTCCCATTTTGATATCAAATCATCAAGTTCAATCTTCCCTTCAAGATAGGCCCTTACCCTGTCATCGCCGGTCAACGATTCGAGTCTCGAGACATCAGCGTACTTGTTGAAACTGATCTTTTCAGGGTGGATATCCATCAAGCCTCGCATAAAATAAAGCATCTGAGGTATAAAATCAGCTTGGTTCGTCTTTGCGAAAAACTCTATTCCAAAACAGACTTCATTCTGATACTTTGAGGAAAAAGGAACAAAGGCCCTTTTTCTGAACAGAAAATCTGAAAACTCCCTGTCTTTCAACCATTTGCTCATTTTCTCCATATCCATCCATGGTGCACCATACATCTGAAACGGTCTTGGAGAACCTCTTCCCTCGGAAAGATTGGTTGCCTCAATAAAACAACCCCCGGAATAACATATATTGGCAGAATAATCGGGGATTGCCGGAGAGGGTACGTTCCAGTATAACCCTGTATCGGGAAATGTCATATCATTCTTATAATTATCCATTAATATTATTTTAACTTCACAGTTGATATTATATTCTTTTTTAAAATAAAGTGCAAGTTCTCCGGGTGTCAAGCCGTATCTTATGGGTAATCGGTAATCTCCGACAAATGAAGCATACCTATCATCCATTCTTGAACCTCTGATCCGAGAGCCAAGCGGATTGGGCCTATCAAGGATAACTATTGGAATCCCCGCCTTTCCCGCGGTTTCCATACAATAAGCCAATGTGTAGATAAACGTGTAATACCTTAATCCGACATCCTGAACATCATAAACCAGTAAATCGAGTCCTTTAAAATCTTCTACTTCCGGATGTTTTTTCTCACCGTACAGACTTATTACGGGGATATCGTATTCAGGGTGGATGGAGTCGCCCACCGCCTGTCCATCTGCAACACCATAAATACCGTGTTCAGGGGAAAAAATCTTTACAACCTTAAAATTATTTTTCAGCAAAACCGCGGTATCTTCTTCAAAATTTGAATTTACCCCGGAATAGTTCGTAATCAACCCAATATTCTTGCCACAAAAAAAAGGGTTCCCGGAAACTTTGTCGATCCCCATTTTCACTTTCAAGGTATCACCACCTATTTATGTTATAACATTATACCATCTATTTTAAAAAAAGTCAAAAACATCTATTCTATTCCATCCCCTTCACAAAAGAAAAAGATAGATGAAATTGATACACATTACATTCCATTGGAAATATCAACAACCGTTCTTTCGAGCTAATAATCCAAAAGATATAAAACGCTCTTAATATAACTTTCAAGAAAGGATCGTTTATTTGTCTGTACATCAATTCAAATCGTATGCTATAATAAAAAACGAGAGTCAAGTAGAAAGCTGTCAAAGCTTCGGAATCTTTATTTAATTGCTTTTCAAATTTTAAACGGAGGTATCAAAATGAAAAAGAGTTTATTTTTCGGTTTGGTTTTAGTGTTGTTGGTTAGTTTCACCTTTTCAAATGGTATTTTAAAATTTGCCATTGAAACGGAACCTGTTGGTCTTGATCCTCATCAGGTAACGGCTTTTGCATCTCACAGAATTCTTGAAAACGTCTACGACGGACTTTTAAGATATGATGAGAACATGCAACTTATTGCAAACCTTGCGGAAAGTTATGAGGTGAAGGATGCTTACACTGTCGTTTTCACATTGAGGAATGATGTTTATTTCCACGACGGTACAAAGATGACCGCCGATGATGTAATTTTTTCTTTTGAACGAATTACAGATCCCGATTTTGGTTCACCGGCCGCATCCTATTACGCCGATGTCGAATCCATCAAGGTGGTTGGCGAGAAGAACATAGAATTTAAGCTTAAAACACCGAGTGTTAACGCACTCCTTCCTAATTTTGCAGGGGTAAACAGCGCCATCGTCAGCAAGGCATTCGTAGAAAGCGGAAAGAATATGCAACTTGAAACAAATGGTACCGGACCTTTCGCCATTGCAGATTATGAAGCCGGAAATTATATTTCACTCGTCAAGAATGACAAGTATTACATGGCAGGTCTTCCAAAACTCGATGAATTGAGATTTATTATTATTCCAAAAGAAGTATCCAGAGTATCAGCACTTAAAAACGGAGATGTAGATATTTCCAAACTCAACGAACCACTCAGTCTCAACATGCTGACAAACGGATTCTCCATCTACAGGCAACCGGTTCTCAGCTATTATCTCCTCGGGATAAACAACGATGTGGCACCCCTGAATGATCCGAAAGTGAGAAGAGCACTCAGTTATGCGGTTAACAGAGAAATGATCATCAAGATGGTAGGCTTCGGAGAAGGAACCATCACCGGTATCATGAACCCAACCGTTAAGGCCTGGGCAGTACCAGTCGATGAAGAATTCAGTTACAATCCCGCCAAAGCGAAGCAGCTTCTTGCAGAAGCAGGCTATCCAAACGGTTTTGAGTTTTCAATTACCGTTTCAGCCAAATATAATTTTGATAAGATTGCACAGGCCCTTCAGGCTCAGTTTGCCAGTGTTGGCGTTAAGGCAAACCTCGATATGGTAGAATGGGGAATCTTCATCAAAAAATGGAAAGAAAAGGACTTCGATTCATTTGTATCACTCAACAGCGGTTCTGTAAGTCCTGACAAACAGCTCTTCAGAACCTTTGAAACAAACGGTTCCACGAATAAATTCAACTATTCAAACACAAAAGTTGATGAATTACTGGTCGAAGGAAGAACAACGACAGAGTATGAAGCGAGACACGAAATCTACAATGAACTTCAGGAAATACTGATTCAAGATTCACCGATTCTCTTCCTTTATTCACCAAACAATCTTTATGCTTCACAAAAAGACGTACAGGGTTTCCAGCCAATGAGCAACGAAAGCCTGATTTCTTTAAGATTTGTATCAGTAGAATAAATATTTAAGACGCTTTGGGCCTACGGCCCAAGGCGTATTTAGGAGTAGATACCTTGACTTTATCTTATATTTTAGGAAGAATTATCTCCGCAATTCCAACCATTTTATTGTTAACCTTTATGGTTTTCATATCGATCCATCTCGTTCCAGGCAATGTGATAGATATCATGATGGGAACACAGAATTATTTATCCGAGGAACAGGTACAGGAACTGACGGCAGAACTCGGACTCGATCAGCCAATCATAGTACAGTACTTTAAATGGCTGAAAGGGCTCTTCACTTTTGATCTTGGAACATCACTCAGGACCGGAGAACCGGTATCACAGATGATAGCGGATAAATTTCCCATTACGTTTGAACTTGCACTGATGTCGATTATCTTCAGTTTGCTGATAGGTATTCCTTTCGGATTGATATCTTCTGTAAAACAAAACACACCATGGGATTATTCCTTCAGAGTGCTGGGTCTTGTCGGACTTTCGGCACCGGTTTTCTGGATCGGAGCGATTTTCATCGTTCTTATATCAGGTACTTTTACGAACTACACGTTATTCGGCTTCGTCCCCTTCCTCAAAGAACCGCTGAAAAACCTGCAGATTATGCTGATCCCCGCAATAACTCTCGGAATTATGATCGCAGCGCAAATCATGAGAATGACGAGAAATTCAATGCTGGATGTTCTTTCACAGGATTACGTTAAAGTGGCAAAGGCGAAGGGATTGAAGGGCAGCAAGGTAATCTTCAAGCATGCTCTCCGAAACGGTATGATTCCCGTAGTCACAACGGCAGGAATACAGCTCGGATATCTGATAGGCGGAACCATAGTGGTAGAAAGCATGTTTGCAATTCCAGGAATGGGAAGAATGTTGCTCGATGCGGTTAATCAGAGAAATTATCCCGTTGTACAGGGAGTTGTTGCCTTCATCGGGATTATGATTGTTTTACTGAACATATTAATTGACATACTTTACAGCATCATAGACCCCAGAATTAAATTAACGGATTGAGTTGGAGGTAAAGAGTGGAAATCAAAAAACTAATCAGAAAATTTTGTAGAAATCCTTTAAATATCATCAGTTTCTTTTTATTTATCTTTATCCTTTTCACCGCACTCTTCCCCTCTATCATCGCTCCATATGATCCGTTAGAAATGGATTACAACGCCTTTATGACAGGTCCGGACAGTCAACACTGGTTTGGGACCGATCAATTCGGAAGGGATATTCTTTCAAGAATCGTGTTTGGCGTTCAAAAGAGTATGCAGATTGCATTTCTTGCCATCCTTCTCGCATCATTCGCCGGTACGACACTGGGTCTTTTAGCAGGTTATTTCGGAAAATGGGTAGATCAGATTATCATGCGAATCATTGATGCGATGTTTGCTTTTCCATCTATCATTCTTGCACTTTTTATCATCGCACTTTTCGGCGCCAGTGTAAACAATCTGATTATTGCACTCGGTATCGTTTATACACCGATATTCGCCAGAACAATCAGAGGTTCCACGATTTCATTAAAACAGCAATTATATGTTTTAGCGGGAAAGGCATTGGGAAAAGGGGATATCAACATTATTATAAAGGAAATTATTCCAAATCTCGGCTCTATATTGATCGTTACATTTACCACCAATTTCTCCACCGCATTGCTATCAGAAGCGACTCTTGGTTTTCTTGGCCTTGGTGTTCCACCGCCTGAACCCACACTTGGCGGCATGATAGGCTCAGGTAGCGACTACCTGATGAGCGCACCATGGGTTGCCTTGTTTCCGGGATTGATTATCGCAGTAATCGTACTGAGTATCAATATCATCGGCGATGGGCTCAGAGATACACTGGACCCAAGAAATATAAAGTAGAATCACAAACAAACAACAAATCTCATCGGGAAGTTATGCGTTCCGCATTCTTCCCTTTTTTTCGGCATAATCCCCATTGTATTATAATTAAGAACCCTTCTAACACTATAAATTTTTATTTGTTTCACTTTTCCTTAGGCTTTAGGCAAGATGTTGCCTTTGAGGAGAAAAAACCCACTTTTCTCTTTGGTTTGAAAGCGCCGGTAAGACTTTTCCCGGCAAAAGTCAGCAGGATGATAAGAACTGAAATAGCGGAAAGTGTCTCTATTCCGCCGGTATCAAATCTGAGATTAAAAAGCAGCACACCCACGGTTTCGTTACCCGATGAATACAACATAGATGATATAGGAATCTCTTTGATAATAAAGAGAAACGCCAGAATCCATCCGGAATTAAATCCCCTTCTCAGCTGTGGAACGGTAACATGCCAAAACGCACCGTATCTCGAAGCACCGTCTGTCATAGCCATTTCTTCATAGACATACGGAACATTTTTAATCAGGCCTGAGATATTACGAAAAAGAAAAGGGATTGCCACTGTGATATAAGATACAATGAGTATCCATGGTGTATTATACAATTTCAGAGGCGGATTCATCCAGGCAAAAACGGCAGCCACCGCCAAAATCATTTCAGGTATAGCCATCGGAATAGAACACAAGAAGGCGATAAGACTCTTTGAAAACCTCGCTTTTTTTATTCGATTAAGGATAAAAACACTGAGGAGTGAAATGATACCGGCTATGGTAGCAGCAATCGCTCCAAAGAAGATACTGTTTCTTATGGCTCTGAAAAATATATCTTCATTAAAAAAGAGATTTGTATAATTCTCAAATGTGATATTATCCAATCCAACCGGCATTTCCCAGCTTTTCATAAGAGAAGTCTGAATAATCGTGAAGAGGGGCAAGATTAATGTGACGAAGAAAAACAAAAAAACAACGGTGAGAATTAAAAATTTGTTCTTTCCCAATCTAACCCGCATCAAATTGTTTGAACCTATATTCTCAGTACTGACATCGGAATCATCATATTTCCTTGACACTTTAAGCTGAAGTACGTATAGTATACAAGTCAGAAACATCATAATGACGGAAATAGAAAGGGCTAATTTAATATCTAAACTACTCATTGATTTATAAATATAAGTACTTAAAATATACTCCCTCGCAGGAAGTGCCAGTAAAGCCGCCACACCAAAACATGCAACCGTTTTTGCAAAGATGAAAAGGCCTATTGAAACAATACTTGGACGGATGATCGGCATTATAATATGCACAATCAACTTTCCGTTGTTACACCCATCCAATCTTGCAGCTTCCTCAACCGAGATATCCATTTTTGATATGGCATTTGAAATGGATAAAAAGGCCATCGGATAAAGATGAAGTGTCATGACTAAACCGACGGCAGTCAACGAATAGATCTCTATGTTAAAAAAAGAAAGGAGACCATTTTGCGTCGTCAGCTGAATCCAAGCCATTGCCATAATATAGGAGGGTACAATAAAACTGATAAGAACGAGATGTCTTATCAGTTTTTTTAAAACAATATCCGTTCGTTTAACAAGGAAAGCCAGCAAACCACCGGTAAGAAACGAAAAGAACGTTACCCCTACAGCGAGGAACACCGTATTCTTCAACGCCTCAAAGAAGCCCTTGTTGTTAAACGCTTTAAAATAATAATCGAGTGTAGGATTAAATGCCTTTTGTGAAATTCCAAAACTATTTAATAACATCAACAGCAGAGGATATAAAACAACTATCAACAAGACCGCCAATACACAAATGATTATGATATTCTGTCTGAATCCGATTCTCTTTTTCACATCCAAAAAAACCACATATTCCCAATTGTATTTAAAACCTAACTGTTTAAGACCAGCAGCTCTATCTTATACTTTTATATCGGGCTAGTCAAGCACGTTTTCAGTATAGAAATCAAGAATTTCTTCCTGATTATTCAGAAGGGTTTCCCAGTCCGGATAAATCTCGTTTATCTCTTCCGCCGATTCGGATTCATCATCATTCATCACACTTGCGAAACCAAAACCCGAGGAAATTTGCTGACATTCATCCGATATGGCAAAATCAACAAACAGATGAACGATCTTTAGTTCTGCTGCACTTCTGTCCTTTTTCACAACGGCAATTGGTCTCTGAATACTAAAAGCACCATCTTTGGGATAAAGTATTTTCAAATTACTGTCAACACCCTTTTGCTTCATACTTTTTATAATCCTGAAAGCACCATCCGACGGAGCGATACAGATATCCCTTTCACCGGATTGTACCTTTGATATCGCATCAATGTTCATTTTTGTTAAAAACACCTCATCATTTCCTAAAGCCTTCAGAATCTCTTTACCGTTTTCCAGATTGTAAATAGAACCAACAAGCGCAAACGCCATAGCAGATTGTGAGCCATCTGCCATCGCTATTCTGCTTTTCCAGTTTTCACCCATCAGATCGGACCATACCGCAGGAATCTCATCCGCCGAAAGCTTCTCTGCGTTATAAATTATTGTGCCATATCTGGCATTTGAAGCCGTAAAATACCCGTCTCCATATTGATAGGCCTTTTTTAACCGTTCATACCCCTTTGGAAAATATCGCTCGAGGACATCATTTTCCATAAGCTGAAAATACATCAACGGTTCCGCACCCCAGATAACATCCGCCTGTATCTCTCCAACCATCAACTCTGTAAATACCTTCTGCTTTAAAGGACCGGAGCCTGTATGATACACATCAAGACAATCTCCATATTTTTTTTCGAAAACCTGCTCAATCTTTTTTACCATTCCTTCCGGTCCTGAAATATAAACAAGAACCTTATCGGCGAGTGTTGAAACGGTAAAGAACATAAACAACACAAGAATAGAAACCATAACTTTTTTCATTTGATCACTCCTCATAGTGCAAAAAGTAAGTGATATATAATTTTATGTATTATATACCCCCCGAGTGATATTATATATAATTAACCACTGATTGTCAAATCATAATTGTAGGTCTATTCTTCAGAACGATAGGGGAAAACGTCTCTACATTTCTCCCTTTAAACGGAATATTTATCGCTGACTCTTTTGCAACATCAAATCTGTCATATTATAAAAAAGAGCGGAAACCTTCTCCGCTCTTTAACCTTTATCTATACTCAATCAATCTCTTCTGCTTTCTTTTTATGATACATTAACTTTTCCTTAGATTTCTCAAGTTTTTCCCTTAACTTATCAACCTTTTTCTGTGTAGATTCTTTCTGTTCTCTGTATTCACTGATTTGAGAGGTGATTTCGTTCCATTTGCCATCATCCTGAAAATGCCCCCTCAGATCGTCTTCCCTATCTTTCAACTGCTTTCTAAGTTCATCGATATTCTGTTCATATCCAAGAAGTTCAGCTGAAACAACCCTGATTTCTTCTTCAAGTTTTTTGATCTTTTCTTCAGACATACTGTCCATACCTCCTTAAAGCACTATTTTAAATTTCTTTGACCGTATACCCCTTCAAAACCTTACTATCAATAAAACGGGTTCAATAAAACAAATTCTGTCATGAGACGGATTTTGCCAGGGCGGAAATGGCAGTAATTGTATCAAAGAGTGTTTTATAACAATGATCTTTGAAAAGAACGGTCCTCGCATTTAGTCTTTTACATCCTGGCATAAACTGAACAACATCCGCCATTTCAGTCTTGCAAAGTTCTATCCTCAATTCAATGGGATGATCAAAGTCTGAAGCAAAAGTAAATACGGGTAATTCTTTTAAATTTTCAGAAAGAACCTTTTTGACCGCTTCTATCGTATTTTTCCTGACAACGTTTATCGGATAATGTTTGGCGGCATATCTTGTGATAGCCGATTTATTAACCACATATTCGATCCATTGAAGCTGATCGGTCTTTTCAAGTTGTTCTTTGAGCGCAAGATCACCGGTTATGAGTCCGACAGGGACCCCATGATACCCAGCATACGCCGCGTTGAGCAAAGATTCGCTCACAGGCATTCCATTTATGCTGATATTATAAAACGCTGAATTTGAAAAGGTGTGATCCATTGAAGCTCTCTCCGTCCCAATCCCCGCATGATAGCCAAGAAAGAAAACGACATCAAATCTCTTGTCAAAATCAGCCATCATGTATTGCGGTCTCGGTGAACCGGAAATCAGATAAAGTCTGTCATCAAGTTCTGTAATATCATACTCAAGATTATCACCCATATCATGAGAATCCGCAATAACAATTTCATCGATCTGCTCATTTACGCTACTCTGATGAATTCCTTCAATAACCCATTCTACCTGTCTCCTGACATTCCTTTTGATTATTTGTCTTTCACCAAAAGTTTTCTCCTGCTTCCAGTTAAATGTTCCTGCTATGCCCTCCATATCTATAGAGATAAACAGTTTCATATTTTGCCTCCTCCTTCCTTTGTTGACACGATTATATCACTTTTCTGAAGACTAAAAAAGAACGAGCCCCTTCATATTTTTAAAGTGGCTCGTTCTTTTTTGATTTGATTATCTCTGAAACTTTGACTACCTATCTCATTTGATAATATACGCCAAAAAGCCTTTCACCGCTATCAAAAATTCTCTCTGTTTCTCAAGAAAAGCGGCATGACCAGAATTTGGAATATCTAAATAAATAGAATTTTCTATTCTCTCCGCCATTTCCTTCATTCTCTCTGCGGGAGTAATAATATCTTTCTGAGCGCTGAGAACCAGTGTCGGTACTTTGATATCCTCTATCAAATCGGAGCAGTCAAAATATTTTGCGCTCTTAGAAAGCCTAGTAAACCCTTCAAACCATTCTTTTGTCAACATGCTTTCGAAAAGTTCCTGCCTTCTTTTAAGCCATTCGATGTTGTTCTGATAAAACACATCGGAGTAAATAGGGGGAATGGCTACGGTAAAGAAATCTTTTCCACTGTTCAACGAAGCTGCCAGTTCCCATGAATCACTGATACTCTGAAGATAATTTGTCACCTTTGGAATCACATTCATCAGCATGAGCGAATTCAGCCGATCTTGATGATACCTTGTGAATTCAAGGGCAACCTGCCCACCATATGAAACACCAAGCATGTTAATCTTGTCGATACTCAGGAAATCAAAGAGCTCAACCAGATCATCCACATGTAACTTCCAGTCATACTGCCGTCCTTCCAGTTTTGAAGATTTTCCCTGATCCCTGAAATCGATCAACAGAAATCTATAATCTTTTGACATCTCCTCGTTAAAGGATGCCCAACTGGCGCAACTCATCATAATTCCGTTCAGAAAACAAACCCAGGGACCCTTTTTCCCCCTTATTTCATAATAAATTTCTCCGCCATCTTTTAAAGCAAAAGTCATTGTTTATCACTTCCAAAAAATTCTGTCATTATATTAATAAAACGATCAGGATCTTCAACGTTTACAGCATGGCCGGCACCTTTAAGTACCTCTATTTCCGAGCCTTCTATAGCCTCGGTCGTATTGGATAGAAGTCTTTCCGTTATCAAGGCATCGTTCTCTCCAACAAGGAATTTAACGGGAAATTTAAAGGCCTTGACATCCTCAATATAATTATATACTTCGAGTGCCCTGGCATTGTCAGTGAACGCCCTCTCATCCATCATCAGCGCATCATCAGTGATCTTTTCAAGCAGATTGTCTGGATCGGAAGCCGGGAACATGCTGCCAAGTGCGGTTTTCAAGAGTCCTCGGTTGTGTTTGTATGAATCAAGAACCGGATAATACTCTTCCGGCGTAATAAGACCATCAGCCGGTGCCGGATCAACAAGCAGCATCTTGTTGATCTTGTTCCCATTGTTGATGGCATACTTCATACAAACCGCACCACCAAGCGAATGACCGATGATATTGACCTTATCTACCTTGAACGTGTTGATAAACTTTTCCAGTTCTTTGGCATAATTGTCTATGCTAATTTCTCTTTCCGGATTGGTTGAATCGCCAAAACCGGGTAAATCCATGGCAATTCCCTTGTAAGTCGTACCGCTCATTCGCTTCAGAACAGGTTCGAACCATCTCCATGAGGCAAAATTACCGTGTACCATAAATATTGGCGTTCCCTTCGGATCTCCGCCCGTTTCAAAATGTATCTTCATGTCCCCAATTTTCACAAACATAGCATTTTCCTCCTTAAAACTATTCTTTCTAAGTTTCTTCTTCAGCCAGATCCATGGTCGTCCGAAAAACTTCCACTGAAGGATATGCACGGCATAGCCAAGCCCCTTTGGAAAGAAAAGTACAACAACAATTAACATAATACCAAATATAATTGACATGGGAACATTCACTCTACTGAAAAGGAACGGAATGGCAACCATCAGGATAGACCCGATAATATTTCCAGATAACGAGGCCAACCCACCAACAACGATCATGGCAAGCAGGTTGATAGATATCCCCATCGCAAAATCAGTTGGTGCTATATAATTGATGGTATGTGCATAAAGTGCCCCGGCAACCCCGGCATAAACGGCACTGATAACAAAAGCGATGAGCTTGTATTTCGCCACGTTGACTCCCGAAGAACTCGCGGCAAACTCACTCTCTCGAATGGCCATCAACGCCCTACCGGTCTTTGATTTCATCATATTAGACGCAAATAGAAACAACGCAACTGTTACAACTGCAATGATATAAAATTTTCCAAGATCGCTTGAAACTTCAAGACCAAAGAGATCCGGGTTAGGAACATTGACAAAACCGGTATATCCCCCAACATAATCCCATGCGGCAAGGATCTTTTCTATGGCAACTCCAAAGGCCATTGTGGCTATTGCGAGATAAAAGCCCTTTAATCTGAGTGCCGGAAAGCCGAGGATAATCCCGAATAATCCGGAAAGACCTCCGGAAAGGATGATTGTAACGATAAATGGAAAATTGAAATTTTTTGTCAGAATTGCCGACAGATAGGCTCCAACAGCCATAAAAGCGGCATGACCGATAGAAATCTGTCCGGCATATCCGATGAGAATGTTTAGGCCGAGTGCTGCAATACTAAATATCAGAACTTGTGAGAATATACTGATCAAAAAGGTCTGATTCAGGAAAAGAAGAGGCAGGATTCCAAGAAAAACAGCAAATAGGATAAATTCCTTGTTTTTTTTCATCGTTATACCCTCCCCTTTGAAGATTTTCCGAGAATACCAGACGGTTTAATCATCAGCAGACAGATGATGATGATCAGAGCAAACGCCATCTTGAGTTCTGCAGATATATATTCGCCAACAAACTGTTCGATGACACCGAGCAGCAAACCGCCGACGATCGCCCCCGGAAGACTGTCAAATCCACCAAGAACCGCCGCCGTTAATCCCTGAATCTGAAGATTGACCATCATATTCGGGTGGACATATGTCTTCGGAGCAGCCAGTATGGCGGCAAGGGCACTGAGAGCCGTTCCAAATCCCCAGGCAAATCCGTAAACGCCGCCAACGGGAATTCCCATCAGCTTTGCCGCTTCTTCACTTTGAGAGGAAGCCCTCACGGCAAGGCCGAGTTTTGTGTATTTTAAATAGAAGAACGTACCGAACACGATAACAGCGGTCAGGACAAAAATGAGTAAATCCTGTCTCGTAATAACCAGCATGGTATCCTGAATGTTGATGATCAGTGGTCTGCCTGTAATCAGATTTGGAAGCTGTCGAGTATCCTGTTTCCAGATAAGAAGTGCAAAACCTTCAAGTGTCATCAGCATTCCAAGTGTGATGATAAGCATCGCCGAGTGAGACAGATGTCTGATCGGTCTGAGCAGAAACTTTTCAGTCAGAATTCCGATGATAACCGCAAAAACGAGGCCTGTAAGGATCGCCAGAACCAAAGGAAAACCAAAGAAGGCATAACAGGAGAATGTGATATAGGCTGCAAACATCCCCATATGACCATAGGCAAAATTCAGAACACCGGTTGTATTATGTATGATTACAAGTCCAAGTGCCACAAGGGCAAACAGACTTCCATCTCTCAATCCAAATATTAATTGCTGCATAACTCTCACCTAACCCCCAAGATATTTTTCTTTGACTCTGTCATCTTTGAGCAGTTCATTCGCATTTCCCTCAAGGGTGATGCTCCCTACTTCTATGATATACGCATAATCGGAAATATGCAGGGCGGCATTCGCATTCTGCTCAACAAGGAATATCGTCTTTCCCTGTTTTTTCAACTCAATCAGCGTATCAAATATCTGTTCAAAAATGATTGGCGCAAGTCCGAGAGAAGGCTCATCCAGCATGAGCAGTTCAGGATCAGCCATCAATGCCCTTCCCACTGCCAGCATCTGCTGTTCTCCTCCTGAAAGTGTTCCGGCCGACTGCCGTCTTCGGTCGGCAAGTATCGGAAACATCTGATAAACTTCTTCGAGATTTTCCTTTATCCGATTTTTATCCTTCATGACATAAGCCCCAGCCATCAGATTCTCGTGTACGGAGAGACCCGGAAAGAGTTTTCTCCCCTCGGGACAATGGATGATTCGTCTCTTAACGATGTTATCAGGCGATTTATCCTGAATCTCTTCATCGTTAAAGAGAATCTTCCCATCATAGGCATGATTAAGACCCGAGATAGCCCTCAGTGTTGTCGACTTACCGGCACCATTTGCTCCAAGTAGACAGGTAATCGTTCCCCCTTTGATTTCGAGTGAAATTCCTTTAAGCGCTTCTACATAGCCATATTTTAATTTTACCTCTTCAAGTTTAAGCATATTTACTCTCTCCCAGATACGCCTTAATCACTTCAGGATCATTTTTAATCTCTTCCGGTTTACCTTCCGCAATCTTTTTACCGAAATTCATAACCGTAATCTGATCGGAAATATCCATAACCAGCGACATATCATGCTCTACGAGCAGAATGGTTATTCCCTGTGCCTTTATCTTCATGATGATTTCTTTCAAAAATTCAGTTTCTGACGGATTGAGCCCGGCGGCCGGCTCATCGAGTAATATCAATTTCGGTGATGAGATCAAGGCACGGCCTATCTCCACCATCTTCTGTAACCCATACGGCAACATGCCTGCCGGGCTGTTTAATCTGTTTTTCAATCCAAGAATCCCAGCAATCTCCATTGCCTTGGCTGCGGCCTTTTCTTCTTCGGATTTTAATTTTTTATTTTGTATAGCTTCGTTAAACCAGACAGTATCCACGTTGACATGATCACCAACGAGAAAATTATCCTTTACGGACATCATTTTAAAGATCTCAAGATTCTGAAAGGTTCTTGAAATTCCATTTTGAATAATCTGATACGGTTTTTTCTTTAATAAATTTTCTCCGTTAAAATCAAGTTGCCCCTCACTCGGGTCTATCACCCGTGTAATCACATTGAACATCGTCGTCTTACCAGCTCCGTTCGGTCCAATCAGAGAATGAACGGTTCCTTCATTCACGTTCATATTTATTTGCGAAGCTGCAACAAGACCACCAAACCGGACTGTCACATCTTTTACTTCAAGTAGACTCATCTTTTTCACCTGCCAAATCAATATAAAGAATGGGCAGGATTTCTCCCGCCCTTTTCTTAAAACAGCTTTATTCTTTATTCACCCATCTTAATCCAGTCTACACCCATAACCATCGCATCGCCTTCTACCTTAAGAAGATACATGGCATTCAATCCAAGTCTACATTTCTTGTTAGCGGCATCGAAAGGATAGTAACTGAGAATCGGTGTGATGATTCCCTGCCATTCTCTCATCCCTTCAAGTGCCTCGACAAGGGATTCTCTCGTTGGCTGTTCTCCGGCTCTTTCAAGTGCTTCTGTAAACAGTTCGGCTGCAATGAATCCGGCTGCTGCATAAGCATCCGGGATTTCATTCGGGAATGTTTCCTGGAAGATAGACATATAAGTCTGGAATTTCTCCGATGTTGGTTCACCAAGATCAACCCATGCCATGATCTCAAGACCTTCTCCTGCTCCTCCGAGGAGTGGAATAAGTGTTGCCGATGCATTTGGATAACAGGCGATAAACTTTGGCTGGTAGCCATAATCCATTGACTGTTTAAGGATGTTTGGTGTCTGATCTGTAAAGGTCAGCAGATAAACAGCATCTGCATTTGCCTGCATGAGTTTGATGATCTCATTGTCAAAAGATGTCTGACCGGGTTCAACGCAAATTGCTCTGACGAGGGCATCTTCATTTCCGGTTTCCTTAAGATATTCATTAAGTGCTTCAAACGCTTCCTTACCGGCTTCATCTGCTCTGTAAATCATACCTATTCTCTTGGTCTTGACAACTTCTGTCAGATATTTCCCAACGATTGGTGCTTCGATGGAATAATTAGGCTGAACGGAGAAGATGTATTCCTTTGGAGGAATGGCGAGCTGACTTGATCCGCTTCCCTGATAAACAAATGGAACCTTGCCTTCATTAAGATAATCCATAACGGCCAGACATCCGGGTGTTCCAAGTCCGCCAACCATTGCAAAAACCTTATCCTGTTCGACAAGCCTCTTGGTCTCTATAACTGTCTTTGAAGGGACGAACTGATCATCCGCAACGATGAGTTCAATGTTTCTTCCATAAACGCCACCATTCGCATTTACATGATTAAAATAGGCATCCATACCCTTTTTCATGGAAACTCCTATAAAGGCGACAGAACCTGACAAAGCCTGGAAAGAACCGATCTTCACCGTGTCATCCGTAACACCCGGTACTTCAGCTGAAAAACCTATTGAGAAAAGCATGGAAACAACTATTACGATAAGAACCAACTTTTTCATTTTATTTCCTCCCTTTTTTATATAAGCCCAATATCATGAGCTTGTTTTTGTAATGCTTCTCTGTCTTCAGGATGTGAAATCCTGATCAATTCTTTCACGCGCTTTGTAACCGGAAGCCCTCTCAGTTTTGCTATCCCGTACTCGGTTACAACATAATCCAGATCATGTCTCGGAACCGTCACCGGTGATCCCGTAGGCAGCATGGGAACTATCTTTGACTCCCCTTTTTTCGTCTTCGTCGGCAGGGCAATAATTCCCTTTCCACCCTTACTCATGATAGCCCCTCTATGTGTATCCAACTGTCCGCCCGTCCCGCTGAAATGCCTTGTGCCAATGGCCTCTGAACAGACCTGACCGGTGAGATCAACCATTATTGCCGTATTAACACTGACCATATCATCATTCTGAGCAACCACATACGGATCGTTGACATAATTTCCCCTGAGTATCCATACACCGGGGTTATCTTCTATAAAGTCATACATCTTCTTTGAACCGAGTGCGAACGTACAAATCGCCTTTCCAGGCCACAGCGTCTTCTTTGAATTTGTAATAACTCCGAGTTCAAACAATTCTATCATCGATTCGGTAAACATCTCGGTATGAATCCCAAGATCTTTCTTATCCTTCAACAATCCGGCTACAGCATTTGGGATACCGCCGATACCTATTTGAATGGTAGAACCATCATGAACGATCTGTGCGATGTTGGATGCGATCTGCTTGTCGAGCTCCGTTATCGGTGCATCTCCAAGTTCCGGAATTGGATAATCTACCTCATAAAGCATGTCCACCTGTGAAATATGTACCTGTGTGTCTCCATGCGTGCGGGGGGCATTTTTATTGACTTCCAACACAACATGTTTCGATTTTTCTATAACATCCTTTTCATAGGTCGCGCTGAGTGAACAGGTGAAAAAACCGTGTTCATCCATCGGTGAAGCTATCCCTATATAATAATCCGGATCCTGAAGTGCGAGAAGGTTCATGCCTGATTCATGCAAGTTATTCGGAACATATGTGGCCGTCTTAAGCCCTTCTTTCAAGGCACTTCTGATAGCCCCGTTGTGAAACCATGAATTGTTGATGAAAGACCCTTCACATTCCTTCTTCAGATAAAAATCATACCCCTTCATGTTCAGACAGGTGTACACCTCTACATCTTTTACCCTGTCGGCAATGGTATGAAGATCTGACAAAAACAACTGAGGTTCCATGCAAGCCATCCCGCAAACGATAACATCGTTGGACTTAACCCGGCTGAGTACTTCTGAATGGGTGGTTTTTTTAGATTCGTAGTCTTTTAAAAAGGTATTCACGTCAATCACTCTCCATCAGAATACGGGCCCCATTTAATGATTGAAGAAGCCCAGACAAATCCAAGACCGGCGCCAACCATTACAACAACGGAACCATCCTTGACCTTTCCCGATTCGAGCCCAAGTTCAAGTGAAATAACCTGATCGTTCTGTCCCGTATGTCCATAATCATCCAAATAAGTAGTCTTATCTTCTGTAAGATTTAATTCTTCCAAGATCATATCATGAGCGGAACGTTTAAAGTGCAGAATTGCAAGATAATCGATGTCTTCCTGTGTATAACCGGATTTTTCCAGTGAATTTCTGATCACCCAGAAGAAGTTCGGCATCGTCGTTTCACCCAATTTTTTCTTAAACGCCTTTGGATCACCGGGAATCTGGAAGTGATACTCTTTCACATCTTCCTCTTTCATTGGCCACTTGTCTGTACCACCAACCGGGACAAAACAGCCCCTCGAAAAAGAGCCGTCTCCCTTAAAAGAAGAGGAGAGGATGACATTTCTGTCATAACCCTTTTCCAATACCACCGCTGATCCACTGGCACCAAGATCGTACATAAATGAGGTAGATAGTTCATCGTAACTGATGAGATCGTTGTTCCTGTAACCGGAGCATAACAGCACCTTTTTCACTTCGGGATTGTTCAACATCAGACTCTTCGCCGTTTCAAAACCTGCCATCATGGAACCACACATGGCTTCCATATCAAAACCCCAGGCATTTTCGGCACCAAGTCTGTGTGCAATATCCAGGCTGGCCAGCCAGCATGGAAAATCTTTATGCTGCGCACCATTCCAGATGACCAGATCAAGTTCCTCCGGCTTGATACCGGCGTTCTCAAGTGCCTTCTTTGCCGCATTGAATCCCATATTACTGGTTGTATCATCGGGTCCCGGCACTGTCTTTTTCTTAACGCCGAATTTTAATTCAATCACATCTTTTGGTATTCCCGTTTTCTGAGCAATATACTCAGCGTCTTCGATTTTTGAGGGGAAATAGGTTCCAATTCCCCTGATTCCAATGTTTTCCGACATATAATTCCTCCATCTCCAAATATTTAAGTGAATGGATAAAAAAGAAAAAAGATAATCATATGAATTATACTTTCTGAAATTCCAGAAGGCCCCAGTGTTCAGGAGCCTTGCCCCTCTCAAGAGGGGCAGATTACAAAATTACCGAAAGGAATTCAAACGTTCTTGATGATGACAGCAGTTCCCATTCCTCCACCAATACAGAGGCTTGCCAATCCATATTTAAGATTTCTCTTCTTCATCTCATAAAGCAGCGTGACGATGATCCTGTTTCCTGATACGCCAACAGGATGACCAAGTGCAATTGCTCCACCATTCACATTTGTCCTTTCCATCATCCATTCTTTCGTTACACCATGTTCTTCACAAAGTTCCTTTAAAACGCCGAGACTCTGTACGGCAAAAGCCTCGTTCAATTCAAAAAGTTCGATTTCTTCAAGCTTCATACCGGCTTTTTTAAGAACCTTTCTGATCGCTCCAACGGGTCCCAGCCCCATTACGGAAGGATCTACACCATGCTGTGCAAAGGCTAAGATCTCAGCCATCGGTTTGACGCCCAGTTCATTCACCTTTTCCTCACTCATGAGAACCGTCATCGAAGCACCGTCGTTGATCCCGGATGAATTGCCCGCTGTTACGGAACCGTCTTTCTTGAAGGCCGGTTTGAGCTGAGCCAGTTTTTCTACCGTTGTTCCGGCTCTTGGATGCTCGTCCGTATCAAAAACGATGTCTCCCTTTCGATTCTTGATGACCACCGGTTCAATTTCATCTTTGAATCTTCCCTCTTCAATGGCTGCAAGAGCCCTTCTCTGACTCTCAGCGGCAAACTCATCCTGTTCTTCTCTCGTGATACCGTGTTTATCCGCGATATTTTCTGCCGTTACTCCCATATGATAAGCATTAAAGGTATCCGTCAATGCATCGTTTACCATATGGTCCACTATTTTTCCATCCCCAAGTCTGTATCCGGATCTTCCACCAGGGAGCAGATACGGTGCAAGACTCATGTTTTCAATTCCACCACAGAGAACCGCATCAACTTCACCAAGCATGATATCCGAAGCACCGATCATAACGGTTTTCATTCCGGAACCACAGATCATGTTAACCGTATAACCTGGTTTTTCGATAGGAATTCCAGCATTGATACTGACCTGTCTGCCAGGACCCATTCCAAGACCCGCACAAAGGATGTTTCCAACAATCGTTTCATCTATAACATCCGGTTCTATATTTGACTGTTTCATGGCGGCCTTTGCCGCTACAACTCCGAGTTCTGTCGCCTTGACACCTTTCAGCGTTCCACCAAAACCACCAATAGCCGTTCTCTTTGCACCCGTTATATATACTTTTTTCATTTAGCCCTCCGATTTTTTGTTTTTTCGCCTGGAAACCCAAGCATCATAAAATAAGCAAGGTATTCAAGATATTTTTTATCATCATCAACCGGTCCCTGCGGCAGTATTAAAAGAGATTGTCCAAGAATATGGCCAATTCCCATAAGAATCTCCGAGAGTATTTCAACATCATAATCTGCAACTTCGCCTGCCTTGACTGCACGCTCAAGTGCTATCATATACGGACCTTTCAGAGAGTCGTAATAATCGAGCGTTATTTTTCTATCTATAAATTCACACTCCCTGATCACACCGTACATTTTTGAATGCTGACCAAAAAACACAAGAAATCCCTTCAGCGCTGCAATTTCCTGGTTACGCCTGTCATTGAATCTCGATAAATAAACCTTCATCACATATCTGAGATCTTTACTGGTATTCTTGACAAGTTCTGATAAAATCTCATATTTTGAGGAAAAATAGAGATAAAAAGAACCAACGCTTAAACCGGCATTTGATGCGATCTCATGTATGGTCGTATCGTAGTATCCATTTTTCCCAAAGAGATATTCCGCAGAATTAAAGAGTTTTTTCTTACTCTTTTCTCCTCTGTTGATAATCTTTTCATCATTAAAATCCAATTCTTCAACAGTATCGTACACCTTATCAGATACTTTGAAGGTTTCAGGGTCCTGTGTGCACATTCCACTCATGTAAAAGGAATACAGATTTTCTCTTGTCTTTACCGGAACTTCACGTTCGTTCCAGAGAATCCAGTAACCCGCCAAATAAAAAAGAGGGCCAAACAGGAACCAAAATACCGCATTCAACTGTTCGTCATTCCCCGAGTAAAAACCATTTTCCTTCAGAATGGTCTTAATCCGCTGATGAAAACTCAAGCAAAGAATATTATCTATAAATTCCGCTTCTCTGAAAACCTTATATTCAGATCTGAAATTCCAGAATGTATCAAACACCCTGGTGATAAGAGTCTCAATCTTACGTTCCAAAGTCATTTCTGATTCAAAAATGCTTTTCAGAAGATTAAAAAACTCTCCCTGAAAAGTTTCGAGGATCATTTCAAATATTTCATCCTTCGAACCAAAATACTGATAAAAAGTTGCAGGCGAGATTCTGGCTCCCTTTGAAATAGAAAGAACCGAAGTCTTGTGATATCCCTTATGCAAAAACAAATCCTGCGCACTCTGAAAGATCTCTCGCCACGTTTTTTCACCTTTTTCAGACTTGGGCACTCTTCTCATCTGCAACTCATCTGCCTTTATAATAATTTATATTACAAGTCCTCCATCTACGCCAAGAACCTGACCCGTAATATACCTTGCCTCTTCGCTTGCGAGGAAGAGGAAAGCGTTGGCGATATCAATAGGATCTCCAATCATTTTAAGAGGCGTCTTCTCTGTCATGTAATCAAGCACCTTCTGAGGAAGATCTTTTGTCATAGGTGTCTGAATGAACCCCGGAGCAACTGCATTTACCCTGATCTTGTATCTTGCCAGTTCTTTTGCCCATGTATATGTCATTCCGATCAAACCGGACTTTGTTGCCGCATAATTGGTCTGTCCAATATTGCCGTAAACACCAACGACAGATGATGTTGAAAGGACAACGCCCCCTTCCTGTTTCATCATTCTTGAACAAGCCTGCGTCATGTTGAAAACCCCTTTGAGGTTTACATCGATGACCTTATCCCACTGATCTTCGGTCATCTTCATGAGAAACGCATCTCTTGTGATTCCGGCATTGTTGATGAGAATATCCAACCTGCCAAACTCTTCTTCAACTGCTTTTAAAACTGTTTCGATCTCTTCCCTGTTGGTCACATCGAGATGGAAGGCCTTGACCCTTCCTTCAAGACCAGCGGCATCAGCCTCGAGTAATTTAAGGTCTTCATCCAGTACGTCACACACAGCGACATTTGCCCCATTCCTTGCAAAAAGCAAGGCCGTTTCCCTACCGATACCTCTCGCACCACCAGTTACCAAACAAACTTTATCTTTTACGTTCAAAACGACACCCCCAAATTTATGAATATACTATCATATTTATATCATATACCATTCAGTGATATATTCAAGCAGAATCACATATGATTATTCACGATTACAATTGATTATATTGGATTAAGTGATAATTCTTTCTTTATTCGCAGATTTTTATTTAATTACTTAGTAGAGATGAAGAAAAAATAAAATGGCAGGGTTGTGTGCCAAAAAACACAAAAACGGTCCCGGAACTGCCAAGGAATTCCGGAAACCATTTTCTGCTTTTGTCAATTAATAGATCCATTTTGCAACGGAATCGGCGGTATTTTTGATACTTTTCATTCCGGTTTCTTCAAATTCTATATACAACGCGGAAAAAAGCAATTCAATGACAAAGAGCTGTGCTATTTTCGCCCTTATCGCACCACTTTCAAAAGGGGATTCTTTTGTCGGTGTCAGCAGGACATGGTCTGAAAATTTAGTAAGCGGGGATCTTTCATAACCGGTGATAGAAATAACGCTCGCACCATGACGCTTTGCGTTTTGAGCAATATCAACCGTCTCAAGTGTACTGCCACTTTGAGAAATAGCAATCAGTACATCCCCTTCCGTCAACTGTGAAGCCAGCATCGCCTGTATATGAGCATCCGTTGCCTTTTTACAGTTCAATCCCAGTCGGAGCAGTTTATAAAAACAATCACCGGCCGTATTATCAGAAGCTCCCATTCCAGATATCATGATCTGATTGGCCCCTTTCAGTAATTCTACGCAAAGGGAAAGCTCCCTTTCAGAAATAAACTGTTTGGTGTTTTCTATTATCGCAATGTTTCTCTTCGACACGAAATTCTTCAAACCGGCCATATCACCTTTTTTCAGATCCAGAAGGTCATCGGTCTCTTTTATATCCCTTTGAGTTACCGCAAGGTTTATCTTAAACGGATGAAAGCCTGAAAAGCCAAGTTTCTGGCAGAATCTCACGATAGATCCCTCACTGACTTTCAGTTTGTCCGACAATTCGGTAATCGACATGTACACAACCTTATCGTATTCAGATAGTACATATTGCGCAATCTTATTTTCCGTTTTTGTAAAAGTATGCTTCTTACTCTCTATCTTAAGCAGTATATTTCTGTCATTCAAAGCTCTGTCTCCTATTCGTTAAATGATATACAACGTTTATTATTAAACCTAAGCCCATTATATACCAAATAGCACTGAATTCTTTTAATAAAGAAAACATCTGACCAATCTTCCATCACCGATTGATTTCAATTCCGGGATTTTCTGGCTGCAAATTGCCATACGTTTCTCACATCTCGGTTCAAACGGACAGCAGGTGATCTTTTCCGTCAGATTTGGAATCCCGCCATTTTCCTCTATAATCTCAGGAACCAGACCGGATTCAGGCTTTGGGGCAGCCTTTTTCAGCAATTCCGTATACGGATGCAGAGGGGTATCGATTATCTCATCCGATTCTCCAATTTCTACCATATATCCGGCATACATAATGGCAATCCTGTCAGACACATATCTTGCGCCCGCAAGATCATGGGTGATGAAAAGAAATGAAACATTTTCCTTTTCTTTTAAGTCGAGTATGAGATTCATGATATCCAGTCGAATCGAGACGTCGAGCATGGATGTCGGTTCATCCGCGAGAACGAGTTTTGGTTTTACGGCTAATGCCCTTGCAATACCTATCCGCTGTCTCTGTCCCCCACTCAGTTCATATGGAAGCTTTTCCAGATACATTTCGGGGGGGATGAGTCCGATTTTCTCAAGCTGATTCGTCACCAATTCGTCTATCTCATCTGATCTCCCTAAATCATGTATTTTATAAGGCCTTGAAAGGATATATCGAATATTGTGCAAGGGATTTAATGATGAAAAAGGATCCTGAAAGATCATCTGCACGTGTTTTCGATAGCCCTTAAGTTCTTCTTTCTTCATCTTGTAGGGAATCGTGACACCGTCTATTTTCATCTCACCCGCTGTGGGATTATAAATCTTTTCGATAAGTCGTGCAACCGTTGTTTTTCCCGATCCGGATTCTCCTACAAGCCCCAGTATTTCCTTATCCCTGATTTTAAGATTTATATCATTCAACGCATATACGGTTCTTCTGTCCCTGAAAGATCCAATTTTAAATTCCTTGTAAATTCCCTTCAATTCAAACATATCAGACAATCCTCTCTTTATACCTATTGCAAGCCACAAAATGATCTTTTTCTACCTCTATCAGATGTGGTTTCACAGATTTCTCACACATTCCCGTGTTATTGTCCGTACACCTGTCCCAGAACGGGCAATAATCTATCTTCTTCGACAAATCAGGCGGATTTCCCTTAATCCCGTATAATCTTCCCGTTTTTCCGGTCAGAGACGGAAAGGCATTCATAAGTCCATTCGTGTAAGGATGCATCGGATTGTTGTACAATTTTATGGACGGTGCATATTCAACGATCTCACCACCATACATGATAGCCAGTTTATCACTGATTTCAACGAGGAGAGAAAGATCATGCGTAATAAAAATGATAGAAAATCCAAATTCTTTTCTGAGTAAATCAATTTCCTGCATTATTTTTCTCTGTACGACAACATCGAGAGCGGTCGTCGGTTCGTCCATTATGATCAGCTTCGGGTTTAAAGCCAGAGCCAGAGCGATAACGATCCTTTGTTTCATTCCCCCGCTTAATTGAAACGGATACGCCTTGAGATATTTAGGCGATACCTTGACGAGTTCCATCAACCGCTCCGATTGTTTTACAATTTCTTTCAAACCAATACTCTGATGCGCCTGAAAGGTATCAATAAAATGATCTTCTATCTTCTTCACGGGATTGAGTACATCCATTGAAGCCTGAAACACAACGGAAAACAGCTCCCATCTCTTCTTTCTCAATTCTTTTTCCGACAATTGCATCAGATTCATTCCGTTAAAAATGACTTCTCCCGAAAATATCTTTCCCGGATATTCGAGCAGTCTTGTAATGGCAAATGCCAGCGTGGATTTCCCACAACCGGATTCTCCGGCAATACCGAGGAATTCATTTTCCTTAAGAGTCAGGTTGACATTTCTGACGGCTTCTACCTTGACGTTGTTAAAGCTGTATCCTGCACTGAAATCTCTTATTTCCAACAGATTTTTCTCCATATCATTTCCTCCTGAGCTTTGGATTGGTAATTTCATCAACGGCAAAGTTCATCAGAGCGAATGAAGTTCCGAGAAGGGCTATACAGATTCCGGGCACGGTCATCCATTGCCATTGACCGAGGAGAAGTGCCTGATTATTCTGAGCCCAGTAAAGCATGGTTCCCCATGTATTGGCATTTACATCTCCGAGACCGAGAAATTCCAGACTGGCTTCACCGAGAACCGCTGAAAGCGATGAACCAAAGAAATTGGCCACGATCAGCGAAAGCATATTTGGAAAGATATCCTTAAATATGATATGGGAAGAACTTTCTCCCAAAACGACAGAAGCGTTAACAAACTCCTGATTTTTAAGGCTCAGCATCTGAGATCTCAGAACCCTTGCCCCCCAGGCCCAACCTGTAAAGGCCAGTACCATAACGATGGTCCCGGTTCCACGTACGGGAATATAGGCTGCAATGATGATCATCAGCGGAAGTCCTGGAATGACAAGAAATATATTCATAATCAGGCTGAGTATATCGTCCGTAACGGATCCGAAATATCCCGAAGTCAAACCCATTATGACGGCGAGACAAGTTGTCAGTAAGCCCGTCATCAAGCCTACCGTCAATGAAGAACGTGTACTCCATATGACGAGTGAAAGGATATCCTGCCCCACGTTCGTAGTACCCAGAAGATGCTCTTCACAAGGTCCCTGCATCGGTAATCCATCCATATAATCGTATTCATAAGGGACAATATAAGGGGCAAAGATAGAAACGCAGATAAAGACAAAAAGAATAATCAATCCTGCAATCGCCTTTTTTATCTTGAAAAACCTCTTTATATTTTCCATCTCATGACACCCCGTATCTGACCCGTGGATCCAGAATCAAATAGAATAAATCCGCTATGAAATTAGCCACCAGAACGGTCACCGAAATGAATAAAAAGATTGCCTGCATCAACGGATAATCTAACCCAATCACCGCCTGATAGAGCGTATATCCCACTCCAGGATATGAAAACACAATTTCCGTCATAATGGCTCCACCGATAACAAAGCCCATGGCCATGGCAAAACCCGTGAAGCTTGGTAATATGGCATTTCGTGCAACGTACGAGTATTTTATCTTCTTATCGCTCAATCCTCTGGCATTGGCAAACAACACATAGTTTTCAGCCAGAACATTTATCATGCTGTTTCTCATGGTCAGAACCCAACCCCCGAGGGCCGTAACGATGATCGTTATAGCTGGAAGAAAGGCATGCTTTAGTATAGAAAGGACATGAGTAAAACCTTCCGATGAACCAAAGGGATCATATGCCCCACCAAGTGGGAACCACCCCAACACAAACGAGAAGATATATAAAATAAGCATGGCAAACCAGAAATACGGCATGGCATTTAAAAACAGGGAAATCGGGACAATACTGTCACTGATCAGAGAATTCCTTTTCCATCCCGTTTGAATTCCAATCAGGATCCCCAACACAAAGGCGATAACGGTGGAAATCCCAAGCAAACCCACAGTCCAGGGTATCGTTTTGGCCAGTATTTTCGTTACGGGCTGCGGAAAATAGACCACCGATAAACCAAAATCCCCTTTGAAAAGATCGGACAGATAATCCACGTATTGTAAAGCGAGATTCTTATCACTGTCTATACCGAAACTGATCTCCAATGCCTTTACCGCATCGGGCGTCAGCATTCCCCTGTATTTTGCAACCATTATACTGGCAGGATCTCCAGGCATCAGTCTCGGCAGAAAAAAATTCAACGTCAAAGCGGCCCAGGCAGCAATCAAAAGGAATAAAACCTTTCTTATTAAATACCTCACATTTTATACCTCTTTATTTTAAAATTACACTGATCCCGTTAAAACAGGATCAGTGTTTAAAGCGTCATTGATTACCAATATGTTCTTCGTATCTCTTGAAGAGATTTCTTGCCGATCCCCAAACCGAATTCGGACTCATAAAATGGGAAAATTCGAATGTGATCAACTTTTCCACATAAGGCTGAACGACATCCATCTTGTACAGCAATTTTCTCCATTCGATAGGCGGAAATTTTATTGGCATGTCCCTGTCGAAGCTCTCTACATTTGACCATAATGCAATACCATATTTATCAGCCAATGATTTCAACCCCGAAGTGTATTCTTTCAACTCCATAAAATCTGACGTCCCATCCTGAAATGCCGCAAAATCAATCAACCCGGAATAAGCCGCAAAGATCTCATCCCACTGTCTCAGATGTTCATCGACACTCCTTGTGGACATCCCGCTCCTGCCATAGACCACACCATCATAGGGATTTTCCCGGCCGTAAATAAACGGTGAAACCAGGATAGGCAGATCGGAAATCTCTTTGATCTTTTGTGCCAGATTCGTATTAAGTGTGATAATTCGATTACCGGTATCTCCAGTCTCATGCGGAAGATACCATCCCTTAAACGCCTGGTACCCTGAGTACTTTTCCGCAACTTCTTCAATAAAGGCGGAGTTTATCTCAAATTCCTTTTTCCAGTCATTCTTTAACCAGTGATAACCGGAATCATACAGGCCAAAATACAGTTTCAAACCGTATTTCTCTGATAATTCAAGAAACATCTTTGCATGATCAATATAATGGTTCATCGTTTTGGTATATGAATCGATAACACGACTGTTGAAAATACACTTATTCCCCAAACCGGCCCTGATGATGATAACCGTATCGATTCCCACACACTTGAAGGTCTGGAATTCGGTCTCCCATTCAGCCGCTCCCCAATTATGTGCGGGAATATCATAGGTTATTTCATCTAAAAACGTCCCACTGATGATTTTATAATCCTTCATTCAGACGACTCCTTATTTCAAATGGATGTTCTGCATGATAACACCCGGGGTTGGCATGGCCCATGGTGCAGCATTTACGTAAGGATCTTCTTCGCTTGGCCATCCGACAAATCTTCTCGCACTGAACTCTTCTACGATTGGCGTATAGAACATAGGAATGACAGGAACTTCGGTCAGCATCTGTTTCACTATTACGTTGATCGCCTCTTTCTGCGTCTCGGAATCACTGGTTCCTTTAAACAGGTTCAACGCATTATCGGTCTCTGCATTCATCCATCTGATATAATTTGAATTGGCCTTCTCACCAACAGGAGCCGAAAGCGAGCTGTTCAGCATTATATTGTAGGCATAATAAGGATTACTTCCCCCATCCGGACCACCCAATGCCATATCAAACATTCCACTGGTAATCGCCTGAGTGTATTGTCCGTAACTGACAGGTGCCACATTCACTTCAACACCAATCTCCTTCAGATCCTTTGCCACAAACTTAGCCGTTGTGATCCAGTCTGTCCAACCGGTAACAACCATTAGATCTATTTTTACAGGATCATTCGTCTCCGGATTAACTAACTTTCCATCCTTGTTCAGTTCGAATCCGGCTTCTTTCAGGAGTGACTTTGCCCCTTCCACATCGTAAGAATAAACATATTCTTCAAGGGATTTATCAAACCACTCTTCCAAAAATCCAACTTTCATACCGGATGGATGTGCCGGTGGTGTATAACCGTATTCCGCAACATCCGCTATCTTCTTCTTGTTCAGTGCCATGGACACTGCCTTTCTGAAAGCGGCGTTGTTTAAAGGTGATTTTGTCAAATTCGGATAGATAGAAACCGGAGACCCCGATGGGCTCCACGCGAGGTTGACTTCAGGATTTTTTGAAACATATATCTTTTCAACGTCCGGCATAAATGAAGACGCCCAGTCAATTTCTCCCTTCAACAAGGAAAGGTTATTAGCATCGTTACTCTGGAATATCCTGAGTTTGATCTTATCTATATATGGTTTTTCTCCATTCCAGTAATACGGGTTTCTGGCAAGGATATAAACCTGTGCACCTTCATCCACCTTTTCAACAAAGAAAGGCCCCGTTCCAATCCCCTCGGGATTCAGGAAAGTAATCGGATCTTCTACGTTTTCCCAATATTTTTTAGGAACAATGGCGATCTTCCCGGCAATATTGGAATACGCTGGAACATCCACTTCATTAAATACAAATTCCACCTCGTATTCACCCTGTGCAATGACCTCTTTCAGAGACCCTTTCCAGATACCCGTAAGATCAAGGCCTGGAAATTCCTTAATCAGATTAAAGGTAAAGACAACATCTTCCGCAGTGAAATTGCTGCCATCTGACCATTTCACATCATTCCTGAGAGTAAAAGTTAATGACTTGTTTCCATCAGCCCATTCATAGGATTCCGCCAGCCAGGGTTCTTCCGTACCAGCCATATCGTTGATGAAGAGTAACGGTTCAAACAATATACCACCTTTCAGAAAATACTGACAATTTGGACTAAAAGGATTATAATTCTCCTGAGCCTTTATCGTTGTTAACCCGACAACGGCCTCTCCCCCTTTTTTAATGTCTGAAAATCCAGTTAGTGCTAATAACAACACCACAACCAATACCACAAAACTCCTTTTCATTTTAAAACCTCCTTTTTTTATCTCTCCCAGGAAGGGAATTACAATTAATCTCAATATTTCATTCTTATATTTGAATTACATTCAATTTATGAGAACCAAAACAAGACGTCAAAATGAATTTTAAATAATAGCTGCTACAAGTATCTTATCAACATTTTAACAGAAAAAAAGATCAACTCAAAGGCTCAGAATCGATAGATATTACAAGAAAAATGAAGATAAATGAAATTAATTAGTCGTAATCAATTCTCATTTATCGTAATCGATATTGGAGATTATCTCATTTTATAATATAATGACCCTGAATAAAAAAGAGGAGGTTTTGTTATCGTGTTTCCATTGAAAAAAAACTCTTTGATTGTTTCCTGTCAGGCAGAAGAAGAAGAACCATTATACGGCGCCATTCATATGCAGAGGATGGCAATCGCAGCAAAGAATGCCGGTGCTGAAGGAATCAGGGCAAATTCTGCCGTCGATATCAAAGCGATAAAAGAAGTAGTTGACTTGCCGATAATCGGCTTATGCAAAGACAGAAACGAAACATACGATGCATTTATAACAACCACAAAAGATCAAATCAAAGAAATAATTGAAGCCGGATCAGATTACGTTGCAATAGACTGTACGGCTGTCAGTCGACCCGAACCGTTGGAAGAATTGTTTAATTTTACGAGGGAAAACTATTCCGGTATAGGCATTGTCGCCGATATATCCGCAATAGAAGATGTAATAGAAATACTGCCACTTCATCCCGACTATATCTCAACCACATTATCCGGGTATACGGATTACTCAACAGACAGACAAAAACCGGATATTGCCTTAATATCGGAAATCGAAAAGTTGACCGATATTCCGGTAATTGCCGAGGGTCATTACAATGAGCCTCAACAAATCAGAGAAGCCCTATTGACCGGTGCTTATGCTGTAATAGTGGGCGGCGCAATAACTAGGCCACAGCAAATCACCGAAAGGTTCTTAAAATCGATAGAAGATTTTGGAGAGGAAATATACAGCATCGGAATAGATCTCGGTGCGACAAACACAAGAGCCTTACTGACAGACCGCTATGGGAATGTAATTCAAACAATCCATCATAAAACACCAAATTCGCCGGATGCAATTCTAAACCAATTGGTAACAGATATAGATCGACTCAGAGAAACAAATGAACCAACGGCCATCGGCATCGCCACAGCGGGAAGGCCCGATATATTATCGGGAGAAATCAGGTACGCATCTGACAACATAAAAGGTTGGACCGGTGTCAAGCTGGCAGATGTAATAAGAGCTAAAACCGGAATTCCAACTTATGTCAACAACGATGCAAATCTTGCCGCTTACGGTCAATGGAAATTTTCATCCGTGGATTCGCTCATCTTCATCACGATAGGAACGGGGATCGGTGGGGGAATTATTTTAAACGGTAATATTCTGAACGGAAAATTCGGAGGAGGTGCTGAATTCGGTCACATTATCTACCCGTCAAACGATAGAAGATGCACCTGCGGCAAGGTCGGATGTATAGAAACGGTAGCATCGGGAAGATATCTGAAGTCTGAACTCGATAGTGGAAAAAACCCCACAACTGTACTGAATGATTTCTCGGAAAAGATTGCATGGCTTGTTGATACCGTTGAGAGAATCATAGAGGTAGAAGCAATTTATCTTGGCGGCGTTGTAAAAAAATACGATCAGGAATTGATAGACAGAATAAGGGACAAACTCAAGAAAATAGATCCCACCCACAGCGACAAGCTGCTGCGGCTGACAACACTCGGTGAAGAAGCCGGCGCCATCGGTGCCGCTTTATATTCACTGGATAAGGCCTATGTCCTGACACATGCCAAAGAAATGAATCGACATTCCCCTATCTTTATCTAAAGACATTTGATGACTAACGAGGAGGTTTTTTATGAGCATTATTTATTTGCCGGTAGACGAGAGGTTTTGTACAAGGGATTATTTCCTCCTGTTATCGAACAGTTTTAATATAAAAATCAAGACACCGCCCAAAGCCCTATTGGGAAGTCAGAAAATTCCCGGTGACGTAACCGCCATATACAACTGGTTATTGGAAAACACCGACAGAGACGATGTGTTGATCGTTTCACTCGACACACTCTTGTACGGTGGACTGATTTCCTCAAGAATCGACAGGACGACGGAAAAGACCCTTTCATCGAGGCTCAACGCTTTCCTGAAAATTGCAGAAAAGGCAAAAAAGACCTTTTTAACGAGCACCGTTATGAGAATCCCAAGATACAATTCGGATATAGAAGAACCCGTTTACTATGATTATTTCGGCGAAAAAATACATCTTTTGACTAAAAAAATGGCGATATCACTGACAGATAGAGAAGTTGACTTTAATTTGACAAATCCTTATCTAAATTTGCTGAACACAGAAGACTTCAAAGAGGAAAGGGCAACTGTTCCTCAGTGGATGCTGGAAGATTACTTCACGAGAAGGGTGAGAAATTTAAGGATCATCCAGAAAGTCATTCATCTAATCAATGAAGGCCATTTTGAATTCTTCAACCTGACCCTCGATGACAACGGAAAAGACAGCCTGAATCTCTTTGAAGCCAAACAGCATAAAGCGCTCATCAGGCATCTTGGAGTGGGGCAAAAATGTTCCGTTCATCCGGGAGCGGATGAAGCCGCATTGACCCTGTTGTCCAGAATTCTCTGCGAAGAAAAAAACTTTATCCCTGAAATCCAGATTATTTACAATCATCCGGATAAACGTTCGCTCATCCCCCCTTACGAAGGAGATCCACTCGATCTTACAATAGCAAACCATATCAGGGCGGCCGGTGGAAAGATCGCCGAGTGTTCCGATATCAAGTTACTCGTTAACAACATGGAAGAGGACTATTGGATAGAAAGCCCAAGCCAGTCTGAACATCACCTGATAAACGTGTATGATCATATTCTGAAATATCTCGACGATCCCTCTTCCGTTTTGGGGATTGCAGATATACGATTTCCAAATGGAGCCGACAGAAGTCTAATCGATGCGTTTTTGAAAAAACGGTTAGACTGGAAAAAGGTGTGCTATGCGGGATGGAATACACCGAGTAATACGTTAGGAACGACCTTAACGCATCTTATTCTGCTGTCAATGGCTGAAAAAGGATTTCTAAAAATCAATCAAGAGAAAAACGAAGTCTTTCAGAAGATCCTCCTTTTGGAGAATTATGCGTATCAGTCCGATATCAGACAAAAATTATTTAAATGGCTGAAGGAAAAAACAGACAATTATAAAGAAATATTGCTCTACGAGAACGAGATGATCGAAATGGTCACCAAAGAACTGGAATTGACTAATGACTCACTCTCGAAATACTTTTCAGAAATTGGCGAAATAAACGCTTATTTTCCCTGGCATCGATTATTCGAGATTGCGATAACCGTTGACCTTTAAAATATACAAAAAAGTCCCAGTCTTTTTATAAAAACTGGGACTTTTCACACTATGTATAATTAAACTGAGACTATTCAGTTCATCAATAATCGAGTAACGTGACAATCCCCTTTGCCGTTACAAGATAATCCAGGACATAATTTCTGAT
>Ga0116164_10000160_pt1 | contig 64028 bp, 48 predicted proteins | sample AD_UKC109_MetaG_FD_89888 | JGI IMG/M metagenome (GOLD analysis project Ga0116164, IMG submission 89888) | Active sludge microbial communities of municipal wastewater-treating anaerobic digesters from Hong Kong - AD_UKC109_MetaG | ecosystem: Engineered > Bioreactor > Anaerobic > Digestate... | reverse complement strand
TATTTTCGAGCTGCGTGCCGGCCGGTCAAAGAAGATTACAGGGCTGTGTGACACCACATTGTCCTCCGGTTCCTGGTCTATATCCGGGACCAGCCTCGGTATCCCTGAGGTAGAATTGTCTGTCCGGGATTTCTGGACTTTACCTTGGATAGGGGAGTTGTTTGCATTCAAGGGCAACTTTTCACATAGTTGGATGGGGGATCTCCAGATGTCAAGATTTATCCTCCTTGATACGTTGACTTTAAGATCATATCTTCATCAGAAGTCACTATACGGGAGGTTTGGAAAACCGTCATGGAGAATCAAATTTTACGCCGGTTTAAACCACCAGGTTGTCTGGGGAAGTGAACAGGATTATTATCTTGAAGACTACACCCTTACGCCATTGCAGACCTATTTATATGTTGTAACCGGGAAAAAGTACAGCAACGGTTATATCCAGGCTGAGAGGCAGGGAAATCATCTGGGCTCACTTGACCTGGGTCTGGAGTACAGATTTAATACAGTAACAATTTTCATTTACCGTCAAAGCTTTTACGAAGCCGGTGCTCTTTCGAAACTGGCCAATATCCAGGACGGACTCAACGGAGTAAGCCTGATAAATAATGAACATGGTACAAAATGCATCTTCTGGAAACGGTTTGTGGTTGAGTTTCTATATACAAAAAACCAGGCCGGGCAACCATGGTCTCCTGAAACGGGTTCCCCATATGAGCCATATTTTAATCATGGTCAATATATTACCGGATGGTCTTATAACGGAATAGGGCTTGGAAGTCCTTTTATTACCACCAGGGCATACATAAGGAAAGACCTTCCAGTCCACCCGGACGAGTATTTCGTAAATAACAGGGTAATGGTATTCCACCTTGGGGGCGAAGGGGCCATTAATAGTATTTCTTACAGGTTCAAGGCTTCATGGTCAAGAAATTATGGGACATACCTTACTACTGATGAGGAACAGTCTACAGGTCTTCAGGATCCGGGTTCTTACGGTATCTTCGGGGAACAGGATCAGTTCTCGGCACTACTGGAGCTGAACAAAAAACTCGGCAGTGGTTTTGGTATCGGTTTAGTCGGAGCCTGTGACCTCGGTCAGCTTTATTATAATTCCAGTGGGGTATTCCTGAAAGCTTCCTATTCATTCAGTTTATGATCCATCTGAATATTGCCCGGGATCTTCATATAAACTATTGAGGCAGATAACCATTTAGTATGATGTTACGAGTTGGTATAACCGGACAAGCCGGATTCATAGGGACGCATCTCTATAATTATTTGAAAATAAGGAAAGAGGAAATTGTTGTTATTCCCTTTCATGATGATTTCTTTGAGCAGCAGTCAAAGCTTGAGAAATTTGTAAGAGAATGCGATACTATAGTCCATCTGGCAGCCTTGAACAGGCATAATGAACCACAGACGATTTATGACACCAATGTAAAGTTAGTCAGTCAGCTGATCGCTGCACTTGACAAAACCGGCAGCAGACCTCACGTCCTTTTTTCTTCCTCCACCCAGGAGGAGCGTAATAATGTCTTTGGCAAATCAAAACTTGAGGGCAGAAGGTTGTTTTCCGAATGGGCAGAAAGAAGTGGCGGGTTATTTACCGGTATGATAATTCCCAATGTTTTTGGGCCTTTTGGTAATCCATATTATAATTCTGTGATTGCAACTTTCTCCCATCAGCTTACCCATAATGAATCTCCCAGGATAGAGATTGATGCAAATCTTAATCTGATCTATGTGGGTGATCTTGTTAAAACAATTCACTTTCTCATCACAAACAGGCTTGGAGACAGAGAATTCAGAGTACAGCCAACTGATGAGGCAAAGGTTTCAGAATTGCTATCACTTCTTCAGAGTTTTAAGGATCAGTATCTTGAACATGGAATAATACCTGATCTGAGTGATCCTTTTGAAAGGAACTTATTCAATACATTTGTTTGTTACATTGATCATTCAAAATACTTTCCGTACTTTCTCAGTCAGCATGACGATGATAGGGGTAGATTTGTGGAGACGGTTAAGCTTCACAGCGGTGGACAGATATCATTTTCAACCACCAGGCCGGGAATAACCCGGGGCAATCACTTTCACACCAGGAAAGCGGAGCGGTTTGCCGTTATCAAAGGTAAAGCAAGGATACAGATACGGCGTATCGGGAGCGATGAAGTAATTGATTTCAAACTTGACGGAAGCAATCCCTCATATGTAGATATGCCGATATGGCATACACATAATATTACAAACATCGGGGATGACGATCTTTATACGATATTTTGGATCAGTGAATTCTATAATCCTAATGATCCTGATACTTTTTTTGAGCAGGTATGAATAGTGCAACTATCTTTTTCAGAGCTATGTGCATAACTTAAAGAAGTTCTTTTATATGACAAATGAAAAACTCAAAATTCTAACGGTAGTAGGAACCAGGCCTGAGATCATCCGTTTATCCCGGGTAATGACCCTCCTTGATGAGCATGTGAATCATATCATTGCACACACCGGGCAGAATTACGATTACGAGTTAAATGAAATATTTTATAAAGACCTTGAGTTGCGCAAGCCGGATTTTTTCCTGAATGTTGATGTTTCATCACTTGAAGCATCAGTTGGTGATATAATAAGGAAATCCGGTGAGCTGCTACGCAAAGAAAGGCCTGATGCCCTTCTGGTTCTTGGGGATACAAACTCATGTCTTTCGGCTTACATGGCCAAGAGGTTGCATATTCCCATCTTTCACATGGAGGCGGGTAACAGGTGTTTTGACTTTAACGTACCCGAGGAGATTAACCGACGTATAATTGACCACATAGCAGATTTTAACCTGGTTTATACCGAGCATGCCCGCCGTCATCTCATATCTGAGGGTCTCACGCATAGAAGAATCTATCTTACCGGTTCACCTATGTTCGAAGTGCTGAATTACTACAGACCAAAAATTGAAGCATCCACTATTCTGCAGCAGTTGAATCTTGTACATGCGGCAGACGGTCTTACGGAAAATTCTGATGCTGAAATAAATCTCTCAGGAAGGGGCTACTTTATGGTTTCAGTACACAGAGAGGAAAACGTTGATAATCCCGAAAATCTCAGAAAGATACTGGTGGTTCTTAATAGGCTTGCTGAGAACTACAAGGTAAGGATTATAGTGTCAACTCATCCCAGGACCAGGAAGCGCCTGGAAGCAATGAATGAAATGATCATGGATCCCTTGATCCTGTTTCTGAAGCCCTTCGGGTTCACTGATTACGTTCACCTGCAGATGAATGCATTATGCACTGTCTCAGACAGCGGAACAATCAGCGAGGAATCGGCGATCCTGAATTTCCCGGCTATATCATTGAGAAATTCGATGGAGCGCCCCGAAGCTCAGGATGCAGGAACAATAATGCTTACAGGTTTAAATAGTGACACAGTTTTGAATGCGGTGAAAATTGCCATGAAGGCGTCCGGGTCACACATTCAAAAGAATGTGCCTGCTGATTACCTGGTTCCGGACACATCCTGGAGGGTCCTGAAACTTATCCACGGATTGCCTGAACTGTCAAATAAATGGCATGGGGTTAGCTTGAAATGATTTTTCAGGGGATACCGGGTATTCCATAAGTATTAACAAAAGACGTATAAGGGATAAACAGTATTAGTAATATATCATCCTGAATAATTTGACCAGACTGATTTGATAAGGCGGGAAATTAAAAACTGTCCTGGCTCTGAGCCGAAACGGATCATTATGTAAATTTATATCCTAATAAATTCATCAAAAGATGCAAAGAATGCCAGTTTTAACAGCATTTGTTATCATAATGATAGCCGGGTCTTGTGTTTCCAGGAAGAAATTGACCTATCTTCAGTATAACGCCAGGTCGGCCGGTTATGAGATGACACAGGAGGCAATATCCACAGTCACTCCTTCTGCATATAAGATAATGACCAATGATTACTTGTTTGTCAGGGTGATAACGCCAGATCCGCAGTGGTCAGCACTTTTCAATATGCAGGCAGGTGATGGCAGCATGACCCAGGAGTCTGCTGCCCTTTCAAGTTACCCTGTGGATACAGGTGGTGAAATTGAGATTCCTTATGTAGGAAAGATTAAGGTTGCAGGCAAGACTTTGTCTGAAATAAAACAGGATCTTGAGTCAGTATTTAAAAATTACCTGACTGATTATGCAATTACTGTCAGGATGGTAGATAATAATATCAGTATCATCGGGGAAGTCAATGCCCCCGGCAGGTATCCAATTACAAAAGACCGTCTTACTGTTTTTGAAGCTCTGGCAATGGCTGGCGACCTTAGCGTATACAGCAACAGACAGAGAGTTCAGTTGCTGAGGCCTTCCCCTTACGGACCTATTATAAAGGAATTCTCACTCTCAGATCGCAGTATCCTTGATTCAGAGTACTACTACGTAATGCCTAACGATGTCATCTACGCGATGCCGATGCGGGGGAGGTCTTTTCAGCTGAACACATCCATCTACACACTTTTTTTGACCACCATATCAACAGCCCTGGTTATTATAAGTTACTTCAGAACGCTCTAACCAATTAAAAAATGCAGGATCAAAACACGCTTAATCTTGATACTCAGGATAAATTGTTCAGGCAGAGCAGCGGACTTGATCCGCTGGTTATTTTCAATCTGTTAAAAAGAAACTGGTACTGGTTTTTAATTGCAACTTTTATTTCGGTTTTTGCCGCCAGGTTCTATATTGGTCACACGATGCCTGTTTATCAGACGGGAGTAACCATACTGATAAATGAAACAGAAGACCGTCCGCTGGTTGATAACTCTGAACTACTCCAGGGGCTTGGCCTGCCCGGCGGAATGAAGAACCTTGAGAATCAGATTATGATCCTTAAGTCGAGAGCACTGACGGAAAGGACGCTTGAACAATTGCCGTTTGACATTGAATACTACATCAAGACATTCAGAAACAGGCTTCCAATATATCCCGACTCCCCTGTAAGGGTGCATTCCGAAACATTTGTACCGCTTCCCAAGGATATTGAATTCTCGATCAAATACCTGGGGAACAATATGTTCAATCTCAACTCGGAATCTGAGTATTTTCAATTCCAGAAAACCGCAGCCTTTGGAGAGACTATTGAAGTAGCAACAGGTAATTTCAGGATTGATTGTTTGGATGAGTCTGCATTTCAGAATATCAAAGACCAGATTATTTATTTTACCTTGCACAGTATGCCCGGGCTGGTAAATTATTTCAACAGCAGGATCAATGTTGAGTTACTTTCTCGTGAGGGATCCATTCTCAGGTTAAGTATGCTGGGTACCAACAGTGCAAAAGATGCGGATTTCCTGAACAAGCATGTAGAAGGATTTCAGGCTATTTCTCTTGATAAGAAGAATACAGAAGCTCTCAGAAGAATCCAGTTCATTGAGGATCAGATTGTGGGTATTTCAGATTCACTCTCCACAACAGAGAACAAACTGCAGCAGTTCAGGTCATCGCATAAGGTCATGGATCTTTCAGCTCAGGGTCAGTCAATTATTGCCCAGGTGACTTTGCTTGAAAATGAAAAGGCCCGCCTGAATCTTGAGGCAAACTACTATGATTATCTGGCTGATTATCTGATCAAGGATGCCTCAGGTGAAATTCCAATTGTACCCATAACCATGGGTATCACAGACCCTGGGCTCACCCGGCTTGTTGAGGAACTGGCAGAGCTTCAGGGACAATTGTCTGCACGGGGTGCCGGCGAGATGAACCCACTCCAGCGAAATCTCGAACAGAGGGTCAGGACAACAAAAGATGCACTGAAGGAGACACTTAACGGATTGAGAAGGGCCAACAGTCTTGCCAGATCCGAAAACCAGGAGCAGATAAACAAAGCTAATGCACAGGCCTCCGCGTTGCCTGTGACCGAAAGGCAGCTATTGGGCTTTGAAAGAAATTTCCGTCTTAATGATGAACTATATACATTTCTTCTTGAAACCAGAGCCGAACAGGAGATGCAGAAAGCATCGAACAGGGCAGACAGTGAAGTTATTGATCCTGCAGATTCCCGGTATAGTTCAAGAGTTGCACCAAATCCCATCAAGATATATTTCCTGGGTCTTTTCGCCGGATTTGGTGTACCCTTCCTGATAATCTTCGTGAGCTTTTTATTTGACAAAAAGCTTAAAGATGAAGATATAAAAAGGATGGCTCAATTACCTGTGCTGGGCAACATGCCTCATAATTCAGACAAAACAAACCTCGTAGTATTCAATAACCCGAATTCAGCCATAGCGGAATCTTACAGGTTATTAAGGGCAAGGATGCAGTTTCTTACCAAAGAAGAGGCTTCACCTGTAGTTCTGGTAACCTCCTCAATGCCAGGAGAGGGTAAGACATTTACTGCGATCAACCTTGCCTCAGTATATAGTTTACTTGGGAAAAAGACGGTACTGATCGGATTTGATCTCAGAAAGCCTAAGATTTATCAGGACTTCAAACTAAGTAATGAGAAAGGGATTTCTACATGGTTGATAGGCCAGGATAAGCTTCAGGATGTAATACAGGAGACAGCATTTGAAAATCTATCAGTTATTTCAGCTGGACCGATCCCGCCCAATCCCTCAGAACTTACTGCCCTGGGCAAGACAGAAGAGCTGCTAAAAACGCTCAGGGAAAAGTTTGATTATATTGTGATCGACTCTTCACCCATAGGCCTTGTCTCAGATACTTATCATCTTGCATCCATGACTGATGCCTGCCTTCTTGTTGTCAGACCTGGCTTCACCTTGAAGGAAATGTTTGAACAGACCCTGCACGATATAACCGCAAGGGGCACAAAAGGAGTAAGTCTAATTATCAATGATATAAAGGCAGAAGGCAAGCATTATGGCTACGGGGAGAAATACGGTTATACAAGTGATAAGAAATCATCAGGCCGATTCTTTAAAAGGGGGCGCAGGACTAAGGCTTAACCTGATATCAGTAACCAAGATGTTTGTCTGATGGATCCATCTCTTATTGATCTTCCAAAATTCCTTGACCTGAGAGGTAATCTTTCATTTATTGAGGAAGATACCCATATCCCATTTAAAATCAAACGAGTATACTGGATATATGACGTCCCGGGCGGCGAGCACCGTGGCGGACATGCGTTCAGGGAGACGGAAGAGCTCATTGTTGCCCTTTCGGGCAGTTTTGATCTCAGGTTACATGACGGCAAAACTGCATACAATTTTTCACTTAACAGATCTTATTATGGTGTACTGGTTCCAAGGATGGTCTGGCGAATGATTGATAATTTCTCAACTAATTCCCTGGCCTTGATAATTGCATCCACAGACTATAACGAGGAGGATTATCTGCGCGATTTTGATATGTTTAAATCGATGGCAAAAAAGTGAAGTATCTGGCATCTGATATTTATAGCTGTAATGTGGTGGAGCTTATTAAAATCCATAATCCCGCCGGGAATATTACAATTGTCCAGAACGGAGATTTCCTGCCGTTTGATATAAAACGGGTTTATTATCTCTATGACGTTCCGGGTGGATCTGAGAGAGGCGGTCATGCCCACAAAGAACTTCATCAGCTTATAGTCGCTGCCAGCGGATCATTTGATGTTATACTTGATGACGGGAGAAAAAGAAAAATTGTGACACTGAACAGGCCTAATTACGGCCTGATTATCGTTCCGGGAATATGGCGTGAGATTATTAATTTTTCTTCTGGTGGAATATGTCTGGTATTAGCTTCTGAAAAGTATGATCCAGATGATTATATAAGGCGATATAAAGATTTTTTAATGTGGAAATCACTGAAGTAACTACACAGGAATATAGGGATTGCATAAAATCACCTTACCATCTATTTGCTTCATCGGAGTTTAATGACCTTAATAAGGGGAAAGCCGATGACATACATTATCTACTATTTCGGGACGATAAAATCAGATTAGGAATTATTCTCGGAAGGCAGGATAAGACTCTAAAATCTCCATTTTCAGCTCCTTTTGGTGGTTTCTCCTTTGTTTCTGAAAATGTAAAAATTCAATATTTGGAGAAATCAATAAGCTTATTATCAGAATGGGCAAGTTCAAAATGTATTGAATCAATAGAGTTAACATTGCCTCCTCTCTTCTATAATCGGAATTTTATAGCGAAGCAAATAAATTGTCTTTGGAGGATGGGTTATGAATTATCTGTGATTGATCTGAATTATTCGTACGATATCAAAGAAATTGGCGATTTTATTCATGATAAAATGTGGAGAAATGCGCGTAAGAACTTGCGTATTTCTATGGAAGCTGGGTTGAATTTATTAATGGCAACTGACGAGCAACATATGAGGATAGCATATGATATAATTGCGCAAAATCGAAGTCATAGAGGTTTCCCTTTACGAATGACGCTTGGGGAGGTGCTGGAGACAAGTAAACTTATACCTTCTGATTTTTTCATTGTAGAAAACGGCAGCAAAATTCCAATTGCATCTGCAATTGTTTTTCACGTTTCAGGTAGGATTCCACGTGTTATATATTGGGGAGATCTCTTTGGATATTCTGAAGTAAAGCCTATAAATTTCTTATCCTTCAAACTCTATGAATATTACAAAATGCTTGGCAAGGAATACATAGATATAGGTCATTCTACTGAAGGATCGGTTCCTAATTACGGACTATGTGAGTTCAAAGAGAGTATCGGTTGTAGCATATATCCAAGGTACACTTTTAAAAGATTGCAATCGGGATGTTTGTAATTAATCCAGATAAGTTTCTCATGCCTACCTATCGAATCAGTCCATTTAGGACTGATGATATTGGGAAAAATTTATATCTAACGAATACATCAGCAATTGGGAATTATCTCCAGGATAGATTTAACGGGTTAAATTATATATATACTCAGAATGGGAGGCAGGCAATTAATATTGCACTGAGACATTATTGTCTCTCGGATGAGGATGTAGTTACAATTTTTACCACTTCCGGCAACTTTTACATTAGTAGCTGTATTACTAACGAAATAGAGAAGTTTTGTAAATGGTCAAGAGAAATTCTTCCTGAAACAAAAGTGCTTTTCGTTAATCATGAATTTGGGTACCCTTTCCCGGATATCCAGGAACTTAAGCTACTTAATCTGCCTATAATTGAGGACTGTGCGGGTTCTTTCTTTTCTGAGGATAATGAGTATCCCATTGGTAAGATAGGCGATTTTGCTGTTTATAGCTTTCCAAAAATGTTTCCTATTCAAGTAGGAGGCCTCCTTGTTGCGTCCGCTCAGATTCGTGAAATATATATAAAAAAATTACCATCAGAATCCCTGATATACATAAAGAGAGTTCTCTCAAACCAAATACAGGAAAGAGACCGGATTATTAGCCAAAGGCTATCCAATTATAAGGAGTTAGGCTGGAGGTTTCAGACATTAGGCCTAAACGAGAGGTTTGTGTTGGAGGATGGAGTTGTTCCCAGCGTTTTTATGTTCCGGACCGACAATCAAAATCTTGACCTTCCGGAGCTCAAACAGTATTTCTGGGCACATGGTATTCAATCAAGCGTCTTCTACGGTGAAGAAGCCTTTTTCATTCCTGTCCATCAGGCGTTGACAGAAGCGGACCTGGATTACTTTTTTGAAGTTATGAGATCATTTATTCAAAACCGGGTAAAATGAAAGTTGCGAATATTTTCCTTGGCAGGGATGTGGAGATCGATCTATCATCTTCTGTAAACAATGTTAAGATAGGGGATAACGTAAAGATAGCCAAACGATGTTCAGTATACGGAGGTTTTGATAACCTGCTTGAAATAGGAGCATCAACGTACATAGGTATGAACAGTATACTTAATGGATATGCTGCCAAACTTAAAATTGGCCGTAACGTTAGTATTGCCCAGAATGTAAATATAATGGTTGACTCAGGCCCCAATGGTTCCCCGGTCATGCAACGGGTATTTCCTGTTGAGAAGAAACAGGTTACCATCGGTGATCATGTCTGGGTAGGTGCCGGATCGATAATTATGCCTGGGGTCTCACTGGGAGATTATTGTGTAGTTGCTGCAAATTCATATGTCAACAGATCATTTGAAGCTTTTACTATTATAGGTGGTAACCCCGCGCGGATCATCAGGACGTTCACCGAAGAGGAGAAGCTTAAAATCCTCGGAGAATGATAAAATTCCTTGATATACAGAAGATAACTTCCAGCTTTGAGCCGGAAATATCCATAGCAATTGGAAACGTACTAAAACGAGGATGGTTCCTTCAGGGGGAAGAGACCTCCTCTTTTGAAAGGGAATATTCTGAATTCACCGGGACGAAGCATTGTATAGGAGTGGCAAATGGTCTGGACGCTCTCAGACTCGTTCTCAAGGGCTATCTTGAGATGGAGGTCATGAAGGAGGGTGATGAGGTCATTGTGCCGGCCAACACCTTCATAGCAACTATTCTGGCTATTACTGACAACCGGCTTAAGCCGGTTTTTGTTGAGCCGGAGATTTCCTCATACAATCTGGACCCTGCCCTTATAGAAAGAGCGATCACCCCAAGGACTCGCGCTATTATTGTTGTGCATCTTTATGGTAAGATATGTTGGCCGGATGAACTGACGACTATTGCAAAACAACATGGGCTAAAGATCATTGAAGACAATGCACAGGCTGTTGGGGCAAGGCTCTGTCTGCCGGAACCTTATAACCCTGGGGGAGTTATTTCTCAGTCATTACGTTCCGGGGCGCTGGGCGATGCCGCAGGTCATAGCTTTTACCCCGGCAAAAACCTTGGGGCCCTGGGTGACGGAGGTGCCGTAACAACAAATGACGATGACCTTGCCCGGGTGGTCAGAGCCCTGGCAAATTATGGTTCAACTGAGAAATATATTCACGATTACAGAGGTTTGAATTCAAGATTGGATGAAATACAGGCTGCAGTTTTACGTGTGAAATTACCCCGTCTTGATGCTGACAACCAACGAAGACGGGAGATTGCTCAGTTTTATCTCAATAATCTGAAGATTTCTGAACTTATTCTTCCTTATATAAATTCTCCGGAAAATCATCCTTTGAATTCTGATTCTAAAGTGCCGGATGAGAAACTCATGTACACTTCCCTGGGTCAGGATCATGTATGGCATCTGTTTGTGATAAGACACCCTGAACGCGACAGGCTCAGGCAGTATCTCGGAGACAATGGGGTTCAGACACTCATCCATTATCCCGTACCTCCCCACTGGCAGAAAGCATACAGAGTGTATTCAGATCTGGATTTACCGGTCACAGAGAAGATTCACAGAGAAGTGCTGAGCTTGCCTGTCAGTCAGGTAATGACTCTGAATGAAGTAAGGGAAGTAGTTGAGATTATTAACAAATTCAGATAATAATTCCGGGCAGATTCTGGTCGGTTTGTTACTGATATAACATTGTCTTTAGAATTGCCAACCAATACATTTAAAACAGAGTCAGGCGCCCAGCTTCCGGAACAATCATCTTACCGTCAGATTTTTAAGGCAACCTCCCTTTTTGGAGGTGTGCAGATTTTCCAGATCCTTATCGGAATTGTAAGGACTAAATTTGTTGCTGTCCTTTTGGGCACTACAGGGGTTGGCATAATGGGCCTGTTCAATGCTCCGCTTCAGCTAATTCTGTCAGTTACCGGGCTTGGTATTACCTTTAGTGCTGTCAGGGATATTTCAGAAGCTTATGGGAGCAATGATCAGGCCCGTATAGGAGAAACAGTTACAACACTTAGGCGGTGGTCATGGTTTGCAGGCATACTTGGTCTGGTATCCACGGCAGCCATGGCCCCGCTGCTTAGCAAGTGGACTTTTGGCAATAGTGATTACACATGGGCATTCGTTTGGCTATCAATTACAATGCTCATGCAGACAATCAGTAATGGCCAGAGATCCCTTCTTCAGGCAGGCAGGAGGCTCAGGGATCTGGCAAGGGCCAGTGTATGGGGTTCCCTGCTCGGACTGGTTACCTCGGTACCACTCTTTTATTTTTTTAGAATGAAGGGGATTGTCCCATCTCTAATCATTACCGCTGTAACTGCTCTGATCTTATCGTGGCATTACTCCAGAAAGGTCGAAATTCAACCTGTGAAGATGTCTTTCCGGCAGACTGTAGAGTCAGGGAGAAATATGGTGAAACTTGGCCTGGTAATAACCGTCACAGGGATAGTCGGCTTCCTTACAGGTTATATTCTGAATGCCTTTATCAGCAGAACAGGAGGAGTTGACCAGGTAGGACTTTATAATGCCGGGTGGTCAGTCATCGGCCAGTCAACAGGTCTTGTCTTTGCTGCAATGACCACAGATTACTTTCCAAGGTTGTCTTCAATAAACAACGATGACAGCAAAATCACATCACTGGTAAATCAGCAGGCTGTGATGGTTTTGCTAATCCTGGGACCAATTATTGTATTCCTCATTACAGCATTGCCCCTCCTCATACGGTTACTCTACACAGTGGCATTCCTCCCTGTGATCTCATTCGCCAGCTGGATGCTTATTGGAATAATCCTCAAGGGGCTTGTATGGCCTGTCGGATTCATTTTTCCTGCCAAAGGCGACCTGAAAGTATTTGGCATAATTGAGATCAGTGCGATGGTATTCAATATTGTTATAAATATTTTGGGATACCGCCTGTACGGGCTTAAAGGGTTGGGAATATCTTATATAGTTGGGTATATATACGGGCTTTCCGTTACACTTTGGTTTGCCCATAGAAAGTATGGCTTTGTTTATGCAAAGCCTACGATCATGGCGTTCATGACAAGTATTTCACTTATTGCTGTCGTCTTTATCCTTTGTAACTTCATTGAAGGATGGGGAAGGTATGCAACCGGCGCCACAGTGCTTGCAGCATCAATGACTTATTCATTTGTCCAATTGGATAAACGGCTGGGTATAAGGTCCCTGATAAATGATTTTTTGATTACGAAATTCAATATTGGAAAGTCAGCCTGACTATTAATAAGAATAAGTACCCTGTAATGATAAAAGTCAATTTCTGCGATTTCTGGCCCGGATTTGGGACCCATAACCTCTTCCTTAAGTTTCTTGAGCAACATTTTAATGTTTCAACCGATGGCAGGCCTGATTATCTTTTCTATTCAGTCTATGGCAGAGATCATTTAAGATATGATGCCCCTGTGAAAATCCTTTACACCGGAGAGAACCTTGTGCCTGATTTTAATCTCTGTGATTATGCTTTGGGTTTTCATTACTTGGAGTTCGGAGACAGATACATGAGATTTCCTCTTTACGCATATTATCAGTGGTATTATAACAGACTTTTATCAAATGATGTTAACAAAGAACAGGCTCCCTTAACTGATGAATATCTTGTAAAAAGAAAATTCTGCAATTTTGTCTATTCCAACAATGTGAATTCGGACCCGGTTCGGGATTCATTCTTCCATCAGCTCAACAAATACCGTAAGGTTGATTCAGGCGGCAGGCACCTGAACAATATAGGAAGTCCTGTCAGAGACAAACTCGCTTTCATAAAAGACTATAAATTTACGATTGCATTTGAAAACAGTTCTGTTCCCGGTTATACAACTGAAAAGCTTCTTGAACCTGTAATAGCCAGATCATTACCAATATATTACGGCAATCCATTGGTACATCTTGATTTTGAACCTGGCTCATTTTTAAGACTTGAAAGCAGAAATGACATTGAAAGAGTGATAGAAGAAATAATCACACTTGACAGAGATGATGAGAAGTATTTTGAAATGTTGAATAAAAATAAATTCAGGCCGGAAAACAGGACTGATATCTGGGAAGAAAAACTGAGGTTGTTCTTGGGAAATATTTTCGACCAGCCCGTGAATGAGGCATTAAGGAGGCCTGTGCATGGTTTCAATAAATTTTATGTTGAGGAGTTAAAGCTTCAGTCACAACTGTTGTCAGGGAGGAAGCGCAGGAACTCATTGAAGAACATGATCAAAAAGAATATTTCCAGGGTAATACATCGTTGAGATCAAAATAAAATTTAAATGTCTTTGGTTTCGGTAATTATTTCCACCTATAACTCTGCAGCATTCATAATTGAGACTCTTGAAAGCATTCTTCATCAGAGTTGGAAGGAAATTGAACTTATAATTACAGACGACGCTTCAACTGATGACACCGTCACCATCTGCCGTCATTGGCTTGAGGTTAACAGTGGGAGATTCACGGGGGTACAGGTTATTACCTCGGAGGTAAATACCGGGGTATCGGCAAATGCAAACAGGGGGCTGAGAGCTGCTAAAGGTGAATGGGTTAAGTTTATTGGTTCGGATGATACACTCTTACCTGGTTGTATTGAGGATAATATGCATTTTATAGCTGAAAATCCCAGCATCAGGATACTTTTTTCAAGGATTAATATATATAACAATAAATTCAGTCCCGCTAACTTTCTTGAAACAACACCCGCCGGAGAAATTGCAACTGACAGCATTCTCTGGCCAGGACGTAATGCCGGTTCACAATACCGCATGCTACTTGTTGCTGACCGGATACATTTCTCACCTTCAGTTTTCATGCATCGCGACCTTGTCATTTCACTTGGCGGATTTGATGAAAAATTCAGACTCCTGGAAGATTATCCACTCTGGCTTAATATAACCAAAAATGGCCATAAATTGTACTTCATGGACAAGGTGACTGTTAATTACAGACAACACCGGGGTGCAATTAACAACACTGGCAGAACATTTCTTGTCAATCCAAATTATTTCAGGGCTGAACCGTTCAGAATGTTGTATACTTACCCCTTCCTGCCACCTCTTGTCAGGTCAGAACAAAAATTCAGGTGGATAGTATCGCAATTCTTCAGAAATGACTTGCTAAACCGGTCAACAGTCTTAACAAGTTTTCTTTTCAGAACACTGACAATCTATCTGAATCCGTTCAGGTATATTATAAAGCTCGGAAAAGTCTTCCGGAAAGATTTAATGAAAAGCGAGTTTTATTCCTGATAAGATATAAAGGTTTCTTTTTTCCCGGGCAATAGCATTTCCGTTTTTCAGAGGATTTCATTCACGGAATCCATCCGGAATTTACACAACAGTATGAAGCGTCTTTCCGTAATAATCCCAATGTACAACGTTGAAGACTACGTTGAAAGATGTATCCGGTCACTTGAAAATCAGGACATCCGGCATGATGAATATGAGATTATTTGCATTAATGACGGTTCGCCTGATAACTGCAGGGAAGTCATTAAGTTACTTCAGAGACAGTTCACCAACATAGTCCTGGTTGATCAGGAAAACCAGGGGGTTTCAATCGCAAGAAACAATGGGATCTCAATAGCAGGTGGTAAGTACCTTTTGATGATTGATCCGGATGATTATGTGGTGGAAAACTCACTCAGGGAAGTACTTGAATATGCAGACAAAGCTGATCTGGAGGTCATGTACCTTGGGTTTGCGATACATACCCATGAAGGACAGATTGTTTGGCAGACTGATTATAGTAAAGCGGCCGGCGCAGTACTTGCTGGGGTTGAGGGGTACTATGCCAGCCGCAGAAATGATACAAGGGATCCTGACCGGTCCTGGGCTATGCTGTACAGGTCAGACCTGATAGGAAATTACAGGATCAGGTATCCGGAAAATGTACCTTATCTTGAGGATGGCCTTTTTCTTGTTAAAGTGTTTGCCACTGCAAACGCCACCGGATTTATGGACTTTGTATTTTACAACCGGACAATCAGACCTGGGTCAGCCACAAATTCTTCATTGTTTTATTCTGAAAGGGCAGTAGCCGGATTTATCACCGCTGCAAATGACCTGAAGAAGTTCGGGAATGATTATGAATTTTCCGGAAAGCAGAAGGAGCTTATTAATCACGGAATTGTGAACTTTGTCCTTTTGTCATTGTTCCCGCTCATCAGGGCAAGATCCATTGTGCGATTTGTTAAAACTATCAGAAAGCTCGAACGGGAAGGATATAAAAAGATTAATATTTCAGGAGTTGCTGAACCCTATCTCTCTTATGCGAAGAAGTATAATAAATCCCCTTTACTTTTTGCTGTTTCATACTGGAGTAACCTTCTGAAAAGAAAGGTCTCGGCTTCGACAGGCCGGGGTGGGTGAGTTTCCCCTTCAGCAAACCGATCAATTTCCAATTATACTAATACCGGAAGATGGCTGACTCCTCACGGAAGAAAATAGTCCATATACTTACGCCCGATAAATTCACCCTGCCGTTCGTTGAGATGGTCAACAGGGAATTCGGGTCAAATGATCACCTGTTCCTTTTCACCTCTGACCCGGGGCTGGCTGTTCAGAATAATAGGTTTAATATAAAATCACTCCGGAACCCTTACCGGAGGTTCTTTTTTGAGAACACCCTTCTCTTTCTGAAATGCGCCAGAAATTCTGGCAAGATCATCCTTCATGGCAATCCATTGCTTTTTTATCTCGTCATGTTCCCATGGCTCCTGTCAAGGACCTTCTGGGTGATTTACGGTTATGAAATTGACGATAACCTAATTAAGATCAGGCGGTCGTTTATTGATAAGTTCATACGCAGGTTCGTATTTAAAAGGGTCTACGGGCATATTACCCATATAGAAGGCGATTCCGAATTGCTGAACAGCCATTTTAATTCAGGGGCAGTGTTTTTCTACTCACCTATCTACCTGAGCAACGTGGTGACTGAGGCACAAAGACCTTCCACCGTCGATGAAGGCAGGAGAACGACGGTCAATATACTTGCCGGTAACAATACAAGTCCCACCAACAATCACGAGTCTGTTTTTAAGATGCTGCTACCCTACAGGGAGGCGGATATAATGATCTATTGCCCGTTATCATACGGCTCATACAATGATTACAGGGATTCGGTAATAGCTCTTGGCAGGGATTATTTCGGGGACCGGTTTATACCCATGACCGGGTTCATGAAAACGGATGATTACATAAAGTTCCTGGGCGATATTGATATTGCAGTATTCAATCATCAACGGCAGGAAGGAATGGGGGTAATCATTCAGTTACTGAACCTTGGGAAGACAGTTTATATGAATCCTCTTACCACCTCTTACAAGTCATTCATTAAGAGGGGTTTCATGGTCTTCGACAATTCATTGATCTCACAAGGCGGCCTCTTTGCAAACAGGGAAGTGTCCGGTAATACAGCCCTGACTTCATCATATTACAGTTATGAAAGGCTGGTTGAGTCCTGGGACACGATCTTCAGACACAGGTCCTGAACAATTTCCTCCGCAGGTTCATTTCTTCGTTAATAGCATAACATTCTAATGTGCGGTATAGCCGGTTTCGTAGCTAAATATGGTAATCCTCTGCCTAATAACTCGGTACTGAGGATGACAGACCTTATCTTTCACCGTGGGCCTGATGATGAGGGTTATATCTTCCTGAGCACGGATAAAAGTATAAGAGTGGCGGGAGGGAAGAGCACGCCCCCGGCGGTCTGGGAAACGCCGACCGAATACCGGCCATCGGTTGAAGCGGGTGATTACAGCCACCAGTATTCACTGCTGGCATTTGGTCATCGCCGGCTTTCAATACTTGACCTTTCTCCGGGAGGACATCAGCCAATGTCATATAAAAACGGGCAATACTGGATCGTTTTCAACGGAGAGATCTACAACTACCGTGATATACGTCATGAACTTGAGAAAAACGGTTACAGGTTCATAACCGGCTCTGATACGGAAACTGTCCTTGCTGCCTATGCGGAATGGGGAGTGAATTGCTTTGAGAGGTTCGTCGGTATGTGGGCACTGGCCATATATGATCATGGAAAGAAGGAGATCGTTCTATCGAGAGACAGGTATGGGATCAAGCCTCTCTACTATTATTTTTCACCTTCCGGAGGCTTTTATTTTGCAAGTGAGATTAAGCAGTTCACCGTTCTGAATGAGTGGAGATCACAGATGAACCCGGGCAGGGTTTATGATCAGCTTATCTATTCGTTCACGGATCATACAGATGAAACCATGTTCTCCGGAGTGTTTCAGCTTCCTGCCGGTTGTTATTACAGGGCTGAGACAGGAAACCTCAGGAGAGACATGACCGGCAGGATTGAGGCCACAAGGTGGTACACACCGGTCCACCTGCCATTCAGGGGTTCATTCAATGATGCCGCCATGGAGTTCAGACGGCTTTTTGAAAGGGCAGTGAGTGAACATTTATATGCTGATGTGCCTGTAGGTACAGCACTTTCCGGGGGGCTTGACTCATCATCAATAGTATGCGAAGTAAACCGTATACTCAGGGCTGAGGACTCCACAGACCTTCAGAAGACATTCTCCTCATGCTCGGTTTATGAGCAGTTCAGCGAAAAGAAATGGATGGATATTGTGGTTGACCATACAAGCGTGGATGCCTACTTTGTATATCCCTCGCTCGATCAGGTCTTGCAGATCACACCATCAATCTTATGGTATCATGATGAGCCTTATCAGTCGCAGAGTGCATTCCTGGCCTATAATCTATTTCAGCTGGCCAGGATGAACAATGTCAAGGTCCTTCTTAACGGTCAGGGCGCCGATGAATATCTCGGTGGTTATGGCCAGTTTACAATAGCCCGTTATGCCGGCATGGTCAGGAGACTCCGCTTGACGGGCATGCTGGCTGATATAAGGCGGTCAAAGCCCATAAACAAAGTGTCGGCTTACGGAAATATCAGCGGTGTTGCATTCCATCTGTTACCTGATATCATGAAGCGAACCCTGACCAGGTTCAGGAGCAGCTCTGATAATGTCAAGGAAATAATTGATACCGGGAAGCTGAATATCGAGCCTTCACACCCGTTTGACCTTATCCCCGTGCGTTACAGGTCTGTGCCTGAGATATCTGATCATCTTACATTTTATAGTACACTTCCCAAATACCTTCATTGGGAAGACCGCAATTCAATGGCTCATTCGGTTGAGGCGCGGGTACCGTTCCTCGATCACAGGCTTGTGGAATTTGCCTCCGGGCTGCCTGATGATTTCCTCGAGAAGGATGGAGTCAACAAGAGAGTGATGCGTGAAGCCCTCGATGGACTGATCCCTGAGAAAATAAAAAACAGGAGAGACAAAATGGGATTCATTACTCCCGAGGAGATATGGGTCAGAAAGGAAAACCCGGCCGTCTTCAGGAGGAAAATCGAGGAAGCCGTGGAAACTACAAATGGAATAATAAAACCCGGTGCACTCGGTTATTTTGATCAGGTGGTAAAGGGAGAGCAAAAGTTCGACTATACTTACTGGCGGTTGATACTTTTCAGCGAGTGGGTTAAAAAGTTTGATATAAAAATCTGATTTTCAGGAAGCAGGTGATCACAATTAAATATCTTGACTGGGACAGTGTTTTTTTCGGTTTGAAGATCGGCCAGGCAGAGGTTCCGTTTTTAGATGCCGGTATAATAACTGAACTTAAAACAGCCAGGCGAAAGGGAGATTTTGACCTGGTTTATCTGTTCACGGATAACCCGGGGAGTGAGGCCCGGGGATCAAAACCAGATATTCTTCCTGAACCGGTTGATATTAAGGTAACCTATTCAAAGACGGTCGTTGGCGGGGAAGAGCTCCATTACCCGGGCATTAGAACATATGATGGCCCGGTAACCGGGAAATTAACAGATCTTGCAATAGAAAGCGGTCATATGAGCCGTTTCAGGAAGGATCAGCGCCTGAATCCAAGGTTCGTTGATATGTACACTGCCTGGATTTCGAGATCCGTCAGCGGTGAGCTTGCTGATGCCGTTCTTGTGTCAGAAGATCAGGATGACATAAATGGTTTTATCACTCTTAAAAAGAACGGCCCTGTATGTACTGTCGGGCTTATAGCTGTTGACAGTATGTCAAGGGGCCGCGGTATTGGCGGAGGGTTGCTGAAAGAAGCTGCCGTCTGGTCATTTGAAAAAGACTGTCATGAAATAAGAGTGGCAACCCAGACGGAAAACCAGGGGGCCTGCCGCCTATATGAAAAGAACGGGTACTCAGTGATGTCTGTGAAATATATCTTCCACATATGAACAGACGCCTCGGCCGTCCCTCTGGCAGACGGAAGTGTTTCACAGAAGGTGTTTCCGGCTTATTACGGCCGTTAATCTTTAAACTTAATACGATCAAGCATTCGAACGATGGATATGATACCCTTCAATAAACCCTATCTTACCGGCAAGGAGATGCACTTCATCTACCAGGCAGTTTATTCCGGCAAGATATCAGGTAACGGGCAGTTTACCCAGAAATGCCAGAGATACTTTGAAGAAAGGTACGGCTTCAGGAAGGCATTGCTTACCACCTCCTGTACCGATGCACTGGAGATGTGTGCGATACTTGCCGACATAAAGCCTGGCGATGAGGTGATAATCCCTTCATACACATTTGTCTCAACCGCCCTTGCCTTCGTAAGGCAGGGCGCCAGGATCATCTTTGCTGACAGCCGCGGTGATCACCCTGGTATGGATGAACATGCTATTGAAGGACTGATTACCGAAAGAACCAGGGCGATAGTCCCGGTCCATTATGCAGGCGTGGCATGCGACATGGATGTGATCATGTCTGTTGCCGCCGGACATAACCTGCTGGTTATTGAAGACGCAGCACAGTCAATTGATTCGACATATAAGGGGAAGGCCCTGGGCAGTATAGGGCACCTTGCTGCATTTTCTTTTCATGAAACCAAGAATATCAACTCCGGCGAGGGAGGACTTTTGGCTATAAACGATGAGAGGTTTATAAGACGGTCGGAGATTATATGGGAAAAAGGGACTAACAGGGCTGAGTTCTTCAGGGGAGAGGTAAATAAATACGGATGGTCAGATATCGGCTCCTCATTCCTGCCATCAGAGATAATTGCTGCATACCTTTGGGCGCAGATCGAAAACATTGATGACATACAGAAAAGAAGAATCGCGATATGGTGGAGATACTACCGTGGACTTAAGGACTGGGCCTCGGCCAGTGGTGTGGGGTTGCCGTTTGTGCCCGACTATGCTTCACGTAACGGACATATGTTCTATCTTGTATGCAGAAGCGAAGAGCAGAGAAGCCGGATGATAGGCAGACTTAAGGAGAACGGGGTGCATGCTGTTTTTCATTATCTGAGTCTTCATAACAGTGAATTCTATCACAAACTCCACGGTGAAAGGAAATTGCCAAATGCGGATCTGTATACCGAACAGCTTGTGAGACTGCCCATGTTCTACGAGTTGAAGGAGAGTGATATCGACAAAATCATAAGTATCATAATATCTTTATGATCATACCGGTACTGGGAAAAAAACATACAACAGGCTTATGTCGCACAAACTGAGACTACTCCTTGTCTCCAATGCATTTTATCCTGAAATCTCCCCGCGCAGTTACAGGGCTACCGAGCTGGCCAGGGAATTCTGCCGGCAGGGGCATGATGTGGTTGTAGTGACAAAATCACGAAGCTATGATTACACAGATTTTTTGAAGGAGACACCTGTTGACATCAGGATGTGGAAGGGAGATAAATTCCCCCCTGTCAGTGTTGCCAGGCGTAATCCCTGGGCCCTGATAACCAGGGCGATAAAACGAGTCATGATGGTGCTCTTTGAATACCCCGCCATTGAGGATATGTTTCATGTCAGGAAAATGTTAAAGTGGGAGGAAGGGTATGACATGATGATCTCATTTGCTGTCCCATATCCTGTTCAGTGGGGAGTAGCCTGGGCACGTAACAGGAAGCGGAGGATCTCACGCATCTGGGTAGCAGACTGCGGAGACCCTTATATGGGTGATGTCCTCGATTCCTTCAGAAAGCCTTTCTACTTTGCCTTCCTGGAGAAATGGTTCTGCAGAAAAGCTGAATTCATTACGATACCCGTACAGTCTGCCCTTACAGCCTATTACCCGGAGTTTCATGATAAGATTAAGGTGATACCTCAGGGATTCAGGTTTGATATCAGGGATGACCTTAAAAAGGGGCCCGGGCATACAGTTCCGGAATTTGCCTATGCCGGGAGGTTCCTCCAGGGAATACGTGATCCACGGCCACTCCTGGAGTTCCTGTCAGCGACAGACCTCCCGTTCAGGTTTCATGTATTTACCGATCAGCCTGAATATCTTGACGATTACCGTGAGCGGCTGAATGACAGGCTGATAGTCTCAGGGTATATACCCAGGAAAGAACTTCTTGATATGCTCTCCGGTATGGATTTTCTGATTAACTTCGACAATAACACCACACTGAATATACCCAGCAAATTGATCGACTACTCAATTACAGGACGCCCGGTACTGAATATCCGGAAGGACTTTTCGGCTGAAAGCATTATGGCGTTTCTCACGGGCAATTATTCATCGCGTATGGATTTACCCGATCCGATGCATTATCACATAAGCAAAGTCTCAGGGCAGTTCCTTGAGCTCCTAAACCCAACCCCGTGATGATGAGCAGGTCATATACAGGAGCCTTTACAGGTACCACCCTGGCAAACACCAGGAATTATCTTATTCTTTTCATCCTGTGGCCATTCCTGTCATTCATGGTTGCCATTGCTAACTTTTCCCGCAAGGAGGCCAGGAATGTCGTATATATTTTCATTATCTATTACGGACTGACATTTGTTAATAATAATATGGCAGTTGATGCCTACAGGTATGCTCTGGAACTGAAGGCCAATTCACTACTTCCTTTCTCGGATTTTTTCAAGGTTGTAGGCGGTTTGTACAGCGACACTTCCGTTGATATTGCAGAACCCCTGATATCTTTTATAGTCTCCAGGTTCACAAGTAATCACGGTCTTTATTTCGGTGTATGGGCAGCTATTTTCGGGTTCTTCTATATTAATTCCATCGGGCTGCTCTATGAACGTTACCAGATCAACCAGGGATGGAATACCGTTGTCCTGATGGTTTTCTTCATTATGACTATCCCTGTCACAATGATCAGCGGCGTAAGGATGTGGACTGCAGCCTGGATGTTTTTCTATGGTGCATACCGGGTAATAACGGAAAGGAATCCGAAATTCCTGATTGTCACATTGTCGGCTTCCCTTGTCCACTGGAGCTTTATGTCTGCCAATGCAATACTTATAATTTATTACCTCGCAGGGAACAGGAATTTAATTTACCTGCCCCTGGCATTATCCTCATTTGTAATACCCCAGCTGGCAGCACCCCTGTTCAGGTCTATCGCACTGAAGATGGGCGGGGGTCTCCAGCAGCGATATACAAACTATTCAAGTGAAGGTTATATAAGTGCAGTCCAGGAGGGTGCGGCACAGTCAGCCTGGTTCATTCGCATTACAAGTGATCTTGTTTTTTATTACCTGTTGATATCCATAGCTGTTATTCAGATCAGACACAAGTCTGCTATGGACGGGAAAGCAGAAAGGAACCTTTTCAGCTTCCTGCTTCTTTTCCTCGCCTTTGTCAATTTTGGCATGCCTATACCCTCTTTCGGTGAGCGGTTTCTGGTTTTGTTCTTTTTGTTCGCCACAGCTTACCTGATGCTGTATTTTGTGAAACTACCGGGTGAGAAGATATATTTCCTGATTATCCTGGGTTTGTTCCCCATGATGTTATATTCCCTTATCAATTTCAGGCTGGGCACAGAGAGCATAAATGCATGGATATTCTCCCCCGGTCTGGGTGTTCCACTGTTTGCTCCGGTACTTTCATTGTATGAGGTCCTATTCATGTAAGTCCTGAAATATGGGGAATACTATTATTTCCGCGCTCAGGAGAAACCTGGCGGCCCTCCCCGGGTGGCGCACCGGCAGAAAACTTGTGGTCATTGAATCGGATGACTGGGGAAGCATCAGAATGCCCTCGCAGAAATTTTACCTCGAACTGCAGAAAGCAGGCCTCGACCTCGTTTCTGATGAAGGTGCCCTTTTCAATAAATTTGACACGCTTGCATCCGCTGAAGACCTTTCCGGGTTGTTTGGCGTACTGGGCTCAGTCAGAGACAGTTCGGGCAGGCCGGTGGTGATAACTCCCGTTTCGGTTGTCGCCAACCCTGATTTTGACAGGATAAGACAGAGCGATTTTACCAGGTATTTCTTTGAACCGTTTACAGAGACTCTGCGCAGATATACCGGCTGTGAAAATTCATTCGCACTCTGGCAGGAAGGAATAAGGCGAAGGCTTTTTGTCCCACAGTTCCATGGGCGTGAACATCTGAATGTATCTGTCTGGATGAGAGCATTGTCCGGCGGCAACAAAACAGCCATGACCGGATTTGATCATTCCTTCTGGGGAATGACAACAAGGGGAGAGCACGGGATAGGGGTAGAGTTCCAGGCGGCCTTTGACTTCACCGACCCGGCTGATCTGCTGTACCACAGAGAAGTATTATCAGGAGGCCTCAAATTGTTCGGTGACCTTTTCGGCTATAAGGCCTCATACTTTGCCCCTCCGAACGGGCCTTTCAGCTCGAGTCTTGAACCCCTTCTTGCTGAAAATGGAATTGAGTACCTGTCAATGCCAAGGATTCAATCCGAACCTATGGGCTATGGAAAAGCTGAGAGGAGAATCCACTGGATTGGAAAAAGAACCCGGACAGGGTTGACAATCATAACACGCAACAGTTTCTTTGAACCTGTTGTTCCCGGCATCGACTGGGTGGACCGCTGTATGTACGATATTTCAGTGGCTTTCCGGTGGAAGAAACCTGCAGTAATAAGCTCCCACCGGGTCAACTTTGTGGGAGGATTATCACATCAGAACAGGGAGCAGGGCCTGAACCGGCTTCATGACCTGCTTAAAGCGGTTATGAAACGCTGGCCGGAGGCAGAGTTTGTGACTTCAGAAGAACTTGGCGACATCATCAGGAATGGGTAACACAATCACATCAATTAAGAACAGCCTGCTGCATAATATTGCAAATATCCCCGGCTGGCGATCACCAGGAAGGATAGTTGTAATAGAAAGTGATGACTGGGGCAGTATCAGGATGCCATCAGCCGAAGTCTTTTCCAGGTTCCGTTCAGGCGGTTATGACCTTGCCGGCAGTGATTACAACAGGCTCGACACCCTGGAGAGCAATGATGATCTTACCTCACTCTTTGATATACTTGCTTCGTTCACCGACCATAAGGGTAACCACCCCGCCTTTACTGCCAACTTTGTTGTTGGCAATCCTGATTTCAAACGGATCAGAGAGGCTGACTTCAACAGTTACTTTTATGAGCCTGTTACCGAAACATTAAAAAGGTATAACGGGCGGGACCTTGTACTTTCACTGTGGAATAGTGGAATGAAAACCGGTATATTCCGTCCCCAGTTCCACGCCCGGGAGCACGTTAACATTGTCAGATGGATGGATGCCCTCCGGCAAAAAAGTGAAAAGATATTATTCACCTTTGATAATGAAACGACATTTTCAGGTGACGGGGACTATAATTTCATGGAGGTGCTTGATTACAATTCTGAAGCAGATCTAGACTTAATGAGAGAAAGCATTACAGAAGGCCTTGATCTTTTTGAAGATATCTTCGGCTTCCGGTCAGCATCATTTATTCCTCCCTGTTATACATGGAGCAGTGACCTGGAAGAGACTCTTTACAGGGGTGGAGTGAAATACATCCAGGGCCTGATGGTCCAGCAGATTCCCACCGGCAGTTTCGGGCATTATAAAAAGAAAATCCACTTCCTCGGTAAAAGGAATGTTCTCGGGCAGTATTATCTGGTCAGGAACAGTTTCTTTGAACCGGCACTGTCAGGTTATTCCGACGACGTTGACCGCTGCCTCTCCCGGATAGCCATTGCCTTCAGGTGGAACAAGCCGGCAATCATAAGTTCCCACCGTATAAATTATATTGGCGCTCTCGACAAAAGCAATCGTGACAGAACCCTTAATATGTTGAAGAAGCTTCTTTCCTCAATCCTTCGTGAATGGCCTGATGTGGAATTCATGACCACTGACAGGCTGGGAGACCTTATATCTCGTTCTGACGACAGAATGGGGAAGGAAGAGATAGTTTAGGTTAAGCATTGTAATAATTACAGTCGATCTTTGGTTAGTGTGATTGAAATTCCTTCACCTCGTAACGAATAGGCTAATATGGGCAGAGTAAAACCAATATCACCGGCAAGAACAGACAGGTATAATTTAATGATCAATACTGTCTTTGAGAAGTGCTTCAGGGAATTATGTGAAAAGTATATTACCGGAAGATTAATTGATATCGGTTGTGGAGAAAAACCGTATAAACACCTTCTTGAAGGCCTGGTGACGGAACATGTGGGTATAGACCATTGCGGCACTTCCCATGACAGATCCAATATTGACATTATCGGGACCGCTTACTCTATACCTGTGGAAAGCAACAGCTTTGACAGCGTTATCTGCACGGCTGTATTGGAGCATCTTGAAGAACCGGAGCTCGCCATAAAGGAGTGTTACAGGGTATTGAAGACCGGCGGCTATGCTGTCTATTCAGTTCCCTTTATATGGCATTTGCACGAAGAACCCCGGGATTTCTTCAGGTTCTCAAAATATGGGTTACAATATTTATTTGAAAAGACAGGCTTTGCTGTAGTCGAAATAAGACCTCTTTCCGGGTTCATTCTGACGTTCCTGCAATTGCATATTTATCTGGTTATGGGGAAATTTAACAAAGGCATAATCAGATTCCTGGGGATCTTTGAACTTTACAATTTTATTATCCAGCGGTTAGGAATATTTCTGAACAAATTTGACAGATCTTATGCCTGGACCTGGATGAATGTCGTGGTTGCTCATAAATGAGCTGTTTCAGGTAGGTATTTTACGTTTCAAAGAGGGATTTCCTTAAAACATTCAGATGATCAAATTGCTCATTACAGGTGATTTTTGTCCGGTAAACAGGATTGAAAAACTCGCCGCGAAGAAAGATTTTGAATCGATATTCAATGACTTCATGGATGTCATGACAGGTAATGATCTGATTATTACCGACCTGGAGTGCCCATTGACAACTTCGGCCGGATCCAGGAAGAAAACCGGGCCGCATCAAAAAGCCAATCCCGGCTGTATTGGTATCCTGAGCTATGCCGGGGTAGGACTGGCTGCCATGGCAAACAATCATATCATGGATTTCGGCAGCCTGGGAGTCAGTGAGACATTGGAGCTCTGCAATGCCAACGGCATTGGTGTTGTTGGTGTGGGAACATCGGCCAGGGAGGCCGCGGAACCATTTATTTTCAAAAGTAAGGGCAGGAGTATTGCCATCCTGAATTTTGCCGATGATGAGTTCATCACCTCTCCTGACGGTAAATTCAGATGTAATCCGCTTGATCCGGTAAACGCCTTCTATGCTATCACCAGGGCAAGGCAATCAAATGATAATGTAATTGTCATTGTGCATGGTGGCAATGAGTTCTATGAGCTTCCTTCACCCCGCACCCGGAAGCTGTACAGGTACATGGTTGACCTGGGGGCCGATACTGTTATTGCACACCATACTCACGCCCTGTCAGGTTTTGAGATATTCAACGGAAAGCCTGTATTCTACGGTCTTGGCAATTTTATATATGACTGGCCCGGGAAGCGAAATACAGGATGGAACAGGGGATATGTTGTCAGATTGTCGATATCGGATGAGATTGGTTTTGAGGTGATACCCCTTAAACAGGGGGATGAGAAACCAGGTGTCAGTCACCTGGATAAAACGGAAACGGATGCATTTGAAAAGCACCTCAGAGATCTGAACTCTGTAATTGCTGATGATGCAATGCTTGAAGAGAGGTTCAACGGTCATATCAACTCAGTAGCACCGATGTATGATGCCTATATCGAGCCTTACTTCGGTGCTTTTATATCCTCTCTGAGGAACCGGGGCTTGTTCCCGAAACTCATGTCCCGCAGAAAAAGGATGCTTCTGCTGAATATTATGCGCTGTGAATCACACCGGGAAGTATTACTTGGGATGCTGGAACGGTCAACAGGAAATGAGAAACCAGGCAGGAAAAATTCCCTGGAAGGTGAAAAATAAGTACCGGAGCCGCTCGGTTTGATATTATTCGGAATTACATATGTGTGGAATTACAGGTTATATCAATATTGATCTCAGGCCGGTAAGGAATACTTCTGCTATCCTGAAGATGCTGAAGGTACAGAAGCATCGCGGACCTGATGATTCAGGTGTTCGCCTGTTCAGCCTGGTATCGGATGATTCGGCAGAAGTATCAGGTCATGAACCTCTCTTCGTAGAACGGAATTTTGAGGGTGTGCTTGGCTTTAACAGGCTGAGTATTCTTGATTTGTCACAGAACGGGCATCAGCCGATGGTAAGCTTAGATAAAAAAGTCTTCCTTACACTGAACGGGGAGATCTATAATGCATTTGAGCATAAACCGGAGCTTGAAGCCTCAGGATACCGGTTTAAAAGCACGAGCGATACTGAAGTGGTTCTTGCACTCTACCTGAAATATGGATATGAAGGTATGCTTGAAAGACTGAACGGGATGTTTGCCATAGCGGTGGTTGACCTCGGGAAGAAAGAACTCTTTGTAACACGTGACCGTTTTGGGATCAAACCAATGTATTTCATACATACAAATGAAATCTTCGCGTTTTCCTCAGAACTTAAAAGCTTTGCATTTATTGACGGTTTCCGGTTCACCCTTAATGAAGATAAGCTCGATGAATACCTGTTATTCAGGAATAACCTCCATGGGACACTTTTCAGTAATATAGAATCGCTGGAACCTGGCCATTACCTGTCATTTAGCCATTACACCGGGTTAAAGAAAACAAGATATTTTGATAAGAATTCATACAGGCGAAAGAGCCATGACGGCAGCCTGAAAGAAATCGGAGTACAGCTTGAAGACTGGCTGGGCAGGAGCGTCAGAAGCCAGTTGATGAGCGATGTCAAGCTTGGATGCCAGTTATCCGGGGGCATTGATTCATCCCTTGTGACCTGGCTGGCTAATGCCGATAGTGAAAAGGGGAACTTTGAATCTGTTTCGATAATTTTTGATAACCCATTATACAGCGAAGAAAAATATATTGATTTTGTTGCAGGGCAGCTGGGGATAACGAGTCACAAGTTCCTTCTGGATCAGGACTATTACCTCAGTAATATTGAAAAAGCTACCTGGCACCTTGAATCGCCTCTTAATCATCCCAATACTGTTGCCATTTACAAACTTTCGCAGAGGGCGAAAGAGCATGTTACAGTTTTACTGAGCGGAGAGGGGGCCGATGAGGTATTTGGAGGGTACAGCCGGTTCTACGATATCAGATTCCCCTTTAGCAGGGCAAAATCAATACATGAAATTCACAAAAACCTGAACGATCCTGCCGAGTTGCTCCATTACCTGAATGGTGATCAGAGGGCAGTGATGGCAACGGCATATATGACACCTTTTCTCGCGGCGAAGCTCAGGCCTGGTTTCAGCAGGGGGCGGGCTACAGCCGAAAGGTTGGCGTTATATGCAAAGCTCTCAGGATCAAGATTCGACAGGCAGGTCAAGTATGAACTCACCACCTATCTGCCGGATCTGTTAATCAGGCAGGATAAGATGTCAATGGCCCATTCAATAGAGAACAGGGTGCCGTTCCTGGACAATGAAATCGTTGAAAACTCGTTCTCAATACCGGAAAGGTACCTGTTGTTAAGGAAGAGTCCTGAAGGAAGAAATACTGAGAAATACCTTCTGAAGAAATTGACTGCGGACACATTCGGTAACAGTTTTGCTTTCAGGAATAAGATGGGATTCGGGATTCCAGTGAGAGAGTTTTTACTTGAACCGGGGTTCAGAGGATACCTGAATGATTCGGTCATTCCTGGGATTAAAAAAAGAGGACTTTTTCCCCATGAACTGATCTCGGACTGGATTAACAACCTAAACAGTCTGAGATACACTGAGATGGAAGCGCTGTGGGTTATGATCTCATTTGAAATATGGGCAGCGGTATATCTGGATAAGGGATATGAAAATAGGTATACACAATTCTAAAGATTCATTCAGCGAAAGGTGGATCCCGTACTGTAAGGACAATAACATCAGTTACAGGTTAGTGGATTGCTACCGTACTGACATTATTGATCAGCTTGCCGATTGTGATGCCCTTATGTGGCATTTTAACCATAAAAGCCCGAAGGCAAGCAAGTTTGCGAGGCAGCTTCTCTATTCCGTCCAGGCCTCCGGAAAGCCAGTCTTTCCTGATTACAACACCTCCTGGCATTTTGACGATAAGGTAGGGCAGAAGTACCTCCTCGAAGCGATAGGGGCACCCCTGCCAGCATCATATGTCTTCTATACCAGGAAAGAGGCCAGGGAGTGGATTGACAGTGCTGTTTTTCCGAAAGTCTTCAAACTGAGAAACGGTGCCGGATCGGATAATGTATTGAAAGTCAGTTCCAGGAAGAGTGCGCGCAGGCTCGTAAATAAAGCCTTTGGCAGGGGATTCAGGCAGTATGATGCCATGGCAAACCTGCGTGAGCGTTACCGTAAATACAGAAACGGCAAAACAACCCTCCATGATGTGATCAGGGGATTGATCAGGCTCGGCTACACAACCGAGTATGCAAGGGTAACCGGGAACGAAAAGGGATATGTCTATTTCCAGGATTTTATTCCCGGGAATGATTCCGATATCCGCGTTGTGGTTGTCGGCGACAAGGCCTTTGCCATCAAACGGATGGTAAGGGCAAACGACTTCAGGGCCTCCGGCAGCGGGTCGATCCTCTATGAAAAGGAACATTTTAGAGACGATGTCATAAGGCTGGCTTTTGATATCTCAGAGAAACTCAATACTCAATGTATGGCATATGACCTTGTCTTCTCAGACGGAAGCCCACTGGTTGTGGAGATAAGTTACGGCTTCGCAATGCATGGCTATGACGACTGTGTAGGTTACTGGGAGAGCGACCTCACCTGGCATGAAGGGAAGTTCAATCCATATGGCTGGATGGTTGATGATCTCATCAGTTCCGTCAGGGCAAAAACAAAGTAAGAGGGATGTCAGACCCTGAAAACAAAGGCGTGAAGAAATACAGGCTCTGTCTGGTAATACCATCATTGCAGGCCGGCGGAATGGAACGCGCAATGTCTGAGCTTGCAACATATTTTTCATCGAAGGAGACACTTGAGTTACATCTTATTCTATACGGTATTACCAGGGAAGTGTTCTACAGCGTTCCCGGGTCTGTGACTGTACATAAACCTTCTTTCAGGTTTAATAATGGACTAAGGCTTTTCAGCACATTGAGGACACTGGCATACCTGAGGTCGGTGGTAAAAAAAATATCTCCGGATGCTGTCCTCAGTTTCGGTGAGTATTGGAACAGTTTCGTGCTTATTGCCCTGGCCGGCCTGAAATACCCTGTTTATATATCGGACAGATGTCAGCCTGATAAAAGCTTCGGGTTCTTTCATGACATGCTCAGGAGGAGACTCTATCCACGGTCAGCTGGTGTTATTGCCCAGACCGTGAAAGCAGGCGAGATCTATCATGCACAGGCGCTCAATACCAACATCCGGGTTATAGGAAACCCGATCCGGAATATTCCACCTGACCGCAACACCGGCAGGGAAAACATAATTCTTACTGTTGGCAGGCTCATTGACACAAAACATCATGACCGCCTGACAGAGCTCTTCCTGAGCATACCAGATCCCCGGTGGAAACTGGTAATCGTGGGATATGACCATCTGAAACAAAATATCTCCGTGAGACTGCAAAAGATCATCGCGGAGAACAATGCTGAGGCCAGGGTATCACTGGAAGGCAAAAGGGCTGATGTGGATGCCTATTATCTCAAAAGCAAGGTATTCGCTTTTACTTCCAGCTCGGAAGGATTCCCGAACGTCATCGGCGAGGCCATGTCAGCCGGACTGCCGGTGGTTGCCTTTGACTGTATAGCCGGACCGTCAGAAATGATCAACCACGGTAAAAACGGGTTCCTTGTCCCTCTCTTTGATTACGAACTGTTTCGCGAAAGACTGATAACGCTCATGGAAGACAGTGATCTGCGTGAGAACTTCGGGAGGCAGGCACGTAAGGATATTCTGAAATATTCAATTGAGAATATAGGTGAACAGTATATTGATTTTATGAAGTTATCAACCTGAAAACCAAATTGTTGAAATTATGACGATACTTGTTACCGGAGGAGCCGGGTTCATCGGCTCAGCAGTAGTTCCTGAACTGAAACGTTCCGGCCATGAAATATTTGTGCTTGATAATCTTTCTTTTGGGAAACGCGAGTTCATAGATATAGCCGATGATCATTTTTTCATTGCCGATATCCGTGACAGGAAAGAGGTTGAGAAAGCGTTCGGCATCGCAAATCCTGACATCGTAGTCCATCTGGCTGCTATTCATTTCATCCCCTACTGCAACCAGCATCCGTTTGAAGCCGCCGATACCAATATCAGGGGTACGATGAATGTCCTCGATGCATGCAGGACCATCAGGTCGCTGCGGAAGGTATTCTTTGCATCCACAGCAGCTGTATACCCCATTTGTGATGAGGCGGTGGGAGAGGAACATCCACAGCTGCCCCTTGATATCTATGGAATAAGCAAACTGACAGGCGAACATCTTTTTAAGAAGTTCTGGCTTGAGTCCGGTGTCGATACGGTTATTTGCAGATTCTTCAATGCTTTCGGACCGAATGAGACAAATCCTCATCTTATTCCCGAAATTGAAAAGCAGCTGAGGGAAGGAATGAGGACGATCAGGCTCGGGAACCTGACTCCCAGGCGCGATTTCATCCATACACACGATATGGCAAGCGCCGTAAGTACCCTGTTGTTGTTGGAACGTCCCGGCTATGATATATTCAATCTTGGCCGTGGTATCGAATACTCTGTTGTAGAAATTGTGGAGGCTTTCGAACGCCAGCTGAATGAGAAAATAACGATTGAGATCGACCCGGCCAGGGTGAGGAAGGTGGAACGTGAGCATCTCCTGGCTGACGTCTCCAAACTCAAAGGTGTTGGCTGGAACCCGCGCTGGGGTATCGACGAGGGGATCCGTGACCTAATCATGAGCTGGGACTTAAGAAACTAATACAAAGAATGGTAATGGAAGAGAGGCGACTTAAACTTGGAATCATATTCAATTTCAATCCCATCTGGATGGGTGGGATCATTTATATCCTCAACCTTATCAGGACGCTCGGCTTTCTTGACGAAAAGGAGAAGCCTGAGATATTCCTTTTTTACAGACCTGATCTCAAGCCCTTTGCAGACAGGATCAGTTACCCTTACCTGCACCTGATCAGCTGGAATTTCCCGCCTGTAACAAGCGGTTATTTTAAATCATGGCTGACCCGCAGGAACGTATTTGTTTCAGATATCCTGGCAGAATACGAGCTTGACGGCCTTTATCCGTTGCATGATTACCCGGTAAGAACCCGTAGCAGGACCAGGCTGGTTTCTTGGTACGCTGACCTTCAGCATGAGTATTATCCTGAATTCTTTACAAAAAGAAAAGTATTTGAACGTACACAGAGAATTAAACTTATCCTGAGAAACACCGATGACCTTGTTGTTTCAAGCAAGGCAGTGGCTGATGATTTCCATCGTTTTTTTAGGATCACGGAAGCTATGAAAATGCATGTTTTTCACTTTGTCTCTGTTATTGATGATCTGTCAGGTCTTGACATAGATGAAGTGAGGGCAAAGTACAATCTGCCTGCTGATTATTATATGATCTCAAATCAGTTTCACAGGCATAAAAACCACAGGGTTCTTCTCAGGGCCCTGGCATTGCTGAAAGAAGAGGGCAAGGAGGTTCATATGGCTATGACTGGCAGGTTCCCGGATGCATCGCATTCCCCTTACATGAGAGAGTTACATTCTCTGATTGATGAGAACGGCCTTAAACCTGATATCAGTCTCCTCGGTGTAATTCCACGCGATGAGCAGTTGCTCCTTATGAAACACTCAAGGGCTGTCATACAGCCAAGCCTTTTCGAAGGCTGGAGCACGGTCATAGAAGATGCCATATCTCTCCAGGTGCCTGTGATTGCCTCATCATTACCGGTAAACATAGAGCAACTTGGTCCTGATGGATTCTATTTTGAACCCGATGATTATAAGGCGCTTGCAGGTTTGCTGACAGGCCTCCCGGCACGTGAGAAGGATAAAATGATATATCCTGAATACAATCAAAGGATCAGGGAAGCGGCCAGGACATTTATGAAGATATTTACAGACTGAGGGGAGCTGACCGATGCCAGAAACTATGTCGCCGGGAATCGTATTCATTAACCAGGCCACCGGTTACCTGACAATTGATATCATCAATAGATTTGTCAATGACTTCAGGGAAGTGATTCTCATTACAGGAAGTGTCAGGGTCCAGGATACGCCCCCTGACCCGAGAATAAAGATTGTTTATATAGGTCGGTATGACAGGGGCAATAACCTCAGAAAAGCAGTTTCATGGATTAAAGGATCACTCAGGATCTTTTTCCTCCTGAAATTCAGGTTTGGCGGTTATGATAAATTTTATTTCACCGTTCCTCCCACAGCCTGTCTTATGGCGCCCTGGTTCAGGGGGAGATACTCAGTTCTGGTCTATGATCTTTACCCGGAAGCGCTTATCGCAAACGGATTCGGTGAAAGGGGCCTCCTCTACAGGTGGTGGGCACGACGCAACAGAAAGATATTCGCGGGAGCACATCGGGTTTATACCCTGAGCGGTGCAATGAAATCCGGCATAGAAAGGTACTGCCCCGGCAGGGATGTTATTGTTATCCCTAACTGGTCGGCATTCTCACATCTGAAACCTGTCAGGAAAGAAGACAACAGGATACTTGACAGTGAGGGTCTTGCAGGAAGGTTCATCGTACAGTATTCCGGAAATATCGGAGTTACCCATAATGTTGAGACACTGGTTGAGGTCGCCGGGAATCTGAAGAATGAAAGTGATATCATCTTCCAGATAATCGGGAGGGGAGAAAGAAGCAATGAAATAGCCCGGAGGATCCATGAAATGACACTTGATAACTGTATCATGCTGCCCTTCAGGAATGACGCTGATCTGTTCGAATCGCTTTGTGCAGCCGATCTGGCGGTTATAATACTTGATGACAGGACCCCCGATGTAAGCATACCCAGTAAACTATACAACATTCTGTCTGCCTCCCTCCCTGTGCTGGCCATCGCATCCCCCGGCTCAGGTCTCGCTGAAATGGTGACCGGTCATAAAATAGGAGAGGTATTTGACAAAAGCGATGTCCGGGGGATGAGCCGTTATATCCTTGACCTGAAAAACAACTCCTCCCGCGGGGAGTTTTATTCTGCCAATTCACTGAAAACATCGTCACTCTATACAAGTGAAAATGCAGGGAGATATCTTCAAAGTTACCTGGAGTAAAACTTAATTATAAAGAAATGGTATTCATCAGACGCCTGCTGTATCTCTTCTATTATTTTAAGGAGTCAGACAGGCAAATGCTTGCGAAATTCCTCCGGTATTCATCTGTCGTCACCGGCAGGTCAAGGCTTGCCATTGCCTCTGATGCCCTTGTATCGGCCGTACGTTACAATATTTCGTTTAAAGACTACTTCTGCTTCAGGTTCTATGAACCGGGCCGGTCTGACCGCGAGGAGTGGGCCGGGACAGGGTTCATGTATGAATACCAGCTCAGGATGAATCCAAAAGATTCAAGGAAGATACTCAAGAATAAGATTCTGTTCCTTGGCCATTTCCGTGATCTGATAAAGAGAGACTTTGTCTCACTGTCAGGAGGTCCGGATGACGTCACGAACCTCTCGGTACTCCTTAACAACCACGCCGGCCGTATCGCCCTGAAAGGGTCGCTAGGACAGGTGGGAGCGGAAGTGGAAATAGTAAAATGCGATAAGTATACGCCTGAGACGCTTCTTGATCATATGAAGAAGAAGCATTATGATCTGGCGGAAGAGTTTGTGGTGCAGCATTCAGACCTGAATGAGCTCTCACCATCGGGTCTCAATACAGTCAGGGTCATCACCCAATATCATGACGGAGAGGTCATTATCCTCGGAGCACGGTTGAGGGTCTCAGTCAACTCACCCGTAGACAACATGGCTGCAGGAAACCTTGCAGCACCTGTTGATACTGAGACAGGAACAGTTACCGGACCAGGTGTTTACAGCGATATAACAAAAGAACCTGAAAGCGTACACCCGGTAACGGGAATGAAGATTGAGGGATTCATTATACCTCACTGGGAGAGCGTTGTTAAACTTGCAGACACCGTGGCGCGAAGAGCCGGAGGAAACAGATCTGTGGGTTGGGATATTGCCATTACGGCTGAGGGCCCGGAGCTTATCGAGGGTAACCATAATTGGTGTAAGCTATTATGGCAGCTGCCGGTAAAAAGGGGTCTCAAAAGGGAATTAACAAAATACTTGTGATGGAAAAGCTGTTGCTGTTCATAAAACACCGACTCGGATTTTTATGGAAAATAATTGAGGCGGTAAATAATTCCCTGTTCGGTCTCATTTACGGCTCACAGCTTAAAAAAACTCTGCCCGGAGTATTTGCAGACTTCAGCCAGGGCCCTTTTCAGTACCGTGAACTGACAGGAGCTGATGCCGGCAGACTATTCCACCTTATAGGTGACCAGCCTGAGTCTGATCTTGACTATTTCAGACCGCATGGTTTTGACCAGGAATCGATCGCCAGGCAGACGAAGAAGGTCTCTTTTCTGATGATGGGAGTATTCAGCGATGATACCATGGTCGGTTATTTCTTTCTCCGCTTTTTTGCCAACCGGAAGTGTTTTGTAGGCCGTCTGATAGATAAAGAATACAGGGGAAAAGGGATAGGAGCAGTAATGAATAATATTATGTACGAGACAGCCTGGAGAATGAATTTCAGGTGTCTTTCAACGATTTCAAGGAATAACGATGCCGTGATGAGGGCACATTCCGGGAACAGGCACATGATTATTCTGAAAGAACTGAAAAATGATTACCTGCTGGTTGAGTTCCTGCCCTCTGATAACCATAAACATTAACCTTGAGGGTGGCGGTTCCTTCTGCCTGTAAAAAAGATGTTCATTAAGAGATGTTTTGACATTGTATTTTCTTTTTTAGGCCTGGTTGTTTTATTGCCGTTCATGCTTGCAGCCGGTCTTCTTGTTAAGACAGGCTCAAGAGGTCCGGTACTGTTCAGGCAGCAGAGGGCCGGACGTCACGGTGTGCCGTTCACTATCTATAAATTCCGGACAATGGTTCCTGATCATGGCGGCAGCTCTGTTTCCGTTATGGGAGAAAGCCGTATTACGCCGGTAGGTGCAGTATTACGGAAGACAAAAGTTGACGAACTGCCCGAACTATGGAATATTCTGACAGGTGATATGAGTTTTGTCGGTCCCAGGCCTGATATGCCTGAATATGCCGAACTGCTCCGGGGAGACCAGAAGGAGATTCTCTCACTGAGGCCTGGTCTTACCAGTCCGGCATCGATAAAGTACGCGAGGGAGGAAGAGATACTGGCAAAGACGCCAGACCCTCAAAAACACTTTGATGAAGTAATCTGGCCTGATAAGATGGAGATGAACCTTGAATATGTCCGTACCCGTAGCTTCATAGGTGATATCATTCTCATATTCAAAACTGTGTTTGGGGTAAGCGGGATAAACGAATCCATAAAAAAAAGGGGAGAGTAAGGTTACTCTCCCGTCTGAAAACACCTTCATGAATCACTCTGCAACTTATCGAAAGCCGTTTCTCAGAGGGCTTTTGCAGAGCTATCTTTTGATAAATTTCCTGGAATCGATAATCCTATTGCCTGAAGAGACGGCCACAACATAAGTGCCTGCAGGCATCTCGGGGAAATCGAAATCCATCGTAACTTCCTCCCCTGGCCTTTGTTCACTGTGTATTGCCTGACCTGTCAGGCTGTATATCGTAAAACGTCTTTCATTTTCCGCCACCCCTGACATGTCAATGGAGAAGTGGCCATCAGTAGGGTTCGGATAGAGTTTGATAATGCCGAATCCGGCGATCTCCATTTCTACCACACTCAATTCAACCCCTGTTGGTTGCGAGACAGCCCCCAGGTTGTCGGTAGCAATGGCTGTAATTATATAGGTGCCGGTATCAGCATTCTGCCACAGATAAATATATGGTGCTTCTGTAACCTCGGCAAGGGTAACATCACCACTCTTGAATTCTACTTTGATGACAGTGCCATCAGGGTCTGATGCTTCGGCCTCAAGCACAATTGTCTCATTTTTTTTGAATTTCCTTCCCCGGTTGGGGTTTTTTATTGTTACTACGGGTAGTTGATTGACCGCCTGGGCTGCTTTTTCAACGACAACAGTAACCGAGGAGGAGACTGTCCTGGCACTGAGATTGTCTGTTGCAACGGCAGTGATTATATATGTACCTTCCGGCACCTCTTTCCATGTGAATGAGTATGGTGCTGCTGTTTTCTCACCCAGTTTCGACTGACCGTTATAGAACTCGACTTTTACTACCGAGCCGTCAGGGTCGGATGCAACAGCATCAATGGTAATGGTTGCCGGAGAAACAAATGCACTGTTCTTTGTCGGCGATGAAATATTTACCAGAGGCGGCTGATTGGGTATTGCCGAACAGTTATTTATAACATTCTGTGCGGTAATGGTAGCTGCAAAGGCACCCTCCGCGGTCTTAAGGGGGTTTGACGCTGGCCTTGTATAAGCAACGGTAACGGCATCTCCGTAAACGACCGGGCTGGAAAGGTTAAGGTATACCTTCGTTCCGGAGACGGACACTGAACTTACTGTCCGGGTTACGGTGTTGACCTTTACGGTAAAAGCGGAAGAGGCTGGAACTATGCTGGCAAGCGAAAGGCTGTAAGTCATTTCCAGTCTTGAAGGAGTTGCATTCTCAACAACAGAGCTTACGTAGACCGGAACTGGTGCAGCAACATTATTGGTCACATTTTTGGCAGTAAATGTTGCGGCCAGCCCGCCTTCGGCTGTCTGGAGCGGGTTTGTCGCAGGCCTGGTGTATGCTACTGTCACAGCATCGCCATATACCACTGGGGTGGCCAGCGTAAGATATATCTTTGTCCCTGAGATGGAGACGGAGCTGATTGCCCTGGTCACGGTGTTTACCTTAACTGCAAAAGCGGTGGATGCAGGTATAATATTTGCCAGAGGGAGATTGTAGGTTATTTCAAGCCTGGAGGGAGTGGCATTTTCAATAACTGAGCTCACATAAACCGGGACAACGGTGGAGACATTATTTGTTACATTTTTTGCGGTGAACGTCGCAACCTGCCCTCCGTCAGGAGTCTGCACGGGATTGGCGGTGGGCCTGGTGTAGGCCACAGTCACTGCGTCACCATAAACAACAGGACTGGAAAGTGTAAGGGTAACCTTTGTCCCAGAAACCGCTACGGAGTTTACAGTCCTTGTAACGGTATTGACCTTAACCGTAAAAGCGGTGGTTGCAGGAATGATGTTTGCCAGCGTCAGGCTGTAAGTCATTTCGAGCTTGTCGGGTGTTGCATTCTGGATTACCGCACTGACATATGCAGGGGCAGGAGGGGTAACCGGTCCCGACCCGTATTCGGCATATCCTATATCGGGGGCTGATCCTGAATATGGAAGGCCTACATATACTCCGGCATCGATAAGATCACTGCCTTCCCTGAGCTTTAGAAAGGTTATGTCAGGAAGAGATCCGTCAGGTTTCCTCGGCAGGGTCAGCTGCGAAGCGTCAAGGCTTAAAAAATCCGCTGAAGTGACAGTCACAGCCGGATTGTACTTCCATCCCGGCCACCCTGACGGATCAGGGATCCACGTGTTGCTGGCTGCCGGATAAGTGGATGGATCATATATCATTGTCTGTTCGTATTCAGAGGAGGTGCTTTGAAATACCATATTATTCCTAAGCTGAGTTCCCCTGACCGTCGGATGAAAGACATCACCGAACCCCGAATAACAATTGAAGGCTGAATTGTTTTCGTAGATCGCATTATTCTGGGCACCGGCTTCGAGGTTATTATAGAAGCCTACATAATTACAGTTCGCAGCGATACAGTTCCTGATCACAACATAATTGTCATCTGGATTATAGTGGGATATCTGGTCTGTACCTATGCCTGAAGTCTTGATCCCGTTCCCTTCAATGTCAAAAGGAGCATATTTCAAAGTTGACATGACCCAGGAATTATTGATGAATCTTTTCCCTGCACCGTTCGGATCAATTCCGTCATCTGAGTAGTTCCAGGCGCGGCACCCTTCCCATATAAAGACCCCTCCGATGTAATTACCGCACTTCCAGCCGTCAGCGGCATTGCCCGGATTCAGGCTCAGGGAGTCACACAGGTTATAGGCATCACAATTGATCCACCTTGTGGTGTCAGAATCCCACGGAGCATCGGCACCGTCCCACTCATTCCAGGCTCCGCTCTCGAAATAAAACCCCCTGCCGGAAATATCATGTACGGTACAATTCTCGAAAATGATGTTGGCAGAGTTGGTGCCACTTATTCCCTGAGGCATTTTATAATTATATGTACCGGCAGGCTTGGGGCCTTCCCTCTGGTAAAGGTTACGGACCGTGAGGCCTTTGATATGCCAGTACTGAACCATGTTCAGCGAGAAGCCTCCGAAGTTGGTATAATACTGCGTATAGCCATCCTTGCAATCCAGGATGGGTTTATTCCCGACCTCAAAGTCAGGCGGATATGCCCACAGGTATATTTTTTTGTCCTGTGTCCCGCATCTCCCTTTCGGAGTGGGATATGCAGCCGGGTTGACCTCCGGGAAGTTATCATAACCCGTTACATAATATACCCCTCCACGGATAAAAATAGTATCGCCCGGATAGGCCATGTTTATACCTCTCTGCCATGTGGCAAAGGGGGTTGAAAGTGTGGTTCCGTTATTCAGGTCACTCCCGTTGGGTGCTACGTAAAAGGTCTTACCGGATACGACTGTGCTAACTACGAGAAGAACAGGCAGTAAAAATCTTTTCATAAACCGGACTATTTTGACGAACGTATAATTTGCTTTGACAAACGTAGCTATTTTTACGATTAAAAATGATTTTTGTTACATTTTTTTGTTTGTGTAAAAGGGGTTTAAGCCTGTGTGAATAACCGGATAACACCGCCACTGGCCCGATGTAAACAAATTTAATACACACGAAGCAGAACAGCTATTCTGATCCAAAAAATATATCAACAGATTCTCTGTAACTTAAAAATGAGAAACAAAATTGACTGAACAGAGTATAAAGAAGAGTTGTTCTATGTTAATAACAAATATGTCTGCATTATGAAAAGCTTCATCATGGCTCTTCTGATATCGGTGATGGTTCCATCACTCAATGGACAATCTGCAATTTTCCTTCATCATTCTACAGGTGAGGGTGTTTATGTTGAGGGAGGTGTTGCCGCATGGATGAGCAACTATAATTCTGCGAACGGAACCAGTTATTCTGTTACTGAACGCCCATATCCTGACACTCCTTATCCCTGGGAAAACTATCCATATGATTACTGGAACCTCTGGATAAACGGCCAGTGTAATATAACTAATCCGAATATTCAGTGTCTGAACACTATACTTCAGAGTTATGATATGGTGATTTTCAAGCATTGTTTCCCTGGTGCCGGTATCTCTGCCGATAACGGCGCACCCTCTGTAAGCTCTCCGATCAAGACTCTCGCAAACTACAAATTACAGTACAGGGCCTTGAGGAACCTGATGGACCAGTACCCGGGTAAGAAGTTCATTGTCTGGACTCTTGCCCCGCTTCACAGGCTTGAAACCACGCCTGAAGAAGCCTCAAGGGCCAGGGAGTTTGTGAATTGGGTCAAATCATCATGGCTGACAGAAGATGGTAAGGCACACCCCAACATTTACATATTTGATTTTTACAGCCTCGTCGCCGAATCTCATCCTACTCCGGTGAACGGTTTGGTTAACTGCCTGAAGTACGATTATGAAAAGAGTCACACAATAGTTGATTCACATCCCAATACCCTGGCAAATACTACTGTCGGGCCTCTCTTCGCCCAGTTTATTGTAAATACGTTCAAAGAGCAGGCAACGGGGATCACCGGGCCTGGCGAAGATCAATCCGGATTCATACTTTACCCAAATCCTGCGAAAGATCATATTACACTGGAATTTCCAGATATCACCGGTCCTGACATGATGCTTTCTGTAGATTTATTGAATCTCAACGGTCAGGTCGTATTCAGCAAAAAATTTAATAACGAGGGTACGCTGAATATTGATGCAGGCACTTTTCCAAAAGGCATCTATCTTATAAGGGTAAATAATGGGAAGCAGGTGTTCTCAGACCGGGTTACCCTGAATTGATATCCGGAACCGGCAGATCGTGGGTTTTGCAGGTGATATCTTATCGTCAGAGCAGGTTTCTCTTTCCGCTACAAATCCGGTATATTGCTTTATTATTAGCTTCGGTTGAATGGCCTGAACTGGCTTACTCCCCTGTATTACCGGAAAATAGGGTATTTGTCAATAGTTGGTCGGCGTTAGTCACAATTTGTTATCCGGTTAAAATAATAAGCATTAACATTGAATGCAACATAAACAATTACGCAGTTGGAAATAACCTCTCTGAAATTTGCGTTACTGGCAATATCTGCTGTTTTCATATTTCACATCCTGCCATCCAGGTACCGTTTAACGTACCTGGTAGTTCTCAGTTGCGGTTTTATTGCCACGTTCAATGTATTCCTGCCACTGTATGTGGCATTTTACGCTTTACTGAATTTCACTCTGGGTCACCTTATAAAGGATTCCAGGTTTTCTAAGGCCTTCTTCAGGACAGGCCTGATCCTGAATCTGGCACAGCTGATATTATTGCGTTATGCTTCTTTCGCCATTGATCCAATACTGGAGGTGTTCAGTCCCGGTCTTAAAGCTTCAGGCCTGTCTGGTATAATTCTGCCGCTGGGGATATCCTATTATACACTGCAAAGCATAGGTTACCTGATAAATATTAAGATGGGATGGGAAATGCCTGAAAGGAACTTTTTACGTTTCTTCCTGTATATTATATTCTTTCCTAAGTTTTTATCAGGACCTATTGAGAGGTCAAATCACTTTCTTCCGCAATTGGCATTTAACCAGAAATTTAATCCATCAGATCTATCTGAAGGATTCAAAATTGCCCTTCAGGGTTTTTTTAAAAAAATAATAATTGCCAATCATCTCGGAACTGCAGTTACACAAATATTTTCAGGTTCCTCTGATTTAGCAGGCCCTCAGCTTCTGCTCCTTATTCTTATACAGCCATTATATCTTTATTTTGATTTCTCAGGGTATACTGACATCGCCATAGGATTTGCGCGGGCATTCGGGATCCGGCTCCTGCCGAACTTTAACAGGCCATTTATGGCCGAGAACATGACAACATTCTGGCGAAGATTCCACATCTCACTCTCTTCGTGGTTCAATGATTATATTTTTAAGCAGGCCAGTTTCAGGTTACGGAGGTTAAAGGAGAATGCAACGGTAATTGCCGTCTTCCTGACATGGATCCTTTTCGGCATTTGGCACGGAGCCGGATGGAATTTTATGGTCCTTGGGTTATTGCAGGCTTTGGTTATCTATTATGAATTCAGGACAAAAAAATTCAGGAATTCCCTGTTCGCAAAAATACCTTTTCTTCTCAGACCTTGGGTCGGGAGGATTTTCACCTATGCATTCTATGCGATTTCACTTACCTTCTTTTTCGCTCCGGACCTTCTCTCCTCCCTTGGAGTTTTTGCGGGAATCTTTAGTCAGACTGAGGCAGGAAGGGCTCATCTTTTAACTGAACCTTTGTTGTTTGGGATGACATTCGTGGGGTTGTTCCTCCTGGTTGAGATTTTACAGAACGACTTTGCTGGTTTCTACAGTCGGATCCAATCTCTATGGCTGCAAAATAAGCTCTTAAGAATAATCGTTTACTATTCGGCGATAGTTTTGATACTTACTCAGTTGAACGGTAATGCAACCTTTATTTATGAAATGTTCTAACCAGGATGAAGCAAATGTTCGGATATTTTAAAAGGGTTTTATACTTTCTTGCGCCATTCCTTATTGTTTTTATAGCATACATTGTTATAGATCCTTTTATGGTCATCTACAAATATCCGGATTTTAACAAAAGGGCGTTTATACCAAAGAATCGTGACTTCGTTTCATCTGAAGTATATATGATAAATCGGGAGAAAGAACAGTATAATTCATTTATTTTCGGTTCGTCAACCGCTCTGTTTTTAAGACCAAGTATATGGAAGCATTATCTGCCTGATTCAGCAAAAGTGTTTTCATTTGATGCTTCACGTGAGAATATAGCAGGGATTTGGTCAAAGATTAGGTATATAGACAATAAAAACGAACCGATCAGAAACGCAGTGTTTGTTCTTGATTATAACTATGCTTTTGACAGGCTGGACAGGGAAAACGTTCTCTTTGTGAAACACCCGGTGATATTTCATACATCCTGGTATGATTTTCAATATAAAAACTTTCTCAAGGTATTCGATCTTAATTTCATGTATTCTTTGATAACCTATAGTATTACCAGGGAATTTAAACCGTATATGTCAGACTGCCTTCTGAATGAACGATCTAGAATCGATCCCGTCACAAACGAATATACTAACTTCAGCATCCAGGAGGAATTGGATAATGATTCAATTGGTTATTATGAAATTCGAAAGGACAGATTTCCGGTAAGGTCCGGGCAGCGCTGTGAATACCGTCAGCAAATAACTGAAAAACACAAAAAAATGCTGAAGGAGATAAAAAGCATCTTTGATAAAAATGCTACAGAATACAAAATAATTATAGCACCAAATTACCTGCAGGTCTCCTTCAACGGGAAGGACCTGGAAACTCTGAGGTCTGTGTTTGGCGAAGAGAATATCTTAGATTTTACAGGCATTAACAGCATTTCGGAGGAGAAGTCAAATTTCTATGACGGGCTTCATTTCAAACCTTACGTAGGCGAGCAAATGCTTGATAGTGCATATAATAAAGTAGCGGCTGCCAGTCATGGCAATAAATTGTGAAGGTTAAATACCCGGTAAAGTTCTCTGATACTTGAGACTGCAAAAGTTGAAGATAAAATAAGGGGGAGGCACGTTTATCAGTGTCTCCCCCTTTCCAATTATGCCCTTGATTCAATTCACTAGTAAGGTACAGTAAATGTATGGGTTTGGCTGTCAGCCATATCCTGGTTAGGCCATGCTCCATAATTGGGGCAAATTCCTGTACCATAAACTCCGGCCAGATCACCCACATATACATAAGTTTTGTCTAGCAACCCGTATGAACTTGTGACTGTAATAACAAGTGACCTTACACCTCCGGGGTATGCTTCGGTAATAGTTACATTTCCAAGGTTTGCCCTTGTGAAATCCTCAAGCAAGGCAAAAGAGCTCGTCTCCGGATAGTTTACAATACCCAGGTACTGGCACCATTCGGTGGTCGGCTGGAAAATATAGGAACCGTCGCTTCCGGCCCAGGTGTAACCATCAGGTCCCCACAGGAAAGTTTTTACAGCGATGACTTTTTGCGGAGGCATTTCACAGCTGACAAAACAGAATGTAAGGTTGCTTACCATGGGTTTTTCACCCGGGGCAGCCAGACCGCTATCACCGGCAGAACCGTCAGGATAATAATAAATATTCGCCGCATTCGAACCTTTGACAATTACAGCACCTACTTTGTAATACTTGTCATTGATCATTAGGCATCCGTCAATATTGAATGAGATGTAGATGCCATTTACGGTTACTTCCAATCCGTCCGGGAAAGACCCGGAGAACTCATTGTCACCATCAAGATCATAGTCTCCGTAATCAAGTTTGTCACCACACAGGTCAAATGAGGTATTGAAATATGCAGCTACCTCAGCGCAGGTCCTGTTACCGCCGTTATTATCACCTGGTATAATGTAGGGTGTAATACCTGCTACCGAAATCGGCGTACTAGGACCATAAACAATGACTGCTTTCTTTAGCATGACATCACTGTCACTGTTTTGTTCCTTCGAGCATGAAGTCACAAATGCCATAACAATAAGGATGGCCAAAAGGAGATTGAGTTTTTTCATATCACATTGTTTTAGTTAAAAAATTCAATATTCTCATGTTAATTTAACCTGTCTATGGTCCGATTCAATCTTTAATTTGACGAAGTTTTGTCAAAGCTTTATAAACGGCAGTAACCATAAGGTAAAATGGTCAGCTAATCGCCTCAGAAATCAATTATTCCTGATCTGCTTCCTGTAAATTTAACACAACATGGGCTTCAATTGTTTAAGATTTAACTTTATATAGTTTTCGGTAATTTTAATTGGAGACAAAGAGAAAATATAGTCCTAAACAAATGCAGGTCTGGCGGATTAATTTCCTTTAGTCATGAAGAAGTTGGTGTTATGTTATTATTTATTGTAACTTTATGCTAAATAAAAGTCTAAAATTTCGGATATGAAGAAGCTGTTGATATCACTCTGCGGAGTTATAATGGTTTTATATTCATTCCCTTCGTTTGCATATACAGGTACAGGTACAAGCTCTGATCCATATGTAGGTACAGTGACAGGTAATGTAGAATGGACTGGACCAGGAATCTATGCTGATGATTTGCAGATAACGGATGGATCAACACTTACTATTTCTCCCGGAACCTATGATGCATCGCTACTTATTATGACAGGGAGTACATTGACTATTGAAGCCGGAGGAACCTTCATTTTGAATCCCAATGCCTCTGCTACAATCAGCAACATTGAGAATTATGGAACCTTAAGACTGGAATCAGCCCCGAACGAACTCGGAGTGGCTTCACTTATTCATGACAATTATATTGGTACGGGTATTACTCAGGTAAGGTTGTACTTGTCAGGAGGAACTACTGCCGGAGGAGCATACAAATGGCATTATATTTCTATGCCTTTTACAGGTATTGCTCCAACAAGTTTCTCCACACTCAATCTGGCTCAATACGTTGAAACGCTTTCAACCACTACGGATAATTATCCCGGCTGGGTTGCATATGACGGATACCAATATTCATCCGGTACTACATTGGCAACTACATTCAACACACTTGATCTTGGGAAGGGCTATAACTATTATTCTGCTTCCAGTACCACTTTTACAATGACCGGGGCTATTAGTATTATCGATGAGTATGAAAACCTTTCATTTTCGGGAAGTTCAGATTTCCAAGGATACAATTTGATCGGGAATCCATTCTCTTCATGCATTAACTGGCAGACTCTTGTATCCACCCCTGGCAATGTTAGGAGTGCTGAAAATGCGATTTACTTTACAAATAATGGGAATTTTGCTGCATATGTTAATGGTGTAGGGGTGGCTGGAGGAACAGAATTTATCCCCCCCCTGCAGGGATTTTTCGTCAAATCAACAGCATCGAACGGAAGAGTTATCTTCGATAATGCTGCCAGAGTGCATAATCCTGACCAGCTCAGATATAAGAAGAAAAGTACGGCCGAGGACATGGCTACCCCAGACACCATCTCTATGGTCAGACTAAAGCTTTCATTTCCGGGAGACAGTGCAGACCTGGTTGTCAGGCTCAATAACAAGGCCACCAGCAATTTTGACAACGAATTTGATGCTTATACATTCAGCCGTACGCTTGGAGACATCAGTATGTGGACAACAACCGGGAATTCAGATTATTGCATTAACGGTTTGCCCTTCCCTCAGACAACATTGGAGGTTCCGATTGGAATCAATATGAAGGTCGCAGGTACATTCAGACTTTCAGCCAGTGAGATTAACAAGCTTGACATATACAATATTACACTTAAAGACCTGAATACAAATCAAACTTATGATTTGAAGAAAGGAGAATATATCGAATTCAATGCACCTGCCGGGATGATAACAAACAGATTCCTGCTTGTTGTTTCGAAATCCGGCACTGGAATTCCTGATCTGATTTCGGACAGCGAGAGCTTTAGAATTTTTGCAACTGCAGGCAGAACAATAAATGTCCTTTCAGTAACAGATGAACCATCTGTTTTATCAGGTTCTGTCACTGTTTATGATCTGACAGGAAGAAAGGTTCTCCATGCAGGGAATGTTGAATGGTCGGGTGAAGCAGACCTCAGGCAATTCGAACTGAGGCAGGGCGGTTCCGGACTTTACCTGGTGGTTGTTGAAACCAATGCAGGAAAATACGTCGGGAAGGTATCTCTTAAATAAGAATAACCGGGTGACCTTACTGAAGATAAAAGGCAGCAATTGATGCTAGCTTAATAAGTTTGGTATTATTTTACAATGAATTTACCGGCAATCGAGAGGTCTGATGAAGTAATTCTAACGAAGTAAATTCCATTACTTAGTTCTGATGTATTTATTTCAAAGACCTGCCCTCCTGACATAGTATTCAACTTCTTCACATATACAACCTGCCCGTATAAATTAGTAATAATTATTTTGCCGGGTTTCATCTCAAAACTCTCGGGGACGATTACATTAAGTTTCTCTTTAACAGGATTAGGATAAGATTTGACTTCAAGTTCGTTTACAGACTCAGTTTCCGGGTTGCCTGGAGCCGCATCAAATTTCTTTCGAATCACAATTCCTCCATCCCCCACTGCGTAATACATATTACCCGAGATGGCTGCGTCATTTAACATTACATTTGTCGGGGATGTCTCTTTAACCCAACCGTAAGGTGAATAGGTAAGTATGATACCGCTATATCCAACCGCAATGCCATGGTTGTCATCTTTGAAAAATATCGAATTCAGAGTAGGCATATTTTCTTCCAGGGCTATCTTATTCCATTCAGTCCCGTTGAAGTGAATTATTGTACCCTTGTTTCCAACAGCCCACATCTTCTGATTCTCGGGCATTACAATACTTTTTATCTCGACAAAGCCGGGATTGTAGGTGCTGAGAGGCTTCCTCTCAGGACCTTCGGACATCCTCATAATAGGCACACTCCTGCACTCAAGTCCCCCGGCAAGTATTGCTCCGGCTTTGGTGTCATTTACTGAATAGATATTACCCCTGATATTGTTACTTACATATTTCCACAAGCCCTTCTCATAGACCAGAAGGACTCCATTGGCTCCTGCAGCAAGACCATGATCAGCATCCCTGAAACTGACAGAAAGTAGCTTTTGTTTGGTGGGGCTTGGATAACTCTCCCATTTTGATCCGTTGAATCTTATAATGGTGCCGTTTGCCCCCACAATCCATCCATCATCTCTGCCGATAAGGCAAACTGAATAGAGATCATCTTCAGTTATTTTCGGATATGTAATCCAATTATCCTTGGTTTTGTAAAGTATAATACCATTATCACCCACTATCCACCCGGAGTCTTCACTATACAGATCAATGGAGTTAAGGTTGTTCCTGACGGGGAGGTTTTCTATTCCCCACTGACCATCAACGCTAAAGTTTATCAGAAGAACCAATACTATTGACAGAAAGGTTTGTTTTGATATCATTGGTCATGATAATTTTAATGTGAAACACCTACAGTAACGGTCCCGGATACTATTTCAGGGAGCAGAACAAGTTTATAAGAAATCTGGTTCCCTGCCTCTGTAAAGACATAGCATCTTGTATCCATATCATTGGTTCCGGTGTACGTGATATTTACCAGATCTCCATCCTCAGAGACATTTGTAATATCAATGTTATTCCTGGCCCGGATATATTGAACCGCATAATCCATCGATCTGAATTCAGGATTGAATTTAGAAATTCCTGATGTTATTTCACTCATCATTGTTCTCCAACTTCCGGAACTGACTGCTTCAAAGTGGAACTGGTGAGTAAACAGTGTAGTCAATACCATGCTCCCCAGAGACCGTGTTAGCTGCCGAACTCCCTGGGCTATTGTATGTGACATGGCGTCCTCCATCGGAACCCATTCATAACCATCATCATCCCTAATTTCAGTTACGCAATTAAAAAATGTGTAACCTCCATATGTGACATCGCCTCCATAATAAACAGGCATAATATCAGAGGAACGTCCGATATAAGACCTGTTAATCCTGTAAGGACCGGCCTCAAGCCATACACTTCCGTAAGGCGATCCGAACTGCATGTGAGTACCTATGAATTCAACTCCCATCTCCTGTAAGCCTGCCAGCGCTGTCGGATCAATCTCATAGTAATGCGCAAGAACAAACTTTGACATGGGCAGTGAATTTTCAGTATAAAATTCCCTTGCCTCCCTCGTATTCTGAAGGGCGTCAAATCCAGGCTCATTGTCATGATTATAGTAAATTGAAGACTCATAGAAAAAGGCATGCGGGGATGCAGTTGCAAGGCCACTGTTCAACAAGTTGCGGAAGAGAGACATGTTTTCCGCAGGTATAGTCTCAAATGTGCCACACCAGGGGATGAAGCCATACTCGTTACTGATTGTCAGCCATTCAAAATTACCTGAGATTCCTCCTCCATCACCATTAACATCATCAACCCGCATTGTTACTATGGGAGGCATTCCTTTTATTACGAAGGGTTTTCGGGCTGGCCACACCATGCTTTTCCATAAGATATCATCCATACCGAAAACGGGGCCAAGAACTTCTTCAAATACCCAGTCATAATCGTTCCATTTCACTATTCTGCCTAGTCCGTAGCTGGAAACTTCGATCAGAGAGGCAGTATTCCCTGATCCTGACAGGGAGGCAAGATCAGTCCCGCCGATCAGGTCGGTATTCTGATTGACAGACATTGCCCCGTTAAGTGTTAAAGCATCATAGTTGTTACTGTATTCTGATCCTCCTTCAATAAGAGGCAGATTGTAGTCGTCATCAGCATGGTAATTTGTGATGAAGTGTGAAGTATTAACCACATTTATTGTGGATGAACTTACATTAACGGGAGTTATTGATGTGGAAAGTGTACCAAGCGTATATCCGAAAAAAGCCGGGTCCAGACTCGTGAGACCCACACCATCATAAACTGCTGCATTAATCAGGGTAACAGGGTACTGTACAGTTACCCCGTCATATATATTCCGGTGCCCCAGGATTATCAAAGCATAATCATTCAGGTCAGGCAGATTCTGCGGAGTGGGCTCATTGTAAGTGTCATAGGGAATGCCAAAGTTTTCCAGGTAGGGCCTGATATAGTTGTCATAATCATCATAATATCCTGAGCCACTGTTAACAATGACAAGTGCCTTGTTGGTGATGGCAGGAGTATAAGTGCCAGATACTGTTATCGTTACGCTTGTTCCGATTGATTCGGCATTACATCCGGCTGCATCTGTGACGGAGGTAAGCGTATAGGTATAGGTTCCGGTGGAAAGTACACCTGTTGGGATTTGTTCCCCACTACGGTATCCTGTAACCGGAGTCTGTGGAGTTCCGTTGCGTTCATAAGCAACAGAATAAGGAGACATTCCTCCGGTTATTTCGATGCTGAAATTTGTTGACGTATTGCTGTATATGGAAATATCATCATGTAGTTGGGCAAGGCTGAATTCCTGATTTACGTTAATCAATACCGGAGAAGAGTATGCTGTAATGTTACCACTTGTGGATGCACGTCTGAAATATGATGTGACAGTAAGTGCGCCGGGAGAATAATCAGCTTCAACGGCTCCATCTATATTTGTCCAGTGAATGGTATCCGGAGAAACCTGCCACTGGTAGGTGTAGGTTCCTGTTCCGCCTGTAGGAGATTCGGTTTCAACAAGTGTTTCAGGAGTGGTCTGGTAGCAGATCGACTGTGGTGATGCTACGGATCCGGGAGTAAAAAGCTGAAAGACAACATCCCTGAAAAAACTGGCGCCATCTGAAGGGAATCTTGGTACCTGATCTGGATTGGATGTATAGAGTCCCCTCAAATAGTCTATATAGTTATTTGATGCAACCGTGTTGAAGTTACCCACACTCTGAACATACCAGTTATTCCCGGCACCATTGGTAATACTGACAATATAATTTGTTCCCGTGTGTACGGCCACAGCCTGTGGCAGTTGAAACTCCCTCCATCCCTCAATCCCAGCAGCAATATTCCAGGTATAGGGCCCTGCAATTGTAACATACCCTCCAATTTCAGGATCATCCATCCAGATCCGGACTATGTGGTCTCCTGCTTCCCGAATATCAGTATAGAGGCGAGCAGTAGTGATAAATCCATCCCTCAGGACGGCAAATTCGGTTCCCATATTGTAGATTGCCTCATCGTTACTGACAACGGGAGTCTCTGTTGTATAAAGAGTAACCGGGTTAATCCCGATCCGGACAGAGTTGCCGGCAACAGAGCCGCAGCTTCCGTCGGAGACCCATCTCCTGAACCACTTCGTTCCAAACATGATTTGAGGGCTATATCCGGCCCCTGTTGCTCCGTCCAGGTCGACCCACCGAAGGCTATCGTCAGAGCTCTGCCATCTGTAGGTAAGATTTCCGTCTCCGCCTGATGCCGGTTCATTTTCATAGAGGGGAGCCGGTATTTCTCCATACATCAATGTCTGAGGTCCGGCTACTGTTCCTGGGGTCAGATCCGGCAGGACTGTGATCTGAACTGAATTTGTTATACCAAGTTCGAGGCTGCTTGCGTCTGTGACCCTGCACCTGAACCAGGCGGATCTTCCGAGAACAGGGGGGGAATACACATCCCGGGACCCTGTTGTGCCGTTTATAGTATACCAGTTGACACCATCATTGGATCTTTCCCATCTGTAAGAATATGGCTTGGTTCCACCAGTGGGCAGTGTTGTGAATGCGAGTACCTTTGGAGCAGACCCGTAACAGATAGTCTGGTCAACACCTATTTGCCCGGCATTCTGCCCAAAAACAGAAATATTTATCGCTAAAAATGTAAAAATGACTAACCTGCGCATACCCGATGTTATTTCCAGAGTTAATGTTTTACTATGAACTTGCCCGATCCAATAACCTGCCCTCCTGAAATAATGTTAACTATATATAATCCGTCACTCAGCCCTGCAGTGCTTATCTGGTCAATTCTGCCCTGGCTTCCGCTGCCGATATCCTTCATCAGAACCACTTTCCCGCCGGAATTCATCACGGTAACTACAGAATTCCCTGCTGCCTTGTCAGGGATGGTTATGTTGAGGTTATCCGACGAGGGATTAGGATATGAAGATATTTTAAGGGGATATTGGCTTTCTTTATCATCGGGCACCGGTACTGACAGTTTAAGTTGCAGAAGAGTGCCGCTGTTCCCCACTGCATAATATGTGCTTCCGGAAATTATCGTGCCGTTGAGTTTTACACTTACATCCGGATTTTCTTTCACCCAACCTCCGGGAGTATAGGTCATGATGGTGCCTCCGTAGCCCACAGCAATACCATTATCTTTTGATGTGAAATATACTCCTGTCAGTGATGGCAGTTTTTCTTCGGTCTCCACTTTTTCCCATCCGGCGCCGTCATTATGGAGAATTATTCCGGGTTTTCCAACTGCCCATACAAGATTTGCCTCGGGCATGGAAAGCCCTGTTATCTCATAATATCCGGGGTTATGTAGTTTTGTGAACCGGTAGTTACTGTTGAAATCGGCCTTCATGAGAGGGATGGTAATGTTTTCACGCCCTCCTGCAAAGTAGGCCTGATTGTTATTTATCGTCACTGTATAAAAGTGCCCCGGGGTCATACGCTCCGCCATCTCCCAGATGCCGTTCCTGTAGTAAAGGAAAGTGCCGTTGTTCCCAACCGCGAATCCGTTATCAGCTGAACTGAAACAGACAGAATTCAGATCCTGGTGCGTCGGACTTGATACATTCACCCATTTTTTATCTTCGAGATGCAGAATGGTGCCCTTTGAACCCACAGCCCATCCTTCTGAGGAATTCAAAAGAAAGACCGAGTACAGGTTTTGATCGGTCACTGCCGGATATGACAGCCATGATCCGTAATCAAGATATAACATGGTCCCTTTGTCTCCCACAATCCAGCCACTGGTTCCTTCAATTATCGAAATGGAATTGAGATTATTCTTTGTAGGGACACTGACAGGAGTCCACTGGGCTGCTGCATTAATTGCAGCAAGCAGGCCTGTCAATGCAATCAGTATTGTTTTAATTCCTTGTCTCATCGTCGTAAGCAGTCAATTATTCATTAATACATACTGTGACCGGTGATACGGTGCTGGTTACTCTCGGCAGGGTTACCAGTCTCTGAGTTATCTGCCCTCCGGATTCAGTAAAGAGGTAGCATTTTGTCTCCATATCATTAGCCCCGGTAACGGAAATATTTACCAGGCCGCTCTCCGAATGGACATCTCTGATCGTAAGATTGTCTTTGGCCCTTACATATGTTAATGCATCGTCAGTCGACAGATATTCGGGATTATAGGTGGAGACGCCCGAAATCACCCCTGAAATCATCTGTCGCCATTCTGTGGCAGTCATGGTGATCTGGTCTTCATGTGTGAAGAGAACCGGCAGTGTCATGCTGGTAAAGGATCTTCTGAGGTGTCTTACTCCTCTTGCAATAACTTCGCTGACCGTACCTGTTCCGGGATACCATTCATACTGTGAGGAAGGGGGCCCGTCATCTCCGATTTCCGACAGACAGAGGTAGAATGGGGTTCCTTCCCAGTTTATGCTGTCAGCATAGAAATGAGGAACACCGGTGCCTCCCCATCCGTCCCTGTTGATTCGGTAAGGCCTGTTATTAAGCCAGTTGCCAGGATAATCTACCGGGTCGTAAATGATTTTAGTCCCCAGAAATTCAACTCCCATGTTCCTTAATTCCGGCAGGGCGTCAGCTGTTAGATAATAATAATGGGGAACCACGTATTTTGACATCTGCAGGTTATTGGCAGCAAAAATATTTCTTGCCTTTATCACGCTGTCAGCTGCTGAAAATACAGGTGCACCGTTGAAATTATAGTATATCAGTTCTCCATACCTTGCTGAATGAGGAGATGCCGTAGCCTGGTGGTTATCAACAAGTGTCTTGAGTTTGGAAAAGAACCCGGCAGGATCATAGCCATTGGGGTATATGAAGACTCCAACCCATGGAATCAGACCATATTCATTGCATATGTGCATCCACTCAAGGTTTATCATGCTTGTGCTCCGGTCATCCACGTCATCAACTCTCATGGTGACCATTGGGGGCAGACCCTGCATCACGAAGGGTTTTCTGGCCGCCCATAATATCCCTTTCCAGAGCAGGTCATCCATTCCCCATACTGGCCCGAGGTATTCGTCAAAGATCCACTGGTATGAGTTCCATTTTACAATCCGGCCACTCCCGAAATCAGCCACCTGCATCAACGGCACTGTGGAACCCCCGGTACCCAGCGATGCCAGAACGGTATTGTTGACCAGGTCATACGTGTGTGCCCATACATGCAATGACTGTTTTGTTGTCAAAACATCATTGGTCGGATAGTAAACGTCAGGTGTATGATATTCGGTAATAAAGTGATCCGTATCCAGGTTTATCTGGCTTGAATAAAAGTCAGCCTGAGTTCCAACGTTTTCGGTGAAACCGCTGATTGTGTCAAACATGTTGGGGTCGAAGCTGAACAGGCCTGTGCCCCCGGCCACAGCCGCCTCAAGTGCGGAGAAGGGATAATTACTGCTGTAGACAGCCCTGTGCCCCATAATAATGACGGCATACTGACTCAGATCAGGAAGCGGGTTGCCGCTGTGAGTGTCATAGGTGTCATAGGGGATGCCGAACCAGTCGAGGTAAGGTCTCAGATAGTCTGTGTAATTGAAGTAGTACGCCACAGAACTCGAGTTAAACATTACCAGTACATTCCTGTTTGCGGTTGAAGGCGCTGTCCCTGAAACGGTGATAGTTATGCTATTACCGGTTGAGAGAGGATGACAGCCCAGGTCGTCGGTAACGGAAGTAAGCGTGTACTCATAGGTGCCGGCTGCAAGAATACCGGTATTAATCTCAGTGCCTCCCTCGTAGTCGGTGATGGCGGTCAGGGGTACGTTGTTCCTTGTGTATTCGATAGTATATGGAGGGGTTCCTCCGGTTATCTCAACGCTTATATTTGTCGAAGTGTTTTCATAAATGGTGATTGAACTCATGAACTGGGACAGGGTGAAGGGTACATTGACCCGGATAAAAACAGAATGACTGTATCCTGAAAAGTCCCCACTGTTCACAATTCTCCTGTAGTAGATGCTTGAAGTTAGTACAGGAGGCTGGAAATCCTGGGCGACGGCTCCTGCCACATCATTCCATGTCTGACCGTCCGCTGAGCTCTGCCACTGGTATGTGTAATTACCATCACCGCCTGAAGGGGCTTCGGTCTGGGTGAGTGCTGCCGGTGCCGAGTTATAACAGATTGTCTGGTTCTGGCCTGCAGCCCCGGCATAGAAGGGGACAAACACGATGTCACGGAAGAAAGTCTCCTGTTCAGTGTTCAGAACCTGCAGAGGAGCGGTTCCTACAGATCCCGCGCCGGAATTTATATACCTTACATAATCATTTGCGACAAGGGGAGTGAAATCGTTGACCTGTGCCCACAGATTGTCTGTAGCGCTGTTGGTAACGCTGACAATATAATGCCTGTTTGCTTCAACGGCCACGGGTTCAGGAAGAGGGAACTCACGCCAGCCCGTTATGCCTGAGGTAAATGACCAGTCGTAAGGTCCGGCTATAACTTCCCATACTGTCAGGGTAATCTGTCTCCAGAGTCTTACCTGGTGAAGTCCGGCCTCGGATGGCCCGGTGTATATCCTTGCAGTTGTGATAAAGCCGTCAGTAAGGGGTTCGAATTCTGTCCCGAAGTCAAACCTTGCCCATGAAGGGAATCCTGAGGGTACCTCAGTGGTGAATATTGTAATCGGATTGACGGTGATCATTACGGTGTTGCTTGCCGTTGATCCGCAACCGGCGTCACTCACCCACTGCCTGAACCATCTGTCTTCTGTCAAGGCTCCCGGGGTGTATCCTGCCGAGGTGGCGCCCGAAATATCCGACCATGCCAGTCCGTCTCCGGAAACCTGCCACCGGTAGGAGTAGCTTCCCAACCCTCCGGATGGGCCAGATATTTGTGTCAGTGGAGCAGGTGCTGTCCCGTTATATATAGTTTGTGAATTTCCTATTGTTGCTGAAATAAGATCCGTTGCAACAGTAATTGTAACTGTGTTGGTAATAACGCTTGCAAGAGCTGCGTCGGTTATCCGACACCGGAAGTAAGCAGTCCTTGCAAGGACAGGAGGAGAATAGGACTGCCTTGTAGCTGAAGTTCCAGTAATGTCATACCATGAGGTACCATTGTTAGATCTCTGCCAGCGGTAGGAATATGGAGTCGTGCCTCCGGATGGCTGAACAGAAAAGGTTAGTTCCTGCGGAGCATAACTGTAACAAATGCTCTGATTACTTCCAATCTGTCCGGAACTGAGGGCTTGACCATGCATTAGAGTATGTGCCAATGCTAGGCATAAAATGGTAAAGGCAGCGCGCATAATTCTTTAATCCTTGTTAGATAAGAGCCTGACGAACAATTTTTCAGAAATTCAATGTTAAAAATACAATTTAAAGATCATAAAGTACAAGTATTTTGACAATTAAACAAATATAATTGATGAATGAGGAGCTGCTCGGAATTCTCAGTTTGAGCCAGAATTCATATATTGGGGTTATTATGGTTATTTAATAATTATACTTCTGAATTCCAAATGATCTCAATAATTAATACTTGAATCACAATAACAAAATAGCAGATTATTTTGTTTATAAAATGACACTATTCCTACATTAAGATTAAGAGTTTTCTCAGGAAATTATTTTTAGTACTTTAGTATTTGGGATTTATTAAAAAATGGCTGTAATGAAATCAAAAGTAATCTCATACTTTTTCGGATTAAGCATAATCGGTTTATTCGCATGTACAGGCAGACAGGATGAGCAGGCAGTCGGTCTTGCCTTCCTTCATCACAGCACTGGTGGTGTAATCTGGGAGGGAGATCCTTCACAGCTTGATCCGGTGGTTGTGAAGAAAAACAGGAGGTTAAAGGCACAGTTGCCCATAATGTTCGCAGAATACAACGAGGCACACACAAAGAATTATGTCATTAAGGAAATTATTTTTCCAAAGGCCGAACCCTATGGATGGAATAATTATCCATATGATTACTATAATATCTGGGTTAAGAATGCGGGTGAAAAACCTTTCATGAAAGAACCTACCCTTGAGATGCTCACTTCTCAATTTCAGGTTATAGTATTCAAGCATTGCTTTCCTTCAAGCAATATCCTTGGTGACAACGGGATCGCAGACATCAATTCTGACATCAAGACCCTCTCGAACTATAAGCAGCAATATCTTGCTCTTAGGGACAAGATTCATGAATTTTCTGACAATAAATTCATACTTTTTACGGGAGCAGTTCAGGTAAAGTCCTTTCTTTCAGAGGAGGAGGCTATAAGAGCCAGAGAGTTTTATAACTGGGTTGTTAATGATTGGGACCTGCCTGATGACAATATCTTTATCTGGGATCTCTACCAATTGCAAACAGAGGGTGGGTTGTATTTCAAAGATGAGTATGCCGTGTCACCAAATGACTCACATCCAAATAAGGAATTTGCCGGTATGGCTGCAACCCTGTTATTTAACAGAATAATTGATATTATAGAAAATAATGGTACAACCACAGATCTTGCAGGTAACAAGATCTAGATCATTTGTTGGGAATAAGCCAGTAATATTGGATATTAAACTTTCTTAATTTTTTTTCCTGTCGCACTTATTGTCAGATCATCCTTAAAGTCATACACTTGCGGCACCTTGTACAAAGCAAGGTGATTTGAGCAGTGCTGTATAAGCCTTTCCCTGGTTACCGAGCCTATGCTGTCTTTGCGGACAGTAACGGTTGCTTTCAGCATTTCTCCTTCGATCTCATCTTCCATTCCTTCAATGGTGCAGTCAATTACTTCGGGGAGAGCTAATATTACTGCTTCAATCTCCTTTGGACTGATTCGTTTGCCTCGTACTTTAATTATTTCTTTTGACCGTGCAGTAAGGTATATATAACCATCCTCGTCAACAGTGCCCAGGTCACCTGTATAAAGCCATCCGTCACGGATAGCATTTTTTGTACCTTCCTCATCGGCAAAATAGCCCATCATGATATTGTCGCCCCTGGCAATTACCTCGCCGGTTTCAGCTGGCTTTATTTGTTCCCCGGTTTCATTTACAACCCTAAGTTCCACTCCGGGAATACCTTTTCCCATTGATCCCTTTCTCCTTGGATATACCTCAGGTGGAAGCCAGGAGAGCCTGGCAGTAGCCTCTGTCTGTCCGTACATTACTATAAAACGGATCTCCGGATGAGCCTCTCTGAATTCGTCAATGAAAATTGGCGCCAGCTTCCCGCCTGCCTGAGTAACATACTTCAGGTCAGGAAAACTGGTTTGCTTGAATGAGTCAGATTTCCGCAGCAATATCTGAAAATGGCTTGGAACACCTGCAAAACCTGTGCACCTGTAATCAACAAGGCTTTTTAAAACACCTCCGAGGAAGATAAATGAGTTGTTGAATACAATTGATCCTCCGGCTCTTAAATGGGTATGGAGAAGGGATAATCCATAACAGTAGTAAAACGGGAGTACAACCAGCATCCTGTCATCAGAAGTAAGCTGAAGGTACTCAACGATTGAAGAGGTATTGGCAATCAGGTTCTTGTGGGAGATCATTACTCCCTTTGGTTTGCCGGTTGAACCGGACGTGAAAATTATCTCAGCACACCTTTCCCGGTCAAAAGTGGAAGGGAAAAGATCGGCTCCGGAAAGATGCTCAATTTCAGTTAGGTCGCCCGGGAAAATATACTTAACACCTGATTCAGACAGTCTTTTTGCCACATCCTCGGTCAAAAATACCATTAGAGGATCAGTAAGTTTTTTTATATATTCAAAATTCTCCTTTTCAATATGTGGATCCAGGGGAATACAAATGTTCCCGGATTTGATTATCGCAAGATAGATTTTAAGAAAAAAAACATTATTAACTGAAAGAAGAAGAATGTTCTTGTTCTGCCCGATTCTTGTGTTGAGCCATGAGGCAATCTTGTTGCAGTCTGAATAGAGTTCCTTAAATGTTACTTCCTCTTTCCCGACCAGGAATTGTTTATTTAAACCGGCCGTTTTTTCGAAAAAATAGTCAAATGCATTCATGGCCATCTTTTTTTATCCGTGATAATAATCTCTGACGGGAGGCATGCGAAGATATTCAGTCGTTTTACGTTTACGCTCAAAATTGCGGAAAAGTGCCTCAACGCGTTCGGTAGTCTCACCCATAACCGCAGCCACTTCAGCCGGCGGATATCCGTTCTCAAATCCATACCAGAACCTGTCCATCAGGGGGAATGGCAACTGGTAGAAAAATTCCTCCTGCGTTTGTTCAGCTGAATAAGTATCAGTTGTAGGTGTGCGTTCAATTATACCTTTAGGTACACCAAGAAACTCAGCAAGCTGGTATACCTGTGTCTTGTAAAGATTGCCTATTGGCATCACATCGCCTGCTCCGTCACCGTATTTGACAAAGAATCCCTGTTCCTGCTCGTGCTTGTTGGGAGTACCAACAACGCAATAATGAAGAGTTTCAGCATGATAATAAAGCATTGACATCCTGGTTCGCTGCTTGAAGTTTGAAGAAGCCACTATCTGCAGATACTCATTTGCAGGCAATATCTTGTCCCTGGCGTTACCGTCAGGATCAATAACGGTTAAATAGAATAAGGGAGGGATGTTGTTGAACAATCCGCTCTGACGTATCCCTATCTTCATCTTCCATGTTTTTGGATCATACTCCGGGAAAACACGCCTTACGGCCTCATCACGCCTCTCGTAGCAACCAAATCCCGACAGGGCTCCGGTTATCTCCTCCTTTATTGCTTTCACACCGAAGCGGGCTGCAAGTTCCCGGGCAAGAATCTCACTGTCAGGGCTGGAGTCCTTCTCTGGAAGCATTATTCCCAATACTTTATCCGGACCAAAGGCCCTGGCAGCCAGTGCCAGGCATACAGACGAATCTATTCCTCCGCTTATGCCAATCACTGCCCCATGCCTTTTAAATCTTAGCAATACATCTGCGCGAAGCTGTTCCGCAATGTTGTCAACTACCTTTTCGATGTTTTCAAGAAGGATGATGTCTTTGGTGAAGGGCTTTTGGGATTGCATGGCTTGCTGTTTTATATCTTCTGGTTATATTGTATTCCTGATTTTCCTCTCAAGTTGGCTGAGGAATTCCGGGCCTGGAATGAATGCCCGTTTAATCGGTTTCTTCTACTATTCTAAGGTTTCTCAGAGTACTGTTCCTGAACTCTGAATCTTTTTTCTCAATAAATTGACTGTAAACGAGGTGCGTGGATATCACGGATGCAAGTACCATGTTATCCGTCTCTGATGCTGTGCCCGTCTTTTTAATCTTTGACAACAAAGCTGCAACAGACTCATAGCTGAAAATCCCTGCTAGCCCTGTCATCTTCTCTGAAAGCATCTCATCCACATAATCGGGTCTTCCCATGCCTATGAATACACTGCTGATAGGAGCACGGTAGGGCTGTTTGGGACGCTTGACTATGCTATCAGGAATCCTTCCTGACATCAGCTTTTTCAACAGGTACTTTTCGTTAAGCCCGTTAAGCTTAAACCGGTCAGGTAGTGATGAGCAGAACTCTATTACCCTGTAATCAAGGAACGGGTAGCGTCCTTCAACGGAGTTGGCCATAGCCATCCGGTCGCCCTGAGAGGAAAGAAGATAACCCGACATGAAGACAGTGGTTTCGAGCCACTGTGCTCTCGCCAGGGGCGACCATTCCATAAATGACTCGGGGAGTTTTTCTGAAAGATCGGCAAGAGGGTCATATCCGTTGACTGTATTCCTGAGGTTTTCCGAGAAATGTTTCTTGATATGATTTGAGTTATTCCATCTCAAAAGGTGTGAATAAAGCGGATTATCTGTGTCCTCCAGCCTGTATCCGAAGAACATCTTAAGTACGTTGGGACTGGCATTTCGCAAGTGAGGGATATCCGGATAAATCCTTTTAAGCAGAGTTGGCCTCAGGGATGATGACGGCTGTGAAGCCCAGAATCTCCTGATGATTGTTTCCCGAAAGATGTCATAACCCGCGAGGATCTCATCAGACCCTTCGCCGGTAATAACGACTTTAATGTTATTGTCCCTGACCAGCTTTGAAAGGATAAGCATAGGGGTAGGGGCAGTGCGGGTCAGGGGTATTTCGGAGTGCCATACAACTCTGGGGAATTCATTTGCAATATCCTTCGATGTGCAACTTATTGCCCTGTGATTAGTATTCAGATACCTTACTGCTTCTTCCTGGTACTTGCTCTCGTCAAAATCCTTATCCTCGAAACCAATTGAAAAAGTATTAAGGACACCAGGTTCAATATCCTTAATGTAGGCGACAGTCGTGCTGGAGTCGATACCCCCGCTGAGGTAAGCCGCAACTTCCACATCAGCTCTCAGACGTATTCGTACCGCATTGGTAAATAGCTCATTGAATTTTTCCAGAGCGTCTGAAAGTGATACTGCCGGATCACTGTTGTTGAAATTAAGTTCCCAGAACTTATGAACGTCAAGCCCTTTTCGGCTATAAACCAGGTAGTGCCCGGGAGAAAGTTCGCTGATATCCCTGAATGGGGTGTTGGGAGTTATTGAAGTCCAGAAGGTGTAAATCTGAGCCAGGTTTTCAGGATTGAGTTCACGCCTGACATCCTTGTTCCCTAATAGGGCCTTGATCTCTGAGGCAAAGTACAGCACTCCGTTTGCCACTGTATAGAACAATGGTCTTATGCCCACTCTGTCCCGTGCTATGAAAAGTTTCTTTTCCTTTATGTCCCAGATTGCGACGGCAAATTGTCCGTTAAGAAGGTTGAGACACTTTTCACCGTACAGGGCGAAGAGGTTAACGAGTACTTCAGTATCCGAGTGAGTTTTAAGCTTAACACCTTTTTTATCAAGATCTTCCCTGAGTTCAATGTAGTTGAAGATCTCCCCGTTGAAAACAATCCAGTATCTCCCAGATGTATCAGAAAGAGGTTGCTGTCCGGTTGCCAGGTCTATAATACTAAGCCTGACATTGCCGATTGTGGCATTGGGGGAATGATAGATGCCACTTTCATCAGGACCGCGGTAGCTGAATGACCGGAGCATCTCCGTAACCGCAGGTATGCTGTCTGATCTACCCCTGAAGTCTATTATCCCCGCAACCCCGCACATGGTTTAGGCAGCAGCTTTCCTTTGAATGAATTCAGTAATCGCATTGATTGACTCGAAGTTCTCCTCAATCAGGTCAGAGTCAACCGTTTTGATGCCGAACTCCTCTTCGAGGTAGGTAATGAGCATTATAAATCCCATCGAATCAAAAAATCCCTCCTTGAAAATCAGAGATTCATTTTTGATTTTGTTGGCATCGGCATGAGAGGTTTGCACGATATAATTTTTAATCTTCTCCTGGGTTGAAGTAATATCAGTTGTCATGGCTAAAATGATGATTAGTAGTATAAAAGCGGAATAATTGCTGATTTATTGTTTATAGTAGTTGTCGTAGCGCCCGTACCTGCTCTTTTTCAGATTGAGATCATTGAAAACGATGTCAAAGTTGGTAATGTTATTAGTCTGGAAAAGATTAAGTACATCTGTGAATACATCTTTGCGGGTATATTCATTTCTGCATACCAGAAGAAGGAATGAGGCATACTTTATCATAAGGGTAGCGTCGGCGACAAGCCCGGCCGGAGTTGAGTCGATTATGACAAAGTCAAACTGCTGTTTGAGTTCCTCAATGAGCTCATCAAGTGCTCCTGCCTCAATTAGTTCTGAGGAATTCGGAAGAATTGGCCCAGCAGGTATGAACCAGAGGTTGTCGATCTCGGTTTTCCGCATGATTTCCTTGCTGCTTACATTCTTGACCATATAATTTGAAAGACCGACCGAGTTGACGATTTTCAGTTTCTCATGAAGAGTGGGCCTCCGCAAGTCGCAGTCAATGAGCACGGTTTTATGCCCGACAGAAGCAATTGAAGCGGCCAGGTTGCTTGAAACGAAACTCTTCCCGTCCTGGGGCTGCGATGATGTAATCATTAAAACCTGGTGAGGTTCTGACCTGAACTTCAGGAACAGGCTGCTTCGCAGGTTCCTGAACGACTCTGCAATTGATGATCCGGGATAGTCCTTAACCACCGATTCTGTTTTGTAGTAGTTGGTGTATATAAGGTTCATGACCGGC
>Ga0116164_10000155_pt1 | contig 65993 bp, 52 predicted proteins | sample AD_UKC109_MetaG_FD_89888 | JGI IMG/M metagenome (GOLD analysis project Ga0116164, IMG submission 89888) | Active sludge microbial communities of municipal wastewater-treating anaerobic digesters from Hong Kong - AD_UKC109_MetaG | ecosystem: Engineered > Bioreactor > Anaerobic > Digestate... | reverse complement strand
GGGCAAAAAAAGAATACGGGGAGACACTTGTGAATGAATCGATAATAAATGTCAAGAAAGAGTTCAACAACGATTATACTCAGATGCAGCAGGTCTTTGAAGACTGGTTGAGAGAAGTGAAGGGCGTCATGAGCAAAGGACCGGAATCAGCTGAGGTTCAAAGCCTGATAAACGACTGGTACAAACATATCAACAGGCTATTTACCTGCGATATTCAGACATTCAGTGGTCTTGGATTTCTCTACAGAGACAACGAAGAATTTGCAGTAGCGTTCAGAAAGGCAGATGAGGAAATGCCGGAATTCATCTGTAAGGCCATCCAATCTTTCTGTTCCGAGGTATAAAAACAAGTCAAAAATAAGACAGAGAGGGGCGAATGAACAGATTCGCCCCTTTTTTTGTCAAAACTTCACTTTAATTGTACAAGAAGAGATGTATAATGATTGATTCGACAATTAAAAGTTACTATGGTATAATATTATACAACAGTTCAATGTTTATTTTGAATGTTATTACAAAGGATAATCGTATTAAGGTGATGTGATGATGAATACTCTTATAGAATATCTCGAAGAGGCCCCTTCCGGTTTTGGGTTGGGAAAGATGCTCAGAGATCCGATAAATAATATTACTGATTGCAGAATTTTATTTCTCAACAGAAAAATCAGGCATTTTTTATCCGAACATAATATAGATCCCGAGGCAGAATTCCTGTCAAATATGTTTAGGAATGATTTTTCAGATATTCTTATATGGATTAACAAGGAGATTCAATCCGTGTTGAAAGAAAAGACCTCCGAGAGAGAGATCCATTCACCCGTTTTCAAAGGATGGTATAAAATACGCCTTGAATATCATGAACAGGATTACATCAGCCTCTGGTTCGACGATATCTCTTCGAAAAACATTTTAATAGAAACTTCACAGCGAATTGTCAAAAATCAGTCGCTGTCTGTTCAGACCATTACTGAAAATGCCCTTAAAATCACCGGTGCGAGATATTGCCTGCTGAATCTCTTTTCCGAAGACGGGAAGAGCTTCACCACGGTTGATATCGCCGGAATCAGTAAGGACCTTCCCGTTATAAAGAATATCCTCGGATTCGATCCGATCAACAAGACATGGGGCACAAGGCGAAAATTCGTTGAAACGCCCTACGACTCGGTTGTTCATCATATCGATACATTTGATTCTTTTATCGGTGTGGATATTCCTGCTGAAAAGTTAAAGCGTATCAAGGCGCTTTTTAATATAGGAGGACTCTCTCTCTGCCGGATAGAAAGTGATGACAGACTGCTTGGAATAATGACATTCGCTTTTGACAAGGGACATTCTATTCAGAATGAATATACGCTGATCAATTTTGCTCAGATCATAGGCTTATATCTCAACCGGAAAAAACTTCAGGAGGAAAATCAGAAAAAAGAACTCGAGATCATCAAAAACCGAAAACGACTTGAAAGAGAAAAAGAAAGACTCGAAAGTGTCATTAAAGGAATCAACGCAGGTATCTGGGAATGGGAAATCGAAACGGGAAAAACGATCTTTAACGAACGTTGGGCACAAATGCTCGGTTATTCGCTCACTGAACTGGAACCGACAAATTATAAAACATGGAGCAGCCTTGTATTCGAAGAAGACCTGCCAAAGGCAAACAAGGCGCTGCAAGATCACTTGGAGAAACATACCGAATTCTATGACATGGAAATCAGGATGAAACATAAGACCGGCCGGATAATCTGGGTACAGGATATGGGGCGTGTAGAAAAATGGTCCGATGATGGGAGTCCGTTGGTCATGTATGGTACACATCAGGACATCACCGAAAGAAAGGCAAACGAGATGGCACTGAGAAACGCAAAGAAGGAAAAAGAGGAATTTTTTGCCTCCATCAGTCATGATCTGAAGACACCTATGCACAGTATCATCGGATTTGCCCATCTGTTGCGTGAATCGTTGAAAAATCCCGAAGACATAGATTGTGTCAACAGTATCCTCGACTCTTCAGACAATATGATGAAACTGATAAACAATATCCTTGATTTTTCAAAGGCGGAAGCGGGCCGGTTGACAATAGTCAACCAAAAGGTCGATTTACGCCGCTTAATAGAAAAAAATTGCAAAAATACCGTTCAAAGGCTCAAAGGGAAACAGTTAGAAATCAATTGTCTGATAGAAGAAGAGCTTCCCGAATTCATCGTGACCGATCCCCTGAGAGTGAATCAGATCCTCATGAATCTTCTGGATAACGCTGTAAAGTTTACAGAGAAAGGGATCATCGCATTAAAAGTGAGTAGCGAGGTAAAAGACTTCACAAGAACAGGGATTCGTTTCCTCGTAAAAGACACGGGAATCGGAATGACACAGGAAGAGCTAAAGGGCATCAGGAGTTATTTCTCACAGGCAAACAACGAGATAGAAAGAAAATACGGTGGCAGCGGGCTTGGTCTTTTCATCACTTCCAAAATTCTCGAATTGATGGACAGCAGGCTTGAAATCAGCAGCCGCAAGGGTGAAGGAAGCGAATTCTCCTTCATGCTCCCTCTCGCAGAGTCTCAGGATTTCCCCTCAACAACGATCGTCTGACAATCAGCTCCCTTTAACCGGTATGGAAGGATACTCTGATATTCCGCTGAAGAATACCATCTGTTCAAGGATGCCCTGTCGGGAAACCTAATAATGACACATCTTCCTTCTGTCATTTCCCCTTCAAGGGTCTCTGGCGATTCATCCACCGCGAGGTATTCCCCATTGTATTTCATAAAAATATCATCACAGTTTTCAAGATATCTTTGATAGGCCGCTTCATCATGAATATTGATCCGTGCAACAAAATAAACACTCATATCTTCACCTTCGATTCAGTATCTTTCAGAAAGCCTTTCGTCAAGCCGCCACTGAGGAGGTTCTCCGTTATCACTCCAATATTCGCTGATTTCCGAAATTCTATCATCTGAAAAGCTGAAAACCGACATAACGATAAAACGCGCAGTTTCCCCTTCATCATGAACATTGACGATAGAAATGAGTTTTTTGTCGGAAGGATATAGGGTCTCAACCTCGGCAAACCATCTACCGGGATATTTTCTGTTGAAGCAGATATATTTCTCAGTACCGATAAACACCTCTCGCGTATTGGGGAGGCGGATTATTGCGCTGTCCTCCATGACCTGATGAAGTCGATCAAATTCCGCATCGTTTATATATTGCCAGAATTGCCTCACAAGGCCTTCTCTTTTTACCCGGTCATCCGCCTCGAGTCTGAGTGTCTCATTCTCTCTCTTCAACTCATCGTATTCCTCTTCTGACACCATACCGCAATCTTTAAAGAACTGCACGACATCTTCCTCGTTCACATCGTGTTTTGCACCCATCTGACTGATGATACTGATCCCAAGATTCCGAGCGTACTGACCGTCGATGATCTTCTCATCGACAAGTTTAAACAGGATTTCGGAGAATTCCTCCGCATCTCCCTTCAGGAGCTTCTCTATAGAATTGATAACCTGATGAAAATACTGTCTGTCAATCGGTACATAGGTAGAACTGTTGAATTTTGCCTTCGATATGACATCAAAGGTAACGTCCTCACCAAGATGGTTGAGAATCTTTAATTTCTCACCGTTATTTATCATGTTGAAGATGTCCTTTAAACGAATAAACTTCCTGGAATCGGAATCATACAGCTTTCTGTTTTTATATTTTTTTATGATCCTCAAATGTCTTCCCCCTACAAAATTCTGCCCCATTATAACCTGTTTTATCATAGAATCAAACCCCCTTTCGGGGGTTCAAAACGATTAAAATTTCAATTTTGGTCTTGAGATATTCTTTGGTGAGAAAAAGGAATCGTCCATTCCGAGATCCGTTTCTATTTCTTCAAAAGAGATGGTTGTCTTTCCATTCGTATTGTTGTCAATAGCCGTTATAACCCATGGAACCGTCTTTCCGTTTACTTCATTGTATTCGGAAATCTGTATGACTTTTGCCTCTTGATCTTCCCAATTCAGGAAAGTAACCTGATCGGGCAACATTTTATCCTTTGTAATACTGATCCTCATTGCCGAATAGGACAATTTTCGATCATCGTTCTTTATCTCTATCACATAAACGAGTGAATCCTGCTTGACGATGGTCGCTCGTTTGGCTACATCCGAAATCTTGTAAAGAAGGGATAATTCACCGTAGGTAAAATCAGAATCCGCAAACTTTTCGTCCTCGGAGCTGGCCTGCATCTTCTTAACGCTTCTGAGTGCCGGCATATACATATAAGTCTCTCCGAATCCCTTGGAAAGAAGGGTGATATTCTTTTTCTCCTTTGGCTTCAAGAATCTGATAATGCTGTATATCGTATTTTCATCTTTTTTATAGATGTAGAATACAAACTCGCCACTTTGTGTTCCGGAATCGTTCTTTTGAGATAAAGAAATCGTGGCCTTCACGTCGTTAAGATGTTCATAATTTCCCGCCACTTCGTCAAGGATTTCCTGTGCTGTTGCCCCAAAAAACACACCCGTCATCAAAACCATTAAAATCAAGATCATTCCTTTTTTCATAATTCCCTCCTGTTATTAGCCCTGCTTTATTTTCAGGGGATTTTTCAATATGGAAAAGACTGCGCTGAGAAAGACCAATGAGACAAAGGCGGCTACAAGCATAGAGATACCCGTCAGAGAACCAAATTCTCTCACGATCCCTATATCGGAAAAGGATAAGGCAAAGAAGCCGAATGCAACGGATAAGGCATTGTAAATAACCGCCTTACCACTCGTTCTGAGTGTTCTTCTAACCGCATCGACCGAAATACCCGTTTTTGAATATTCTACTCTGAACCGGTTGACAAAATGGATGGCGTAATCAATCCCCGCTCCTATTGCGATGGCTGCTATAGAGATGGTGGCCGTGTTAAGTGAAATACCGAGCAACCCCATGATCTCGAAATTCAGAATAACGGTAAGGGCACTTGGTACAACACCAATAAGCGCAATTTTCAACGATCTAAACTGCAGCAGGAAGAGAAGGAACACTATCGCTATCGTCATGAACATGGATTCGTACTGATCGTTGAACAGCATATCCTGAATATGCAGCAATATCTGTTCAGAACCCGTCTGTGAAAGACTGACTGAGTCCCCCTCTCCGGGAAGATAAACCATTTCCTGTGAAACGGGTAGAAGCCCTGTGATCGTTGTCCGTGAAACCTCCGTTCCAAGCAATTCTGCAAAATACGCGATTTTCCACTCCCTTATCTTGACAAAAAGCAAATTGTCAAGATCGTAAGCCAGATCTTCATAATAGTCCGTCGTCCCTTCCAATGCGGCCGACAAAAGATCATAATCATAGTCATCCATCCGCAGCATGCTGTCCATAACGGCTGTCCTGTTAGTCTCATCGAGGAGATAGTCACCGAAATCATTTGCCTGTGAAATGAGTTCATCAAGTTCCTTCTCATTTTCAGAGAACAGGGTACCAATTGGCAAATTGAGCGTATTTAAAAATTTCTCCGCATAATCCGCTTCCGAAACATCAACGTATTCGGAATAGAAAGCGGATATTTCCGCACTGTCAGCAGCCGAAATGTTCACCGTTTTAAAGGAAGCCGGTTTTGAATCAAGTATCTTCTGTATATCGTTTATAATTACTTCATTGCTCATTCTGGATTCAACATCGAAGGAAACTTGAATGATCCCCCTTGTAAAATCCCTGTTTATCAGCTGATAAATGGCATCGTTGTTCTCCATGAAAAACCAGAGATTATCGGTCTCATCCCTCGAAGAGGGGACACATTCCGTTCCGCAGAATGACTTTGACAACTTGGCCATGATATCGGCGATCGAATACGTCTCGTTAACACCTTCTATCTGTAGTATTTCCTGCTCAACACCGTACATCATCTGCATCGTTACCGGATTTTTAAAATCCCCCCTCACATCGATAAATATGGCTCCGTTCCCACCAAAATTGTCACCGATATATTCCGCATCACGGATGATTCTTTCATCCGGATTAATCGAATTGATAATATCCATATCCGTTTTAAGGTTGATGGCAAACGGTACCATAACCGCAACGATTCCGAGAAGAATGCCGATGACGAGATAGGGATTGAGGAGTTTTTCAGGTATCTTCAATCCGGAGGCCTCACTTCTTGTCTTCCGCGTTTTCATCGCTTCAAGAACACTCGGTACAAATATCAATGCAAGAAGATTGGCAAGCAATACACCGACGGCGGAAAAGATTCCGAGCGTACACACCGGGTTGATATCGGCTGTAAGCAGTGACAGAAAACCGACGGCAGTAGTCAGTCCGCTGAGTATGACCGCTATCCCGACATCTTTTTCGGTATTTATGATCTTCTCCTCCTTAGTCCCCGTTTCCTCCGTATATTTGTTGATAATATGGATGGAATAAGCCGTACCGATACTGATCAGCACAACCGGTATGACCGAATTGGCAACGGTCAGTGGGATATTCAGAAGGGAAATGATCCCCATGGTCCAGACAACACTGATAGAAACGGTTAAAAGCGGTAAGAAGGCTCCAAGAAAACTCCTGAAACTGATCAGCAACGTGAAGAAGATGATGAGGATGGCGATGGGAATCAACTTGGTCAGATTTCTTTTCGCTATACTTTCTACGGCGTTGTTAACGGGTGAGACACCGTAATAATGAAAATGATCCCCATACTTTTTATCAAGTGCTTCCCTGATCGTTCCGTAAACATTTTTCGTGTCCATCCCCTCTTTGATCGAAAAGGTGATAAGGGAAGATTTACCATCATTGGAGATGAATTTTCCGACGATGGAATCATGCTGAAGGACATCCCGTACGGTGATTGACCCATTTGCAATTTCATCTGAAAGCGTTATCACTTCTATCCCATAATCTGAAATATTGACAATGGGCATATTACTTAAAGAGGATACACTCTGTACATCGGTCCTTTCAGATAAATATCCCGTTATTTCATTGATTTTTATCAGATCCGTATTATCCTCGATATCCATGCCGATCATTACAAGCGATCCAATACCAAACTCTTCTGAAAGATCCGTAAAATGGGATACAAACGGATCGGATTGTGGTGGATATTTGGTGATATCATCATCAAATTTAAGTCCTAACGATTTCCAGCCAAAAAACAGTGTCAGTAATGCCACCGCAATAATGAGCATCACCCTGTACCTGACAATAAATTTACCAAGTCTTTCCATAAGTTCCTCCTGATTCCTCGATTTTTACGCACTGCGTAAACATTGAGGATACTACACCTGTTTTGTAACAGAAACAAGCCATCTCCTGTTAACATTTACGCACTGCGTAATTTTTATTCAATTGGATCATCCGGGAAGGAACGATACGAAGATGTTTTAAAATAAGTGTATAACTCATACCTGTAGAAAATGAAAGAGGACTGGCCTCATGCCGTCCTCTTTCATGATTATAAACCGATGGTCGCGCCCGTATTCGGAAAGCCGAATCAATCGTGATTGTTATTCGTTAATCCAATCAAAGACTTCTCGTTTGTCGATGGTTGCCAGTGCGATATAATTATCTGCCGCACCATAATGGACATAATACTGATCTTTGTACTCAACCAGTGCATCGGTAAAGACTACCTGAGGCACACCACCGAATATCTCCCAATCTTCCTTTGGTTCCAGTATTGGTTTTTCCGTTCGCTTGAGTACTTTTGACGGATCATCGGCGTCGAGAAGCATGAATCCGAGTCTGTAGGTCAGTCTTGCGGGATGCGGCGCATGTTTCTGTACGGCATGATAGCAAAGCAGCCAGCCATAAGGGGTCTTGACTGGGGGACCACCGGCGCCTATCTTTTCATTTTCCCATTCATTATCTATCGGTTTCGCCACGATCTTGTGATCCTGCCAGTGAATGAGATCATCCGAACAGGCGATCCAGATATTCGGCGGATCCCTGTGAAGCATGACATACTTGCCGTTTATCTTTTCAGGAAACAGAACCGCATCTTTATCCGGATCGTATTCCGGCAGGATGATCCCATGTCGCTCCCATGTGATAAAGTTTTTCGTTGAGGCCAGCGCCACTTTGATATCCGTTGGAGAATAAGCCGTATAGGTCATGTAATATCTGTCCTCAATCCTTGTCAATCGGGGATCCTCCACGCCATAAAGCTCTTCGGGCCTTTCAGGAGAAAAGACAGGTTTTTCCATCCGGTTAAAATGCAGGCCATCCGTACTGACGGCATATCCCATTCTGGAGACCATATCGGCTCCCTGTGCCCGATAAAGCATATGAAACAACTCTCCGTCGTACACGACAGCCGGGTTGAAAACATATTTGGATTCCCAGAGATGCATCGGATTCGGCGCAAACAACGGATTTAAAGGACTTCTTTTCAATTCAATTCTCATCATATCACCATCTTTTTGTAAGATAAATTATTTAAACGATATCGATATTCCCTGAAGGAAATATTTTCTGAATACCAGAAACAGGATGACCATTGGAAGGGTTTGGATAACAGAACCTGCCAGTACCGGTCCGAGCTGATTCGCGTACTCATGATTGAAGCTTGCCAGTAGCACCGAAAGGGGCATCTTATCATAATCCCGGATGAGTATCAGCGGCGTGAGAAAATTATCCCAGATGCCGATAAAGGTAAACAATCCCACGATACTTGCCGTAGAACGGGTCAAAGGCAACATGATGGAAAAGATGATACGTATCTCGCCTGCCCCCTCCATCCTCGCCGCCTCTATATAATCGTTCGGAATATTTCTGAAACTCTGCGTAAACATGAATACCCCCCATGCACCAAAAAGTGACGGAACGATAAGGCTGGCCAGGGTATTCAACATACCCAGCGACTTGATGACGACAAAGGTAGGAATGGTAAACATGAAGCCCGGAAACAGCATCTGAAAGATCGTAAAATTCTTCAGAATCGTTCCTCCGAGGAATTTAAACTTGGCTATCGCATAGCCTACAAAGGAGGAAGTGAGTACGACACTGAACGTTACGGTCACGGAAATAATCACACTGTTCATAAGTGATCTGAAAAAATCTCTTTCCATCTGATTGGTCGTATCAAAGATAAATTTAAAGTTATCCAGTGTAAATTGGCTGGGCCACAGATTGGCATAGATCTCATTCTGAGGTTTGACCGAAGACAATGTCAGCCAGATATAGGGATAAAGCCATACAAGTGCCAGAATGAGCATAATGATCTCAAACAGGGCAACACCTATCTTCTTTCGTGTCTTGTTCATCATACAAAGTTCACTTCCTTCTCTATGAGTTTTCTGACAAGGAATATACATCCAAAACTTATTGCTGCCGCAAAGATACTGATAACAGCCGCATATCCGGGTCCTGTAGAAGTGAATTTTCTGAACGCATTATCATAGATATACATCATAAACATATAAGTTCTCTTCATAGGACCCCCACCGGTTATCATATAAGGTTCCGTAAAAATGCCGAAAGACATCGTGATCTGCATGACAAGAACCATAACCATGGAAGGATTGAGAAGAGGCAGTGTTATCTTTGTGAATTGTTTGAATTTACCGGCACCATCAAGTTTTGCAGCCTCATAGAGCGATTTTGGAATAGCACCGAGTCCCGCGAGGAATATGAGTCCGTAATAACCGAGGAATTTCCAGGAGACCATGAGGGCTATGGCAAGGATAGCGAGCTGTGGTCTGGTAAACCACGGGATTGTAAATCCGAACACCTGGTAAAGAAATCGGTTAAGCGGTCCACTTTCAGACAGGAGTTTCTGGAAAACGATCGAGTAGCTGACCCCCGAAGAGATATTGGCGATAAGGAAGGAAAGGACAACAAAGGTCTTGAAATACTTCAGCCGGTTGAAGGCCATTCCAAGCAAAATGGATCCCAGCAGTGAAATCGGTATGAAATAAAGCATGAAGTTGAACGTATTTCCGAGAACGAGCCAGAACGTTTCATCCGTGATGACCCGGGTAAAATTATCAAAGCCTATGAATTTCGGTGGTGTTAAATAATTCCATTTCACGAACATCAGATATCCAAGCCAGCCAAAGGCGTAACAGAAGAATATCGACTGATGAACGATATACGGAGAAATAAGACCCCAGCCTTTTAAAGAATCTATTCTCTCAAGTTTACTCTTTCTTTTCGTAAGATTTCCTCCTTTATAAAAAGATACTCCCCCCTTAAACAGGGGGGAGAAAGATCACTTAAAACAGCTCTCTGTTTATCTTCTTAATGGCGTTGTTGATAATCTGATCGGCCGGCATATCCACAAGATAGATCGGTTCGGTAAGATCCGTTGTCATGACGTCCTGCACTTCCGTTGTCTTTGAAATCAGTGCCGGAGGAACACTGTTCGGAACAGCCTCAGCATAGGCTTTCATCATCGGATTGGCCTCCAAAATTGGCTGGAACAGTTCATTGGTCGTCAGATCGGCTCTAACGGGCGGAAGACCTGTCATATCAAACCACAGTTCATCATGTTTCGGATCTGAATAGACCCATTTCATAAATTCCCATGCCGCTTCTTTATGCCTTGAATCTTTAAACATGACCATCCCTTTTGTATCGGCAAATGTCTTTATCGCCTGATCTTCCGGATAGCTATCCGGAACGGGCGGGTATGCCAGGATGATTTCAGAGGGAAAGATCTCCGGGAAAAGATTTTCAGCAGAAGGAATTTCCCATGGCCCCATCAGCTGACCCGCCAATCGGCCTGTGTAAAGTGGATTGTCCATCATGTCCATTGAAGTCCAGCCATTGTCAAACAACTTCTGTCCATATTCAACAACTGCGGTACCGGCTTCATCGTTGAAGACCGCCTTGTTCTTTTTTGTGTCGATATACGGATGACCGTTACTCGCCGCATAATAAAGCGTGATAAAATCATACCATCTGTCCCACCAGTTTTTCCCCTTCAGGTATTCGACAACGTAGACCTCTTTCGGCTTACAGATTTTTTCTGCCAGTTCATAAACTTCGCTGTAGGTTCTCGGAGGTGTGTCAAATCCCGCTTCGGCGAGCATGTCCTTTCTCCACCAGAAAAGCATCGGATTTGAATAAATCGGAAAGACATATGACTTTCCCGAAAATTCCCAACCTTTGACGGCCTCTTCCATCCTTCTCGCGGCAAGGAGCTGATCAAAATCACTGAAATCGCTGAGCGGCACAAGCTGATCCGCTTCTATCAGCTGAGCGGCAAATCCACTGAATATGTTGGTACAGAGATCGGGGGCCTGTCCCGTAACGATGGCCGTTAATATTGCCTCTTCAGAACTTCCCGATGCAGGAATGGTCTTCCATTCTATCTCTATCTCAGGATGAACACCTTTCCATTCTTCCAGAATTGCCTTCCAGAATTGTTCCTGATACATGTTCGGGGCCGTCCATAACACTAATTTCTCCGCCAGTACCGGCGTTAACAACATTACCAAGAGAATAAGAATCACAAGATATTTCTTCACCCGCAACACCTCCATATGTGTTAAGTTAAAGACTGCTGTCTCTTTTTATAAAACTCGTGTGCAATGAGATCTTTATCGGATGTACATTCTCATCGTACAGGAGTTGCCTGATACGCTCAACCGCGAGATCACCCATCTCATATCTGTAAACCTTCACAGTAGACAGGGAAGGGGACATCGTCGATGCAAACACGGCATCATCAAAACCCGCCAGGGCTATTTCATCCGGGACCTTATAACCCGCCTTATGAAAAAAAGTCATAATCTTCTTTGCCATACTGTCATTTCCGGCAAAAATACAATCCGGCATCCCCTCATTCTTAAAGATCTGCGGAAGCAGTAGATTAAAATCATCGTTGATATCATCACATTGAAAGGTCCTCGGGAAGAAACCATATTGCTTCATGGCATCACGATACCCTTCATATCGGTCCTTGAATCCGTAATGCAGAAGTGGTCCATGGATATGAAAGATTCTGCTGTAGCCCTCTTCTATCAGATGGGTAACACAACTAACGGCCCCATCATATCCATTTGATACCACACTGTCCACACTGCACCCCTTCAGATGCTGATCGACGAGTATAAAAGTCTTTTCACATGCCCGGAATAACAGAACATCTTCTTCGGTCACATCCCCACCTATCAGAAGAAATGCATCATAGTCGGAACTGATCTGCTTTCTCTGGTCTTCAAGCATGAGTATGTTAACGGTCATATTCAACTTGCCGGCCTTTTCCTTTATCCCTCTGAAAACCGTCGTATAAAAACCATCTCCAAGAAAATCCCTGCCGTCATTTTTCTCATAGTTCAGTATTCTTTCACTGAATACCGCCCCAATTCTGAAATTTTTTCTCCTTGCAAGGCCTGAAGCGGTTTTTGACGGGGTATATTCAAGTTCCTCTATCACCTTCTGTACAATCTTTCTCGTCTCTTCGGAAACATATCCCTTTCCGCTGATTACCCTCGAAACGGTGGCGGTAGATACGCCGGCAAGTCTGGCTACATCATTTATACTTGACATATTCCCTCCTGTATATGTAAACGCTTACACAATTATACACAAATAAAAAAGGCTATTCTATTCTTTTTTCAACGATTTATCATAAATTATAACTGATTATAACCATTTATATAAATATTTCTTCTTATTTGGGAATATTATGAATGATATAAGCTTCTTTCTTTATATTGCATCTTATTTCTTTGATATTCATCAATATTCTTCCAAAAAATAAGTTTTTCGAATCTAATGAACGATATCGAATCAATTTCTGACTATTTTGTTGGATATGAGTGTTTGCCGAAATCATAGGCAGAGTTATATCATGTTTATGTTGTGAAAGCGTTTACATATTTTGGCTATATTAAGGAGGAATTTGAAATGAAGAAGAATCGTATTGCTATCGTTTTATTCATCATTATTGCGGTCTGTCTGACTTTTGCGGAGACAGTCGAACTCCGGGTTAATGCGGAAACACTCACCGGTGATCCGGTTGCATACCGAATCTATATGTACGAAGCACTCGAACTGATCCCCGAAGATTTTGATGCCAATTGGGATTCCCTCAGGGTCTTTGATGCGGAGGAAAATGAAATTCCCTATCAGATCGACGATCTTGACGGAAACGGCAAACTGTCAGCACATGATATGCTCAGTTTCTTCATGACAGGAACGGCAAAAATGGTTATCAGTGATGATCTCTCATTGGATAGACCTGAATACGACGCAGTTCTCAGCGTAAACGAAGTAGATGGAGAATTCATCGTTACTGGCGGAGAACTCGATGCTGAAGTAAAGATCGACAATCATGGATTTGCAAATTACGTTAATTACAGGAATTTTGAAGAAGCCGTATACACCGAACTCGGAATCATGAGAATAGCCGGTTGGAAAGGCAGCACATTCTGGGCCGATGGGCAGCTTGGGAACAAACATGAAGAAAAGACTTCCTATAATTTTAAGGTGAATGAAATGGAATTCGTCAATTCCGGTCCCGTTGGTGCCACTTTTGTTTCCGATCTCGAATCAGAGACATTTATAGGCGTTCATCAGATCCTTATCACACAGGTCATGGCAAATGGCGAATGTTTTGTGGAATCCAATATCATCTTTGAAACCTACACGGATCTCATGAAATTACAGGAGATGTCCACAAAGGCACTCACAAGCGTAGATATGGAGACACTCAAGCATATCATGCCCCTGCCGAGAAGACTTGTATGGGCGGAACAGCTCAATTCAAGCTCATTTGATTACTGGAACGACAGAGAGGCTATAGAAATCGTGAATGGACAGCCTTATGTCTGTTTTGATGCACTCGATGCCATGAAACCACTCTGGTGGGGAGCAACCTACATCTACTCCTCCCCGGAAAGCTGGAGGGGAAATTACTCTGAAGATCTCGGTGCCTGTGCTTATTCCATTTCCGTTGAAAAGCCGCTTGTATATGCCAATTTCAACGATTTTGTCATGGGCAACACATGGGTATACGAAAGTAGAGAGTTCAGAGATGGTCTCTTCAGGTGGATGCCCGCGGAATTCAATGCCTTTGAGACAACCGAGGGAAACGTTTCAACGGATACCGTTGACTGTGTCGCTCATTTCTTCCCTGGAGATAACGTCGTATTCAGAAAGGTGTACGGATTCACCGATGGTTTCGCCAACACAGCGGATGCCATAGGATATCTTGAAGCAAGGGCAGTGGAGATCGAATCGATCACACTTGCGGAATAACGTCCAAATTTTGCGATAAATTAAGAAAAACGGGAGGAAAAAAAAGGGGGATATCTTCTCTTCATCCCCCCCTTTTTCGTTATACCCACCTTTTTAAACAATCTATTGCTTTATGATTATAGATGTTAGAAATCACATTATGAAGCATTCCGCTGTATTAAGCAGGACTTTTCATCGGCCAATGATGTTCTGTCGAGCAGCGGGAATCTTATCACTTAAGGTAAGCTGGAGGGAAATCAACCTATGAAAATCAAGAAAATTCTGATTCTGACACTGACAGTTCTTCTGACAACGGCCGCTTTTTCCGCTGTTTTTCCTCAAAGGGAATCCCATCTCATGTTCCTCAGAAAAGAAATGTCCGTCGAAGGCAACCTGAAGACAGGTTATATCATCTATGCAGATAAAAGGGAAGGCAGATATGTGCATACCGACGCCGGGAGTGAAGGAATCTCATGTGTCGATGATACGGCCAGAGCGGGTATTTATTTCCTGAACATGTATGAAAACACAAGGGAAAAAGACAGTCATGCCGCACAGAGATACCGGGAACTCTTCCTTGAAACCCTTGATTTCTGCGATGCATTCAGAACCCGAACAGGGGATTATTATAATTTCATCTTTGAAAACGGTGAAATCAACAAAAGGGGAATCACAAGCAGAACCTCTGCAAACTGGTGGGCCTTGAGGGCTTTATGGCTACTGTCACAGTCTTTAACCGTCATTGAAGATTCCGAAGATTTCAACACGGAGAAGATTTATGATGAGGCGGAGCAGACTGCAACCCTGTTTGTTCAGGAGCTTGATGCGACCGGGCTGATCAGGGGATACGCCGATCTTTCCGCGCTTTATGTCATATCACTTGCCAACCTCTACGAATTTTCAGGAGAATCAAAATGGCTTGAGTTGATCCATCAAGTCAGCGATGGTCTGCTCGGTAAAAGAGCCTATTTTATCTTCGATGGGATCATCGACGAGGGAACGGAGAAATTTATTTTTCACAGCTGGGGAAGCAGGCAGGTTCAAGCTCTCGCAATGGCATTTACAGCCACACACGACGACAAATACCTTGAGGCGGCAAAAGACATGGCCGATTCTCTGTACACTCACATGATCAACCTCGGGCCTTTCTATGATTATGATACAGAAAATTTCAACCTGTTTTCACAGATCGCCTATGGAACGGAAGCCGCTGTGACCTCGCTTTATCAACTGTATCAGATCACAGGGAATGAAGCGTATGCCTGGCTTCTCGCACTCAACGCGGGGTTTTTCAGCGGGAATAATCAGCTGCAAAGGGCCATGACAGGAGAAAATGGGGAAGGCTATGACGGACTCGAGAAGGTCTTCATCAACACGAATTCCGGTGCGGAATCCACCATCTCCTATCTACTTTCCATGTCTCTTGTAGACAGATTACCCGAAACCATTCGAAGATTTGCTGAAATGAAGCCGGTTCATCAATCCGAACCGCTCCTGATAGAAGCGGAAAACATGGATTCAGGATTATCGAGTTGCGATACCGAGAACATAAACGGATTCAACGGTGTATCGGGCCGTTCATTCAAGCTGAAGGAAACCTTTACACTTAATCGGGGTACCTATGATATCTTCCTGTTTGGAACAGGGCTGAAGGATTCTGAGATCAAATTCTATCTGGGTAAAGAAACCATAGGAAAAAATATCCTGTCCGATACGGATCATTATCTCGGCAGAATAAAAAACACAGCGGATGAGGAAGTCAGAATCATTTTTTCAGGTAAATCGGAAGAAAAAATCTTTCTCAATCAGATCTTATGCCTGCCCGTCATCGAATATCAGGTGTTCAATGTTAACGGCATTAATTACCTTGCCGCATTCAACACCTCTGATGAAGAGATGGAATTTAACTATCAGCCGATTGAAAAAAAGGGGTATCTCCTCTCGGAAGCCAATTTCGATATTGATGAAAAAGAGACTGCTGAGCAATCCGTCTATGAAGTCGGTTCAACCGAAGTCCATTCCGGATATATCGTTCTTAAACTGAATGCCTTCATGGATAACAACGGCATAGGCATGCCGGTTAATCCCGGAAATTACGATAATCTCGGAGGAAAGGCGGGGGCTTATTATCCGGAGGAAAAAATTCGCGGACTGCTTACAGGTGGCTTCCTGTATCCTGACGGTATTCCTTTCAGGATCTTACTGGAAGAAAACGACAATCTCATCGCCGGTGGACAACGCTTGATGATAAACGAGACCGGAACGACACTTTATGTTTTCGGAAGCTGCGATCACGGTAGTTTTAACGGTGATCTTGAAATAGGCTATTCTGATGGTGAAAGAGAATATACCTCATTGAGTTTCCCTGACTGGTGTTCTGAGATCCGGGATGAAGATTCTATCGCTCTTCAGGTGCCATACAGATACGATTCCAGCGACCTTGAGGAGTGGATAGCGCCAAAGATCGCGATATGCAAAATCCCACTGAAGGGAAAGAAGATCGAATCGATCACAATACCTGAAATTCCGACAATGCATCTTTTCGGAATAACACTCGGAAAATAAAATCGAAGATGATGAAAAATGGCTGAAAACGAATACGCTCCGTTCTCAGCCGTTTTTTCATTTTTTAAATCCGAGAATTGCATCCACAATCTTATCCGATGCATCCCCGTCCCCAAAAGGATTTGAAGCGATGGACATGGCCCTGTAAAGATAATCATTTCTGATGAGTTCGGAAGCGTGTTTATAGACACTTTCAGTATCGGTTCCTATCAATTTGGCCACTCCGGAACTGACAGCCTCAGGCCTTTCAGTCGTTTCCCTGAGTACGAGAACCGGTTTTCCAAGTGCAGGTGCCTCTTCCTGTACACCGCCGGAATCACTCAGGATGAACTGACAACCGTTCATGAGGGCTACAAACTCCAGATATTCAACGGGATCCAGCAGTATGGTACGTTCCACATCTTTTAATTCCGGATAGACAACATCCCGAACAGCGGGATTATAATGAACCGGAAAAACGAGATAATAGTCTTCATTCTCTTCAAGAAGTCTTTTAACGGCCTTCATGGTAGATCTCATCTTCTCACCGTGATTTTCCCTCCTATGCATGGTCATGAGTATATATTTCTTTTCTTTCAGATCATATTTATCGATATAGGATTCAAGGACATTCTTTTTATTTTTAATAACCCACATCAGTGCATCGATAACCGTGTTCCCCGTGATCGAAATACGTTCCTCTTTCACCAGCTCTCTGAGAAGGTTATCCTTCGACTTCTGTGTGGGGGCAAAGTGCAGAGTAGCCAGTTTTGAAGTCATACACCGGTTCATCTCCTCCGGAAAGGGATCGTACATCTCAAAAGATCTCAAACCGGCTTCCACATGCCCGACAGGGACTTTGTTATAAAATCCGATCAGAGAGCCGACAAAGGTAGAAGTTGTATCCCCCTGCGTCAAAAGCCAGTCAAATTCCCCTTCCCTGATGATCTCATCAAGAGCCGAAGAGAGTCTCCCGGTCAGTCCGGCAAGTGTCTGCCTGTCTTTCATGATATTTAGATCGTAATCCGGTTTTATTCCAAACAGCTCCAGTACCTGGTCCAGCATCTCCCGATGCTGAGCCGTGGCAATCACCTGTGCCTCCACCCCTCTCTCTATCAACTTGTGATATAACGGAGCCATCTTGATGGCTTCAGGTCTTGTACCAAATATCAATCCTACTCTCAAACCTCTCCCCCCTCTGATTTTTCTCTTATAAATCTGAAGCAGTTCATATCGCCACAATTCATAGAAATTCCCTTTTTTTCAAGCCGTTCAAGTGATTCACGTCCGGCGGGATCCGTATACTTGGCCAGATAGGTGGCACTGTGGAGATGAAGACATTTTAATCCCTTCTGATCTCTTATGCCTCCGATTCCCGCTTCAAGCGCCTGCGCATAGTTCCTGATAAATTCTTCCCCGTTTCTATCCGAGAGGTATATCCTGCTCTTTCTGTGTTCTGCGTATTCCACGTTCACCTTGGCATATTCATCCGTATCCTTTAACGGATCCAGTTCACTGATCTGACCGGATTCCTCCATTTGGGCCAGATGATATTTCAGATGCGGGCAGATCATGTAAAAAGTAGTAGGAAACGGATTTGAGTCCTTGACAGGGTAGCTCTCTATCACCTGAGGAAATCCATATTTGCATCGCTTTGAACATCTGTAGAAGTTTTCGGGAACCTCTTTCTTTTCCATTTGTCCCGGAATAACCGTCCGATCCATCTTGGAACGGTTGTATTCATAAACATAAACGACGGATTTTTCCATTGGCACTTCTCCATCGAACAGGGTTGTAAATCCCTGATTCAGCAGGCGGCTGTTCCAGTTGTTAAGTGAACAGGGAATGGTTGTCTGAAGATATTCACAGTCGTAGCCCTTTGCATATTGTTCAACCATCGGAAGGACATCAGCCATCCAATCTCCCGGTTCCGTCATGAGACAGATGGAGAAATTCTCCCGTTCATGTTCGTGCACACCCGCAATCAGTTTGCCTTCATCACATTCAAACAGGAATTTGTTTTCAAGGCAATCGAGTGAGGGATAAAGCGTCCAGCAATCTATCGCATAATCGCCAGCAGCGAAGAGAAACTTTGAAAATTCATTCTTCCGTCTCGCAATCTCTTCCGGAAAAATTGGTCTCACTTTCACCTTAGATTCATCGACTTCCGACACCGTATCGGCAATACGTTTCTCAAAGAAATAAAATGCATTCTTCCTGTCAAAGCAGTATTTTTCAGCAATATGCATGCTTTCTCCGGACTCTGAAAAGATCAGAGAAAACAAACGGGTAGCACCCGTAAACATTACCGCTTTCATTATTTCGATCATCATGAGTTTGCCGAGACCTTTTCCGGTATACTCCGGATCAACACGTAGCCCTTCAAGATAGGCATCCTTTCCGTAGATCGTCGCATGATTGACCGCACAGACTTTATTGTTATCCATATCCTTCACTATCAGTAGCGGATCTGTTGTATTCATCCATTTGTCCAGAATATACGGGATATAATCATCCCCGTCCCAGATCTTTGAAGAAAGTTTCAATATTCCTTCAATATCTGACACCGACGGTTTCATCACTTTAAAATTCATCATCATCACCTCACAGAAGCATTGTAATCTCTCTTGTCAGGAGTATTGTATCATGAAAAAAGGACACCTTGAAGGTGTCCTTTTTTATGACGTTTTACCGCTTAGGCTTCTCCGCCCGGATTTTTGAATTTATAACCTTTTCCCCTTACCGTCATGATATACTGCGGATTTGAAGGATCTTCCTCAATCTTTGTCCTGAGTCTTCTGATATGTACGTCAACCGTTCTTGTGTCTCCGTAATAATCATAGCCCCAGAGGGTATCGAGCAGAACATCCCTGCTGAAGACCTTTCCCTCATTCTCGGCGAGGAATCTGAGCAGTTCAAATTCGAGCGGTGTAAGGTTCTTTGCATCTCCCCTTACGAGAATCTCGTATCTTTCGAGATCGATCTCAAGATCCTTTACGGCAATTCGCTTCGGTTTCTCCGCCTTCTGTTCAAGGGATCTCTGAATTCTTCTGAATATCGCCTTGATTCTAACGAGAACTTCCCTTACACTGAATGGCTTGGTGATGTAGTCATCGGCTCCGAGTTCAAGTCCGAGAATCTTATCAAATTCATCGGTCTTTGCCGTGATGAAAATGATCGGCTTGTTCTGGTGCTTTTCATGCGCTCTGAGTTTTCTGGTAAGGTCAAACCCGTCAACATCCGGGAGCATAACGTCAACTATGAATAAATCGATATCTTCGTCATTGTCAGCAAGTTCCATTGTTTCTTCAGCGTTATAGGCTTTCAAAACTTCATAGCCATCTTTCTTGAGATTATAGCTCAGAAGCTCAACGATAGAAGGCTCATCGTCAACAACCAAAATTTTTCTTTTCATTTTTTTCAGCTCCTTGTATTTTCGTTTAAAGATTATCTATCTTTTTATCCACCCAACTTATTTTAACATAATTACGAATTAATTTCAAGTTTTATCGAACAAACAAAAAATCATTTACAGTTAACATTACCTATGGCAGAACATAAATTCATTCCTCCTTTATTTATGCCTATTATATAATCAGACGTATTTTCTCACAATACAATTGTACTTCAGTTATTCAACAAATAAATGAAATTCTGATCTTTTTCCAATTGTGAACCTTAACAAATTTTCGTAAAATAACAATTCATGCTATGATAAAATGATTAAGAAAAATCACGATAGAAGAGGTAGAAATGGACAGTATATACATAGAACAGAACTGCGGAGAAGCGGAATACAAGATACTGATAAACGGAAAGTACCAGATGCTGCAGCCGGAAAGCGGTGAAAGCTTACTGGGAAAACTGGCTCCTTTTACGTTTAATCCCGTGCAGCAGGCTTTCAGGGCGTATTACAAGGGAGGAAATGCAGTAATAGCAACCCCGACGGGAACGGGAAAAACAGTGGTTTCCTTTATTGCCATGCTCGATCATGAGAACCCGGAAAGGATCGTAAAACCAACGATTTACCTTTCACCCACAAGGGCCCTGGCGAGGCAGGTCTATCAGGAGTTGAAGGATACCGATCTCAAGGTATTTCTGAGAACGGGTGAAAAAAAGATGGATGTCAAGGAAAATTTTGATATTGTCGTGGCCACTCCCGAAGCCTTTCTCGCCTCGAGACATTCATCGGCCGAATGGATAAAACGGGCAAAACTTGTCATCGTAGATGAAGCTCATATGCTCGTACAGGATTCGAGGGGTATCGTCTATGAAGAATCCATCGTTCATGCACTTGGAGATGAAAAGACACTCATTCTTCTTTCCGCCACGATGCCGGATGCCCTTGAAATGGCAAATTGGACGAAAGCTGAACTGCTGATAGAGAGTAACTGGAGGCCACTCCCGCTGGAAAGAAAATTCGTCAGATATTCGGCTCCGACACGAAAGAACAGAAAAAAGGTGGCTACGGCGATCTACAATGATTTCCTTGAACATAATATCCAGAATCATACTAAAACGATGATCATTATCCCCTCAAAAAAAAGCGGCTGGTATCTGCTTGAAGCCTTTGAGGAGATGGGATTTCCCGTGTTAAACGAAACCGTTCCCTACATCAAGAGGACTGATATCGCCAATGCAATTGCAGCCTTCCACAACGCGGATATCCCCATCGATGAACGGCATGAGATCGAAAAGCGGTTCAAGGATCAGAATGACCCGTTAACGGTCCTGGTCTCTACCCAGACACTGGCCTACGGGTTTAACTCACCGACGGACGACATACTGATCTTTGTCAAATACTCGGCCTATAACGATGACAATCTCTGGCCTACCTTCCTTGATCTTCTTCAGTTTGAAGGCCGGGCTGGCCGAAAGGGACACACTACGAGAGGATACGGTCAGGTCCTGTATTCAACAGGTGCACGGGCCGGTAAAACTCAGGAAATCCTGGAGGAAAAACTCAGAAAGGGACTGGATGATGTGCTTGAGACCGCGCTTGACAAATCTTTCACCCGTGTCTCACAGGGATACCTGAACAATTTCAGCAGCGGCGTTACGAGAGAGCTCGGGGATGTTGAACTGGCAACACTCGGAATCATGTCGGTGGAACCCGTCAGAATAATGGACATCCATTATAAGGACAGAAGCAAGAAAAAAGTCCTCGACAGGGCGCACAAGCGGCTCGTTGAAATCGGCATGCTGGATGAAGAATATGCCATCTCATCACTTGGGCAGCTCACCGCCTCCTATATGCTCAACCCCGAAAAAGTCAATCAGTTCGCCTCGGTCATCCCGAAGACGAATGACGGTGAACCGGATGATCAGGCCTATTCCTTCTGGGAAAAATACAATTCGACGGCGTTACTGATCCCAACTTACGGCTCCATCCCGCCGCATTATCCGCCATTCATCCCCATTTTTCCCGGACTCTGGAACGTGGCAACGATCACGGGTAACTTCCCCGATACGGGCATCCTGCAATACGGTTTAAGCACCCTGACGACAAGAATCGGCGCCGGATTTAAAAAAGACACACCGGTCGCCATGAGGCAGAGACCTCCCGCATGGACGGCATCCATCTCTAACGAGCTGCAGCTCGTCATGAGTTTCATCAAACGCGGAGCGTACAAGGGATTCTGGCCGGATATGACGGATAATGAATATCAGCGTATCGTCCGTTCCCTGTCATACGGTGTTCATCCGTATTATTCGCTGCTGACCGAGATCACCAACATTGGAAGCATCAGGGCAAATATGCTCGCCTTCGTCGCCATGAATGCCGGAATACAGTCCGATGTCGATCTCGTTTACAGAATTCTTTCCGATGAAAAGGCCGTCCTCGATGTCTGGCCTCAGACTCAGCAGTTCCTACAGAGCTGGTACGCCCTTCAGGCAAAATGGATACACGATGAACTGGAGATTGAAGGGAATATCTCTATCTCTGAAATCATCAACACGGATTATCAGACCTTCCAGGAAGCCGTGTACCTCGTACAGAAAGAGGCCGAAGAGAAGGGGAAGACCTTTTACGGTGTCAAGACACTCGATTTCATAGAAAATCCAATGCAGAACGTCGTAACGGAATTCAAGGCAAAATATCCGGAAGCCCTGCTCTTCATCAAACCATCCGATGATCAGCAGAAGGCAAAGGATATGCTTTACAGCGATTCCATCACCCTCGTTGCAACGGATTCCAACGGGAACGGCCTTGGAAAGGCAAAGGTTTACAAGCCTGGAAGACTTCCGCCAAAGGTCATACTGGAATACATTCCGCACGCCGAACCTTTCCTCGCAAGTGATACGAGAAAGTTCATCTGGGTGGATTGATCGTTGAAGAATGTTTTTTCAAAAAAAATCTCCCTATTTTAAAATAGGGAGATTTTTTTTCCTCAGTGCTTATCTTTTCACGGGGAAAATGGGTAACACGGGTTTCTCGTAAATCTCGTTCAGGACCTCAGCCATGGAAAGGTACATTGCCGAAGAACCGCAGAATATTCCCACCACACCGGCAAGGACTTTTGAGGTGCCTGTAAAATCCGCTATGCTGAGTAGGAAAAACAGTACGGCCAGTGAAGCAAAGACAAACTGCTGTACTCTATTTGTCCTGAGCGTTCCAAAGAACATAAAGAGTGTAAAGATTCCCCAGAGAAGTAAGTAAAAACCCATAGAAACTTCCGTTGGTGCGGCTACGGCAAGATCCGTCTTCGGAAGCAGCCAGATGGTAACGAGCGAAAGCCAGAAGAACCCGTAGGATGTAAAGGCAACTTTTCCAAAGGTGTTTCCCTTTTTCCATTCCATGATCCCGGCAACGACCTGTGCCAGTCCGCCGACGAAGATCCCCATCGCCATGATGGCACTGTCAAGTCCGAAGAGACCTGCGTTGTGAAGATTGAGCAGTATGGTTGTCATACCGAATCCGAGCAGACCAAGCGGTGCGGGATTTGATGTGGTGTCCTTATGTAGAACGACTTGATGCTGAACATTTTTGTCCATGTAAATTCCTCCTGAAAATTATTTATATCGTGATACTCCGCTTAATATTGGTATTTCAGGGCATTAAAGCCGAGGTATTCTATCATAATGACGTTAAAGAATACAATTAAAAACATGTACCGAAAATGATTCGGAACTCATAAAACCACCGGATGATTAAAATTAAATGATTAGTGATATAATCAGTCTTGTTTATTCAAGTACTTCTGTTTCCTTATTTATAAACGGGGTGATTCGATGAAAGATTTGATCAGATTATCTGATTTATCCCGCCGGGATATAGACCATATCTTCAAGATGGCAGATAGGATAGACAGCTTCAGGGATAGTTTGAAAGGAAAAACAATTGTCATGTTTTTCCCCGAAAGCAGTATACGAACGAGGGTAACTTTTGAGGCTGGAATTCACATACTTGGCGCTCAGGGAATTCTGTTTCCAAGCACCACGTTAGATAAGAAGGAAGCCCTGAAAGATGTTACCGGTTATCTAAATAACTGGTCGGACTGCCTGATCATCAGGCACAGGGACATCGATCTGATCCGGGAAATTGCAGCGTACAGTAAAGGTCCCGTCATTAACGCCATGACTTCTGCCAATCATCCCTGTGAGATTCTGTCTGATCTGTATTCCCTGTCAAAAATCCGGAAAAATTATCTGAAGGATACCTATCTGTTCGTAGGGGCTGACGGCAATATCGGCGAATCGTGGAAAAGTGCCTCTGAAATCCTGAATCTTGATCTGGTTCAAGCCTGCCCAGAAGGCTTCGAGATCGAGGGTCTGACTGTGATAAACGATATAAAAAGCGCGGTAAAGGCAAAAGATATCGTTCTTACCGATTCGGTCCCATCAGATTATTCAGCCGCTTTTAAACCTTTTCAGATAACAAAAGACATCATGCGACTCGCAAACGATGGGGCAATTTTAAACCCGTGTCCGCCATTCACGAGAGGGGCAGAGGTCTCCCAGGATGTCATCGCAAGTGATTTTTTTGCAGGCTATTCATTTAAAAGGCATTTATTAAGCGTTCAGCAGGCCATCATTCTCTACATGATGGGCATTAAATAAAAAACAAAGAGGGGAGGGATTCATTTGAGAGTGGTTAAATTTGGCGGATCAAACCTTAAGAAGAGAGACGATATCTCCAAACTGGTTAAGGTCATCCATGAATATGAAAAACCGCTTATCGTAGTTATCTCAGCATTATACGGTGTGACAAATACAATAATCTCGACAGTTGAGCAGGCGCATAAGAATTTTGATTCTATAGAGCTTCTGAAAGATCAGCTTTACAAGGCTCATCGGGATATGTTATCGGACTATCTGTCTGATGAAATGGAAAAACAAACGGCATTTGAAGAATTGGAGAGGCGAATCGACGAGATGAAAAGATTCCTCCTTGGTATCCATTATATAGGAGAGGCGCCTGATTTCGTCCGTGATACGGTTCTCAGCTACGGGGAAAGACTTTCGGCCTTTACCCTTTCGATCATCCTGAAAAAACTCGGTATTGATGCCCAGGAGGCAACGCCTGAAGCGATGGGGCTGATAACGGATGGAGAATTCGGAAATGCGACGGTCAATTTCGAAAAGAGTTCCAAACAGGTCGCCGATTATTTCAGCGAAGAAAAGGTGTATATCGTCCCGGGTTTTTACGGGATCTCGGAAGCCGGCAAGGTGAATCTCTTCGGAAGAGGGGGCAGCGATTATTCAGCTGCCGCGATAGCCGGTTGTGTTCATGCCCAGTCCCTGGATCTCTGGAAAGACGTTGAAGGCTTTTTGAGTGCCGATCCAAGGGTTGTGGAGGATGCCTGGAGTATCAAAAAGATGTCCTACCTCGAAGCAGCCGAACTATCGTATTTTGGGGCAAAGATCATTCATCCGAGGGCCTTTGAACCGCTTATGGAAAAAGATATCCCGCTTAACTTATTCAATATCGACGGTAAGCTTGATGAGATCAAACCGGTTACCGTTATTACGTCAAATTCGATCAGGACAAAATATGTGGTAAAAAGTGTTTCACACACCGATAATTTTGGAATTCTTAAATTAAAGGGGCCGGGAGTCGGTGTTAAACCGGGTATTCTGGCAGATGCCACGAATGCCTTGAAACGCGAAGGAATAAACATCAAATCCGTTCTGACCTCACAGACGATCATCAGCATACTGCTTTCTTCGGATGACCTGTACAGGGCGTACACCCTGATGAAGCATTTAAGAATCATGGGGGTGGAGGACATCAACCTTGTCGATGACGTCTCTCTGATCGCGATCGTCGGTGATGGGATCAACGAAACACCGGGTATCGCCGCAAAACTCTTTAATGCCCTTTCACGTGAAAATATCAACGTCAACATGGTTTCTATCGGCATTTCTGAAGTGGCAAGCTATTTCATCGTCACAGCATCCGAAAGAGACCGTGCGGTAAAATCAATTCACAAGGAGTTCTTCAATGAAAACAGTAAGCGAAATAAATAAGAAGATAAAGGAAGGCAAGGCGGTTGTTTTAACGGCAACGGAAGCAAAGCTTCTCGCGGAGGAGGAAGGGATCAGGACACTTGAGGAAAAGGTAGATGTTGTCACAACGGCTACGTTTTCACCGATGTGTTCATCCGGTGTTTTTATCAACCCGGGACATACTTCACCGCATATGAAGATGCAAAAGGTTACACTCGACGGGGTTGAGGCTTATGGTGGAATTGCAACGGCCGACATTTATCTCGGTGCCACACAGGAAAGTCGTGAGGATAGCCGGTTTGGCGGAGCACATGTCATCAAGAAACTCATAGACGGTGAATCGGTCGAATTTCAGGCCTTCGGTAAACCGACCGACTGTTATCCGAAGACGGAATTCAGAAAGAGCATCAAACTCTCAGATCTGAATCAGGCTTATTTCTACAACCCGAGAAACTGCTATCAGAATTATGATACGGCTTATAATTCATCCGACAGGGAACTTCGTACCTATATGGGAATCCTGCAACCCAACGGTCAGACGATTCATTATGCCGGTTCCGGAGAAATCTCTCCGCTGATCAACGATCCCCTGCTCGAAACGATCGGAGTCGGAACAAAGATATTCTTCTGCGGTGGTGAAGGTTTTGTCAGCTGGGAAGGGACTCAGTTCAATCTAGAAACCGAAAGGGATCCGAAGACGAATCTTCCGATCGGTCCTTCGGCGACGCTTGCAATAACGGCTGAAATGCGTGGAGTTGATCCAAGGATGATTGCCCCGATATACATTCCCGGCTACGGTGTGAGTATTTATCTCTCGATAGGAATGGCAATCCCCGTTGTCAGTTCCGATATTGCAAAGGCATTGACCATCAGAAATAAGGACATTATTACGAATATACACGATTATGCCACCGGTGAAACCATAGGAAAGGTCAACTACGAGGCACTCGTAAAAAACGAAGTCTATGTCGGTGAAAAACACGCTTCAAGCCGAACCATGTCCAGGATCAAAGAATCTTACCATATCATGGCCCTGCTAAAGGAAAAGGTGATCAACGGGACCTTCATACTGACCGAACCGGTGATGAAGCTACCGATCTTCGGAAAATGCACACCGATTGAATAAAGAGACTTGTTCAACAGGCAAACAATCCATTTTAAAATACTAAAACCGGTCACAAACAGACCAATCTGTTCACAGGATCAGCTTGGTCTGTTCTTTTGACTACAGGTGTTGAAACCTATGGTTTTACCGGTAGAATATTAATCATCATCGATGATCGTAACTATCAAAACAGGGGGGATAACAATGCAACATAGAATCAGAGCGGCCGCTCTCGTCTTTTCTGAAGACAAAAAATCTTTATTACTGATCAAACATGTACATCCTGAAACAAGCCGAACCTGGTGGGTGCCTCCCGGTGGCGGCGTGGAAGAAATGGATGACAGCATCTTTCATACCGCTGAAAGGGAAACATTTGAAGAAGCGGGCATTACGGTAAAGACAACCGGAACAATCAGATATATCAGGGAATTTTATGAAGAGACCAGAGACATCTTACACCTTGAATTATTTGTCGATGCCGAATATATCGGTGGAGAAGCAACCACAGAAAACATCTTTGGAAAAGGGCCGGATGAGCACTTTATCAAAGAAGCCGCATGGCTGACGAGAGAACAGATGAGAGGACTTCTCATTTTTCCGGAAATCACCCACGAAGATTTATTCTGGGAAGATAAGAAGGCAAGCGGCCTCTACCTCGAAAAACAGATAGAGAAAAAACGGGAAAATGACGGGAGACAAATCCAAGCCATTTGAAGTTTGTCGTAAAGAAAATCTGACAGGATAATTGAAATCCAAGAATAAGTCAAGACTACGGTTCTGAACACCTCAGTTACCACGCCAACAATCGGGAAATCCGGGTTGTAAACGATACTGGATCTATTGGATCAGAGAGTGAATGATCTTCTGAACACCCTGAGACTTGGAGATATACTTGATTATAAAACGGGTAACAGGAGCTACGAAGAACGATACGAATATCAATTATCCAAAGTGAGAATAAAGCGATCAGGTCTCCCTTTCTATGAGTGAGACATCCAGCATCAGTTTTTTAGTTCTCTTTCGCGTTCCGTTTATTTTCTGGATGAGAATCTTCACCGCCTCGTTACCGGCCTTTTCCTTATCGATATTAATAGTCGTGAGATGTGGTGAAAAAATGGTCGTAAATTCGATATTGTCATAACCGATGACAGAAACATCTTCGGGGACACGGATTCCTTTTTCTGAAAGGGCATTGATAACGGCAAAGGCTCTCATATCGTTGAAGCAGAAGACCCCATCATATTTGACCCCACTCTCATATTCCCTTTTAACAAAGCTGATCGTATTCTCATAATCCGTTTCAATATCGTTGATGATACGATATTCCGATTTTATATCGCTTTTTTCAAGATAATCGGAAAAACCGGTTTGTCTCATCCTTGCAGCTGAGTGATCTGAACAGGAATTAATCATCAGCAGTCGCCTTCTTCCTTTTTTCAGGAGATGTTCCGCTGCGAGATATCCCCCTTTGACATCATCAGTATAAACTTCATCGACGTTGATATCATCATAGTCTCTTCCGATGATGACCACCGGAAATTTGTCCTCGATAAACGGTTTGATATATTCAATCTCGGAACTGCTTGGAACAATAATAACCCCATCCACACGGTGTTCCATCAAAGTATTCATGGCCGTCTTGGATTCCTCATTTCTCAATTCGGTATTCATCAGCAGCATTCTGTAATCGTGTTTCGAAATTCCCTTTTCGATCCCCTGAAGGATTTCGGAAAAAAAGGGATCAAATTCGGCTTCAAAGATGACACCAACCGTAAGACTTTTATTGCTGCGCATCATCGTTGCCGTGACATTTCTGACATAGCCCAGTTCTTTTGCAGTTTCAAGTATCTTTTTTTTCGTCTCCTCTGAAATATCCGGCTTGTCGTTCAGTGCCCTGGAAATAGTCGAAACGGACATACCCAATTCTTTTGCCAGAGTCTTTATGGTCACATAATTCTTTTTCAAATCAATCACTCCCGAAACTAAGAGGCTATAACACCTTTATATTCTATCAGATAACACTATTTTTTCTGAATTCTTACGCAATTCGAAGGTATTCCCCCGAAACCTCACATATTTCTCCAAAATCGTTTCTCATCAGATTTCGTATTTAAAAAAAAGATGCTATAATATCACCGGTAACGTTTTCGGTAACGTATCCGGTAACGTTTACATTATATCAGATAATAAAAATAGTCCAAAATCGTCCATCAGGATGATAAAAACTGAGGAGGTACTGTATGTCAAAAAAGATCGTTGTTCTGTTACTGGTGGCACTCTTTACCCTTTCCGGGGTCCTTATGGCTTCAACAACTCTGATTCTCTGGGATCAGAATCAATCCACTGAAAAGATCGTTAAGATGTTCAATGAAAAGATGGAAAACGAGGGAAAGGATATCCGAGTTAAACTTGAGATAATCCCTTATGATCAGATGGTTCCAAAGTTTATGGCCTCACTTTCTACGGGAAGGGCACCTGACCTGTACGGACTGGATATAGTACAATTCCCGTATTTCATATCCATTGGTGCCTTTACAGACATAACAAACTGGGCAAAATCACAGCCGTATTTTGATGAACTGCCGCAGGGAATGATGAAGGTTGGAATGAAAGGGGAAACTATTTACGCGTTGCCTTATCAAATTGATATGTCAACCCTTCTCTGGAACAAAGATATGTTCAAAGAAGCAGGATTGGATCCCGAACAACCTCCAAAGACATGGTATGAACTTGTTGAGATCGGGAAACAACTCACGATCGACAACGACGGTGACGGCATCATCGACCAGTGGGGATTCAACCTGGCCGGGGGTGGAGCCGGGGCCTACATGTTCTGGTTTATGCCGTTCGTGTGGGGAAATGGTGGAAGTATGTTTGATGACGACGGAAACGTCACACTCGATTCTTACGAGACAGTTGAAGCCCTTCAATTCTGGAGCGATCTCATCCACAAATACAAGATTGCACCACTTTCATCCGTTCAGTATGGCTCAGGTGACAGATACAATGCCTTTGTATCCGGAAAGCTCGCCATGTATCTCGGTGGAAATTTCAACATCACATCACTCAGAAAAGATGCCCCTAACATGGACTTTGGTGTGACACCTATCCCGAAAAACAGGGGAGGATTCGCCACATTTGGCGGAGGAAGCCTTCTCGGCATCACTTCACAATGTAAAAATGTGGAAGCGGCTCAGGAATTTATGGCGTTCATCTATTCTGATGAGGCACAGATTGAAGCGTATGCCCCAAATCTTCAATTACTCGCCAGACCGAGTCTTTACGATAACAAATATTACAATGAGATCCCTCAGATGGCAGCATTTGCCGATATTCTCGGCTATGCACTCACCCCGTATTCAACAAATTACAATGAAATATATGATCCGGTTCAGTATTACTTCGAAAGCGTTTTCCTCGGCAAAATGAACGCGGAGGAAGCCGTTAAAAAGTGTACTGAAGAGATAAAACAGATCATGAACAAATAACATAAATCCCTTTTGATGGCCCTGAAAGGGCCATCTCTTTTTATGATCAGGAGGCTCAGTTTATGACTCTAAGACAGAAAAAAAACTTTTCAGGCCTGCTCTTTTTGCTGCCTGTCATGATAATGGTCGGTATCTTCTTTATTTATCCACTGATTAGAGTACTGATAACCTCATTCCAGGAATGGAATGTGATGGGCGGGTCTAAATTCATCGGGTTTGAAAATTATACCGCGGCACTGACGGATGATGAATTCTGGTTGACACTTGGGAATACCATCATCTACGCGTTGATAGTCACGCCGATGATCTTCGTCCCCGCCCTTTTACTCGCCGTTGTCTTAAAAAAGACATCACGTTCGAGTAAATTCTTCAGAACGATATTCTTTTTACCGTTTGCCATATCGTTTGTGGCATCGAGCTATATGTGGAAATGGATTTACAACGATACCTACGGAATACTGAATTATATGCTCACATCATTACACCTGATCAGCCAACCCATCAACTGGCTCGGTGAAACGTGGCTGTCTAGAATCATGGTTTCCATCATGGTTTCCTGGAAGACATTGGGCTTTTCGATGATCATCATTCTCGCCGGATTACAGGGAATTCCCAATGAGGTGTATGAAGCGGCATCCATCGACGGGGCAAAAAAGTCTCAGACGCTCAGGTTTATCACCCTGCCACTGTTGAGACCGACACTGATACTCGCCTTAATCCTATCGGTCGCCGGATCATTCAAAGCCTTTGACCATTTTTTCATCATGACCAAGGGAGGCCCTTTAAAAACTACGGAAACAATCGTTATGTATATCAATAAAGTGGCATTTGAATATTACAACATCGGACTCGGTTCGGCAATATCCGTTTTGTTCCTGATCATCTTACTGATCGTCAGCTTCTTCCAGTTAAAGGCAGGTGGCTTCAGCAATGAGTAAAAAGACCTTTATCCTTTTATTGATCCTCTCACTATTCTTTATGATCGCCATATACTGGACGGTTCTGACTTCATTCAAACCACCCGAAGAAGTTCTGAGTTATCCGCCGGGATTTATCACGGCAAATCCCACACTCGAACAGTACAACAAGCTGTTCACAACGGCCGATTCAATATTTCTCAGATATGCGGGAAACACCTTTATTCTCTGTGGTCTCTCGATCGCCATCGTTATGATTCTAAGTATCCTGGGTGGTTATTCACTGAGTAAGCTGCCGTTTAAAGGGTGTAATGTCATATTTCTGCTCGTGTTGTCGATCATGATGGTTCCCTATCAATCGTTGCTGATACCGCTTTATGACCTGATGAACAAGTTGAATCTCCTGGATACGTTATTCGGACTCTCTCTGATATACGCCACATACTTTATGCCGTTCTGTCTGTTCATGATGAAAAATTATTTTTCATCCCTGCCAGCAACGTTGAGGGAAAGTGCCCTCATCGATGGGGCATCAGAACTGAAGATACTGTTTAAAGTTCATCTTCCACTCGCCATGCCGGCTGTCGCAACGATCATCGTTTACGTCTTCCTGGCCACGTGGAACGATTTTATCCTTTCACTCATCTTCACCAGTTCCAGTGAAGTCAGAAATGTACAGGTGGGGTTCATGAACTTTGCCACATCAAGGTTCACACAGGATTGGGGGTTAATCAACGCCGGGGCTACATTCAGTATCATACCGAGCATCATCGTCTTCCTTGTACTTCAGAAATACTACGTTCAGGGAATGACATCAGGTTCAACAAAAGGATAACGGGGGATGAAAATGGACAAAATAAATAAGATGATCAGAGAATCAAAATACAGCGAGTTGAATCTCGGTGAAGTCAGACCGTCCGGTTGGTTGAAAGATCAACTTGAGATTCAGGCAGAAGGATTAACGGGCAAGCTGGAATCAATCTGGAAAGATGTGGGGCCCGACAGTGGCTGGCTCGGCGGAAAAGGGGAGAGCTGGGAAAGAGGCCCTTATTACTGCGACGGACTCATCCCGCTCGCCTATCTGCTTAATGATAAAAAACTGATTGGAAAGGCTGAAAAATGGGTAGAATGGACGTTAAACAGTCAGAAGGAGGACGGTTCCTTCGGTCCCGTCACGAATCAAGACTGGTGGTCAAGGATGGTCATGCTCAAGGTGCTGAAAAATTATTATGAATACACGAAAGATGACCGAATCATCACATTCCTTCTCAAGTATTTTAAACTTCAGGAAAGGGAAATTGAAAAACATCAATTCACCCTCTGGGAGGATTCCAGAGCCACGGAAAACATCTATGTGCTGTACTGGCTTTATGAAATAACAGGGGAAGAATTTCTCATTTCACTCGTTGAAAAATTCTTCTTGAAGACGAAGGACTGGTCAGCCTACCTGACCCATTTTAAGTACAGTGCCAGTGCACAGGAGTATATGGATTGGGAGATATTTACCGCAATAACGAAGGAAAAGGGACTCGAAGAACTCTACAGGTATGAAAGAGAGCATGCCACCCGTGAATGGTCAACGCGCTTCGAAGAGACACATATCATCAATGTTGTGATGGCACTCAAGTATCCCGCCTTGAAATATTTGCTGACAGGGAATGAAGAACAGCTCAAAATCGTTAACGAGGGGATAAAAAAACTCGAGAGGTATCATGGAACAGTCAACGGCATGATAAACGGAGATGAACATCTCTCCGGAAACAGTCCTTCAAACGGGACGGAACTCTGTGCCGTGGTGGAGTACATGTTTTCGCTCGAAATTCTCTTCAGAATCTTTGGAGAAACCGGACATGCCGATTTACTCGAAAAACTGGCGTACAACGCCTTGCCCGGAACACTCGATCCTGAGATCATGTCACATCAGTACGATCAGCAGGTCAATCAAATCAGCTGCTCGATAGCGAGAAGACAGTGGTACAACAACCTGGATGATTCCAATATCTTCGGACTGGAGCCCAATTTTGGATGCTGTACGGCGAACATGCATCAGGGATGGCCGAAATTCGTGAAAAATCTGTGTTATAAAACAGAAGAAGGTTTATTCTTTGGCATCTATGGTCCTTGTGAGGTCGATACGACGATAAAGGGAAACGAAATAAAGATAAGGGAAATCACAGAATACCCATTTAAAAATCAGATCATCTTTGAATTTGAGAAAGCGGAAGCTGTAAGGTTTCCCATTCAATTCAGGATTCCTTCATGGGCCGACAGCTGCCGTTATTCCATCAATAATGAACCGGTTTCAACCGTGAGTGATGAAAAGATCCTGGTACTCGACGGCGCCTGGAAAACGGGGGATATTATACAGATCGAATTCATCACCAAAGTCCGGCTCTCCACATGGATGAACAATTCAATCGGTGTAGAATACGGATCACTCGTTTTCAGTCTGAAACTTGAGGAGCAATGGAACAATATCAGCGGGAGTGAGGCCTATCCTGTATATGAGATTTATACAACTCAAAGATGGAATTATGCACTTCAGCTCGATAAAGAAGCAGATTCAGAACAATTTGAAATTGAACGCAAACCGATAGAAAATCAACCTTTTACCGTATGCAGTGCACCTGTAACACTAAGATGCAAAGGGGCCATCCTCCACGCCTGGGGTGTTGATAGAAATTCTGCGGATAATCCACCCCTCAGTCCGGTACGGATAAACAATGCCGCTGAGGAAATTGAGCTCATTCCCTACGGATGCGCCCGGCTTAGGATTTCTCAATTCCCTTATTTTGAAAAATAGATTTATAAAGCCACAGGGGCGATTTATAAATCGCCCTTTTTCAAGATTATCTTTATTTCCCCATTGATCAATCTGTTTCTTAAGTTTTATACGACTAATCCTTGATTTACCTGCAAATCATATAAACGGCTCAATGTACATCCTACATGTTTTTTTCTTTTTGTCTCCCATTTCTATCGTTTTCCCTGAGTGAAAGGGATTTTTATCTCCACAATCTGTCGGATGTGTCAAGGAGTTTTTCACCGATGAAAAGTGCTTCTTTCAATAGTATAGGTATCGATACAATTATTTCAAACTAAGCAATAAAAAACCTGTAGACGTATTCCGAAAGGGAGTCACGTTTCCCGTGACTCCTTTTTTCATTTCAAGTTAGCAAGATATTCTTTTATAATTTCGGTACATCTCGTTACATACTCTTTGTCAGCATCATCGATATAAAGACAATAATTCAGAAAATTAACCCTTCTGGCAATCATTAACATCTCAAGCACATCATCATCAAAAGTCATTTCCGGATAGATCTCGTTATACCCTTTGATAACAGCGGCTTTCACTTCATCAAAATTAAAATTTTTATCGTTTCTGTAATAAAAAAAGGTGATCGCCAGGTCATGCACTGGAAATCCGTACATGGCTTCTTCAAAGTCCAGTACTCGAAGTCCATCTTTATGGATTTTTACATTCCAAGGGTTCAGATCAGCATGTATAAGTTGCGGCTCTTGTCCATTATACAGATCGCTGAGTCTTTCATTCAGGATAGGAATGATTGTATCCATTATTTCAACGGTATCTTCTGCAAGAAGATCCTGATAGTGCTCTTCATGATACACGGCTTCTTCATCCGGATAATAGAAGACCTTGTCCCATCTTTTCGGATTGATATCCTCCGGCATTTTTATTGCCGCTGTTTTTGAGTGAAGGGTCGCAGTTAATCTGCCAAGTTCCTGAAAAACCTCGGGTGTTTCTTTACCATCTATATCCTCACCTTCCATCCAGGAATAAACGGTAACTCTCTTGGGCTTTTCAGTTAATTCTGATCTGACTATAGTGACCCCTTCTCCCGCCTTATTCATTAGCACATATGGAGTCTCTATGTCTTTCAGATGACTGAGAAAAAAGACCTCAGCACGATTATCATTAATATCACTTGACTCTTCCTGAAAAATCTTAAGGGCGAATTTCTCGTCATCAGATGTCCTTATTTTGAAATGTACATTTGTTTCTTCAGCAAGGAACTCAAGTTCATTTACTTTAATATCATATTCTGCCAAGGCTTTTTCGGCTACTTTTTTCAGCATCTCCATTCGTTCCACCACATCACCTCTCTTTTCAATTATCCAATTATAACATTTATAAACTAACATACAAAAACAACAGTAACTATAAATACAGGAGGTTATATTCGGAGTGAAGGAGGGCATAAACAATGCTCTTGTTATTTCTACAGAAATTTCAGACGAAGTTGCCTAACGGCAAATCAATCTGATTATTTACCTATGTTGATATCCTTAACCGATTCTCTTTCTATGATATGTGTATTCAGCATGATCTTTCTTTTCACCTTGCTCTTTTCTCTCCCCTCGATCCGATTCACGAGCAATTGTCCAGCGCTGAACCCCATATCAAATCTCGGTTGATGAATGGTTGTCAGTGAAGGGACAAGGTACTTACTGAGCGGTGCGTTGTCAAAACCCATTACGGAAACATCGTCTGGAATTCTGAATCCACATTCATGTATGGCGCGATAGCCTCCGCAAGCCATCCAGTCATTGAGAAAAAAGACCGCAGTAAAATCAACGCCTTTTCGAACAGCTTCTTTAACGGCTGCATAACCATTTTCAGGTTCAAAGGCTCCCGGCTCAAAGTGAACGGAGAAATCGGGATGATCTTTCATAAAATTCTCAAAGGCCCTTTTTCTCAGAACGGATGAATAAACGGTATTATCCCCCTCTGAAAAAAGAACCTTCCTGTGTCCCTTGTCATAAAGGTAATTTGCGGCCATCATGCCCGAACTGTAATTATCGATTGTGATGGAATCAATTCGTATCTCGCTGTCTTTTCGATCTACTCCCACAACCGGAACAGATGAATTCAAGAGATACTTGATCTCTTCATCATCCTCTTTTGAAGAACAGACAACGATTCCATCCGCCTTTCTCTGATAGAGTTCGGAAATGATGTCGATCTCCTTTGAGAGTTTCTGTTTGGTCGTTGCCAGAAAAAATTCATAATTATTCTTGAGCAGCGCATCTTCTACTCCCATCGTCAATTCCGGATAATGATATCCCCTTAAATTAGGTACTATAATCCCCACAAGCTTTTTTATCCGCTTGTCTACCATCGAGGATCTATGATAATCATACTCATTGAGGGCTCTTAATACCTTTTTCTTCATATCCGGAGACACGTTTGAACTGCCATTCAAAACTCTTGAAAAAGTTGCTATTGAAATTCCTGTTTTTTTAGATATATCCCTCAACGTTGGCATCCAATCACCTTCTGAACACAATTTTCTGTTATTTTAAACAACCGGCATTTCGCAACGAAAGGCCGGTTTTATACTAATTCTCAAGATTATTCGCTAAACAAAACTGTATGTTGCGGTTCTACTTCCACAAAACCCTTTCCCGGATTCTGCTGATAAAAATCCCTGACATCATAGGCCACCTGTTCCGGGAGAAATTCCTCTTCCTGACTCCACCTCGTTCCAATTTCCGGAATGGATTCAAAGAGCATCTTCGTATACGGATGTACCGGTTTTTCATAAATCTTCTTGGTATCTCCTCTTTCGACAAGCCTTCCCTTATACATGATCAGGGTTGTATCGCTGATATAATAGCCAAGGTTCAGATCATGTGTGATAAAGATGACCGTCATCCCGTTCTTCTTACAGAGTTCGACGAGCAGATTGAGGACACCGATTCGTGTGGAGGCATCAAGCATACTGATCAGTTCATCTGCTACCAGAATATCGACATCGAGCAGAAGTGCACGCGCGATTAACAGCCTCTGAAGCTGTCCACCACTGAGCTGATGTGGAAATTTCCCGAGTATTCTGTCTGGGTTCAGATTAACGTTGACAAGCGCCTCTTCTATCTTTTCTCTTCTGTTTTTTTCCTCTTTTCTGAAGGATTTAAAGAGCATATCAAACACCCGATCAACCCTGAAAAGGGGGTTGAAGGAAGAAAACGGATCCTGGAATATCGCCTGTACTCTTCGGTAATAGTCCTTTTTCTCGTTCTTCTTTTCTATCTGTGTGATATCTTTTCCCCTGTAAAGGATAGTTCCCGAAGTTGGCTTCAGCAATTTCAAAATCATACGGCCAACAGTCGTCTTTCCGCTACCACTCTCTCCAATGAGAGAAATGACCTGCCCCTTCACGAGGTTGAAAGAGACATCCTTAACCGCAACGGTCTTCTCTTTTGAGATAAATCCCGTACTGAATTCCTTGGTGAGGTTTTCCACTTTCATGATGATGTTATTGTTGTCCACAACGATCACTCCCCACCTTTTGGCATCGTCTCACGCCAATTCCAGCATGATACGTAATGATTCTCACTGATCTTTTCCCTTTCAGGCGTCTTTTCACACTTTTCCGTCTTATACGGACATCTGAATCTGAAACGGCAGCCTTCTCCAATATTGAGAAGATGAGGCGGTGTTCCCTTGATTCCTTCAAGCGCCTTGTCCTTATATTGTATACCAACTTGAGGTAGAGATGCAATCAACGCTCTTGTATACGGGTGTTTCGCATGTTTGACCAGTTCATCCGTTGGTCCGATTTCCGCAAAATGACCGGCATACATGATCAATATCCGTTCGGCAATCTGATACAGAATTGACAGATCGTGTGTGATAAAGATTGAGGACCCTATGATCTTTTCGTCCCTGAGTTTCACAAGCATATTCGCCACAAATCGCTGTGAACTGACATCGAGTGCTGAAGTAATCTCATCGGCTATGATAAAATCCGGATCCAGCAGGGTGGAAATGATCATGATCATTCTCTGTTTCATCCCACCGGAAAGCTCTACGGAATACCTGTCGAGGGTGGAGGGATCGAGATTGATCATCTCCAATCGTTCCCTGACTTTTTCAAAAAACTTTCTGTTCGGTTTTATGCCATGCTCCGAGACCAGATCGGATATAAATGTCCGAATCTTCTTTGTCGGACTGAAGGCATCAAGTGCATACTGTGGAATAATCGAAATATTGTTCATCCGCATAGGTCTGAATTTCTTTTCAGGCAAGGTCATGATATTCGTTCCCAACAGATTGGCCTCACCGGATATATATTTAAGCGGCGGTTTTCTCAGCATGAGCGCACTGGCTAAAGTACTCTTTCCACAACCGGATTCACCGGCCACACCGAGAATCTCCCCTCTTTTCACGTTAAAGGAAATCCCGTCAAGTGCCTTGACATCTCCCTTCAGAATCCTGTAATAGGCTTTTAAATCCTTAATCTCCAATACATTCTCAGACATAAGCTACATCTCCCTTAATCTCGGATTGAAGACTTCATCAAGTCCGGTGTTTATAAAGTAAAGTGAGACAATCAGGATGGTCAGTATGAGTCCCGGAATGATTGCCCACCACCAGAGTCCAAGCTGAATCGCGTTCCAGTTGACGGCATTCTGCATGATGAGTCCAAGCGAAACTCCCTGTGTTGGCCCAAGCCCGATAAATTCAAGACTGACGGCCGACAGGATGGTCCCGTTGAATTGAAGGATAAAAACCATAAATACATAGGAGAACATATTCGCTGCAATATCTTCCGCGATAATTCTTCTTACGGGCGTAGAAGAGATCCTCGAGAGGTTGACAAACTCCTTGTTTTTTAATGAGAGTGTCTGCGATCTGACTGCCCGAGCTGTCCATGTCCACGCCGTTAAACCGATGATGATACTTTCACTCAATATTCCCCGATAAGGCAGATAGGCCGACAGGATGATCAGCAGGGCAAGCGTTGGGATGACCAGGAAGATATTGGTAATCATCATCAGGGATTCATCCGCAAATTTTCCACTGTAATATCCCGCAAAGAAGCCTATTACAAGTCCGACAACCGTAGCAATCGTACCACCAATAAGCCCGACGAGAAATGTAGATCTAAGACCGTAAACAACCCTCGTAAACACATCCTTCCCCATGATGGTTGTCCCAAACCAATGATCGGCGCAGGGTGCCAGATAAGGCGCACCGGCAAATTCATCGTATTCATAAGGGGTCATTGAAGGACCGAATATTGCCAGAAATAAAATGGATAGAAAGATAATCACACCAAAGATGACCTTCCCGTTTGTTGCCGCAAAATAAAGATTTTCATGTTTCTTCCAGAATTCACGCTTTGCCATAAATCACACCTCCCCGGAGAAAGAAAACCTGACTCTGGGATCTATCAACATATAAACGATATCTACGATGAAGTTGGCACAGAGCATGAAGATAACGAGGAACAGGAAACATCCCTGTACGAGGAAATAATCCTGATTGACGATGGCCTTCAGCATCAGATAACCGAGTCCCGGATAGGAGAAGACAATTTCAGTCGTCATCGCACCGGCTACTATCGTACCAAGTTGTATGGCAAGACCGGAAACCTGAGGCAATACCCCGTTTCTGAAGGCATATTTTCTGATCAGATTATCCGAGGCGCCGAGCGATTCCATGTACTTCGAATAATTAGAACCCATTTCATAAATAATCATATTTCTCATCCCAATCGCCCAGCCACCAAGCTGAACAAGGAAGAGGGTAAAGAACGGCAGGAACCAATGATGCAGGAAATCACCTATGAAAGTTAAATTAAACCCGGGCTCAATCGTGGCGCTGTAGGCATTACTGATGGGGAACCATCCGAGCTGAACACCGAATACGAAGGCAACCACCACGGCAAACCAGAAATAGGGGGATGATGTCAGGAAATAAAAAAACGGCATCATCGTGTTATCGGCTTTTTTATTCACTCCCGAGTACGCCCCGAGATTGTTTCCTATTACCCAGCTTAAAAGTATCGCAGGTAGAAGCAGAATCAAGTCATAAACAATCGCCTGTGCGATAATTTCACCTACAGGCTTTGGAAACATGTATATACTCGTTCCAAGATCTCCCTTGAACAAAGAACCCCAGAAATTTGCATACTGTTCCAGCATGGGTTTATCAAGTCCAAATGAAGATGTTATCTGTGCTTCAATAATCTCTCTTCCACCTTCCATACCTTCAAATCTCGAAAGCAGCATGGAAATCGGATCACCGGGCATAAATCGGGGGATGGCCCAGTCAATGGTTACTGCAATAAAGAAAGTAAATAGATAAATAATCACTTTTTTGGTCAAATACTTTTTCATTTTCTTTGAGTACAACTCCTCTCTAAAGTAACAGGCCCCCCTACGGGCGGGGACCTGTTAAACTAAGGTTTAAATGACCGAATTACTGTTTAAGATTGATGAGCATCTCAAGTGCTCCATACTGCCATTTTCCAGCCCATGAACATGGGTAACCTTCAGGATTGTCTTCTGTTGGCCAATTCTTCCATACACTTGATGTTGACTGTGCCCAGAGACCGTTGTACCAGAGAGGCACGGAAGGCATTGCCTCAAGCATGATCTGCTGAATTTCCGCTGCCTTATCCATGATTGCCGGATCCGTATCCTGCATCATGTTGAAATCATCGATAGCTGCAAACAATTCGGGGTTGTCGTATCTTCCGAAGTTTCCGTCCGTTACTTCTTCACCGTAAATTTCATCACAGACGACGTAATTCCAGTATGTCCAAGGTGTTGTACTCCTGGATGATGAGTTGTTGTTGATTGCCATATCGAATGAACCGTCATGGATCATATTGTTATAGATGGAATAATCCGGGAAATCAGGAACGGCATTAATTCCTACTGCCTTCAGGTTCGTTGCAAGGATCTTGATGGATTCCATCCAGTCTGTCCAACCATTGGGAACGATGATCTTGAAGCTGATTGCGTTTCCATCTTTGTCTTCTCTCCATCCGTCTCCGTTTACGTCGACGTATCCGAGTTCATCGAGCATAGCCTTTGCCTTTTCAGGATTGTATGAGAAACCGTATTCTTCAACGACTTCTTCAGAAAGGAACTTCGTCCAGCCTTCACCAAAGAGTCCTGTCGGATTTGCAACTTTTACCTGATTTTCAAATACCTTTTCCGCAATCATTGCAGGATTGAAGGCAAATGCAATAGCTCTTCTGAATCCAGCATCGTTTAATGCGGGTTTGGTGGCATTAAGGAAAAGAAGTGCTGTATTTTCTGAAAGCATGTAAGGAGAACCCTTGAACCATGTTGTGAGACCAAATGTGTCTTTGATCTTTGGAACACCAGGAATGAAGAAGTTACTGAGGTCGAGTTCGCCTTTCATAAGCATTCCAAGTGCAACGTTGTTTCCATTAACCACGAGATTAATGAGATATTTTGGCTTCGGCTGACCCATTACGTCATTTCCCCACCAGTTTTCATTTCTAACCCAGATCATTCTGTCCTGACCTGTTGCTTCCATCATGTAAGGACCTGTACCAACCGGGTTTGCATTTGCCGTTGTCAAATATTCTGAAGGATCCATTGCTTCCCAGATATGTTTTGGAAGGATTCTGAGATCGTAAAGCGTTCTCTTCCATTCCTGATAATGTACATTATCGTTAAATGTGAATCTGACTTTGTAAGGTGTTACTGCTTCTACCTTATCCAACCATTTCCAGATGTTGGAGTAATGAAGTGCGTTGTCTTTTGCCACTTCAAAGGTGAAAACAACATCGTCAGCCGTAAAGGATTTTCCGTCTGTCCATTTCACACCTTTTCTCAGTTCAGCTTCATAAACCTTTGATCCAATCCATTCTCCCGATGTTGCGAGATAAGGAACAAATTCATCTGTTGTCGGGTAATAGAGGAAAAGATATTCATAAACAAGCCCACCTGTTCCGGTTGTTTCCTGCCATGGTGTAAGTGGATTCCAGTTAGTTGGTGCATTCCAGAGCCCTCCACCGTAAACGAATGTTTCTGAGCGATCGTAAGCAAATGATGTTGCCGCAACAAATAAAACTAATGCAACTGCCAAAAAGACCTTCCAATGACCTTTCATACAAACACCTCTTTTAATAGATTTTTTTTACAACAGTTTTCATGCCCACCCATTTTGCCCTATTCATGAAAATTATGCTGTTCAAAAGAACTATATAATGAAACATGATACATCTTGAATTTTTTAAAACCTAATTACACCTGATTATTCAGAAATATTCAGAATTATGTACAAATCCTTTACTTTTTCGGATTGTTTCAGAAAACAATGAAACAGCCAAACTTGGATAACGCTCTATACGCATCGATGCAGCTTTTTAAAATAAAAAAAGCACAGTTTCCCGTGCTTTTTTGAAAATCATCTTTACTTATTAAAATTACTCTCTTGTTATTTCAAACAGGCTTCTTACAATCAGATCTTCAGGTTTCATCTCTTTTTCAGATTTAAAATGTATCACTTTTCTTGTCCCGTCGAAGGAGAAATAATTGTCATCAAAGATTATATGATCATTACAAACAGACTCTTTAATATCGATAAAGCAATAGATGACCGGAACGGTCGAAGAAACGGCAATCTCGTATGAATTTCCGTTTCTTTTCAGCGAATAATCGAAAAAGGGTTTTTTAAGGTTCAGCTTCTTAGGAATACAGAACAGTTTAAAGCCTTCGGAAATGAGGGTTTTATCGTTGTCATACAACTTGAAGAAAGCAATTGACTCTTCAGCAACTGCCTTTATTTCCTTCAGAGAAATCTTTTTAACACCCTTTGAAGATAGCCTTTCAACCTTAATCTTTTCCCCTTTTGAATAAAGCACTTCACCTTCCGTAGAAAGGACACTGAGTTCGTAGAACCCTGAAAAATCCTCGTTGAGATCGTTGCTTATCCAGACCTCAAGGTCTTTATCCGTTTCCAGACCACTGATCATAAGCGGATTGAAGAAACGCTTTGCCACATAATGCAAAGCCTTCCAACGGCCGTAATAATCGATAGAAGACCAGCTTGCCACCGGCCAGCAATCGTTCACCTGCCAGTACAAGGCCCCCATACAATGATAATCGTTCCTGTTCTGCCTCCAGTGTTCCACACCATACTGCATGGCTTCCGCCTGAGAAAGCTGTGAAAGAACAATCTGTTTGTCAAAACTCTGAGGAATGGAAAACTGTTTCTCCATATAATCGTAGATTTTTTTGTTTCCCGCCGGATTTTTCTGATGATTCTCCATGATTTCACTGTCAAAAGCCATCTGTTCTTCCGGACAGAAAGCCCTGATCGTCTTGATATCCGGGAAAGATTCAAATCCGAATTCAGACATAAACCGCGAGTTAAATTCCCTGTAGGATTCGAGTGGATACCCTTCATGCCAGACCTTCCAGTAATGCGAATCCCCATAGTTCTCAGATTCAGGATCATTGAAATTACCACCCGATGACGGTGAACTCGGCCAGTACGGACGTACACCATCGAACGTTTTCACATAGGCGGGCAGTATTTCTTCAAATAGTCTCAGATAGAATTGTTTCAATTCCGGAACGAATTTCTCAAATCCCCAGCAAACCCAGCCTATTTCCATCTCGTTATTACCGACCCAGATGGCCAGTGACGGATGATTTCTCAAACGCCTTATGTTATCTTCCGCTTCCCGTTTGACATTTTCCTCAAATCCTTCAAAATCCGGGGTGGGTCTACACGCAAAGGTAAAATCCTGCCAGACAAGAATTCCCATTTTATCACAATAATCATAGAATTCGTCATCCTCATAGATACCGCCACCCCAGACCCTTATCATATTCATGTTGGCCTTCAGACAATCATCAATAACCTTTTCATGCAATCTGTTTCTTCTCCCCCGTACAATCAGAGAATCTGAGGGAATCCAATTTACCCCTTTGGCAAACACAGGGATCCCGTTCAGTTCAAAATAGAAGGTTTCTCCCCATCTGTCTGCTCTTCTGATGAGATTGATCTCACGGATCCCGAATTTCAAAGTCTTGACGTCGATGACCTCTCCGTCTTTGATCAGTGACGCCGTGATCTCGTAAAGTTCAGGTGTTCCGAGTTCCTTCGTCCACCATAAAACCGGAGACCCTACTTCTATCTCGCTTAATAGGGTTCTGTCGGATATTGCGGCGACAGATTCATGTACCACTTTTTCTTTATTCCTGACGGTATATTGAACGGTAAGAGAAGCTGAATCATCAGGAATCAAAGGCTCTGATAAAACGAGTTCTGTCTTTAAGATTGCTTTTTCCGCCATTCCGGGTTCTGAAAATGTTAGCTCTGTACGGATGGCAAGATCCTCTATCATCCGATTGCAGGTATGGAGTTCCACTGCTCTCCAGATCCCCATGTCCGGTATACGCGGTCCCCAATCCCAGCCAAATGAGTAGTAGGCCTTTCTCAAGGTTTCGATTCCCGGAATTTGAAAGTTATGTGATCCGATATCATCGATATCAAATCCCATAGCCTCGACTCGTCTACGAGCTTCTGCAACAGGACTTTTAAAAACGACACGAAGGGAGTTTTCACTTTTCAAAATGTTCTTTCCGGGTTTTTTCAGATAGCAGTCATAAGTGCGATGCATGTTGTCGCCACTGAGTATCCGTTCATCGTTAAAATAAACCTCGACAATCGTATCAAGTCCCTTGAATCTGAGGATGACAATCTCCGTATTAAGCATATCTTCTGGTGCATAAAGCTTCATGGAATATTCCCAGTCGTTTTCATAAACCCACTTGGCATCAAATTCATTCATTCCATAAAAAGGATCGGGAATCACCGAATTATCCAACAGTGTTTCATAAACGGTTCCCGGAACAACGGCCGGATACGATTCGGTCCCGCCTGTCATTTTCAGGCTCCAACCCTCTGTTAACGCGATAATATTATGTTTTTTCATATAAATTCCCCTTTACAGTATAAAATTCTACGAGGATATTTAATCATGAAACATGTTACATTCAAAAAACGGGGTCTACGAATTCAAATGTCCGCGTGTCGATTAACCCAAGGTTTGTAATCTTAAGCTCCGGTATGACTTCAAGCTGTATGAATGAAAGGGCCATAAACGGATTTTCCAGGATGCATCCAAGCTCCTCCCTTGCCGCACGTTGAAGCTCCAGTTTTTTCTCAACGACGGTCTCGAGGGGTTCTGAAGACATCAGTCCGGCAACCGACAAGGGCAGAGACGCAATGACCTTCCCGTTCAATGCCACAGACATCCCCCCCTTATTGGCAATCACATCGTTAAGCGCACAGGCCATATCCCCTTCATTTTTCCCCGTAACGGATATGTTATGAGAATCATGTCCTACAGAAAGGGCAATGGCTCCGTCTTTAAGACCTATTCCGGAGACAAATGCCATCGAAAACTGCTTCTCAGTCGTATAACGGTTGATAACCGCCACTTTTGCAAAGTCTATTCCCGAGAGATCCGGTTCCCCGTTGATAATCTCCGTTTCCTCTATCACTTCTCTGGTCAGGACGGACTCACCGAAGACCTTTATCCCCCTGAGTCGAGCCCGGTCCTTTTTTATTTTCATCAGAAAATCCTCTGCCGCATAATAGGGACATCTGACGGTGTTTTCAACATTTCTGAAGCTTTCAAAGGCAGGTGGAAAATGTGCGACACATTCCCCTTTTTCAGCCACTATCTTCGAATCCTTTATCACCATTTCCGGATAGAAATCGTTCAAGTTGGAGGTTACCACCATATCCGCCTTGTATCCCGGGGCAATGGCCCCCATACTTCTTAACCCGTAATGGCGTGCCGTGTTGATCGTGGCAATTCGGATAGCTGTGATAGGATCCACACCGTTTTTAACGCTGATCCTGATCATCTCATCCACATCGCCCTTCAGTATATCCTCCGCATGTTTATCATCACTGCAGAAGGACAGATAGGGTTCCGTTTTATCGTTCACAATCGGAAGGAGATTTTCCAGATCCCTTTCACCGCTTCCATATCTCATCAGGACCTGCATACCGCAGGAAAGTTTTTCATAGGCCTCTTCTGCCGTTGTACTCTCATGATCCGATTTGATAAAGGCAGCCGCATACGCGTTGAGATCCTTACCCGAAAGTCCCGGGGCATGCCCGTCTATCTTCTTGTATTTATGTCTGAAAAGCTCTATCATCGTCAGCAGGTTTTCATCCTTATTCAGGATACCGGGATAATTCATGACTTCACCAAGGCCAAGAACCCTCGGGTGTTTCTCGATAAATCCGATCATGTCCATTACCCGGACATCCGCCCCGTTTGTCTCCATGGCAGTAGCCGGTACACAGGACGGAAGCATGAAATAGATATTCAGTGGAACCCCCTCGGTATAATCCAGGAAAAACTGAACCCCTTCAAGCCCCATCACGTTGGCTATTTCATGCGGATCGGCAATAACCGTCGTCGTTCCCCTTGCCAGTACGGCCCTGGCAAACTCTCTCGGCTCAAGCAGACTGCTTTCTATATGAAGATGGGCATTGATCAATCCGGGAACGAGATATTTCCCTTCAAGATCGATAATCTCCTTTCCCTTTTCATAATCCCCCACACCCGCTATTCTCTTCCTGTATATGGCAACGTTTGTCTTTTTCACATCGCCTGAAAACACATTAACAACACGTGCATTTCTGATCAGCAAATCAGCCGGAACTTCTCCCCTCGCAACCGGAATAATCTCAATCGCTCTCATCAAATCCCTCCCCTTTTTATTTGTGTCTCTTTGAACAAACGCCATATTTCTCATCTTCTTCTACATTTCCAAGTGGCTCGACATGGATCAGCACATCATAAACATGTTCAACATGTTCCTTAATGCTCTTTTCCACCTGTCTCGCTATCTCATGACTCGCGGTGACGGTCATCTGCCCATCCACCTCTATATCGAGATCTATGATCAAATAGGCCCCTATCTTCCTTATCCTTGCCTTGTGAGGATTATAGGCACCTTCGACAATACCGACCGCGTGAAATATCTGATTGTAAACCGATGTATCCTCTACCCCTTCCATCAGTTCATGATTCTCTTCATAAAAGATCTCTATGGCCACTTTGATGATCCATACGCCAAGGAATAGCGCGACGATCTTATCCAAGATCGGTAAATTGAACACGTAGGTAAAGATAAGACCTATCAGGACACTGGATGACAGGAAGACATCATTTCTCATATTTTTGGCGTCAGCGATCAGCATCGAACTTTTTTCCCTCTTGCCTGTTGAATGTTTATACCAGGCCAGAAATATTTTAACGATGATGGAAAAGATCGTAACGTATATGGCCGGAGCGGAAGGGATTTGAGAAACTTCTCCGGAAAAGATCCGTTGAATGGAAGTGATGATCAGTTGTATTCCCGCATAAAAAATGATAAAGGCCAATATGCCTGTTGCAATGGTTTCCGCACGGCCATGCCCGTAAGGATGCTCTTCATCCGGTGGTTTGTCTATTATCTTTGTCACCCACAGGGTAAGAAATGAGGTCAGGATATCCGTCGTACTGTCTATCCCGTCACCGATAACGGCAAAACTACCTGTAACGGCCCCCGTAAATATCTTCAGAACCGCCAGAATAGTGTTACCTATCACTCCAATCCATGACGCTCTTTTTATGTTTTGTATCCTGTTCAAATATATTCCTCCCTTTAATCAGTCTTAATTTTTCTATTTTACCTTATTATGCATGCCTAAGACAAGTGAAGTGTCAGCAAATAGCAAAATAATGATGACTAATATTTAAAATAAAAAAAAAGTATCGGTTTTACAAATATAATGGTATAATCACGGGTATGACCTGAGATGGTGTACAATGAAGCATATTTTTTATATATTTTGGAGGGTGTATTATGAATAAACTTCAACTCGTTAAAGCACTTGCAGAATCAACAAACACTTCACAGAAACAGGCAGAACTGTTCCTCAACGAATTCCTTAAAACGGTAACTGATGAATTGACAGAGGGAAATGAAGTTAAACTCGTTGGATTTGGAACTTTTAAGACGAAGGTAAATGAAGCAAGAAAGGGTATTAACCCACAGACAAAGGAAGAAATCGATATTCCTAAAAAGAGGGTTCCGAAGTTCGTTCCCGGAAAAGAACTCAAAGAAAACGTAAAATAAGAACTATCGCAATATTCAGTCGAGATGGCCTGTTTCTACAGGCCATCTTTTGTTTTTGATTGAACGGTAGAAATATCATCCCAGATTTCTGCAATTTCACGCTGATTCTTCATAAAACAGTCAAAGATAACCGGATTAAAATGCGTGGGCTGTGTCCTTCCTTCTTCACCACAAATGATCGAAATTGCCTTATCGTGAGTATAAGCGCTCTTGTAAGGCCGCTCGGATCGTAAGGCATCATAAACATCCACGAGTGAGACAATCGCCGCTTCAAGCGGTATGGCCTCCCCTTTGATTCCGTAAGGATATCCGGAACCGTCATAGCGTTCATGATGATAAAGGGCAATATTCAACGCCGTATTGAAATAATCATCATCACCAAGGAGTCTTTTCCCGTAAAGTGTGTGTTTTTTCATCTTCTCCCACTCTTCATCCGTTAATTTGTCCCGTTTCTTCAGGATGGATTTGGGAACAAGGATTTTACCGATATCATGAAGAGGGGCAAAATGCCTTATTTCTTCGATGCTTGCCGTTGAAAGATTCAACTTTTCCGCTATATAGGCAGAGAGTTCCCCAACGCGATCGATATGATTGCCGGTAACCTCATCGTAGGCTTCCGCAATATAAGCCAGTCGATTACTGAATTTGACATAGGATTCGTTTAACAGCGATTTATTCTCATCTATCTGAAGATAAAGGCTCAGCAGATTACTGAAAAAGGTGGCAAAGCGCTTCGACTCTTGGGAAAAATCCGCATTTTCCCCCTCCATATCCACCGAAATATTGCCATAATGCCTTTTTTCACTTCTTATTGGGATTAAAAGTGTTTTTTTTACCTCTTTAAAGAACGATTCGAGTTTTACCACTTCAGAGGTAGGCGTACTTTGTCTCGTCAGATCAAGAATATCTTCGAACACTTCAGGTCTTTCTATATCTAAAAAGAAAGCATCCTGAAAACCAAACCGATTCAGCTCTTCGCAATCATACCCCTTCGCATCGAGAAAAATGGCCTGATTTTCTTCACGCGTCACGAGGACACCCTTTTTAAATTCCGGGATAAACTCATCAAGCCGGTTGAAAAAATTTTTTAAAAGGACATTTTTATCGTTATACCTGAAAAAGCTGATATCGGCGAGTTTTTCTATCTTTTCAATCAATTCCTCGTTGGCCTTGTATGCGTCTGTCAATTCATCGCTGATCGCCTTGATCTGTTCATAACTCGATTGGATCTCATAATTCTTGGCCTTCAATTCAGAAATATCGGAAGCCGAAGTCAGTACGACTCTTGAAAGTTCGTCTTCATCGTGCATAAACAGGGTCTTGGTTATTTTAAGTGTCTGCTGATTTCCCCAGTAATCGCTGAGGGCCATCTCTGCAATAAGGTCCTCTCCCGTTTCCAGAACCCGTTTGTCCATTTCGGCAAGCTGCCCGAACACCTCTTTATCGATGTGTGTAAATTCATTCATGTATCTGTCTTTCAGTCCGTTAGGCCGCATCCCGAAAAAATCGGCATTCTTCCGATTGGTAAAGAGAAATTTTCCGTTCTGATCTTTGATACTGAGCATGGAGGGAACATTGTCGATTATATTCTGAATCTGTTTATTCTTCCGGTCGATCACCTTTATCAGTTCATTCTTCTTCTTCATCTCTTTTCTCTGAATTACGATAGAGGCGACGGTGAAAAAAGTAAAGGCAGCGACGATGATTACAAGAATTTCCAGAAAATCTATGGTAGAGATTGTATTTTCCCTGTATAGTTTTATAGATTCTTCTGACGTGGTTTCGGTAACAGGCTTAATCTCATGAAAAACTTCGTTATTTTCGGTTAACTGGACATCGGTACCCAAAAGCATCACATTAAAAAATATCATAATAAAAACAATAAATTTTTTCAAAGTTTACATTCTCCGTGTGATATACAAATAAGTCTCTAAACAATTCCTTCTTTTAGAGTATTTTTATCTTATCATTATTTTTAACCTATCTTCTTTTAATTATATGAAGTTTTATAAGATAAAGACATCATCCGTGACAACAATGGAGAATGTTTGTTTTCTTTCAGTCGATTACCTTTTTTTCTTATTCTGATCGGATATATCCGTCAGGATATCCGTTTTCATGCCCGACAGGCTCAGAATTTTCACGATGAAATCCGTTTTATCCTCCACATAGGACTCAATATCATCTATATATTTCCCCGCGAGTAATTTCTTCAATTCTGAATATTCTTTAACCGCTTCGGGATTTTCCCTGAGATAGTCCCTGAGTTTCAGATGATTCTCAAGGCTCTCTATTCCCTTCATACAGCAGTACAGATGGTGATCAGGCCAGTCTCTGTCCGGTTCAGAACAGGGAACTTTTCCGGAAGTTCTCGCAAAGGCCTCTCTCCCCTTAATGCCAAGATCTCCCTGATGGATGTATCCGACGGTCTCAAGCCTGCTGATAATCTCCCTTTTTCCCATCTCCGAAAAGGCTATGATATCCATGTCTATGATCGGTTTTGCGGCAAGCCCTTCAACAGACGTACTGCCTACATGCTGTATATCACAGTCTATTCCGGTCAGCAATCGTTCATAATAAGTTTTAAATGCCTGAAAATCTTCAGCCCATTTTGGATCATAGTCTTTCACTACGATTTTCTGCACACCGTATCACCTCCGGAATCTCAAATGCCAGTCTTATTAGATTCATCTCGAAAGAGCTCCACTCAAACACGAACCCTTCGAACCGATGTGATCTTCTCCTCAAGCTCCTTTCCATAAGCGGTATCCGGATTAAATACCCGATCAACACTCACACCACCGTGATACACGTTGGAATGCAGCATCAGGTCTTCACCGATGTACATGCCGACATGTCCCGGAAAGTAAATAAGATCTCCAAAGGTTCTGTCTTCCATATTAACCGGCTCAAGGACTTTTTCCTGCTGATCGGCATCTCTTGGAATGATCACACCGAGAAGATGATAAAGTCTTCCCACGAGACCCGAACAATCCGTACCGAAGACCGAAGAGCCGCCCCAGAGATAAGGCGTTCCCATAAACGGCCTGATATATTTTTCAAGAGAGCTCTTATCTCTCTTTTCATCATCATAAGTCCCCTCTATCACTTCAAAATCCCCGGCGGCCGTTTCAAAGAATTTATTCTGTTCCGAATTCGAATCGGAGTAGACGACGGATCCCATAGAAACCCAGAATGATCGATTGATATCCGAGACACTTTCCAGCATGGCAAACCTTGTCTGTACGAGATGAAGGCTCTTCTGACAAAGATCACTCATCCGCTCCTCGGTACAAAACGACAACCCATTGTTATTGACATAACCAACATATCCATGATTCAGATCCTTGACAAGCGAATAAACCGTTCCGAGCTCAAGAACCTCTACCCATTCTCCAAAGATGAGATCTCTGACGCGTTCACTTCTGAACCTCGGATCTTTTCTGACATCAAGGACCGGGATAGTGATCTGGGCATACGAAAACGGCTCGGGAACGGATTCGTTCAATACCCTTATCTCACTCTTTTTTACTTCGGGAAACCGCTTCAGACATTCCACGACTTTTTCCTTTCCCTCTACGCTGTCTACTTCTATAAAGACGATCATCCCTTCATCATCGAGAGATCTGTACCGGTAGTAGTTGATCCTCTCATCAGAAAAGAGATCTTTTATCTCATGATCGAGTCTTTCCATAGTTCTGAGATCCATATTTTCATCCTCCCCCTGTTTTCATGCTATAATTGAGTGTTTATTTTCCTGCAGTCTGTTTTCCTCGCAAAATCATAAGTGACTGTAAAAGTCCATACAATTATACATTATTTACGAAAGAAGTGATTTGAATGATAGAAAAAATGAACGGTAAAGTGATGATTGAATCGGTCGATCTCTTTGAATTGGCTGAAAAATACGGGACACCTCTGTATTGTTACAGTAAGCAGACGATTAAGGACCGGATCAAGATGATTTATCATACCATGGAAGAAATCGCAGATTTCCACCTTGGATTTGCCTTAAAGGCAAACAACAATATCCATCTGATCAACCTCCTTGTAAAAAATGGATGTATGATAGATATAGTCAATCACAACGAATATATTCTTGCCCGTGAAGGGGGGACACCTGCGGATAAGATCGTCGTCAACGGGAATGGGGCGAGTAGAGAATTTCTCGAAACAATGATAGCGGAAGGTGTTTATTCGATCAATATCGATTCATACGAAGAATATAAGATCGTCAGAAATATCGTGGAGAAGCTGGATGACAAGGAAAGGCTCCCCAATTTTATGCTCCGGGTCAACCCGGATGTCAATCCGAATACACATCCGTACATCTCCACAGGACTTAAGGAAAATAAATTCGGTATCCAGATGGATGTGGCGAGAAAGATCCTATCAACGGATAAGGGACTGATAACCGGGCTGCATACCCATATCGGTTCAAACATATTCGACATCAGTCCGTTTAAAGAGGCCTTTGCAAAATTACTTGAACTGAAGAAAGATTTCTCGCAGTTGAAGGCGGTAAATATCGGAGGCGGCTGGGGTATCGACTATCACAAAGAAGGAACGGATTTCGATACGGAAACCTTCAGAAAGGAGATCGTTCCCCTCCTCAAGGAAATGGATTGCAGGATCATGATGGAAATTGGCCGCTTTATCATGGGACCTTCCGGCATCCTTCTTTCAAAGGTGCTTTACAAGAAGGAAACCGAATTCAAAACATTCGTCGTATGTGACGCAAACATGGCTAATATGATCAGGCCCGCCCTTTATGACGCCTATCATCATATACAGCCCCTTCATACAAAACCGGTTGAAGAAAAGATAACGGCTGATGTAGTTGGCGGTCTCTGTGAAACGGGAGACCGGCTGGCAAAAAACAGGGAGATAGAGGATGTCAGCAAGGGTGATCTCATCGCCATACACGATGCCGGTGCCTACGGTTATTCTATGGCTTCAAACTACAACGCGGAATCAAAACCGGCTGAAGTCCTCATCTATAAAGATTCTCACAGATTGATCAGAAAACGCGAAACGGTTCAGGATCTACTTAAAAAAATGAAGATATGATGTATAATCGTACGTCGATCAATTCATTTTAAGTTCATCTGTTTGGAGTTTCATCTAATACCCGGAGACCCTCTTCATTAAGTCAGGTGGTTTTTTGAACGAGTCTGATAGGTTTGATTTTGAGATTGTCGATGCATCTTCAATGGCTTTTGTTCACAAAAAAATACTATACGATGACTCTGGATTTGTCAGAGATTTCCTTATTGTCCACGTAAACAGGGCGTTTGAATTGTTGCTTGGCGTAAGTGCGAATGATCTGTGCGCTACTGAAGAGAGTAATTTTTTCGGTTATGCCAAGGAAAATTATCAAAGGCTGCTGAAGGATTACTCTCTTCAGTTCGAAGAGAAAAGGCCTTTCTTCATAGATATCTACTCACCAAAGTTTCACAAGTGGATGCGAATTTATTATGAACACGTCAGAAATGATTATTATATCTCCTGGGTTCTCGATGTCAATGCGGAAAAAATATTGATGCAGACCTCCAATGAGATGTTTCAATCCGGGATGATACAGCCTAAAACCATCGCCGAAAGAGCCTGCAGAATATCCGAAACCCCCTTTGTGTTCTTCTGTCAATTCAGGGATAATGAAGCTCACCCGTATGATCATGAAACTTATACCGAAAGGATGGAACTCAACGACTTTTCAGAAAACATCGCCAGATATTTCACAGAAATCTCAAAACGGGATCTGATGAATTCTTTTACAAAAGCCGATCTTTCCCCCATAGGCAATTCTACCCTGAACATCTCATCGCCCGAAGATTATCTTTGTACAATTCATCTGTTGATCCGTGAAAACAAGTTAAAGGGTCTTTTCCTCTTCCTGTATCAAAAGGGGTTTGAAATCAGGAATATCCCCTTTCTTCTGACTTTCACGGAACAAGTCAGCATGCTGATGCACGGCAATGAATTAGTAGAAAGGCGAATGACCGCGGAAAAGTCACTAAAACAGAAGGAAAAAAATTATCGGATCATGACGGAGAACGCCACAGACGGTGTCGCGGTGATTCAACAAAAGAAGCTGAAATATATCTCACCTTCCTATAGAAAGATGCTATTACTTGGTGAGGAGGAGGAATTGAATTCTGTTGATGATGTATTCGTAAACGTTCCAGAAGAATATCGCCAGCAAATAAAACAGAATTTCAGAAGGGTCAGCGAGAATGTGGATGAAGTCTTAACGCAAAGGTACCCCGTTGTCAAGAAAGATGGGACAAAAACGTGGCTCGAAGACAACATGAGGCTTCTTATCGAAGAGGAGGGAGCCTTCGAGACGATTTATCTGAACGGCAGAGATGTGACAAAACAGGTCCAGTACGAAAATGAGCTGGTGGAGACTAAAAAGAGGATCGAAAAGGCCAATTCCGTCAAGACCGAATTTATGATGAACATGAGTCATGAACTCAGGACGCCCCTTAATGGAATACTCGGCTTTTCATCTTTATTAAAGGGAACCGACCTCGATAATGAACAACTGGAATACATCAGCAACATCGAAGTATCCGGCCGGCGTCTCCTCGGAATCGTAAACGATATCCTTGATTTCACCAAAATACAGACTTATAAGATGAAGATCACACATGAGCCGGTGATGATCAGAGAAATGTTAGGGAGTTTGATCAATATGATCTCCAGAACGGCGGAAGACAAGAACATAGAAACCCTTCTTGAATTCGACGACAATATTCCGGAAAAGGTGTGCGTTGATAAAATAAAACTGTCACAGATCCTGTCAAACCTGTTGATGAACGCACTGAAATTTACCGAGAAGGGAAAAATCATCCTCAAGGCCGTTCTGTTCACAAGAAATCATTCCAAAGCGATCATCAGATTCTCCGTTTTAGATACCGGGATTGGTATTGATCCCTCGGTGAAAAAATTAATCTTCGAATCATTCACTCAGGCCGATTCCTCGTTAAGCAGACAGTATGGGGGAACAGGACTTGGTCTGAGTATATCTAACGGGATTTTAAACCTGATGGACAGCCGGTTGAATTTGACCAGTGAATCGGGTAAGGGTAGCGAATTCAGTTTCATTCTGACACTCGAGATCTGTGATGAAAAAAACGAACCTGTGGATTCCGAAAAACAACAGAAAGAAACGGTTAATCCGGATTATAAACAATTAAAGATTCTTATTGTGGAAGACAATCAAATCAATTTGAAACTCAACGAAACAATCGTCAGAAGACACTATCCCTACGCAAAGATATTCGAGGCCATGAATGGCAAGGAAGCCATCGAAAATCACATGAAAAATCATGCGGATCTCATCCTGATGGATGTGAGAATGCCTGAAATGAACGGACTTGAGTCCACAAGGATCATCCGTAAAAATCTGAAGGATAACGATGTCATCATTATCGGCCTTTCAGCTGAAGCGCATAAAGACAAGATATACGAGGGAATTGCATCCGGGATGGACGACTATATCACGAAACCGGTAATCCCCAATGAACTGATAAAAATAATCAACAAATACATTTGATCGTGATAAAGTGAGGGAATATGGAAAGAAAATTTAAAAACAGCATAGAAAATTCTCCAATTGCCTTTGCCTACGGGTTGATAACTTTCGATGAAAGAGATTGTGTCGAAGATTTCTCCGTTTTATATGTCAACAAATACTTTGAAAAAACTACCGGCTTGAGAAAGGAACTGATACTGAACAGAAACTTCTCCGATTTTTTTGAAAGACAAGGCAAAAAGAGAATTGCCTGGATGAAGAGAATTTTTTCAGATGCCTTAAAATCTGAATATCTCGAAGAAACGATCTATTCCCATACCCTGAAAAGCTGGTTTCAGATAAAAATAGAATACGACACCTCTTTTCCAAATCACTTTAAATGCTGGATAACAGATATAACGGCAGAAAAAATACTGTTGAAGACTTCCGAAGAAATCCTGAACTCAAAAAATATCACTTATCAAACGATCATCAACAGGGCCTTGAAAATAGGGAACGCAAAATATGCCTTTCTCGCTTCCTTGAATATGGAAAAGGATACCTTTACCATCCTGTCAAATGCATCAAAGACCAACAGAGCCATTCAACCAATCTTCCACCGACATCACCCCGCCGGAACCACCTGGGGACTTGGAAAGGCTTTTGGGGAAGACTTAAGACACAATGTAAACATCATGACAGACCCCATGCTGTTTTTCACTGATGATTCCCAGAATTCCTTTATGAATGACTTAAAACCGTTGATCAAACCTGAGGAGACCCTCCTGATAAAAATAGGAAAAAAGGGAAAGATAATGGCCTTTCTCGCATTGTTTCCAGACGAAAACTTCCGGCAGGCGGACAGAAATATACTGAAGACGTACGCCAAGCAACTCTCCGTAATCTTTCATAACAAAGAAAATGAGCTGAGGGAAAAAAAGAGAATCGAACAGTTGAACATGTATGAGTCCATCATCTCGACGGTTTCCGATCCGATGTCCGTTATCGATTGTGACTACAGATACCTCATCATCAACAACGCCTATACCAGATTTCATAACAGACCGCGTGAGGCAATCATAGGCCGAAGTATCAGCGAATTTTACAAGCACAACAATGATTTTGAAGAGATTATAAAACCCAGACTTGACGAATGTCTTCGGGGGAAGACCGTAAAATACAAGCATTGGCTGGAAAATCAGAACGGTGAGAAGAACTTTTTTGAGATTTGCTATTATCCGAGGTATTCGAACTCCGGAGAGATAATTGGTTGTGTCATCCAGGGAAAAGATCTGACCGAAGAAATCTCCCTGAGAAAAAAGCTTTCCAACGTTATTGAGGGGACCGATGCCGGAACATGGGAAAGGGATCTTCTGACAGGGGAGGCCTTTCTCAATGAAAGATGGGCCAATATGCTCGGTTATACCCTTAAGGAATTGTTTCCTCTAAACAATATGACCTGGAAATCCAGAATCCATCCGGATGATCTGGAGAAGGTTAATAAAGCGCTGGCTGAACATTATAGAAGACGTATTGATCATTTTGAATGTGAATTCCGTATGAGGCATAAAAACGGAAGCTGGATCTGGATTCTCTCTAAGGGAAAGGTGTTAGAATGGACTGATGCGGGAAAACCCCTCAAGATGTTTGGTACGCAGGTAGATATCAGTAAGCGGAAAGAAGCGGAAGAAAAACTGATCGAGAGTAGGAATCTGATGCATTCGATTGTGGATACACTCCCTGGGGATATGACGGTAATAGACGATGAATACCGGATTATTGCCTTTAACAAGGATAATTTCAAATTCAGTGTCGTTGGAATAACGGATAAGAATGCCACTTTGGGGAAAAAATGTTATGAAGTATACATGAAGAGAGATTCTCCCTGTCCCTGGTGCAGGATTTCGGACGCCATGACGTACAAAAAATCGTTCACCGAGATCACCTCTAAAGAGGATCCACGCGAGAAAATCTCCGGTAAATCGCTGAAATTATTCGTCTCCCCTATCTTTGAAACCGATGGAACCGTGCTGGGTGCCGTTGAATACGCCTTGGATATCACCGATTTAAAAGAGGCGAAGGAAACCGCGGAAAAGGTCAAAAAACAGAAAGAGGATTTTTTTGCCAATATGAGTCATGATCTCAGAACACCTGTCAACAGCATCATCGGCTATTCCAAATTGCTGCAGAAAACGCTGTTTGAATCCACACAGAAGAAATACATCAATCATATCATCAACACATCGGATAATCTGCTCCAGATCATCAAAAACATCCTTGAATATTCTAAGGCGGAAACCGGAAAACTCCGTTTAAACAGGGAAAAAACGGATATATACAAGCTTCTGAACACGGCCTTTGAACTGATTAAACCACTTTTAAACGAGAAGACCTCTTTTACCCTTTATATCGACAAAAAGATTCCGAGATATCTGAAGACAGATGATAGGAAACTGGAGCATATCATGAACAATCTACTGAGCAATGCCGTAAAATTCACTGAAGAAGGGCGAATCACCTTGTCCGCAAAATTATTAAACCGCACCGATACAAAGGCGGAAATCAAGATCTCGGTAAAAGATACGGGAATTGGTATTGAAGAGAAGGCTCAACAGACGATCACCGGTTCCTTTGATCAGGGAAACAGTTCAATACCTTATAAATACGGTGGGACGGGACTTGGTTTATCGGTCGTTTCAAAATTTCTCGAGCTCTTCGACAGTGAACTGACCATAGAAAGTATGCCGGGAAAAGGGAGTAAATTCAGCTTTATTCTCAACTCCGACTATATCACGGCAAAAGAGGCGGAAAAGGACATCAGGGAATATTCAACCGTGAAAGACCGCTCTTTTAAGGTATTAATCGCTGAAGACAACGAAATCAACATCATGCTGCTGGAAGCCATGATCAAAAGGGATTTTCAGAATGCAAAGGTGTTGATCGCAAAAAATGGGGAAGAAGCGGTAGAACTCTATAAAGAACATGAACCCGGAATCGTCTTTATGGACATCAACATGCCGTTGTTAAGCGGTTACGATGCGACACAGAAGATAAGAAAAACAGCCGGAGCATCAAAAATCTCCATCATAGGATTTACCGCGTCATCTATTCCGGAAGTCCTTGAAAAGGCCATAAAAAGTGGAATGAACGAGTGTATCACCAAACCGGTTACGGCGGAAAAGATTAAGCTTATCATTTCAAACTGTTTATAACTTTCTATCTGAAATATGTTATGATCTAATAAATTAATAAATAGTACCGGCAGGTGATTGGATAATGAATAAATTTTTAAAATACGTGGGCTCTCTGTTCGTATTAATACTTCTCGCGGTGTTCTTTTCCGGTTGTGATGGAATGCTGAGAAAAGAGGAATCGTTTGAATCTTCCTTTCATATAACCAACAATACCGACTATTCCCTATTGGATGTGGATTCACGAAATGGATCAATCGAGGTTATCCCGTGGAACGAAAACTTTTTTAAGATAGAAGGTAAAAAGTTTATTCAGGGAAGCGGCAACCTGGACGAATTGATAGAAAAAGTACAGATCAGGGAAAAAGAGATCGGATCGGTTATTCGGATTTATATCGATTTTCCGGAGAGCAATAATTTCCTCAAAAATACCAGCTACGGGGCCAATCTCACGATTAGTGTACCGACTGACATCTTCAGTTCTCTCGAAAAGATCGATCTAGATTCATCAAATGGCCCTGTTTACCTCTCCAGTTTCACAGGAAGTATAGTGGCGGATACCTCAAACAGTTCGATGAAATTTGAAGGCTGCACCGGAGACCTCAAGGCAAAAAGTACGAATGGATCTATCTCACTGAATAACGTAAAAGGTCAGATAGATGTGACTACGAGTAACGCCTCCATTCAGTTGAACGATTGTTTTCTTACCGGTTCATCCAACCACTTCCAAACTACCAATGGATCCATCGACGGGGATTTCACCCCCCCTTTATCCGGTAACACAACCTTCAGTACCAGTAACAGCTGGGTCACACTCAGGGTGCCATCTATCTCAAACATCAACTTCTCCGCAAGAACAAGTAACGGCTCCATATCCACTGAAAATCTCCTTGTAAAATTGACCCAGGACTCAAAAAACAGTAAAAACGGGATGGTCAACGAAGGTGGGGCAAAGATAGATATCAAATCCTCAAATGGAAACGTAAAGATCATCGGAGAATAAAATGGACTAAAGTTTCTAAATACCATTCCGATAACTGGTTGTAACGAATTGAATTTAAAGGGGTTAGGGTAAAGTGATACCCTGGAGGTGTATTATGATTGATTCTGGTGGGATCAACAGGATAAATCCTGCGGATTATATTAATCAGATAAAGCAGACGAACAAGGTACAAAAACCGGAGACTCAAGCGGCGGATGATTCTATCTTCAAGACGGAGAATCTTGAAAAGAGTGCCGGTATCAAATCCATGCTGAAAGAGGCTGAGCGTATTCCTGAAGTCAGGGAAAAGCTGGTCAACCATTTCCGTGAACTCATCAGAAATGATGCTTACAATACGGATACCGATAAAATTCTGAATAAAATCCTTGGAGAATGAACGGGGGACTAAAGTGAAGGAACTTGACGATTTACGAGATCATATTGAAGCCCTTATAGTACTTTTCGATGAGTATAAGGGACTTTTGTCCGAAAAGGAGCAGACACTTATCAGCGGAGAATATGATGAACTGAACGAGATAACGCATGAAGAGGAAATAATGGTTATATCCATTGACTCGGCCGAAAGGAAGAGAGATGAGTTATCGGGATTACTCTGCGATGCTTTGCATATCGACAGAGGTTCCTCAGTTTCAGATATTGCGGAGTCTCTCGGTGAAGAAGAGGGAACGAAGTTTATGCTGGTCATCGCAAAACTGCTCGAATGTCTTCAGGAGATCAGTTATCTTCATTATAACATAGAAAGGATGATCACCTTCCAGTTGAAAAATATCAGGTTGCTGACCGATACGGCAACCGGTCAGGAAAGGATCAACACATACAACGTCAAAGGAAAATATCAGCAGGACATCCAGAAAAAGATGTTCAACGGTAAAGGATAGAATCTGAAGGAGAGTCGCCTATGAGAATAAATCACACGATGCTTCACAACAAGATACTGCAGGATATAACGAACGACTATAAGAAAGTTGCAAGACTTCACGAAGAGGGGACGACCGGTTTAAAAGTCATCTATCCGTCCGATGATGCGATCGTTGCAACGAGGGCATCCAACGCCAATTCAAGGGTGAGGGAGATGGAGCAGTATAAGAGAAACGGCAACACGGTCAGTACTTATCTCGATCTGTACGATAGCGTTACTCAGGAGATGTCATCACTCGCTACGAATATCAGAGAATTGACTGTAAAAGGGGCTAACGACTCGATGACGCCAACCGACAGGGAAAGCATTGCCCAGGAGATAGACAAGATCAAGGATCATATGATACAGCTTGCCAATACGAACGTCGGTGGGGAATACATCTTTGCCGGAGCCGATGCCGCAAATCCGCCGGTCGCAGACGACGGGACCATTACGATGGAAACGAAGGCCAATGTCAAACAGAGCACGAATCTTGGTGGCTATTCGTTCTCCTACGGAGTAACGGTATACGACGAATTTGTCGTCGATGGAAACGAAAGCGTGTTCAACCTGTTAGAAAATATCTCAGAAAACCTCATGGAGGATAATCCAGAAAGTTATCTGAACGATATAGCGCTTGAAAAACTGGAACGGTTCGAGTACAACCTTCAGCGAATGACCTCTGAGAATGGATCCTCTCAGAAATTCCTCGAAATGTCCGTCAACCGATTTGAAGAATACACCAATTTCTTGACCGACTACGTTTCAAAGGAACAGGATGCCGATTTCCTTGAAACTTATACTAATCTCACAAATCAGCAGACGATCCTTGACGCTGCGTTAAAAACAGGTAGCAGCGTTATGACCAAATCATTGGTAGATTTCGTTTCATAGTCGGTCGAAATAAAAAATAAAGTATTGCGTAGTGCAGGGAAGGTCGGATCAATCGACCTTCCCTGTGTTGTTGCTGCCCTATCAGCTTTACTGCTGCTCTGTCAGCGAAAGGAAAAATTTATCACCGGTATTCTGGCAATCTATCCGGATGATCGAAAAAGCCGTTCTGAACGCGGCGGACCCTTTTTTTCCATTTTTCATGATTCGGTGATACGTCTGCAGGACCTGTTCGTTCAGATAAAAAAGGCCATTTCGATGAAGCCAGAACGTGATCAGCAGTTCCGTATCCGAATTTCTCCTGAGTAAAGGCGGATTATCCTGTTCTATAGTAATATTGCTCATTTCAGGCACATAATACATATCGACAGTTCCCCCCATCGCGGAATAATGATACATTGTTTTATAAACCACGTTGGCATTATCGATATAACTGTAATACTCCAATCCGTAATCGGTCCATATGTCGAGTATCCCATCGTTTATATAAAACGAAAAAACCATCAGTGGAAACAGAAGTGTAATCAGCAGCAGAATTTTTACTCTCAAAATTTTCACACCTTGATCAAAATGTAGATTATATATTTCTATAAAACCTCTACTTATTATATCAGATTTTTTCATGTTATAATTAACTATAAATGCTGTATACAGTTTGAAAGGAATTGATTAAAATGAAGATTTTAATTACCAATGATGACGGGATCATGGCAGAAGGCATATTCTGCCTTAAGAGGTATCTGACGGAAGCGGGACATGAGGTCATCGTATCCGCCCCCGCGACGGAGCAGAGTGCCACCGGACATGCAATTACCTTGAGAAAACCCCTGTGGGCAGAAAAGACAGACCGTGAAGGAGAATTCTTCGGTTATGGTGTAACGGGAACACCCGCAGACAGTGTGAAGATCGGAATACTGGAGTTTGCCAAGAGAGATATAGATATCGTCATATCGGGTATCAATAAAGGGGCCAATCTCGGCACGGACATCCCCTATTCCGGAACCGTATCAGGTGCGCTTGAAGGGGCTATTATGGGATATCCGGCGATTGCCATCTCCAGCTTAAACCCAAGGGATTCCCACTTTGAAACAGCCGCAAGATTTCTGACGGAATTTCTTGAGACCTTTGATATCAAATCGATCAAACCGTTCGGCGCCTTGAACATCAATGTGCCATCTATACCCTATCATGAGTTGAAAGGGTATAAGCTCACCCGTCAGAGTGCAAGAAGATTTGACGATTATTTTGAAAAGAGAAAAGATCCCTATGGAAATGATTATTTCTGGCTGATGGGAACTATAAAGGATGAAGAACTGCCTGAAGACAGTGACTGGGCCGCAATCAGGGAAAATTACGTTTCAATTACACCGTTGACGGTATTTATGTGCGATTGTGACTGGTTTAATGAAATAAAGAACTATCGAAAGGATGATTGAATGGAATACAAACTCAGATATTACGGAGATCCGATATTGAGAAAGAAGACCGAAAAAATAACGGATTTCGGAGAAGAATTACAAAAACTGATTGAAGACATGGTTCGACTCATGTATGCGGAAGATGGAGCCGGGCTTGCCGGCCCTCAAGTGGGTGTCAGTAAAAGTCTGTTTGTCGGAGACGATAATTCGGGTGATGGCTGGAAGGCCTATATTAACCCTGAAATCCTCGACTTCTCAGATGAAAAGGAAGTTGCCGAGGAAGGTTGTCTTTCCGTTCCGGATATCTTTGAGAATGTGGAAAGGGCAAAAGAAGTACGGATCAGATACAATGATCCGGAAGGCAACGTGCATGAAGAAACACTGAGCAGTTACAAGGCAAGGATCGTACAACATGAAACGGATCATCTGAATGGAATCCTGTTCATCGATCATCTCAGTACCTTAAAAAGAAGACTCTTAAAGAAAAAGTTGGATTTCATAAAAAGGATGGCGAAGGAAAATACCAATGAATGATGAAATCAAGGCAAAAAAAGAGATGAGAATCGTATTCATGGGAACACCGGATTTTTCAGCGTATCATCTTCAAAGCCTCATCGATGCGGGGTATAACATTGTCGGTGTCTTTTCACAACCGGATAAGATTTCAGGTAGAGGGGGAAAAACGAGACCGACCCCGGTCAAAGTTACGGCAATGAACGCGGGGATTGATGTTTTTCAGCCTAAGTCGGTCAACCTGAAGCAGGGTTTTTCTCTTCTTGAGCAACTGAAGCCGGATGTAATTATAGTCGTCGCATTCGGTAAAATCCTGAAGGATAAGGTCATTTCACTTCCCGGTATGGGCATTTACAACGTTCACGCCTCTCTTCTTCCTGCATACAGAGGAGCCGCTCCCATACAGCGTTCGATTGAACAGGGCGATGAAAGGACCGGCGTGGCTATCATGAAGATCGCCACTGAACTCGATGCCGGAGATGTGGCAAAGATGTCTGAAGTTTCCATAGAACCGGCTGATAACTTTGAAACCGTCCACGACAAACTGCAGGAAGCCGGTGCCACGCTACTGATTGATTTTCTCGAAGAATTGAGAACCGGTACCGTTTCCTTCAGGAAACAGGCACATGAGAAGGCAACCTATGCGGCCAAGATAGAAAAGGGTGAATTGATTCTTGACTGGACCGAAACCGCGGAGAAACTGCATAACAAGATCAGGGCATTCGATCCCGTTCCCTGTGCGAGGACGCTGCTTGACGGCCAAACGGTAAAACTTAAAGGCTCTCTCGCAACCGAAAAGGGAGATGACACAGCTGTTCCCGGTACAATCCTTGACATAACAAAAAAAGGGGCATGGATTCAATGTGGAAGTGGAAAGATCCTTATTAAAGATATACAGCTGCCGTCAAAACAGTTTACGACGTTTCAGGAGGCCAAAAACGGTAGAAAAATAGAGATAGGGAAGTGTTTTGACCGTGTATAAGATGAAAATGAGTTATTCCAAACTCACAACATTCGAGCAATGTCCACTTAAATTCAAGTTTCAGTATATCAACCGTTTTCCGACAAGTTCAAGTCCCGCGTTACTGCTCGGGCAGACCATACACAGTGCGCTGGATAAATATTTCTCCTTTTCTGAAGACCGGCGTTCACTCACAATTCTTAAAAACCTGTTCAGAAGTGAGTGGAAAACGGAAAGAAACAAACTCAGAGAACAGGGTAGCCTTGAGATGGATAAAGAAACAGAGGTTGAACACGGAAAACGCGGTCTGATCATGCTCGAGAACTTTTACAGTAGTAGTCTTAACTTTGAGCCCGTCCAGCGGGAAGAGTTCATCGAGGCGGATCTGAAAGATGACATGCCGTTTCTCGGAAGGATAGACAGACTGGATAAGGTGCGCATAGATGGCGTGGAAGGCTATAAAGTCGTCGATTATAAAACGGGAAAGCTGAGTGAAAGGTTCATAGACTTTATCCAGCTCTTCACCTATGCCTGGCTCATGAACGAACAGGGGCACAAGGTCATCGCCTCCTCGTTTTATTATCTCGAACAGAATAAGCTCATAGAAAAACCGCTGACAGAGGAAATCTACGAACAGACGAGAAACAAGCTGATAGAAAAATGTATTCCTGTTTACGAGGCACTGGAGACGGATACTTTTGATCCAAAGGAATCCGCACTCTGTCCCTATTGTGATTATATAAGGATGTGTCCTCTCAAGGAAGCATAACATGCTTCCTTGAGAGGCAGGAGTTTCTACTAAACTCCATCCTTCCATTTTACGAGGCATATCATGCTTCCTTGAGAGGCAGGAGTTTCTACTAAACTCCATCCTTCCATTTTACGAGGCATATCATGCTTCCTTGAGAGGTAGGAGTTTTCCTAAACTCCATCCTTCCATTTTACGAGGCATATCATGCTTCCTTGAGAG